>Ga0070665_100008943_pt1 | contig 10149 bp, 9 predicted proteins | sample KBSS13metaG_FD_65862 | JGI IMG/M metagenome (GOLD analysis project Ga0070665, IMG submission 65862) | Switchgrass rhizosphere microbial communities from Kellogg Biological Station, Michigan, USA - KBS S1-3 metaG | ecosystem: Host-associated > Plants > Roots > Rhizosphere > Soil ...
CGCAGCCGCGCCTCTTGTTCCTGTCGCGCGACGAGCTGATGCGCCACCGTGCCGCGGGCGTGACCACGCAGGCTTTTCCGCCGATCGTCAAGCTCGGCGGCGTCGACTGTGCCGCCGTGTACCTGCATGAACCCGGCGACGCGAAAGACGGGCTGACGGTTTCGGTGCCGCTCTTCGTGTTGAACCAGGTCAGCGAAGAGCGATGCGAATGGCTGGTGCCGGGCATGTTGAAAGACAAAGTGCAGGCATTGCTCAAAAGCCTGCCGCAAAAGCCACGCAGTCGCTTCGTGCCGCTGCCGGAGTCGGCCACGCGAATCACCGAACAGCTGGGAACGCCCGAAGCCTTCGGCCGCGGCTCGTTGACCGATGCGCTCTTGAAGATCGTGCGCGACGCCACCAGCCTGGACGTCAAGCGCGCCGACTTCAAGCTCGACATGCTGGCGCCGCACCTGTTCATGAACCTGCGCGTGGTCGACGAGCATGGCCGGCAATTGGGCCTGGGTCGCAACCTGGGCGCGCTCAAGTCCGAACTGGGCGCGCAGGCGCGCGGTGCGTTTCAGGCGTTGGCGAGCCTGAACGTGCGCAAGACGGCAGCCGACGTTGCAACGGAACCGCCCGAAGCGCAGAAACGTCCAGCGCAAACTGCGGCTTCATCGCAGGTGCCGCTGCCGGCAGGTCAGCGCTACACGACCTGGACCTTCGGCGAGCTGCCCGAGCTGATGGAAGTACGCCGCGGCGCGCAATCGCTCATCGGTTTTCCGGCACTGGTCGACGTGGGCGAGGCCGTGACGATCGAAGTCTTCGACGAGCCCGACGTGGCCGCTGCCAAACACCGCTCGGGCCTGCGCCGCCTGCTGTCCCTGCAGCTGAAAGACGCGCTCAAGTACCTCGAAAAGAACATCCCCGACCTGCAGAAGATGGCGGTGGCGTACATGCCGCTCGGCACGATGGAAGAACTGCGCGCACAGATCATCGACGTGGCGCTCGACCGCGCGTTCCTGCAGGCGCCGTTGCCCACGGACGAAGTCGCGTTCAAGCGCCGCATCGAGGAAGGACGAGGGCGCCTCACGCTGATCGCCAGCGAGGTTGCGCGGCTCGCGGCCAGCGTACTGGTGGAGTACGCCGCGGCGGTGCGCAAGATCAAGGACACCAAGGTGGCGCCAGATGCGGTGCAAGACGCGGCCCAACAGCTCCAGCGCCTGGTCGGCAAGCGCTTTGTCGCCGATACGCCCTGGCCGCAGTTGCAGCACTTTGCGCGCTACCTGAAGGCGATCGTGCTACGGTTGGACAAGGTGCGAAGCGACCCGGTTCGCGACGCCCAGCGCCTGGCCGAGCTGAAGCCGCAGGAGCAGCGCTACTGGCGCCTGGTCGCCGAACGCAAGGGCGCCGTCGACGATCGCATGCTGGAGTTCCGATGGTTGCTGGAGGAACTGCGCGTCAGCTTCTTCGCGCAGGAACTGCGCACGCCGCAACCCGTCAGCCTCAAGCGGCTGGAAAAGGCATGGCTTCAGCTTCAAAGCTGAGGCGATGCCTTTCGTGAAAACGCCCGCATGAGAGCGGGCGTTCGTCCTGAGAAGGCGGGACAGGCCTATATGCGTCCCATCAGCAGCAACACGACCACGATCACCAGCACCAGGCCCAGACCGCCGCTCGGGCCGTAACCCCAACTGCGACTGTGTCCCCACGTGGGCAGCGCGCCAATCAACGCAAGGACGATGACGATCAGCAAGATTAACGACAGCGACATGGTCTTCTCTCCGGTATTTGTTCGAGGAAATCCCATGGTGTGTCGCGCCGGCGCCGCTGCGGGCCGGTCTGACGCGCCTTCGCCTGTCAGGGCTTGGCTGCGTCGGCTGTCAGCGTTTGCCTAGAGCCGAGCCAATCGGTCGATCGCCAACTGCAACGTTTCGTCCTTTTTGGCAAAGCAAAAGCGAACCACGCGCTGGTCGAAGCCGTCGCCATAAAACGCCGAAAGCGGAATTGCCGCCACGCCGATCTCGCGCGTGAGCCAAAGGCAAAAATCGGCTTCGCCCAGGTCGCTCACGGCCGAGATGTCGACGCACTGGAAGTAGGTGCCTTCGCTGCGCAACAGCTTCAGGCGCGTTTTGCGCAGACCTTCGGCGAACAGGTCGCGCTTGCGCTGGTAGAACGCCGACAGCTCCAGGTAGGGCGCCGGGTTTGCCATGAAGTGCGCCAGCGCATGCTGCATCGGCGTGTTGACGGTGAACACGTTGAACTGGTGCACCTTGCGGAACTCGGCGGTCAGTGGTGCGGGCGCCGCCACGTAGCCGACCTTCCATCCGGTCACGTGATAGGTCTTGCCGAAGCTGCTGACGATGAAGCTGCGCGCCGCCAGCCCCGGATAGCAGGCCGCGCTTTCGTGGCGCGCACCGTCGTAGACCATGTGCTCGTACACCTCGTCGCTGATCACCAGCACCTCGGTCGGGTCCAGCAGTTCCTCGAGCCGGCGCATCTCGTCGGCGGTCCACACCGTGGCGCTCGGGTTGTGCGGCGAGTTGACGATGATGGCGCGCGTGCGCGGCGTCAGAGCGGCGGCGATCTTGTCGAAGTCGGGGCGGAAGGTGCCGGGTGTCAGCGGCACCCGCACCACGATGCCGCCGGCCAGGTCGATGTTGGGCACGTAACTGTCGTAGCAGGGCTCCAGCACGATCACTTCGTCGCCTGGTCGCACCACCGCGAGGATCGCCGTGATGATGGCTTGTGTGGCGCCGGCGGTGATGGTGATTTCGTCCGCGGCGCGGTACGCGTGGCCGTACAGCGCGCTCACCTTCGCGGCGATAGCCTCGCGCAGCGGGGCGATGCCGGGCATCGGCGGGTACTGGTTGTGGCCCGCCGCCATGGCCTCGGAAACGGCCGCCAGCAGTTGCGGATCGCAGCCGAAGTCGGGGAAGCCCTGGCCCAGATTCACCGCACCGGTCTCGGCGGCCAGTGCCGACATCACGGTGAAGATGGTGGTGCCGACGGCCGGCAGTTTGGTTTCGATTTGCGGGGTGCGAGCGGTCACTGGACTGCCCTCCGCGCGAAGCGCTCCTGAATGAGCGCCTGGGAGCGGCTCGGCGTGCTCATAGCTCGTAATCCTCGTGATGGCCCGCCAACGCCTTGGCGATCAGATTGCGGTCCAGCCGGTCCGACAACAGCTCGGCGAACTTGAAGACGAAATTGCGCAGGTAAGCGCTGCGCTTGAACGCCACGCGCGCGATGTTGTGCCCGAACAGCTGACCCATCGGCTTGACGACGAGGTCGGCGTTGGAATCGTCGCGCACCGCCATCTCGGCCACGATGCCGATGCCCAGCCCGAGCCGCACGTAGGTCTTGATCACGTCGGAATCGATCGCTTCCAGCGCGATGCGCGGCGTCAGCTTCTTCTGTGCGAACGCATGGTCGATCCGCGTGCGGCCGGTGAACGACGGGTGGTAGGTGATGATCGGTTCGGCCGCCAGGTCTTCGAGCGTGAAGCGCTCCTTGCCCGCCAGCGGATGGTCTTTGGGCAGCACCAGCACGTGCTGCCATTCGTAGCAGGGCAAAGTCACCAGTTCCGCATAGTCCGACAGTGATTCGGTGGCGATGCCGATCTCCGCAATGTCGTCGAGCACCATGCGCGCCACCTGGTCGGGCGAGCCCTGGTGCAGGCTGACGTTGACCTTCGGGTAGGCCTCGCGCAGCTTGGCCACCGGCACCGGCAAAACATAACGCGCCTGGGTGTGTGTCGTCGCGATCGACAGCGTACCGCTGTCTTCGGCGCTGAACTGCTCGCCGATGCGCTTCAAGTTGGCGACCTCGCGCATGATGAGGTCGATGCTGGTGATGACGTGCTCGCCGGGTTCGGTGATGCGCTTCAGGCGCTTGCCGTGGCGGGCAAAAATCTCGACGCCGAGCTCTTCTTCCAGTTCGATGATGGCCTTCGATACGCCGGGCTGCGAGGTATGCAGCGCTTTGGCCGCCTCGGTCAGGTTCAGATTGCGCCGCACGGCTTCCTGAACAAACCGGAACTGATGCAGATTCATAACTAATTCCGTCTTTGTGCGGAATTTATTATGGCTTCTCAGTCTATGGACGGCGCGGTGGCGTGTCGTATTTCACGGCAAGCCGCGCAAGCAAATCGATCACCTCGGGCGCTTCGCCGATCGCCGGCGCCAAAACGAACGCGACGTCAGGATTCGCTGCGCGGAGTTGGTCGACCAGGCCCGGAAGGTCCTCCCGCAAATGTTTGCCGACGCCCAAAAAGAGCGGGAAAACGGTGATGGTACGGGCACCAAGCGCTATTAATTGAGTAGCAGCGGCCGACAGATCGGGCGCCACCATTTCCAGATATGCGCAGCGCACGAGCAGTCCGGAATCGAGTTCGGCGGCCCTGGCAGCAACCGCTTCGACCGGCTCGCGCCAGCGCGCATCGCGTGATCCGTGCGCAAAAACGATCAGGCCGCGTGTCGCGTTCATGCAACCTCGGGTGCCGCTCCGCCGCTACCGGCGCAGCACCAGCCAGCCGAAGGCCGCCAGCGACATGAAGGTGTAAATCAACCCCGGCGCCGCCGCCGTGATCCAGGGCCACCAGTTGCTCAGGTTGCCCAGGTACCCGAACACGTTGTTGAGCAGGAAGAAGCTGATGCCGATCATCACGCCGCCGAACACGTAAGTCGTGATCCCGGTCTGGCGGAAATGCAGGTACGCGAAGGGCAGGGCCAGCACCACCATCACCAGGCACGACAGCGGATAGAACACTTTGCGCCAGAACTGGATCTCGTAGCGCTGCGCGGTCTGGCCGTTGGCGTCGAGGTGGCGGATGTAATTGAACAGATCGATGGTGCTCATGCGGTCGGGTTTGAGCAGTGCGACCGACACCATTTCGTTGGTTAGCGCGGTTTTCCAGACGAAGGCCGGGAGGTGTTCGGTCGTGATGCGCGCGCTGTTGCCCGAGTTGCGCGTGTCGTAGCGCAAGCGCTCGACGTCCTGCATGAGCCAGCCGCCGTCGATCACCCGGGCACGGACGGCGTTGATCTGCCCTGAAAGAAAGCCGTCGGCGCCGAACTCGAACACCCGCACCGTCTTGAGCGTCCCGTTGCGCTCGAGCGATACCACGTTGGCGGCGAACGCCGCGTCGCCCTGCTTTTCCTTGAGCCATGCGCCGGTGGCGCCCGCGGTGGTCAGGTAGCCCTGGTAGCGCGATTTCACCAGTTGAGACATGCGGCTGGCGGCAGGTGCCAGGTAGTCGCCCACCGCAAACGTCAGCAGCACGAAGGCCAGGCCCAGGAGCAGCAGGGTGCGCAAAGCGCGCCACGGGCCCAGGCCGCTGGTGCGCAAGATCGTGTATTCCGAGCTTTGAGCCAGGCGTGCCATGACGAAGATGGTGCCGATCAGCACGGCGATCGGCAGCAATTCGTACAGGTGGCTCGGGATCAACAGGGCAACGACTGCCAGTGCCTGCGGCAACCCGTAGGCGATGCCGGGTGGTTTGCCAACCGCCTGCAATTCGTCGATGAAGTCGAAGAAGAAAAACAGCGACAGGAAGCCGAGCGTCACGAAGCCGACGGCACGAAGCACTTCGCTGTAGATCAGGCGGCGAATCGTCTTCATGCGGTGCGCCTGCGGCCGGTCGATGGCGCAGGTGCCTTGGCGCGGCGGCGCAGCCAGTTGTTGTCGCGCTTGGCCAGCCACAGCAACGCCGCCGCCATCACACCACCGTGCAAGGTGATGAGGAAGCCGGCGATGCCAAAGCGTCCGGAACTCACCCAACTCTCGCCGAGATTGAGCAGGTTGTAATAGAGGACGAATGAAAACAGGGCGAACAGCAGGTTGCCACTGCGCCCGACGCGCGGATTGACGCTGGAGATCGCCAGCGCAAGCAACACGAAGTTGACGGCCGCCAGCAGCATGCCGATGCGCCAACCCAACTCGCCGCGATTCGAACCGTTGGGATCGGCCAGCAACGTGAGCGTGGTGCGCGTGCGGGCAGGGCGCTCGTCCTCGGCGGTGACCTTGTCGGTGCCGACACGGGTGGCGTAGCTTTCGAACTCACTCAGCTTGAGTCCGGTTCGATCGAAAGGGTTCTCGAGGCGCTGGCCGTTGCTCAGCACCAGATAGCGGCTGCCGTCGATGACCTCGACCTTGCCGCTCTTGGCCGAGGTGACGATCTGCCGGTTTTTCTCGGTCGACGAGATGAACACGTTGGAGGCCGTGGTGCCGTTGGCCGTGTCCTTGTCGACGAAGAACACGCGGCTGCGGCCCGACGATTCCTGGAACTCGCCCGGCGCCACGCGATCGAGGTCGCCGCGCTTTTCGTACTGATCGCGCATGCCCTGGGTCTGCGAATTGGCCCAGGGCCATCCGACGAGGGCCAGCGCCGCGATCAGCACCAGCACGGGCCAGGCAAACCGGAACAGCGGCGCGGCGAAGTCGCTGATGCCGCGGCCGCTGGAGAACCAGATCACCATTTCGCTGTCGCGGTACATGCGCGAGAGCGTGCCGACGATCGAGATGAACAGGCTCAGGCTCAGGATGATCGGCAGGTAGCCGATCACCGTGTAGGCCATCACCAGGAACACTTCGGACGGGTTCACGCTGCCTCTGGAAGCCAGGCCCAGGGTGCGTATCAACATCATGGTCATCACGATGGTGACGAGGACGACGAGCGTCGCGCCGAAGGTGCGCGACAGCTCCTTGCGCAGAGTGGAATGGAATAACATCGTTCGGGAAAAAAGCGATTATGGACTTTCAACTCAAGACCCTTTCCCTTCCCCAGGCCGCCAGCGAAAAAGCCGATGCGTTGATCGTGCTGGCGAGCAATGCCGCCACCGGTGCGAAAGACGCGCTGTCCCAAATTCTCGCCGGTGCGCGCAAGGCGGGCGATCTGCCCGACAAGGTCGGCAAGTGGGTCACGCTGTATCGGCCAGCGCAGATCGCGGCGCAACGCGTGGTCCTGGTGTCGATCGGCGACGGCAAGCCGGCTTCGGTTCGCACCGCCGTACTGGGCGCCTTCGCGGCGGTCGGCGGCGTCGAGCCGAAACGGCTGGCGGTCGTTTTTGCGCAGCCCGCCGATGCGTTGGCGGTGCGTGCGGCCGTGATCGCCACGGCCGACGCGAGCTACGTCTACACCGCCACCAAGCCCAAGGCCGAAGCGCGCACCGTGAAGCACGTGGTCCTGGGCGTTGCCGACGCGGCGGCGGCGCGCACCGCTTTCGACGAGGCGAGCGCCATGGTGGCCGGCATCGAGTTCGCCAAGGAGTGGGGCAATCGGCCGGCCAACCATGCGACCCCGTCGATGCTGGCCGACGCGGCCAAGACCCTGGCCGATGGCACCCGCATCAAGTGCGAAGTGCTCGGCCCGAAAGAAATCGCCAAGCTCGGCATGGGATCGTTCGCCGCCGTCGCGCAGGGTTCGGCCGAGCCGCTGCGCTTCATCGTGTTGCGCTACCAGGGCGCTGCCAAAGGCGAAGCGCCGGTCGTGCTGGTCGGCAAGGGCATCACCTTCGACACCGGCGGTGTCTCGCTCAAGCCGGCCGCCGAGATGGACGAGATGAAGTTCGACATGTGCGGCGCAGCCAGCGTGCTGGGCACCTTCAAGGCGCTGGGGCAACTGAAGCCCGCCATCAACGTCGTCGGCCTCATCCCCAGCTGCGAAAACATGAACGACGGCCATGCGCTCAAGCCGGGCGACGTCGTCACCAGCATGGACGGCCAGACCATCGAAGTGCTCAACACCGATGCCGAGGGCCGCTTGATCCTGTGCGATGCATTGACCTATGCCAAGCGCTTTGCGCCGTCGGCGGTGATCGACATCGCCACGCTGACCGGCGCCTGCGTCGTCGCCCTGGGCGGGGTGCGCAGCGGCCTGTTTGCCAGCGACGAAGCGCTGGCCGGCGCGTTGATGGCCGCCGGCGAGCAGTCGCAGGATCGTTGTTGGCGCATGCCGCTGGACGACGAGTACGGCGAGGGTTTGAAGAGCAACTTTGCCGACGTGGCCAACATCGCCGGTCGTGCCGGCGGGGCCGTCACGGCAGCCAAGTTCCTGCAGCGTTTTGTCGGTGACTTCCCCTGGGCGCACCTCGACATCGCCGGTACCGCCTGGAAGAGTGGCAGCGCCAAAGGGTCGACCGGGCGACCCGTCGGGTTGCTGGTGACCTACCTGATCGACAGGGCAGGCGCTGCGCCCAAGGCCCCGGCCGCCGCACGCAAGAGCAGCCGCCAGTCGGCCGCCTGAACTGGCGTGACCGAGATCGACTTTCACTTCAACGCGCCGGACAAGGTGAGCCACACCTGCCGGCTGCTGCGCAAGGCGGTGGTCGCCCGCGGTTCGCGGCTGGTCGTGACCGGTCGGGCGCAACTGCTCGACGCGATCGATTCCGCGCTGTGGCAAATGACGCCGAGCGATTTCGTCGCGCACTGCCGCAGCGACGCCGAGCCGCACGTGGCAGAGCGCTCGGCGGTGCTGCTGACCGAATCGACCGGGGACGTTCTTGCACAACAGCGTCAGGTGCTGGTGAATCTCGGAGACGACGTGCCGGCCGGCTTCGAGCGCTTCGAGCGTCTGATCGAAATCGTAACCAGTGACGAAAGCGACCGGCAGTTGGCGCGCCGACGCTGGCGCCACTATGCCGATCGGGGCTACGCGCTCAAGCAGCACGACCTTGCGGCGGAGCGTGCCTGATGGCCGATGCGCCGCGCACGCCGCCGCGCTTCGTACCCACACTGACGGCAGTGGTCGACGAACCGTCGCCCGTGTCCAGGGAGGTGGTGACGCCCGAACCGCCATTACCTCAGGATGCCGACCACGACGCGTTCACGTTCGAAGACGCTGTCGAGTTCGCCCCGGCGCCCACCGCGGCTGACGAACCGGTGGCGGCGCCGATCGTGCCGACAGCCGATCAGATGGCACTTCCTCCGACAACGGAGGCTGTTGCTTTCCGGCTGGAAGAAGAGCTGCTGCATCGGGTTCTGCAGCGCATCGATCTGTCGCTGGAAGAGCGGTTGACCGATACGGTGTCCGCTGCGGTGCAGCAGCAACTCGACGTCATGCTCCCCCGTCTGCGCGGCGAGATCGAGCAGGTTCTGCGCACGCTGGTGGTCGAAGCGCTGTCGCTGGAACTCCCGGACAGCACAGGGTCTGCGCCAGCTTCCGACGCCCCCCCGTTGGGCTAAACTCCGCGCGGGTCGATGGCGCGAGGGTGCCTCTCATTCACTGCCCGGCGCGCAAATTGCTCGTCCGTGGCGTTCGGATCGAACGACCGGTTTTTCACACTCTCTACTTATCCATGTTCTGGAGGTTTCCCATGCAATTGAAATGGACTGCGGTCGCTTTGGCTGCTCTGACGCTGGTGGCTTGCGGCAAGAAGGAAGAAGCTGCAGCGCCCGCCGCCACCCCGGCGCCGACCGCTGCGGCTCCCGCACCCGCTGCACCTCCGGCCGATGCGCTGATCGTCAAGATCGGCCACGTGGGACCCACCAGCGGCGCCATCGCCCACTTGGGCAAGGACAACGAGTTCGGCGCCAAGATGGCGATCGAAGACCTGAACGCCAAGGGCATCAAGATCGGCGACAAGGTTGCCAAGTTCGAACTGCTGGCCGAAGACGACGCCGGCGATCCGAAGCAAGGCACCGCCGTGGCCCAGAAGCTGGTCGACAGCAAGGTCAACGGTGTGGTCGGTCACCTGAACTCGGGCACCACCATTCCGGCCTCCAAGCTGTACAGCGACGCCGGCATTCCGCAGGTTTCGCCTTCGGCCACCAACCCCAAGTACACGCGCCAGGGCTTCAAGACCACGTTCCGCGTGGTGGCTGACGACACGCAACTGGGCGGCACGCTCGGCAAGTACGCGGTCGAAACGCTCAAGGGCAAGAACATTGCCGTGATCGACGACCGCACGGCTTACGGCCAGGGCGTCGCCGAAGAGTTCGAAAAGGCCGCCAAGGCCGCCGGCGGCACCATCGTGGGCCACGAGTTCACCACCGACAAGTCGACCGACTTCAACGCCATCCTGACCAAGCTCAAGGGTGCCAAGCCCGACGTGCTGTTCTTCGGCGGCATGGACGCTGTCGGCGGCCCGATGCTCAAGCAGGTCAAGCAACTGGGCATGACCGTCAAGTTCATGGGTGGCGACGGCCTGTGCACCGGCGAACTGGCCAAGCTGGCCGGCG
>Ga0070665_100008944_pt1 | contig 10149 bp, 8 predicted proteins | sample KBSS13metaG_FD_65862 | JGI IMG/M metagenome (GOLD analysis project Ga0070665, IMG submission 65862) | Switchgrass rhizosphere microbial communities from Kellogg Biological Station, Michigan, USA - KBS S1-3 metaG | ecosystem: Host-associated > Plants > Roots > Rhizosphere > Soil ...
GCCGAGCGCCACGAAATCTTGTCGCGGAAATAAATCGCTTCGCCGGCTGCCGGCAGAAGCGCCAAGGCTGCCAGAATAACAGCCTGCGCGACCAGCGACGATTTCACTTACGCGATTGTTGTAGCCACCGGCCTGTGGGCCGGTCCAATCTCGGCGGCGACGCCCAGCGAGACAGCCCACAGGGCCGTGGCTACAGTTTTGTTCAACTTGTTGTTTTTATTGAACCTGCGGTGCGTTGGTGACCCGCGCAGTGGCGTAAAAGACTTTCTGTGAATCCTCAGGCTGAATCGTCAGCATCGACGCGACCACTTTGCTTGTGTCCTGTGGTTTGACGTCGATTTTGAACTCGCCCTTACCAGCGTCCTCGACCTTGGCTTCAAAATCCGGAGTGGAAGACGTAACCTTTAGGTGTTTGACCGTGAAATCTTTCCCGACTTTCACGTTAATCGTCTTTGTGTCCGGTTTGTCGCCCTGTTTCCAAAACACGAAATTCGGGGTGATTTCAAGTTGCTGCGGGATTTCCGCTTTGAGCGTGAGCACCGTTTTTTGATTAGTCGCCTCGTCGGTCTCCACCGTCACGGTTTTGACCTGAGTACCAGTCCGATCGCCGATGTTGAATGTCGCTGTGATTTCGCCTTTTTCTCCGGGCGGCACTTCTTCCTTCTGGCTTTGGGCAGTGGTGCAACCGCAGGAGGCATGTACAGACTTAAAGTGCACAGGCGTCGTGCCGGTGTTCTGATACTTGAAATGACCGACCGCCTGTTTGTCGGTGGCGGCGGGATGCAGCTCGACCGAGGTCTGCTCCCATTTTAGTTCGGCGCGCGCGCCCAGGCACAGCATCATTGACAGGGTAAAAGCGAAGATTGGTGTTTTCATTTTTTGGAATAGAAGTGCGTAATATAATCAGCAACTGCCTCTCGCCAAGTCCGAGGTGGCGCGCTCGTCAGCTCGGTATATTTGGCGATGGATAGCACGGAATACGCAGGGCGGCGCGCAACCCAGGGCGCTTGCCCGCCGGAGCCTTGGCGAAGGTGGGTCATCTCACTTAACTTAAGCGCGCCGACCGTTGTTCCCTTCAGAGAAACACCGGCATCACGGCAGCAATCCAGTGCCCATTGCGCATATTCCTGCCAACTGCATTTACCGGCATTTGCGAAATGCAAAATACCATGGAGACGGCCTGCTCCCAGGCCATCCGACGCGGAGGCGCGCCGGCTCCAATCATCCAACACGCGTGCGAGCATTTCAGCAATATCTTGCGTGTACGTCGGCGTCGAAAATTTGTCGGCTATGGCATCAACCTTTTCGTCTTGTTGCGCGCGCTTGATCATGGCGTCAACGAAACTCGGCCGGTCAGGGCCAAACACCCAGGACACGCGCACAACAAGATGCTTTTCCCCAACTGCAAGCACGTTCCTTTCTCCCGCAACCTTCGATTCGCCGTAAGCGCTGATCGGATTCGCCTGATCTTCTTCTGTGTAAGGCGTGTGTTTCTCACCGTCGAAAACATAATCGGTGCTGAAGTGAATCAGCTTTGCGTCGTTTTCGTTGCAGATTTCAGCAAGAACCGCCGGCGCTTCCGCATTAATCCGAAATGCGTGATCGCGTTTGGTCTCGCAAGCATCGACGTTCGTGAAGGCCGCTGCGTTTATCAAAACGTCGAAAGTTATGGCGCCCACGTTCTCGCGCAGGCCCTTCAAATTCGAAAGATCAAGCTGCGCATGATCGAAGCCTATGACGTCGTATTTGGGTCGAAATTCCCGAATCAACGCCGCACCGAGTCGTCCGCCGGCGCCGACAACTACAATTTTCATCTCTTCAGAGCGCTCATGTTTTGATCGGCGATTAATATCTACCTGCGCGCTCGAGAAGCGGTTGCCACCAGGAGGTGTTATCCATGTACCACTGGACGGTCTCGTCGAGGCCCTCTTTGAAACTGCGGAGCGGCTTCCAATCCAATTCGCGCTGCGCAAATGCTGAATTGATTGCGTAGCGGCGATCATGACCAAGCCGGTCCGGCACGAATGAAATCAGACTTTCTGGTTTGCCAAGCCGATCGAGAATCATTCTGACAAGGTCGAGATTCACCATCTCGCTGTTGCCGCCGAAATTATAAACGCTTCCAGCTTTGCCTTCGAAAAGGGCAGCGATGATGCCCGCGCAATGATCGTCTACCTGGATCCAATCACGCACGTTTTTGCCATCGCCATAAACCGGCAGCGGCTCATCGCGTAGCCCCTTAATGATCATGAGTGGAATTAATTTTTCCGGGAATTGGTACGGACCGTAATTATTTGAGCATCTGGTCACCAGCACGTCCTGGCCATACGTCTTGTGAGACGCGAGCGCGAGAAGGTCGGCGCTGGCTTTGCTTGCTGAATATGGCGAGCTGGGATCGAGTGGCGATTGTTCGGTAAACCTGCCCGTGGTGCCGAGCGACCCATATACCTCATCTGTTGAGATCTGGACAAACCGCTGGACACCATGGCGGCGCGCACATTCCAACAGCACGCTGGTGCCAATGACGTTTGTGTGAATGAAGTTGAGCGGATCATTGATGCTGCGGTCCACATGCGATTCTGCCGCGAAATTGACGACCGCGTAGAACTGGTGCTCGGTCATCAATGCGTCCATCAAATCCGCATTGGCAATATCGGCTTTGAAAAATTCGTAACGTTCGCCATGTTCTTCGACCACCCCTTCAAGATTGGCGATGTTACCAGCATAAGTGAGCACATCGACATTCGTGACGTATGCGGGCTTGTAATGTTCCAAAATATATCGAATAAAGTTGCTCCCGATGAATCCGCAGCCACCGGTGACAAGAATGCGCATGGCAGCGCGTACTAGCAGTGCCGAGCGCAACGCGCTAGCAGAATCTGCTCCCGCTCCGGGGCGAGCGAGCGGTTACCTGCAGCGGTGGAAGACTCATTTTGAGGGGACGGATTGGGTGCCGTGGTTAATCATCGCTCTGGCCGCGTTCCTTCGCTTCTTCCTCCTCGGTATCAAGCCACCGCACTTTGATGAGGGTATCAACGGGTGGTTCGTCGACCAGGTGATGAAGAACGGTTTTTACCGCTACGACCCGACCAATTATCACGGTCCGCTTCACTTTTACGTTCTCGTGCTATTTCAGAGTCTGTTTGGCCGAAATCTGTGGGCGATACGCTTGCCAGTGGTACTTATGAGCATCAGCTGTGTCTGGCTGGCTTTGAAGTTCGAGCCAGTCGTCGGACGAAACGTGAGCCGAATCGCTGCACTGGCCATGGCAATTTCGCCCGGGTTCGTTTTTTACGGGCGTTACGCCATTCACGAAGTGTGGCTGCAATTCTTTTCGATGATTTTTATTTTGGGACTGCTCGGCTTATGGAGGCGTGGCACGCTCACATATTTGCGGTACGCCGGGGTGGGATTAATCGGCATGATCCTCACGAAGGAAACTTACGCCATCCATGTCGCGTGCGCCGTGCTGGCGATTCCAACTCTGGCAATTTCGTACTCGCTAAGCCGCGTTCCGGACGCCAAGCCTGCAAAGCAAACCTGGAGCTGGATCGATCTCGCGATGATCGTGATCGCGGGCGGATTTGCCATCGTCTTCTTCTATTCGGGAACGTTCTTCAACTGGGACGGCGTCAAAGGTCTGTATTTAGCATTTAAGGCATGGACCGAGACTGGCGCTGCGGGCCACGGCCACGAAAAGGCGTGGGATTACTGGCTGGGCTTGATGATGCCCCACTTCGATATCAAACGGTCCGACTTTTTCGGTTACGAGCTGCCCATGCTCGTGGGATTCATTCTGTGCGTATTTTGCCAAAAACTCAAAAACCTGAACCTGCGTTTTCTGGCGATCTACGGTGTAGGCAGCCTGGTTGCCTACAGCATAGTCAAATATAAAACGCCTTGGTGCATCATCAGTTTTGGATGGCCGTTCCTCTTTATTTTTGGCGCGGCGATATTGCTCGTGCGCCCGAAAAATCTCCGCAAAGTTTACGTCACGTTAGGCGTCCTTCTGTGCATTTCGCTCGGCTCATCGGTTTGGCTCAACTATTTCCGGTGTAGTTCGCCAGAAGAGCCGTACGCGTACGTCCAAACGTATAATGATATCTTTAAGCTGACGAAACCGCTTCTCACGATGGCGAAGCGAGATCCCTCGAATTATCATCTTACCGGGCATCTGATTCGCTCCAGTATTTACCCGCTTCCATGGGTCTTGGGCGATTTCGATCGCGTCGGCTATTATGAAGGAGGAAACATGCCGGCAGATCTCGATGGCGATTTTCTTCTTGTGCAGCAGGACAAAATCAAAGACATCGAGGCAAAATTGAAAGGCAAGTATTACACAGAGATGATGACACTTCGCAATTACCAGGATCCGTCGAAGATCTTTTTCAGCGCCAAAGTGTTTAAAGACTTATTCCCAGGTAAAGCGCCCGACTTTGATGGTAGTGCACCGAAACCGGCGCCTTCTCCTTCACCCGCGCCTTCTGCTTCACCTGCCAAGGTTCCATGAAGTGGGTCACGGCTGGTGTTACGTTCGTCAATTTGTCCGTGGTCTGCGGAGTTCTCCTGGGACTCGTCGGGAGAGGGTTAAATGCGGCGAGCGCAGCTCTTGCACTGGTGTGTGGCGCTGCATTCGCAATCGCGGCTTTACTTGGGACGCGAGACAGCTGGTTTAGACAGAAATCCGCTGCCGATCCGACAACAGAACGAAGGCCACGAAAACCGGCTGGGGCCGAAGAGTCGAAGAATGGGATTCCATCCGCTCTGATGCGTTATCGCAGCGTCTGGTTCTGGGCGGTCGCAATCTGCTTCGCCATCTTTGCTGTGCGATCGTTTGTGTGGCTGCTGTACATCGATGGCAGCGAACTCAAGATTCAGTCGCCAAATAATCTTGGCGATCTTTCACTGCACCTGACGCTCATCAAGAATTTTGCTAACGGCGTCGCTCTTTGGCCGGACAATCCGATCTTCGTCTTCAGCAAATTAAGATATCCGGCTGGCATCGACCTCTTCAACGCACTGCTTTCGCTGGTTCACATCGATCTGTTGATCGGGTTGGTCTGGGTCGGATTGCTCTCTTCACTCGCGATCTTTTACGGGTTCTATCGGTGGGGCGGCACTTTCGCTGTTGCGGGCTTTTTGTTTAACGGCGGTATAGCCGGATTTCAGTTTTTAAAGACGTTCAAGTTTTTGGATTACCAGGGCGCGGCAGCAGATATCGCGCACAAACCCATCGCCTGGAAAAGCATTGCGTTATCCATGCTCGTTACGCAGCGCGGCTGGCTTTACGCGATCCCGGCGGGCCTGGTTCTGCTCTGGCATTGGCGCGAAAAGTTTTTTACTCAGGCTCCCGTAGCTGCGGTCGGCTCGTCCGCCGTAGCCTTGGCGAAGGCGGATGACGCCGGACAGCCTGGTGACGCCGTCAACAGCGAGCCCACCGTGGTCAACGATCAGGTTTATCGAAAGGGCCCTTTGCCCTGGTGGGTCGAACTTTCGATTTACGCTTCGCTGCCGCTGTTTCACCTGCATACCTTCATCGCGCTGACCATCGTGCTGGTTGTCGGATTGTTTTTTGAACGCGCAACGGAAATCAAATTTATCGCCAATCTGGTTCGCAATGAGGGAATGGCTGGGATCGGTCGATTGATTTCGCATCCGAAGATGTGGCTCGACATTTTCCGCGGCGCACCAATTCGCAGACACGCTGCCGCTCTGTTGATCGCGGCTTTCATCCCGGCAACTTTTTTTGTGTGGCTAACTACCGATCAGTTTCGCGCGGCATCGGTACTGAAGTGGCATCCCGGATGGGCTCAGGATTCAACCGAATTCGCCGCGCCTTTCTTCCGGCTTGGGCCGAAGGATTGGGGATCTTCGACGGGGCCTGGTATGTTGTTGCAAAAAACATGGAACGGCGTCATCGCTCCGTTTTTCCAATTTTGGCTACCCAACTTTGGGCTATGGGTGCCGTTGGCAATGCTGCTCGTGGGAATGTGCGTCTGGCGTATTTGGAAAGGCAAGTGGCGTTGGGGCGACAGACCGCCAGCGGATATCGCTTTCGTGTTGGCGGCAGTCGTGATTTTTGCTTTCGGCTATTTCGTTCAAACCGCGCCGTGGGAATGGGACAACCTCAAGCTCATGGTGTGGGGCTACTTTCTTATTCTGCCTTTTTTGTGGAGCGACATTGTCGGGCGCTGGGTCTTTCCGGAACGGGCCGTGATGTGTCTATTGCTCTTCGGTTCAGGATTTGTCACGCTGCTCGGCGGTCTGTCTGCCGGACACCCGGGTTTTGGCTTGATTGAGCGAGCCAGGCTCGACCACATCGGCACCGCACTTCGACCGTTGCCGATGGACGCACGGTTCGCGACTTTTCCTACCTTCAATCAACCAGTTTTGCTGCAAGGCCGCAAAGCTGTGCTCGGCTATCCTGGTCACTTGTGGACCGAAGGATTCGATTACGGTAAGACCAATGATCAGTTAACATCCCTGATGAACGGCGCCGCAAACTGGCGTGACGTCGCGAAGGCATTAAACGTGCACTATATCTTTTGGGGTCAGGACGAAAAAACAAACTACCAGTCGAGCACCCACCCATGGGAAACCTCGGCATTCCTTGTCGCGTCCGGTGATTGGGGCGCAATTTACGATGTGACCAAGCCTGCTCCTCAGCACTGAGGGGGGAGCGTTTCTGAACGCCGGGCGACTCTTGGAGTTGCCATCTTTCGCCGCACACGAAACGGATGCGCGAGGAAAACAAAATAGATCGCGTTCAGAAAATCTGTCAGACTCGAAGCCGGACTTGTTAGGCGCAGCGGGCCGCTGCGCAGTCCTGCCAAAACGTTCTCGACCGTGAGCGCAGGCGGCATGGGCATACTGGTATAGTGCCGGCCAAAGGCGTGCAGCCGATGGGCATCGGAAGTGGCGATCATTGGCTTGCCAAATCGGGTTGCGACTCGTTTTGCCCGGCGATTCGGATTGAATGGACCGAAATGAAAATGACAACACTCGATCGCGTCAAAACAATCGATCTCGGTGAACAGCCGCGATCCGATTGAGCCGCCCACAACGTAAAACGGGTGCGGCGCGATAGTGAAAATAGAATTGCCTCGACGCTCCCGGAGTCGTCGCAGGTCGCCGAAATTTTTCACCTGCGCGATCTCTTCCTCAGTGACATTCAACACAATCACGTCTGCGCCAAGCAAACGCACCTCGGCCGCGGGAATCAGAAGAATGCCCATTGCCGCAGCGTCGGCGAACACTTCCTTTCGATTAAAGACCGCATCGTGAAGCGTGATCGCAAGTACGCGAAATCCAAACGACCGCGCCCGTTCCAACAATTGATGCGCCGAAAAATCGACGGCGTCCTTGGGATCATCGAGGGTGTGAATGTGCAGATCGATTTTGATCCATTCTTCTTCCTCGCTCGTGATCGTGCTCATGCTCCTGCTCGAAGCTTAATCGCGAATCGCTGATACTTCATTCTGCAAAGAATTCTGTCTCGAGTCATCGATTACGAGCAGGACTATGAGCACGAGTACGAAGGATGTACTCGACACTTGCCAGCGGTTGCCGTCTGCGGAACTTTAGCCGCGCGCGTTTAAATGCTCGGGTGGTGAAATGGCAGACACGTACGTTTGAGGGGCGTATGCCGAAAGGCATGGGGGTTCAAGTCCCCCCCCGAGCAGTAATTCGTTTCCAAGATGGACCGGCTTGTCCGTAAGCCCGATGTTAGATCGCCGAAGGAGCAGATATTCCTGCCGTAGCTCCGCATTCTCATCAACAGGCTGAAGAGTCGCTGCGGACGCCGTTTCATCTTGCAATTAGACTTCCAGCACGCTTTTTCTTTCGCTATTCTGCGTCACAACATGGAATCGCTTTATCTAATCGGGCTTGCGGTACTCGCGTTATTCGCATTTGTGCTCGCAATTGTTCTTTTCAATTTTTTCGGTCTCTGGCTGCGCGCACGGATCGCGAATGCGCCGGTGAGTCTCGGCAAAATGGTCGGGATGCGGCTGCGCAAGGTGCCGGTCGGGATGATCGTCGATAATCGGATCACGGCGGTAAAAGCCGGCATCGAGATTCCGAGTGACCCGCTCGAGGCGCATTATCTGGCCGGCGGCGACGTTAATCAGGTCATCCTCGCTTTAATCGCAGCGGACAAGGCCGGCATTTCACTCGATTTCAACCGTGCCTGCGCCATCGATCTTGCTACCAAGGGGACGGGCAAGACGGTATTGGAAGCCGTCCGCACCAGCATTAATCCGAAGGTCATCGACGTGCCCAACCCGGCAATGGGCCGCGTGACCATCGACGGTGTCGCGAAGGACGGGATCGGTGCGAAAGTAAAAGCGCGGGTGACGGTGCGCTCGCACCTGGACCGTTTCGTCGGCGGCGCCACCGAAGAAACGATTATCGCGCGCGTCGGCGAAGGGATCGTGAGCGCGATCGGATCGGCCGATTCTTATAAGGACGTGCTGGAAAATCCCGATCGCATTTCAAAAGCCGTCCTGGCCAAGGGACTCGACAGCAACACGGCGTTCGAGATTCTTTCCATCGACATCGCTGACGTGGATGTCGGCGACAACATCGGCGCGAAGTTGCAAAGCGAACAGGCGAACGCGGACAAAAACATTGCCCAGGCGAAAGCGGAGGTGCGCCGCGCCGCGGCTGTGGCGGTCGAGCAGGAGATGCGCGCCAGGACGCAGGAGATGCGCGCCAAGGTAGTCGAAGCAGAGGCGCAGGTGCCGATGGCTATGGCCGAGGCATTTCGCGCGGGGCACCTTGGAATAATGGATTATTATCGGATGAAAAATGTCCAGGCCGATACTTCCATGCGCGAATCCATTGCGGGCAGCGACAAACCAAGGACGGATGGGACGTGATTCGTTGAAGGTTAAGGCGTTGAAGCGTTTTTGTCATTCTGAGCGAAGGGAAGAATCTCTGAGTTACAGAACGACTGCCGCCCATAAAAACTGAGATGTTTCGCTTCACTCAACATGACAACGACAGTCTTGCCCGCTTCAACGATTCAACGATTCAACGATTTAACGAGGTGACAGCCAATGATTGCCTTTAGTCTCGATAATCTACTTTTCTTTCTGCTAATTGCCGCCGCAGCTTTGTTTCAGCTGTTGTCGAAAACGATAACCAAAGCAAAAAAGAGCGATTCAAACGAAAGATCGAGTTCACCTACACCACAAACACCTCGACCAATTCAACGCGCGCCGCGGGAATCCGATGCGGACCGGATTCGTAAATTCCTCGAAGCGCTGGGTCAGCCGCCAAGTTCAACTCCTCCTTCGCCTGTTCTGCCGCGTGATAATATTCCGCCTCGACCACTCGCGCCTGTGCAACCCCCTCCAACTCTCCCGCGTGTGTGGCGATTACCTCGCCAACGAGCAGAAAAATCGGACGTCAGCCAAACAGAAAGTGCTCCCCTTGAACAATCGCGCGGATTGCAGCAAATCCTTCCACCAATTGTTTCCGCCCCGACCACGGCAACGTTCGAAGTTCAAGCTGCGTTCCCGGTCGAGCCTCAGCAGCGGTCGATTATCAAAATGGCTGTGGAATCTAACGCAACGGCAAATCAGGTTACTGTCAGAGCCGCAGATTCTAAAAGAGAGATCGCCGCCTTGCTCGGTTCAAAATCGAGTTTGCGAGACGCAATACTCATTCGCGAAATTTTAGGACCACCCCGCGGCTTGCAGACACTGGACGCGACGGTGTAATCCGTGCCTTCGTGTGGACGACAGGCTTCGCGTAGCGAAACGGTACAGTTCAAAAGGTTCGCGGGTTGCCCCCGCGCTTAAGATCGCGCTAGAATCGTTTTTGATTGCCGGATGGCGAATGACGCAGCCACAATCAGCAAGGAAAGCACAAATGAAAACAATACTGATTTTGATCGTTGGGTCGATGCTCGCAGGCTGCGGATCAATGGGAAATCATGGTCGTAATCGTAATGCGGTATATCCTCATCGTTATTTGGTGGAGCATACTGCGGTGGACACGATATGTGCTTGCCCATGACGATTAAACTATGGCGCATTTGGTCAGTGTCCTGACTTGTTGATGCATCATATTCGCTCTTAACAACGACTTCGGTAATACCCGTGATGCCAGTGTGTATGGTGATGATACCAAACCCAGGTGGCC
>Ga0070665_100008947_pt1 | contig 10147 bp, 12 predicted proteins | sample KBSS13metaG_FD_65862 | JGI IMG/M metagenome (GOLD analysis project Ga0070665, IMG submission 65862) | Switchgrass rhizosphere microbial communities from Kellogg Biological Station, Michigan, USA - KBS S1-3 metaG | ecosystem: Host-associated > Plants > Roots > Rhizosphere > Soil ...
AAAATCTTACCTCGATTATGGCGCGTTCACGCCGGTCCAGGCGGCTGCTTGTGCCGCATTGAACGGCCCCCAGGACATTATCGAGGCGAACCGCAATCTCTACCGGAAGCGCCGCGACGTACTTGTCGAAAGTTTCGGCCGCGCCGGCTGGGACATTCCCGTGCCGCAGGCGTCGATGTTCGCGTGGGCGCCGATCCCGGAGCAGTTTCGCGATTTGGGCTCGATGGAATTCGCCAAGCGCCTTCTCACCGAAGCCCACGTCGCGGTCGCTCCGGGCGTCGGTTTCGGCGAGGAAGGTGAAGGCTTTGTCCGCCTTGCGCTGGTCGAGAATGAGCAGCGACTTCGCCAGGCGGCGAAAGGCATCAAGAAGATGCTCGGCACTTAGAAGCGCTTCGAGATTCCGGTGTAGAGCTCGATATCCGGGGTCTGCTTGTTGAGGCCGAAGTTCGCGCCGGCATCGATCTGCACAGCGCTGTTCACGAGATAAGCGATCGAGCCATCCGCGCTCGCCTGCTTGCCGGTGCCTGCCGGATCCCAGTCCCACTGGCCCCATAATTCGCCCGACACATTGAGCTTATCAGTCACCTGCCAGCCCAGGCTGACGACTTGCGCCATCGCCGCATGATGTCCGCGCCCGTCCCCATCCGCGGCCCAGTCGAGCTCGGGCGTCAAGCCAACGCTTAGCGGCGACCGGGCAATCGAAAAGCCGATTGGGATGAGCAACCCTGCCTCCCACTTGCCGTTGCCGAGCGAATGCTTGGCGGTCGGGATTTTCACCACCGGAAGCAGCGCCGCCTGAATGTGCGAGTCATTGTTGGTGAGCTGCTGTTTGTAGCCGACCGTGATGTCGCCGAAACCCGATGCGCGGTCATGGAGACTGCCGGCCTTGCTGGTCGCGCGCTGCCACGGCGTCACATCGACTTCGATGTCCGATCGGTCGGTCAGCCCATATTTGAAGGTCGTCTCGCCGATCGCCAGCGACGTATCGCGCTCGCCGGCATTCTTCTGCAGGCTCCAGTCGGCAAGGCCGGTTTCAATCTGGAAGCGCCCGGCCGGCACTGTGCAGGGTGGCGTCGACTTCCCCGGCCGCGCCGCGCAGATCGGTGCGTCCTCAGCGTGCGCGACTGCGGCCGCCCCAAGCGTCGCCACGCCAAACATCAATCGTGTGAAAGCCCCCATGCGGCTTGTCTGCGCCGAAGCCACTTATTCGTCGAGAGGGAGGGAGGTGAAGTTCATGAAAACTTCACGCACCCTCCATCGATTCATACGCCTTTATTACGGACGCACGGCAATCGCTTCGATCGAGATCAGCAGGCCCTTGGGCAGTTGCGTGATCGGGACCGCCCGCGTCGGCGGATTCTTCGGAAAATATTCGCCGAACAAGTCATTCAGCACGGGAAACTGCGATGCATCCGCTAGGTAGATCGTCGTCTTGGCCACGTCCGTCATGCTGAGGCCGGACGCTTCGACCACATTCTTGATATTTTCGAATGCTTGCCGCGCCTGCGCTGCGAACTCGCCGGAAACGCTGCCGTCGGCAGCAAGGCCCGCCTGCCCGGAAATGAAGACCAGTTCGCCGAGGGCGCCGACCGCCTGGGAATAGGGTCCCAGCGCGGCCGGCATATCGACACTCTCGATCACTCGCTTGGGCATCAAGCGGCTTTCAGCTGTACGGAACTGGTCCGGTTCATCAGCACGCCGAGCACCAGCGCGATGACCAGCAGGAACGGCACGTCGCCGACGAGATGACCTTTCATCATCGGCGTACGGAATGCTTCCCATCCCATGACCAGCGCGTGAGCGACGCTCGACCAGACGACGAACCAGATCAGCGACGCGTTGGCCGCGGGGTCCTTGGCCGCCCGGATCATGAAAACGCCGAGCACCACGTAAACCCCGGCGATCATCATGAAATAATCGCTCGAGGCGGGGCTTCCCTCATGCCACGCCCAGCCGGACGGCCAGATGATCAGCATGGCGTAGAGCGAACAGAATGCGAGTCCGAAGACGATCAGCGCGACGGACAACAAAGGATTGCTTTTGGACATGTCTGTCCTTTCTTGGAGAGGTTCGTGGAGAGGTTACGCTTACTTCGACCGGGGGACGCCGGGAGAGGTCGCAACCGGGACCAGCTCACCGCTGTCGATGTCGTAGAAGAAGCCGAAAATGTCCACCGACTTGGGTGTACCGGGTTGGTCGCGGATGAGTTGCACGTCGCTCTTCAGCGACTGCTCGTAATCGGTGATGCACAGCGCCTCGCGCGGGAAGGCATGCGCGATGTCCGCTTCCTGCTCGTGCCGGAACGCGTCGATGATTCCGTCCGCGGTGAACGTCGTGGCGCCGCAATAGCTGTGGTGGACGACGACGATATTCTCGATCCCGAAGAGATGCTGGGCGACGGCGATCGACCGCAGCGCGTCGAACGCCCGTCCACCGGCAACTACGATCGGAAACACTGTCGCGGTCGACGCGACCTTCAAGCCCTGGTCGTCAAACAGGATTTCGCCGGGGTAAACGTCTCCCAGTCGCTCGGCCACGAGCTCGGGAATTCGCGCCGCGCGTGGATCGTAGCAGTAAATCACCACGGTTTTCAGGGGCACGGCGTGGGAGAAAGCCTCGCGCACGGCGGCTTCGTCGAAGCCCTTCGTGGAGCTGAAGGCAAATTTGGTTAGATCGTTCATGCTGCACCTTTAGTGTATATGCACATATGTTAAGATAACGCGGTACTGGATTGAGATACGACTAGCCGGCTGAACGGGCGGCGGAAGCGATTGCTGCCGATGAACGACGAACGGTCGCGACGCCGGCTTCGCCCAGGATTCGCTCCATTTCGGCCTGCGCACGCTCCCAGTGTCCGACTGCCTGGCCCAGGACCTGCGACCCCGCCGTGCTCAGCCGGACCAAACGCGTGCGTCCTTCTGTCACGCTAGCCACAAGGCCGCGCGCCTCGAGCGGCCGCAGGTTCCGGGTGAGCGTAGTGCGGTCCATTCCAAGCTCGTCGGAAAGCGCGCTGATCGACAGCTCTTCCTTCGCGGCGATCGTCACCAAGACCTCAACCTGGGATGGGCGGAGCCCGGTCGCGCGCATCTCGTCGTCATAGAAGCGGGTGATCGCGCGCGCCGCCGCGCGCGTCCGCTTGCACAGGCAGCGGTCGAGTACCGATTGCGCGACTTGAGAGACTTCCGACGACATGATGCGTGTATATGCACGTACGATTGGTGCGTCAATCAAGTATCAGCGGCGGCCCCGTTCTCCTCTGGGTGCCACGACGATCTGCTCGCCCGGGCGCGCGTCATGGCTCTGCGCCCTCACCTTCGCGAACTCGGAGTTCGGGTTCCACTGCGGCCAGTCGCGGCTGTTCGAGATGCGCGCGCCGATTGCGTAGAACAGCTCGGCCTCCTGCTTGGCGCCTTCGAGGTTCCAGCTCGACGACCAGGCGTCGCAGGGCTGGTGGTAGCATTTGGCGGTGAAGGCATCGAGCCAGCGGTTGCCCGCCACGCGCCCGCCATCCTTCATGTCGTAAGCGCCGGCAAGCGCCATATCGAGCAGCACCGGTACGCCGCGCTTGGCGAGCGAGAAATGGTCGGCGCGATAGAAGAGGCCGCGCTCCGGATGGCTCTCGGGTGTGACGTAGCGGCCCTGCGCCTTCGCCTCTTCTTCCATGTAGCGCTCGAGCTCGCTCTGCCCGCGCCCGACCAGCACCGCATCGTTCACCGGTCCCGCAAACTGGAGCGTGTCGAAGGTCAGGTTCGCGGCCATGGTCTCGTGCGGATAAAGCGGATGCTGCGCGTAATATTCGCTGCCGAGTAGCCCGCGTTCCTCGCCCGTCCATGCCGTGAACAATAAGGTGCGCTGCGGCCGCGGGCCTGACGCAAACTTGCGCGCCACCTCGATCATCGCGGCGAGGCCGAGTGCGTCGTCGGCAGCGCCCGGGCGGACTGTACGGCCTTCAGCGTCGGGCGCGCCGATCCCGTACGCATCCCAATGCCCGCCATAGCTCACCGTCTCATTCGGATAGGCGGAGCCGGTGAGCTTGCCGATCACGTTGCGGCTGGTCAGGCGCGTGAGCTCGACCGGCGCTTGTGCGGAGAAGGTCGCGTGGAGGTCGATTGGCTTAAACGCGGCGCTCCGCGCCTGCCGCTTCAAGGTTTCATAATCATAGCCCGCGCGCTTCAGCAGGGCTTCGGCGGCCGGCCGCTGGATCCAACCCTGCAGAAGCACCGGCTGCTGCGCGCCCTGCGGGAGCACTATATTGAAGTTTTCGCCCATCGCAGACTGGACGACGTTCCAGCCGTAGCCCGCGCCTGCGGTCTCGTGGATGATCAGCGACGCGATCGCCCCGCGCCGCGCGGCCTCGTCATATTTGTAGGTCCAGCGCCCGTAATAAGTCATTGTCTGGCCGCCGAACTTGCCCGCAACTAGGTCGCCCGCCGCGGCCTCGAAGTCCGGATCGTTGACCAGGATCAGCGCGACCTTGCCCTTGAGATCCTGTCCTTTGAAATCGTCCCAGTTCCGCTCCGGCGCGTTGACCCCGTATCCGACGAACACGATCGGCGCGTTGGCGATCCGCGCCTCATTCGTGTCGCGCACGGTGCTCAGGTAAATGTCGTCGGGAAAACGCAGCGCCGTCGTCGACGCGCCCTGCTTCACCGAAAAGCTCATCGGCGACTGCAGCTTGGTGCGGATCATCGGCACCGTCTGGGTCCAGGTTCCGTTCTCTCCGCCCGGTTCCAGCCCCGCCAAGTGGAACTGCTGGATCAGGTAGGTGATCGTCTTCTCTTCGCCCGGCGTGCCCATCGACCGGCCCTGGAAATCTTCGGAAGCCAGCACGCGCGTGACCTCGCTCATCCGCTCGGTGCTGATGTCGGCTGGGTCTACATGCGGCATTGCCGCCGGCAGTTCGGGCGGTCCGTTATGATCGGCCGGCAGCAACTGGGGAGCCTCGTGCGTCGCGCAACCCGCGAGCAGCGACATTGTCGCGAAAGGCAGCCAGGTCCGCATCATAATCCTCCAATCCGCCCCGCTCGCCTAACGGCTCTGTCGGCCTTTCGGTCCTGATCCCGCGACCTTTCGATAAGTGTCGAGCACGCTTTGCGACGCCGCGTCCCAATCGAACTGTGCGCTCGCTTCCCGCGCGGCCATCCCGAGCGTCTTCCGCTTCTGCGGCTCGCGGGCCAGCTCAGCAATCGCCGCCACCGCTTCGCCCTCATCCCGATAGAGTAGGCCGGTACCTCCATCCTCGACCAGCGCCCGCGCGCTGTCGGCGTCAGCGCAGACGACCGCGAGGCCCGACGCCATCGCTTCCAGCACGACATTGCCGAACGCTTCGGTCCGGCTTGGCTGGAGCAGGATGTCAGCGCTTGCGACAGCACGACCGAGAGCCTCATTATCAAGATGGCCGGTAAGCACTGCGCCCCCGAGCGAGTCGAATGCGTTCCGCGCCGGCCCTTCCCCGACGGCCAATGCGCGGACCTTGATCCCCTGATCGCTCAGGCGTCGCACCACGCGCACGAATTCCTCGGTGCCTTTCTCAAGGACCAACCGCCCGAAGAACAGGAGGACCACATCCTGGTCGTCCCAGCCTTTTGATCGTCGCCAGCCGGCGTCTCGCCGCGCCGGGTTGAAGCGTTTGCGGTCGACGCCGCGGCTCCACAGGCTGACATGATCATCGCCACGCAGCGCCTTTATTTCGCCGATCGTGGCGGGCGTCGGAACCAGCACATGGTCCGCGCGACGATAGAAGCGGCGCAGGTGCGCTTCCGCCAGCGGTTTCGCCCAGCCCGCGCCATAATGTTCGAAATAGGTCTCGAACCTGGTGTGAAGGCTCGCGACGATCGGCGCGCCCATGCGCTTCGCCAGCGTCTGCGCACGCGTGCCGAGGATGTCGGGCGTCGAGACATGCAAGACCTCGGGCGAAAAGCCCGCGATGTCGCGGCGAATGCCTTTTGGGATACCGAGCGCCAGCCGGAACTCGCCGCGCACCGGCAATCGCACGGACGGTACGGGGACCAGCTTGCCTTCCGGCTCGAATGCCGGCGTGTCGGTGACAGGCGAATAAACCCGCACTTCATGGCCCTGGCGCTCTGCCAGTCCCACCATCTTGTTCAGTGCCTGGTTCGCGCCTTCGCGCACATAATTATAATTGCCGGAGAAGAGCGCGATCCGCATCGCTTACAGCCGACGGAAATTGAGGATCGCGTTGAGCAGGAACACGGCGAGGCCGGCAACGACCGAAACCAACGTCCTCGCCACCAGGTAATTGATCGGCGTCCAGCGGATCATCGCCGCAAACAGGATAAGCGTGATCGCGAGCCCTACGCCCGCGTTGACCAGGAAGTAGAAATAGCCGGTGGCAACGTGCCGGTCCGTGCCGCGAAAGATCCACGTCCGGCCCAACGCGTAGTGGATCGAGTTGGCCGCGACGAAGGCCACTGCCGCGGCCACGACCTTGTCCAGCTCCGATTCGGTGACCAGCAGCCATAACAAGGCCAGGTCGAACGCGAACACGCCGCAGCTGACGACCGTGTTGCGCGCGAGCATGTTCGCGGCGTGGCGCGACCAAATCCGACGCAGCAGCCCAGCTTCGGGAACGGGCCGGCCGGCCATGCCTTCGCTCAGGCTGCGCGTGCCGTGATTGGCGACGAGCGTCGTACCGCTTCGCCCTGGTCAGCGAACCTGGTGCTCCGCTTCAGCCGCGGGTGAACGAATAGGAACGGCAGCTTCAGGAACAGTAGTTCCGAATGGATGAAACTGTCGACCGCCCGCTCCCACCATTTGGCGTTGCGCACGCCATTGGCGGCAAGCCAGTCGTCATAGGGCTGCCAGTGGCTCGGCTCATCCTGCTCGATGATGTCGAAGATTTTCGCCAGCTGCCGATCGCTCCGCACGTGCGAATTGCGCAGCAATATCTCGACCTGCTTGTAGCCGCGTTTTTCCGTCAGCGAGATGACCCGGCAAAGCCGGCCGAACAGATCCTCGTCCTCAACGACTTCGCGCTTGTCGAGATCGTCGATCTTCTTCCCGAACATGATTTCGACGAAGCGGTCGATGTGGCCGAACGCGCTGTCGACCGCCAGCGGCATCATCCCGCGCCGTTCGAACCAGCGGCGGAACATCAAATAATGCTTTCGCTCGTCGGCTCGGTGTTTCTCGATCCGGTCGATCAGCTCGCTATTATCCGGCCAGCGCCACTGCACTGCCGCGAGGAGGTCGTCGATGGCGGTGTAACCGCGGTGCTCGTTGTAAATGTAGATCGACCCGAGAACATCCAGGTATCGATTCCGGAACCATGTACGCATGCCCACGGGCTAGAGGTCGATCACCCCGGGCGCAAGGCTGCTGGTCGATGCGCCGGCCGGTTGTGGCACTGCGGTCAATCCACAGGAAAAAATGCGTTAACCATCATTTACCCGCTTGCGTCTGATTTTAGTTGAGGCACAATAGGTAGTAGCGCGAGAGGGGGAACTCTCAATTACTGGTGTTCGGCGCCGGAATCACTATATTCCGGTGACGGGCGCGCTCGTCCCCGATTTCCACAGGGGACGGGAGTGAAAAAGCCCCGTCGAGCGCGAAAAGAGGCTAGGATGCCGGCCATGGCTCCGAGTCGAACAATTGCAGAACAAACGACCCTTGAACGGGTCGCGGAAGGACGGGGTAGCGCGATGGATTTTTCGACCGGCTCAGAAGTACCGAGCGATGACGTTTCGACCACCGTGTCCGCATCCAAGCGCGTCGATGCGCCCAAGTTCGACGTCAAGACGGATTCCGAGCGCGACGCGCTCCTGACGGAGTTCGGCAAGGATACGCTGAAGGACCGCTACCTGCTCCCCGGCGAAAGCTATCAGGACTTGTTCGCGCGCGTCGCTGCTGCTTACGCCGATGACGACGAGCACGCCCAGCGCGTCTACGATTATATCTCGAAGCTGTGGTTCATGCCGGCGACCCCGGTGCTGTCGAACGGCGGAACGGGCCGCGGCCTCCCCATCAGCTGCTACCTCAACAGCGTATCCGACAGCCTCGAAGGCATCGTCGGCACCTGGAACGAGAATGTCTGGCTGGCGAGCCGCGGCGGCGGCATCGGCACCTACTGGGGCCACGTCCGCGGGATCGGTGAGCCCGTCGGCCTCAACGGCAAGACCAGCGGCATCATTCCGTTCGTCCGCGTGATGGACAGCCTGACCCTGGCGATCAGCCAGGGCTCGCTCCGGCGCGGTTCGGCTGCTTGCTACCTCGACATCTCGCACCCGGAGATCGAGGAGTTCCTCGAGATCCGCAAGCCGAGCGGCGACTTCAACCGCAAGGCGCTCAACCTCCACCACGGCGTGCTCATCACCGACGAGTTCATGCAGGCGGTGCGCGAAGGCAGCGAGTTCACGCTTCGCTCTCCGCGCGACGGCTCGGAGCGGAGCACGGTCGACGCCCGCTCGCTGTTCCAGAAGCTGGTCGAAACCCGCCTCGCGACCGGCGAGCCGTACATCATCTTCATCGACCAGGTGAACCGGTCGATGCCGAAGCATCACCGCGACCTCGGCCTCAAGGTTTCGACCTCGAACCTCTGCTCGGAAATCACGCTCCCGACCGGCAAGGATCATTTGGGCGCGGACCGCACCGCGGTCTGCTGCCTGTCGTCGCTCAACCTCGAAACCTGGGACCAGTGGAACGGCGACAAGCAGTTCATCGAGGATGTGATGCGCTTCCTCGACAATGTGCTGTCCGACTATATCGCCCGCGCGCCCGACGAGATGGCTCGGGCCAAGTACAGCGCCGAGCGCGAGCGCAGCGTCGGCCTTGGCGTGATGGGCTTCCACTCCTTCCTCCAGGCGCGCAACATCCCGTTCGAAGGGGCGATGGCCAAGAGCTGGAACCTCAAGATCTTCAAGCATGTCCGCGCGCAGGTCGACCAGGCGTCGATGATGCTGGCGAAGGAGCGCGGGCCGTGCCCCGACGCGGCCGACATGGGCGTGATGGAGCGCTTTTCGTGCAAGATGGCGATCGCGCCGACCGCGTCGATTTCGATCATCACCGGCGGCACGTCCGCCTGCATCGAGCCGATCCCGGCCAACATCTACACCCACAAGACTTTGTCGGGCAGCTTCTCGATCAAGAACCCGTACCTTGAGAAGATGCTCAAGGAGAAGGCGAAGGACAGCGCCACGGTGTGGAATTCGATCCTCGAGAATGGCGGGTCGGTCCAGCACCTCGACTTCCTGACGCAGGAAGAAAAGGACGTGTTCAAGACCAGCTTCGAGATCGACCAGCGCTGGCTGATCGAGCTCGCCGCGGACCGCACGCCGTTCATCGACCAGGCGCAGTCGTTGAACCTGTTCATCCCGGCCGACGTCGACAAGTGGGACCTGATGATGCTCCACTTCCGCGCGTGGGAGCTCGGCATCAAGTCGCTCTATTATTTGCGCAGTAAGTCGGTGCAGCGGGCGGGCTTCGCCGGCGGGGTCGAGGCGGACAACACGCCCGAGCTCAAGGAAATCCAGCTCGCCTCCTCGACCGATTATGACGAGTGCCTGGCATGCCAGTGATCTCCGACCGCACCCGCAAGTTCGCCAAGCGGGCCGGCATGGTCGTGCTCGGCCTCGTTGCGCTCGACCTCGCCGCGGGCGCGGCAGCGGTCGTGCTCGGCCTGACGGTGCTGAAGCGGTGACCACCGGTCGCCTGATTGAGCTGATTGTCGCGGTGATGTTCATCGTCACCGCCATATGGAGCTATCGGCGCAACCGGGCGGTTGACGGCGGCTACGGCAGCCAGGGCGCGGTGCTCCTGCTCGTCGTCGGCGTGATCATGGCGATCCAGGCGCTTGGCGGGCTCGATTATCACCCGAGCGAGAGCGAGCTCGAGGCGCTGAAGGGCCAGGGCCGATGATCTTCACCATGCTCCTCCTGGTGCCTGTCGCGGCCCTCCTGTGGCTCGCTTTGGTGTCGCACAGCGGCATCCCCAAGCGCGTCGGCGCGATCGCAGCCGCAGCGGTGACCGTGGCCGGTGCAATCTCTGTGCCGCCGATGGTCCCGGACGAGCTCGGCAGCTACCGCATCTCCTCCGTGCGCGACGTAACCGCGATCGCAGCCGCGGCGACGGGCAGCATCTACTTGCTGCTGTGGACCAGGATACACCGCGGCCGCGGGCGCAACCGCACGCT
>Ga0070665_100008949_pt1 | contig 10146 bp, 7 predicted proteins | sample KBSS13metaG_FD_65862 | JGI IMG/M metagenome (GOLD analysis project Ga0070665, IMG submission 65862) | Switchgrass rhizosphere microbial communities from Kellogg Biological Station, Michigan, USA - KBS S1-3 metaG | ecosystem: Host-associated > Plants > Roots > Rhizosphere > Soil ...
CCCGCGGACTTTCCCGCCGCCATCGTCGTGGTGCAGCACGTCGATCGGCAGTTCGCCGACGGGATGGCGGCGTGGCTGAATGACTGCACCCCGCTCGCCGTGCGGGTCGCGAAAGAGGGCGACCGTGCTGTTGTCGGCGAGGTCCTGCTGGCAGGCACCAGCGACCATCTGACGCTGAAGACCGCCGATCGCGTGGGCTACACCGCCGACCCGGTCGACTATGTCTACCGTCCTTCGGTGGATGTTTTCTTCCAGAGCGCCTGCCGCCTCTGGCGCGGCGACGTCGTGGGCGTGCTGCTGACCGGGATGGGACGCGACGGCGCGCTCGGCCTGAAGGCGCTGCGCGACCGCGGTCATTACACGATCGCGCAGGATGAGGCGACCAGCGCGGTCTACGGCATGCCCAAAGCGGCGGCGACGATCAACGCCGCGGTGGACATCCTGCCGGCCGGGAGCATCGCTGCGAAACTGAAGGAAGTGGTCGCTAGCTGATCGGCTTGGCCGGCGCGGGCGGCACACCGGACTGGGTGACCGTGACACGCTTCGTGCTCTGAAAGATCACGCCGCTCGCGTTGACGCCGAAATAGCGGGTCATGCCGTTCGTGGTCAGCACGAGATCGGCCGCGACGAAATAGGTGCTCACGGCCTTGCCCTTCGCCAGCCCGTTGCAGGTGGCCGGCGATCCGGCGGCGACCGCACCGGCCGTGAAGCGAATGGTGTAGTTCTGCCGCACGAAGGTGTTCGCCGTGAACCCCGGGCCGATGAACGGCGCGTTCGACTGCGGCGGCTTGGTCGACAGGGATGCCAGCGTCGGCGCGAAATAGCCGCCGCCGCACGAGCTGGCGAACAACGCCTCGGCGCTGTGAATGGCGCGCAGCGATCCGATCGTCGACGCCTCGAACGCGGCGCCTTGCGCCCGGCTGAGCAGGGGCGCGGCAATCGCCGAGACAATCCCAATCAGGGTCACGACGAGAAGCATCTCGATCAGCGTGAACCCCGGGTCGCGCATGCGCACGGCGGGGCGGACCGTCCCCACTAACGATCCCGGCCCGGGCTCGGCGCCACGCTCGCCGAGTCGAAGCTGACGGTCTTGCCGTAGATCGTGCCCTGGACGATGTATTGGGTGGGGCTCGTCGCGGTGTAGCGCCACTGTCCGCGCGGCGGCACACCGATGTCGACCAGCGTGGCGGGCAGCTCGTCGTAGTCTTTCCGGAACGCGTCGATGTCGGCGACCAGCGCGTCCAGCATCTCATGCGCCTGTTGGGTGGCCGCCTCCGGTGACGGCGCAGGCGCGAAGACCGACAGCAGGGGCTCCCACGCGAAGGTGGCGAGCAGAACGGCGATCAGTACCGAGACCGCCGCGGCGAGGGACACCCGAACGACCCGCTGCCGGGTCACCGTCGACGGCACCGCGACCCGCCGGGCACGGTCCGTCCGGTGTTCGATGACGGCGGAATCGGCGAGCTCGTCAGCCAACCGCTGTGATGCGCTGGCTGCGCCCGACGCCGGCTCCGGCTTGCTCATATCAGTCTCGCAGCGGGGCCGGGGTGCGCTCGGGACGCGATCGTGCGAGCAGCGCCTTGACGCGCGCTGCAAGGCGCCGCGGTTCCACCGGTTTGAGAATGTAGTCGTCGGCCCCGGCGGCCAGCCCTTCGCTTTCGCTTTCGACGCTCGATTCCGAGGTGAGCATCAGGATCCGCACCTGAGAGGTTCGGCTGTCGTCGCGCAGCGCTTTGACCATCGCCACGCCGCCCATGCCCGGCATGTTGACGTCGCTGATGATCACGTCCGGGCATTCGCGCAAGGCTATCTCCAGGCCGGCCAGCCCGTTTTCCGCCAGGAATACCTCGAAGCCTTCGAGCTCGAGAAAGTACTTCACGACCGACGCGATCGTGGTGCTGTCTTCGACCACCAGCACCTTGCGGTTCATCGCCGCCGGATCCGGGCCGCCTCCCTCGGTGGACGGGACTCTTCGCTCTTCGGCAGGCCCGGTTTCCGCTGCGCGATCGCCGGCCTCCCCGCGTGAGACCACCCGCAGCACTTCCTCGAGCGTGGTCAGGCCGCGGGCGGCCTTCTCGATGCCGTCCTCGAGCAACGTTTTCATCCCGGCCCGGATCGCCGCCTTCTTGATGATGTAGTCGGCGGCCCGGTTCGAAATCAAGTCGCGGACTTCGTCGGTGATGGCCAGCACTTCATGAATGGCGATCCGTCCTTTGTGACCCGACTTGTCGCACTGATCGCAGCCGAGGCCCGCGACCCACTGGCCGTCGGCCGGCAGCCGCGACGCGCCGCCAATCCGTTCGATCGCCTCGGCGCTTGGCGGCTGGGGCACCGAGCACGCCGGGCACGGCCGGCGGACCAGCCGCTGCGCCAGGATGCCGAGCAGGGACGAGGCGATCAGGAACGGCTGGATGCCGAGATCGAACAATCGCGTGATCGTCGCGGTCGCGTCGTTGGTGTGCAGCGTGCTGAGCAGCAGGTGTCCGGTCTGCGCCGCCCCGAGCGCGATGTCCGCGGTCTCCTGATCGCGGATCTCGCCCACCAGGATCACGTTGGGATCCTGGCGGAGGATCGACCGCAGCCCGCTCGCAAACGTCACCCCGGCGCGGGCGTTGATCTGCATCTGGTTGACGCCGGGGATCTGCATCTCGATCGGATCCTCGAGCGTGATGATGTTGTTGGTCGAGGACTTGATCGAGTTCAGCGCGGTGTACAGCGTCGAGGTCTTGCCGCTGCCGGTCGGGCCGGTCACCAGGATCATCCCCTGCGCGTTGGACAGGAACGACTGGAGCGCCCGCAGGTTCTCGCGCGACAGCCCGAGCTGGTCGATCGGCAGGATCGCCTTGTCGGTGTTCAGCAGCCGGATCACGATCTTCTCGCCGAACTGCGTCGGCATGGTCGAGACCCGGAGGTCGATGCGCTTGCCTTCGAACCGGAGCCGGCTGCGGCCGTCCTGCGGCTTGCGGCGCTCGGAGATGTCCATGCCCGACATGATCTTGAGCCGCGAGATGGTCGCGTCCTGGAGGTGGTGCGGGATGGTCAGCACGTCGTGCAGCAGGCCGTCGACCCGCTGCCGGACCTGCAACAACGCCTCGTGCGGCTCGATGTGGACGTCGCTCGCGCCGGCCTTCGCGGCGTCGCTCAGGACCAGGTTGACGAGCTTCACGATCGGCGGCAGCTGGATGTCCTTGGCGAGCGTCGCCGGATCGACCAGGTCGTACTCGGCGTCGGTGCTCGACTCGACCTCACCCGCCGGCTTGGCGGCGTAGAGCATGTCGTAGCTGGCCGCCCGCTCGGGCTCGGGGTACAGGCTGCGGAAGCACTTCTCGAGCCAGGTGAGGGTGACGACAACGGCGACGGCCTTTTTGCCGGTGCGGAACTCCGCGTCCTGCAGCGCCGAGTAGTCCATCGGGTTGGTGACGGCGATTCGCAGCACGTTGCCGGTGACGCTGAGCGGCGCCACGCCGTGCTTCTGGCAGAACGCCGCCGGCAGCAGCGCCACAACGGCCGCGCCGATGGCCGGGGGATCGCCGCCGAGATACTCCAGATGCATGGCGGACGCCGTCGCCGACGCGACGTCGGACTCCTGGGCGAGGCCGAGGCCGGCGAGCGCGCGCCCCAGCGTCGTCGACAGCCGTGCCTGCGCGGCGACGCCGAGCGCGAGCCCCGCGGCGTCGACGACGCCGGCCCGGATCAGGAGATCGCCGACGAACCCATGGGAGCTCATGGCTGCTCGATCCGCGCCCGCTGCGCCGCCAGCGCGTGATCGACGCGGACGAGCTCGCGCTCGATTTCCGTGACAAGAACGGGCAGGGCCTCGTCGGCGGGAGCCCGCGCGATTTGGTCTTCGACCCGGGCGCACAGCGCGCCGAGCCGCGAGGCTCCCATCATCATCGCGCTGCCTTTCAGGCTATGGGCAATCGAGGTCATCGCCGTCGCGTCCGCCCGTCCACCGGCTTCGGTCAGCGTCCGCACGCGCGTGCGCGCTTCCTGCAGGAACTGGTCGATCAGGCGCCGCAGGAACTCCGGGGCTCCGGCGTCCAGGAAGCGGTCGATCACCGCGAGATCGAGCGTGTCCTCCGCCCCCGTGCTTCGGGACGCCTGATGCCGGATCGCTCCGATCAAGTCCGCCTTCGACGGGATCTTGACCATGTAGCCGTCGGCGCCTTCCGCCAGCGCCTTGGCCCGTGTCGCCGGGTCGTCATTGCCCGAGAGCACGATGACCGGCGTGCGGGCGGTTCGCGGGTTGGCCCGGAAGGATCTCAGCAGCGTGAGCCCGTCGATGTCGGGCATCACCAGATCTTGCAGGATCACGCTGGGGGCGATCGCGTTGCCCGTCGCGATCGCGTCAACCGCCGAGAGGCAGCAGTGCAGCTCGATGTCGGTCTCCGACGCGAGCAGAATCCCGACGACCGAGCCGGTGAACGGCTGATCGTCGACCAGCAGGACCACGATCGGCAGGCGGCCGGCCGATGGCGCAGGACGAACGTCGGGTCTCGGACCGATCATGCTTCCGACTGATACTAGGACGTCGCGCCGGAAGCGCCTGTGCAAAACGGGACATCGACCGGACACCCGCCGCGTGCTCGCGGCCTGAGCGTTATTGCGGCGTAATCTCCACGAAGCAGATCTTGTTCGCGGTCGCTCCAGCGGCGCTTCGGATCGTAAGCCGTCCGTCCGAGACCACGACGGTCGCGGTGCCCTCGACCCAGCGCGACGCGCTGTTCGACGTGCCGTTCACGGTCAACACACCCTCGACGCTCAGCTTGTAGGTGATGTCGAAGTAGCTGGGATCACCGGCGACCAGGCGGACGGCATAGCTGCCGTTCGGCACGGCGATTTCCCACACCGCATCCGGGTTGGCCGGGCGCTGCATGTAGGCGAGCGTGTCGTACCGCTGATCCGGCGACGCCGAGGAATTCCGGTCGCGCATCTGGGCGGTGTTGTCGGCATTCCAGCCATAGCTCCGGCCGTTGCCGCGATCGCCGAACGCGAGCCCACCGTCTTTCAGGTACCCCGGCGGCACGGCCGCGCCTGCCGTCTGGAAATTGACCAGGATCGCGGACGACGGGGGAGCGGTCTGGGTGAAGAGACGCGCGGACGGGACGACCGCTTTCGGCGCCGACGGGCTGCTCCAGAGCAGCCGCGCCGTGGCGTTGCCCGTGTCCTCGTAGGACTCCATCCGGATGTCGTAGCGTTGGCCGGCGGTCAGCGCGATCGTGCCGCTGTTCTCGGTGGTGCCGTGGTTGGTCCAGTTGTTCACGATCCGCGTCCCGTTGATCCACAGCCGCACGCCGTCGTTGCTGACGGTGTAGAACCGGTAGGTCTCGGAGAACTGCGGCATCACCTGGCCGGTCCAGCGCACGCTGAAGTGGTCGGCCGGGATTCCCGGCGCCGGCGACGCGGCGCCCCAGACGAAGTCCACAGTGGGATCGACCCGCGTGATCGAACTGCCGGCGAGGGTCGGCGTGGCGAAGTACTCGCCGGTCAGGCCGTTGACGTCGCCACCGGTCGCACGATACGTCGCGGTATAGGTCGTGTTCGTCGCGGGTGTGGAGATGCTGTGCGAGGCGGCGCCTGCGTCCGACCAGGCGTTGAAGGCGTAGGTCGTGGTGCCCATCGACTGCGGCGTCGTCGCCTCAATCGTCCGGACGATCCCGACGACGCCGTCGAAGGACAACGGCGTCGCGACCGGCTGGCCATCGAGCTTGAGCTGAAGGCCCGGCGGATTGGTGGCGAGCGTCAGCCGGGACTTGCGCGGCAGGATGTCGCGCTGCGTCGTCTGCGTCAGACCGGCCGAATCCTTCACGGTCAGGTAGATGCGATACCAGACGTTCGCGGACGTCTCGCCGCTGGTCGGGATCGTGAACGAGCCGCTTCTGGCGCCGGTGGCGGGCGCGATGAACGGATGGACGTGGGTATCGTGGTGAAAGTCGACGCGCCAGGTGAAGGCGCTGGCGGGCAGCGTCCCGTCTTCGGGGTCGGTCCCGGTGCCGGCGTAGGCGACCACCATGCCGCCGGTATAGGTCGTGCCGGCCGTGGGTTGCGTAATCGTGCCGGCCGGCGCCTGGTTCGCGCTCACCGTCAGCACGGCTTCGTTGCTCAGGACGTTGCCGAAATCGTTGGTGACCAGGGCGCGGAAGCGGGCGCCGTTATCGGATGCCGCGACCGGCGCCAGCGTGTAGTCCTGCGCGGTCGCGCCGGGAATATCGACGCCATCGCGGCGCCACTGGTAGCGGAGCGGCGCCGGGCCCGAGGCGCGAACGCTGAAGGTGGTCGACGCGCCTGCCGTCACCGTTCGGCTGGCCGGATGCGAGGTAATGCTCGGGCTCGTTGCGCCGTAGTCGATGCGAAGGACGCTGCCGGATCCGCGCGCCAGGTAGTAGAGGGCTCCGTCGTCCGACACTCTGAGGTCGACCGGCGACGAGATACCTGTCGCGAAGGTCGTGACGCTGCCGGACGACACGTCGAGCAGGTGAATCCATCCGCCGCAGTAGTCCGCGAAGAAGTAATCGCGCGAATAGCTGGACGGAAACTGGGCGGTCAACGGCGAGTAGAAGGCACCGCCGGTAATCGCGCAGACGCCGCCGGAGTGGTTGTAGGTGAAGCGCGGACTCCTGAATCTCGGGTCGGTAGTGGCCCCTTCGGTCAGCGGCCATCCGTAGTTCGAGCCCGCGATCCCGTCGTTGATCTCTTCCCACGACGTCTCGCCGACATCGTTGATGAACAGGGCAGCGCTGGCCGCGTCGAACGCGAAGGTGAACGGGTTGCGGAGGCCCAGAGCCCAGATCGCGCGGTTGTTGCCGGTGGTGGACGCGTAGAACGGGTTGTCCGTCGGAATGGAACCGTCCTTGTTGATCCGCAGCATCTTGCCGAGCACCGTGCTCATCGACTGCGCGTTCGCGCTGTTGGCGTTCTCACCGGCCGCGACGTACAGCTTGCCGTCCGGGCCGAACGAGATGGCGCCGCCGTTGTGATTCGTGGCGCTGCTGAGGTTGTCCAGGTCGAAGATGACCTGCTCGCTGCCGGCGACGGCCACGTCTCCGTTGGCGGTGAACCGGCTGACGCGGTTGTGCACTGCGGGGCTCGTGGCGGTGTAGTAGACGTAGACGAAATGGTTGGACGTGAACGCCGGGTCGAACGCGATCCCGAGCAGCCCGCGTTCGCCGGATGAGTTCACCGTGACGGTGAGAAACGGCGTCGGCAGCAGCGTGCCGTCTTTTACTACTCTGAGCCTGCCGCCCTGCTCAGAAATGAACAATCGCCCATCCGGGGCGAACTGCATCGTGGTGGGGCTCGACAGGCCGCTCGCCACCAGCGTTTCGCGGAATCCCGATGGAAGCGCGGCGGCGTGGACGGTTGAAGCGAGCAGAAGGAGCGAGCCGAGCAGTGAGCCGATCCGTTTCATGCGCAGCCGAGCAAGGAATACTCGTGCCGCCCGGCGCGGACAACGGTTCAGGTCGGGAGCGAGCCGGAGATCATCGCTTCGAGGCAGGCGGCGAACCCGTCGTTGAACAGGGCACCCGGCCGTCGCTCCCGCAGGCGGGCGACCACTTCAGGGCCGGGCATGCCCATCTCGATCATGATCAGGCCCGCGACAAACGCGGAGCGGTTGAAGCCCAGGCCGCAGTGCGACAGCACGCGATGGCCTTCGGCGATCAGAGTGGCGGCGAGCCGCGCGATCGCGCGCAGCTTGACCATGTTGGGCAGCTTCTCGTTGTCGTCGTCGATCGGATAGTAGATGTAGAGGCAGTGGTTGGAGATGTTCGGGATGCAGGTGTCGAGACCGCCCTCGAGGTCGATCACCGTGTCGATCTCGTATCGCGCGAGCGCTTCCCAGCTCTCGATCGCCGGCGAGATGAACAGGTGGCCACGGTCGTCCATCTGGAACAGGTCCATACGCCGCCAGCTTAGCAGACCGGCGAGGGCCGGGAAACGGTGCGGTTACGCCCGGCGCACCTACCCGACCTTCGTCCGGAAATACTCGATCGTCTTGATCAGCCCTTCCTCGAGCTGCACCTTCGGCGCCCAGCCGAGCAGGGTCTGGGCGCGGGTGATGTCGGGCCGCCGCTGCTTCGGGTCGTCGGTCGGCAGCGGACGGTACACGATCTTGCTCGTCGAGCCGGTCATCTTGATGATCGTTTCGGCGATCTGCTTGATCGTCATCTCCACCGGGTTGCCGATGTTGACCGGGTCGTTCTCCGACGACAGCATCAGCTTGATGATGCCGTCCACCAGATCGGTGATGTAGGTGAAGCTGCGCGTCTGCGAGCCGTCGCCGAACACGGTGACGTCCTGGTTGCGCAGCACCTGCGACATGAACGCCGGCACGGCGCGGCCGTCGTTCAGGCGCATGCGCGGGCCGTAGGTGTTGAAGATCCTCACGATTTTGGTGTTGACGCCATGAACCCGGTGGTACGCCATCGTCATCGCCTCGGCGAAGCGCTTGGCCTCGTCGTAGACGCCGCGCGGCCCGACCGGATTGACGTTCCCCCAGTATGTTTCCTTCTGCGGATGCTCGAGCGGATCGCCGTAAACCTCCGAAGTCGAGGCGAGGACGAAGCGCGCGCCCTTGGCCTTGGCCAGGCCCAGACAATTGTGCGTGCCGAGCGCGCCGACCTTCAGCGTCTGGATGGGCAGTTCGAGATAGTCGATCGGGCTGGCGGGGCTCGCCCAGTGCAGGACGAAGTCGACCGGGCCCTCGACGTAGATGTAGTTGGTGATGTCGTGCTTGATGAAGGTGAAGTCGCGGTTCACCAGGTGCGCGATGTTCGCCGTATCGCCGGTGAGGAGATTGTCGACGCCGATGACCGTGTAGTCTCGATCGAGCAGGGTTTCCGCGAGGTGAGAGCCGATGAACCCGGCCGCCCCGGTGATGACGACGCGCTTTTTCATAGGAGGTCCTGAGCGCTGAGGGCTGTCTGCGGACAGTCCTCAGTAGGCATGTTTGTGAAAGAAGCCCTTCAACAGCGTGAGCCAGATGATCTTGAGATCGAGCCGAACCGACCAGTTCTCGATGTAGTAGAGGTCGTACTCGATCCGCTTCTCGATCGAGGTATTGCCCCGCCAGCCGTTCACCTGCGCCCAGCCGGTGATGCCGGCCTTGACCTTGTGGCGCAGCATGTACTGCGGGATCTTGTGCTTGAACTGGGCGACGAACAGCGGGCGCTCGGGACGCGGCCCGACGATCGACATGTCGCCGCGCAGCACGTTCCAGAGCTGCGGGAGCTCGTCGAGGTTCGAGCGCCGCAGCAGCCGGCCGAGCGGCGTCCGCCGCGGATCCCGCTCGCTCGCGAACACCGGCCCGGTGGACGCTTCGGCGCCGTCGTACATCGAGCGAAACTTGTAGATCATGAACGGCTTGCCGTCCAGGCCCATCCGTTCCTGCCGGTAGAACACCTCGCCCCGCGACGACAGCTTGATGAGCGCCGCGATGATCCAGAACGGAATCATCAGCGTCACCAGCGCGACGGTGGAGATCGCGATGTCGATCCCGCGCTTGACGATCGCGTTGAAGCCCTGGAGCGGGACGTCGTTGATGTTGATGACCGGCAGGCCGTCCAGATCCTCGAGCCGGGCGCGCAGCGCGATGACCTGCAGCAGATCAGGCACCACCTTCACGTCGACGCACTCGCGGCTCGTGCTCTCGATCAGCTCCAGCATCTGCACGTGCTGCTCGGGCGGCAGGGCGACGTAGAGGTGATCGACCGTTTCGCGCGCGGCAATGTCGGACGCCTCCGCGATGGTCCCGAGCAGCGGCAAGCCGCGATAGCCGAGGTGATCGCCCACCGCGCGGTCGTCGACGAAGCCGACGATCTGGTAGCCGAGCTCGCGGTGCTCGATGATTTTGTCGGCGACCAGCCGCCCCAGCTCGCCGGAACCCGCGATCAAGATGCGCTTCAGCCCGACGCCGGCGCGCCACCGCCGCTCGAGCAGCTCGCGCACCAGCTCGCGCGCCGCGAACGTCAGCATCACATTGAGGACCAGGAAGATCGCCCAGACCGGCTGTGACACCTCGAGCGTCCCGTGCTGCCGCGCCGCAGTGGTCGCGAAGTAGGTCTGCACGTACAACGTCGCGACGATGCCGAAGACCACGGCGAGGATGCTGCCGACGAAGACCGCGAAGAAATCGTCGACCCGCGAGCG
>Ga0070665_100008952_pt1 | contig 10144 bp, 7 predicted proteins | sample KBSS13metaG_FD_65862 | JGI IMG/M metagenome (GOLD analysis project Ga0070665, IMG submission 65862) | Switchgrass rhizosphere microbial communities from Kellogg Biological Station, Michigan, USA - KBS S1-3 metaG | ecosystem: Host-associated > Plants > Roots > Rhizosphere > Soil ...
GGCGCGTGCTCGCGTTCGACCGCGACCCGGCGGCCATCGAGGCCGGCCACCGCCGTTTTCCCGACGAAGTGCGGCTTGCGCTCGTCGGCGCGCCGTTTGCCGATATCGCCGCGCGCGTGCCGCAGCTCTCGCAGGGCCGGGCCGTGCGCGGCATCTTGTTCGACCTCGGTGTCTCTTCGCCGCAGCTCGACGACCCCGCACGTGGTTTCAGCTTCCGGGCGGACGGCCCGCTCGACATGCGCATGGACCCGTCGAGCGGCGAACCGGTTTCCGCATGGCTCGCGCGAGCGGGCGAGCCTGAGATTCGCGAGGTGATCGCGAAGCTCGGGGAAGAGCGCTTCGCGCGGCGCATTGCCGCTGACATCGTGGCGGCGCGCAACAAGACCCCCCTGACATCCACGTTGCAGCTCGCCGAGCTGGTGGCACGCGCGGTGCGCACGCGCGAGCCCGGCAAGAATCCCGCGACGCGCACCTTCCAGGCGCTGCGCATGCACATCAACGACGAACTCGGCCAGTTGCGGCGCGCGCTCGACGCCGCGCTCGAGCTGCTCAGCGTGGGCGGCCGCCTCGCGGTGATCAGTTTCCACTCGCTCGAGGACCGCATCGCCAAGCAGTTCATCCAGCAGCACTCGAGCGTCGACCCGGTGTACGCGGGGCTGCCGGTGATCCCCGAGAAATTCCAGCCGCGCCTGAAGCGCGTGGGCGGCAAGATCCGCGCGGGCGAGGCCGAGCTCGAGCGCAATCCGCGTGCCCGCTCCAGCGTGTTGCGGGTCGCCGAAAAGGTGCGCGCATGAGCGCCTTTTCGAGGAAGGCGCTGCTGTTCGCGATCCCGGTGCTGTGGGCGGCGGCGCTCGCCTCGGCCGCCGGGGCCATCTACTCCAAGCACCGCGCGCGCGAGCTGTTCGTGCAGCTCGAGCGCCTCAACGCGCGCCGCGACAACCTCGAGATCGAGTGGGGCCAGCTGCAGCTCGAGCAGAGCGCCTGGTCCACGCACGCCTTCGTCGAGAACGTGGCCGGCGCCAAGCTCAAGATGGCGATGCCGCCGCCGAAGGACATCGAGCTGGTGGCGCCGCAATGAAGGTTTTCTCGGGAAAGAAGCGCGACGCGCGTTCCCGCGGCGACAGCGGCGGGACCGATTCACCGCTGAGCTTTCGCTGGCGCGCGAACCTGGTGCTGGGCCTGCTGGTCATCGGCGCGGGCGGCCTGGTGTGGCGCGCGGTCGAACTGCAGCTCACGGACCACGAGTTCCTGGCGGGGCAGGGCGACGCGCGCTTCTCGCGCGTGGCCGAGATTTCCGCGACCCGCGGCACGATCACGGATCGTTACGGCGAACCGCTGGCCGTGTCCACGCCGGTCGATTCCGTCTGGGTCAACCCGAAGGAACTGGCGCTGGCCAGCGACCAGCTGCCGCGGCTCGCCAAGGCGCTGAAGCGCGACAAGAACGAGATCGCGCGCCGGCTCACGTCGAACCTCGACCGCGAGTTCCTCTACCTCGCGCGCCACATGCAGCCGGCCGAGGCGCAGAAGATCCGCGCGCTCGAGATTCCCGGCGTGTACCTGATGCGCGAGTACCGCCGCTACTACCCGGCGGGCGAAGTGGCCGGGCACATCATCGGTTTCACCAGCATCGACGACGAAGGCCAGGAAGGACTCGAGCTGGCGTTCGATCACTGGCTGGCGGGCGAAGACGGCGCCAAGCGCGTCATCCAGGACCGCTACGGCAAGATCGTGCAGAACGTCGAGGAAATCCGCGCCATGCGCCCGGGGCGCAACCTGGTGCTGTCCATCGACCTGCGCATCCAGTATCTCGCCTACCGCGAGCTGAAGGCCGCGATCCGCGACCAGCGCGCCAAGTCGGGCTCGGTGATCGTCATCGACGTGGCCAGCGGCGAAGTGCTGGCCATGGTGAACCAGCCGGCCTACAACCCGAACGACCGCGACCAGATCAAGGCCAAGGCCTATCGCAATCGCGCGGTCACCGACATCGTCGAGCCGGGCTCTTCGATGAAGCCGTTCTTCGTCGCCGCCGCGCTCGCCTCGGGCCGCTTCAACGACCACAGCATCATCGACACCAACCCGGGCTACGTGAAGGTCGGCGCCAAACTACTCGAGGATCCGCACAACCTCGGCGCCATCAACCTCGCGACCATCCTCGCCAAGAGCTCCAACGTCGGCATGACCAAGGTGGCGCTGGCGCTCGAACCGCAGCAGATGTACGGCACGCTGACCGCGCTCGGCTTCGGCCAGGTGACCACGTCCGGTTATCCCGGCGAGTCGGCCGGCCTGCTGCCTCACTACTCGCACTGGCGCCCGGTGGGCATCTCGTCGATGTCGCGCGGTTACGGCCTTTCGATCACGCCGCTGCAACTGGTGCACGCCTACTCGACCGTGGCTTCGTACGGCATCGCGCGGCCGATCTCCTTCCTGCGCGTGGATACGCCGCCGGCCGGCGAGCGCGCGCTCGACGACGGCGTGGCGCGCACGCTGATCCACCTGCTGGAGTCGGTGGTGTCACCGGACGGCGGCGGCAAGCAGGCGGCCATCCCCGGGTACACCGTGGCCGGAAAAACCGGTACGGCCTGGAAAGCCACCGCCGGCGGCTATGCCACGGACCGGTATCTCGCGGTGTTCGGCGGCGTCGCGCCGGCCAGCAATCCGCGCCTCGCCGCGGTGGTGGTCATCGACGAGCCGGGCGCTGGCAAGTACTACGGCGGCGAAGTGGCCGCACCGGTGTTCTCCGGTGTCGTCGGCGGCGCGCTGCGCCTGCTCGCGGTTCCGCCCGATGCGCCGGTGCGCGACGACGGCGAACTGCCGCAGGTCAAGGTGGCGACACGATGACGGTGGCTCCCGCAGCCGCGCGCCGCAGCCTGGCCGGCCTGCTGGACGGCCTGGCCGAGTTGCCGCGCGACGTCGAGGTCGATGACCTGACGCAGGACGGTCGCGCGGCCAGGCCCGGCTGCGCCTTCCTGGCGGTGCATGGCACCCATGAGCATGGCCTCAAGTACGCGCCGCAGGCCGTGGCCAACGGCGCGCGCGCCATCCTCTGGGAACCCGCGCCCGTGGCGCAGGTGCCCGACCTGCCGTCGGAAATCCTGGTCGCGCCGGTTCCGCACCTGCGCGAACACGCCAGCACCATTGCCGACCGCTTCTTCGGCTCGCCGTCGCGGGATCTGGCGATCGCGGGCATCACCGGTACCAACGGCAAGACCACCTGCGCCTATCTACTGGCGCAGGCGCTGGAAGCCGCCGGCCGCCCCGCGGCCTACATGGGCACCATCGGCACCGGCCGGCCGCGCGCGCTGGTGGCGAGCTCGCTGACCACCGGCGACGCGGTCACCGTGCAGCGCACGCTGGCGCGGCTCAAGGCCGACGGCGCGCGCAACGTCGCCATGGAAGTGTCCTCGCACGCCATCGACCAGTGGCGGGTCGGCGCGGTGCGCTTCCGCAGCGCCGCGTTCACCAATCTCACGCGCGATCATCTCGACTACCACGGCAGCATGGAAAGCTACGCGGCCACCAAGGCGCGCCTGTTCCGCACCGAGGGGCTGGAGTCGCGGATCATCAACGTCGACGATCCCTTCGGCCGCCAGCTCGCCATCGATCCGCGCGGCCGCGGCCGCCTCGTGGTGTTCAGCCGCGGCCACCAGTCGCACACGCGCGCCGCCGACGGGTTCGTGCGCGCCATGCATGTCGAGCTGTCGACGCGCGGCATCGAGATGGAATTCGATTCGAGCTGGGGCTCGGGTGCGCTGACGAGCTCGCTGGTCGGCGATTTCAACGTCGAGAACCTGCTCACCGTCATCGCGCTGCTGCTCGACTGGGGGCTGGCGCCGGACCAGGCCACCGACGCGCTCGGCCGCGTGCACGCCGCGCCGGGCCGCATGGAAACCTTCGGCGGCGGACGCGCGCCGCTCACCGTGGTCGACTACGCGCACACGCCGGACGCGTTGCGCAAAGCACTCAGCGCCGCGCGCGCACACGCGCGCGGCCGCCTGGTCGTGGTGTTCGGTTGCGGCGGTGACCGCGATCCGGGCAAGCGCCCGCTCATGGGCGAGATCGCCGCCGAGCTGGCCGACGACATCGTCATCACCGACGACAATCCGCGCACCGAATCTCCCGAGGCCATCACCCGGGAAATCGCGGCCGGCATCCCGGCCGGTCGCCCGTACCGCATCGAGCACGATCGCGGCCGCGCCATTCGCGACGCGGTCATCGATGCCGATGCCGACGACGTGGTGGTGATCGCCGGCAAGGGCCACGAGGACTACCAGGTCTACGGCCAGGAGCGCCGGCACTTCAGCGACCAGAAGGCCGTGGCCGGCGCGCTCGCCGCGCGCGGCGGCGGTGCCGCATGAAGCGCACGCTGGCCGAATACGCGCGCGCCTGCGGTGGCGAGCTGCACGGCGCCGATCGCGCCTACAGCGGCGTGTCCACCGACACCCGCACGCTCAAGCCGGGTGAATTGTTCGTGGCCCTGCGCGGACCGCGTTTCAACGCCAACGATTTCGTGGCGGCCGCGGAAACCGCCGGCGCCGCCGGGGCCGTGGTCGACACCCGCGTCGACCGCCCCATTGCACAGGTGGTGGTGCGCGATACGCAGGATGCGCTCACCCGCGGCTCGGTGGCCTGGCGCGCGCAGTTCTCGATTCCGCTGGTCGGCGTGGCCGGCAGCAATGGCAAGACCACGGTCAAGGAAATGATCGCGGCGATTCTCGAACGCCGCGGCTCGACGCTGGCCACGCGTGGCAATCTCAACAACCACATCGGCGTGCCGCTGACGCTGTATCGCCTCGAGCCCACGCACCGCCACGCGGTGGTCGAGATCGGCGCGAACCGCGCCGGCGAAGTCGCCGCGTTGCTCGAACTGGCGCGCCCGACGGTGGGGCTCATCACCAACGCGGGTGCCGAACACCTCGAAGGTTTCGGCAGCCTCGAAGGCGTGGCGCGCGCCGAAGGCGAGATGGTTGCCGGCCTCGATGCCTCGGCGACCGCGATCATCAATGCCGACGACGAATTCGCGGCGCTGTGGCGCGGCATGACGCGCGCGCGCGTCACCACGTTCGGTGTGGCGCAGCCCGCGGACTTCTCCGCGCGCGACCTGCACACCGTCATCGATGCGGGCGGCTTCGTCACGCGCTACACGCTGGTGGCGCCACAGGGTTCGATCCCGATCGAGCTGCACCTGGCCGGCAAGCACAACGTGCTGAACTCGCTGTGCGCCGCGGCCGCCGCGGTCGCGGCCGGCGCCTCGCTCGACGAGGTGCGCGCCGGGCTCGCCACAATGCGCCCGGTTTCGGGCCGATTGCAGTTCAAAACCGCGCCCAGTGGTGCCTGGATCGTCGACGACTCTTACAACGCGAACCCGAGTTCGATGAAGGCGGGGATCGAGGTGCTGGCCGCCGTGGACGCGCGCCGCTGGCTGGTCATGGGCGACATGGGCGAGCTCGGGGATTTCGCGCTCGAGAGCCATGAAGAAATCGGGCGCTTCGCGCGCAACAACCGGGTCGACCGGCTGTTCGCCACCGGCAAGCTCTCGGCGCTCGCGGTCGAGGCCTTCGGTTCGGGCGGCGAGTGGTTCGCCGACACCGAGACGCTGGCGCGCGCCGTCAACGCCGAGCTCACGCGCGAGGTGTGCGTGCTGGTCAAGGGATCGCGCTCCGCCCGGCTGGAGCGCGTGGTCGAGACACTGGTCGGAAAACCCGCCCAGGATGACAAGTACGGACACCACTGAAACCATGCTCCACTGGCTCGCCAAACTACTGACCCCGCACTTCTCGGCGTTCAACGTCTTCTCCTACCTGACGACGCGGGCGATCTTCGCGGTGATCACCGCGCTGGCGCTCGGGCTGCTGCTCGGGCCGTGGATGATCGAGAAGCTGAAGTTCGGGCGCGTCGGCCAGGTGGTGCGCGACGACGGCCCGAAGACGCATTTCTCCAAGGCCGGCACGCCAACCATGGGCGGCATGCTGATCCTGATCGCGATCTTCGTGAGCACGCTGCTGTGGGCCGACCTGTCCAACCGCTTCGTCTGGGTGGTGCTCGGCGTCACCTTCGCCTTCGGCGTGATCGGCTTCTGGGACGACTACCTCAAGCTCGCGAAGAAGAATCCCAAGGGACTGATCGCGCGCTGGAAGTATTCCTGGCAGTCGGTGTTCGGCCTGGCAGCCGCGATCTTCCTGTTCTACACCGCGAAGACGCCGGCCGAGACCACGCTCTATCTACCGTTCCTCAAGAACTTCGCCGTGCCGATGGGCGCCGCCTCGTTCATCGTGCTGACGTATTTCATGATCGTCGGCATGAGCAACGCGGTGAACCTCACCGACGGACTCGACGGGCTGGCCATCATGCCCTCGGTCATGGTGGGCGGCGCGCTCGGCGTGTTCGCCTACGCCAGCGGCAATGCCGAGTTCGTGAAGTACCTGCAGATCCCGGCCGTGCCCGGCGCCGGTGAGGTGCTGATCTTCTGCGCCGCGCTGGTGGGCGCGGGCCTCGGATTCCTGTGGTTCAACACCTATCCCGCGCAGGTGTTCATGGGCGACATCGGCGCCCTGGCGCTCGGCGCCGCGCTCGGCACGATCGCCGTCATCGTCCGGCAGGAGCTGGTGGTGCTCATCATGGGGGGCATCTTCGTGGTCGAGACCGCCTCGGTGATCATCCAGGTGGCCTCGTTCAAGACCACCGGCAAGCGCGTGTTCCGCATGGCGCCCATCCACCATCACTACGAGCTCAAGGGATGGGCCGAGCCCAAGGTCATCGTGCGCTTCTGGATCATCAGCTTCATCCTGGTGCTCGCGGGCCTCGCGACGCTGAAACTGAGATGAGCCCGCAAGCCGCACAAACCGCACCGAACGCCGTGGTCGTGGGCATGGGCCGCACCGGCCTGTCGGTCGCGCGCCACTTGCAGCGCAGCGGCTTTCGCATCGCCGTGACCGACAGCCGCGCGGCGCCGCCCGAGCTCGAAGGCGTCAAGGCGCTGGGTAGTTCGGTGGTGACGCGCACCGGCGGCTTCGACGTGCAGCTGCTCGAGCGCGCGGACATCGTGGTGACGTCGCCGGGCGTGCCGCTCGACGATCCGTTTTTCGTGCAGGCGCGCGCGCGCGGCCTCGACATCGTCGGTGACATCGAGCTGTTCGCGCGGGCCGCGGACGCTCCCGTGGTCGGCATCACCGGTACCAATGGCAAGAGCACCGTGACCACGCTGCTCGGCCGCATGGCGGAACGCGCCGGCGTGCGCGTGCGCGTCGGTGGCAACCTCGGGCAACCGGCGCTCGACCTGCTGGGCCGCGGCCCCACCGATCTCTACGTGCTCGAGCTGTCGTCGTTCCAGCTCGACACCACGCATTCGCTCAAGCTCAAGGCGAGCGTGGTGCTCAACGTTTCCGCCGACCACATGGATCGCTACGCGACGCTCAAGGCCTACGCGGCCTCGAAGGCGCGAATCTACGCCAACAGCGAGACCGCCGTGGTCAACGCGGACGAGCCCGAGGTGGTGCGCATGCCTCGCCCCGGCCAGCGCGTGCTCAGCTTCAGCCTGCTCGACGACAAGTCCGATTTTCGCCTGATGAAGCCGCACGGTGCGCAGGAGCAGTGGCTGGCGCGCCGTGGTGATGCGCTGCTGCCGCTGAGCGCGCTCAAGATCTCCGGCCGCCACAACGCGGCCAATGCGCTGGCCACGCTCGCCCTGGGCGACGCGTTGCGCCTGCCGATCACTCCCATGGTCGAGGAGTTGCGCGAATTCCCGGGGCTGGCGCACCGCGCGCAGTGGATCGCGGACGTCAGGGGCGTGCGTTACATCAACGATTCCAAGGGCACCAATGTCGGGGCGACGCTTGCGGCGGTTGGCGGCTTGTCCGGCCCGCTGGTGGTGATCGCCGGCGGCGATGGCAAGGGCCAGGATTTCGCGCCGCTCGCGGCCGCGTTTCGCGGCAAGGTGCGCACCACCGTGCTGCTGGGTCGCGACGCGGGTCTCATCGAGACCGCGCTGGCCGGTATCTGCCACACCGCGCGCGTGGACAGCATGCAGGAGGCCGTGAAGGCGGCGGCGCGTTTCGCGCAAGCAGGCGACACCGTGCTGCTCTCGCCGGCCTGCTCCAGCCTCGACATGTTCCGCGACTACGCGCAGCGCGGCGAAGTGTTCGCCGCCGCCGTGAAGGAGCTCGCATGAAGTCGGGCGCGCGGCTGCATGTCGACGTGGTCACGCTGGCGCTGGTGTCGGCCATCCTGCTGCTGGGCCTGATCATGGTCACCTCGGCCTCGATCTCGATCGCCAGCAAGGACGGCGGCGACTCCTTCGCCTTCCTCGAGCGCCAGCTCATGTTGTGCCTGATCGGCACGATGCTCGCGACCATCGTGTTCTGCATCCGCACCGAGTACCTGGAGAAGATGGCCTGGCCGCTGCTGATCGCGGCGCTGGCGCTGTTGTTCGTGGTGCTGGTGCCGGGACTCGGCCACGTGGTCAACGGCAGCCGTCGCTGGATCCGCGTGCTGGGCTTCAACTTCCAGGCGTCCGAGCTGGCGCGCGTGCTGGTGCTGATCTTCATCGCCAGCTACGCCGTGCGCCGCGAGGACGAGTTGCGCTCCACCGCGTTCGGCCTGATCAAGCCCATCGGCCTCCTGGTGTTCATCGCGCTGCTGTTGCTGGCGGAGCCGGACTTCGGCGCCGCGTCGGTGCTGTTCATCACCGGCTTCGGCATCCTGTTCATCGCCGGGGCGCGGCTGCGCTACGTGGCTATAGCGGCGGCCGGCGGCGCCGGTGCCGCCGCCTTGCTGGTGCTGCTGGTCCCGTACCGCATGGCGCGCGTCACCTCGTTCCTCGATCCCTGGGCCGATCCGTTCAACAGCGGCTTCCAGCTCACGCAGTCGCTGATCGCCATCGGGCGCGGCGAATGGTTCGGCGTCGGTCTCGGCGAGAGCGTGCAGAAGCTGTTCTATCTACCCGAGGCGCACACCGATTTCCTGTTCGCGGTGCTGGCCGAGGAGCTCGGCCTGGTCGGCGTGGTGCTGACGCTGGCGCTGTTCATCGGCCTGGTGTGGCGCAGCTTCTGGATCGCGCAGCTCGCGGCGCGCGCCGGACTCAAGTTCCCGGCGTACCTGGCCGCGGGCTTCGGCCTGTGGCTGGGCGCGCAGGCGCTGATCAACATCGGCGTGAACATGGGCGTGTTGCCCACCAAGGGCCTGACGCTGCCGCTCATGAGCTACGGCCGCTCCAGCATGATCGTCACGCTGGCCTGGCTCGGTCTGCTGCTGCGCGTGTACCACGAGGCCATGCAGAGCGGCCGCGGCATGGCCACCGCGCGCCGCGCGGACGAGGACTCGCCGCGTTCCTCGCGCCTCTCGGGAGCCAGCGCATGAGCCGCCGCGGTCCCGTGCTGATCATGGCCGGTGGTACCGGCGGGCACGTGTTCCCGGCGCTGGCGCTGGCGCGACTGCTGCGCGCCGCCTCGCACGAGGTGGTCTGGCTGGGCACCCGCGCCGGCCTGGAAGCGCGCGTGGTGCCGGCCGAGAACATCGCCATCGAATGGCTGTCGATGAGCGGACTGCGCGGCAAGGGCGCCGTCACCGCGCTGCTCGCGCCGTTCAAACTACTGCAGTCCATCTGGCAGGCGCTGCGCATCCTGCGCCGCCGCCGCCCGGTGCTGGTGGTGGGTTTCGGAGGTTTTGTCACGGGGCCCGGCGGCGTCGCGGCGTGGCTGCTGCGGCGACCGCTGGTGATTCATGAACAGAACGCCATCGCGGGTTACTCGAATCGCGTGCTCGCGCACCTGGCGCGCCGCGTGCTGGCCGCTTTCCCGAACGCCTTCCCGGCGGGCGTCGAGGCGCACGTGGTCGGCAACCCGGTGCGCGCCGAGATCGTCATGCAGCCGGAGCCGTCGCAGCGATTCGCGAAACGCGAGGGCGCGCTGCGGCTGCTCATCGTCGGCGGCAGCCTGGGCGCCGCCCGCCTGAACACGGTGGTGCCGTTCGCGATCAAGGACTCCGGCCTCGAGCTGCGCGTGCGCCACCAGGCCGGTGAACGCGGCATCGACGCGGCGCGCAAGGCCTACGCCGAGGCCGGCGTCACTGCCGAGGTCTCGGCGTTCATCAATGACATGGCGCAGGCCTATGCCGACGCGGACCTGGTGATCTGCCGCGCCGGCGCGCTGAC
>Ga0070665_100008956_pt1 | contig 10142 bp, 8 predicted proteins | sample KBSS13metaG_FD_65862 | JGI IMG/M metagenome (GOLD analysis project Ga0070665, IMG submission 65862) | Switchgrass rhizosphere microbial communities from Kellogg Biological Station, Michigan, USA - KBS S1-3 metaG | ecosystem: Host-associated > Plants > Roots > Rhizosphere > Soil ...
TGCACGCGTTTGCCGTGCGCCGACGCGGTCTGGTAGACGTGCTCCGCGACGGGCGTGGAGCCGACGAAGCTCACCGCCGCGACATCCGGGTCCGAGAGCAACGTGTCGACAGCGATGCGATCGCCATTCACCACGTTGAACACGCCTGCCGGCAATCCCGCTTCAGTGAGCAACTGCGCGAGCTTCAATGCGCAGCCCGGATCTTTCTCCGACGGCTTCAGCACGAACGTGTTCCCGCACGCGATCGCGATGGGGAACATCCAGAGCGGCACCATCGCCGGGAAATTGAAAGGCGTGATGCCCGCGCAAACACCCACGGGCTGTCGCAGCGACCATGAATCGATGCCGCCACCGACAGAATCCGAGAACTCGCCCTTGAGCAGCTGCGGGATGCCGCACGCGAACTCGACGACCTCGATGCCGCGCGTGAGCTCACCGCGCGCGTCCGAGAGCACCTTGCCGTGCTCGAGCGTGATCAGCCGGGCCAGCTCGTCCGTATGCTTTTCGAGCAGCGCCTTGAAACGGAAGAAAACCCGCGCGCGCTGAACCGGCGCGATGTCCGCCCACCCTGGAAGCGCGACACGTGCCGCATGGATCGCCGCGCGAGTTTCTTCCGCGCTGGCCAGCGCAACGCGCGCAGCCATCGCACCGGTGGCGGGATTGAACACCTCGCCCCATCGGTCGGAGGTTCCCGCGACCGGAACGCCGTCGATGAAATGCCCCAGCGTGCGCAGGGGCACCACTTTGTCACGAGCCACGGCGTGAGACTTTTCCATGCACGCAAGCGTACTCCCGACCTTCGACAGCAACCAGATAGCTGTGCCTCAAAGACGACGCGGGGGCGGTGTTATGGCAAGGAAGTCTGTTACGCTGCCGGGGTCGTGTCGCCCACTTCAACCAATTCGATTACTACAAGCCTTCGTAACGACGGCTTCGCCTGGGCCTCCTCGGAACAGGTCCGCGCGTTACTGCCCGCGGCCGCGCTGAGCGACTGGCAAGCATTTGCCTCGAGCTGGAACGACCTGGGCGTCGACGCCTACATGGCGGACAACGGCCGTTATCGCCGTCGTCGCTTCAGCGCGTTCGCGGTGTCGGCGCATGGAATCGCGCGCAAGCCGCCTCAGCCGCACTATCAGAGCCGCGACTACAACCCGCTGAATGGCGGCATCGAGCGCTGGTTCCAGCCGTTTCTCGATTCGACCGCGGATCATCCGGCGCTTCGCGCGATCCTGCAGTTGTGCTTCGACACGTTTCATGGCCTCACGCCGGTAGCGCTACGGCCGGCGTCATGGCACGTCGAGTGTCATCAGTTCCGTATCGAGGCGCGCGTCGGGGAAGACGGACAGCCCACGCCGGAAGGGCTGCATCGTGACGGAGTCGATTGGGTGCTGGTGATGCTCATCACCCGCGAGAACATCGCGGAAGGCGTTACCTCGATTCACGACACCGCGCGCAAGCTGCTCGGTCGCTTCACGCTCACCGAGCCGCTCGATTCGGCTTTCGTGGACGACGGCCGCGTGTATCACGGTGTCACGCCAGTGGTTCCACTGGATCCGTCGCGGCCCGCGTATCGGGATGTGCTCGTCGCTACGTTCCGTCGCGAGTAAGCGCCTTGCGCGTGAACAGCGCGATCGTCAGGCCGACGAGGAACATGTGCACGAGAATCTCAGGGATCACGAGATAGAGCGGTCCGGTGCCGCCGTGCCGGCCAATCGCTGAGAGCGGCAACACGATGTAGTTCATCGTGAGATAGAGGCCAAGGCCATAGATCGGCCCGCACCACACGGCCCGCTTCACCAGCAACGGGATTCTCGTGGCTGCAGCGTAGTAGACCGCGGCCATGATCAGCGCCATCGCGAAGTGAAGCGCGAACCCAAGCAGTCCTGTCGCGACACCACCTGCTGTCGCTGCTTCGCGTCCGAGAAGACCCGACGCCACGCTCTGCCCGATACGAATCGGCGCAACGCCGCGGAACGCCCACACCGCGCAGGCGTAGGTGATGTCGAACGCTCCGCCGATGAGCCCGCCAGCCAGAATTGCCTTCAGCGCGCGCGATTTCATCGTGCCCTCCCTTGCGCTCAAGAGTGGCAGGGATCGCATGGGCTGTGCGCCGTGCGCGTCGAGCATTTCCCTCGTCTGGTCGATTCGGCTTGACGTCCGTCGCTTTTGTATTTAGCTTAGTGGTTAAGTAACCGATAGGTTTCCAATGACCCCCGACGCCCTCAGCAACACGTTCGCGGCACTGGCCGATCCCACACGCCGCGCCATCCTGGCGCGGCTCGCGCTGGGCGAGACCTCCGTCACCGAGCTCGCCGAGCCGTTCGACATGAGCCTGCCGGCGATCTCGAAGCACCTGAAGGTGCTCGAGCGCGCCGGCCTCATCGAGCGCGGGCGCGAGGCGCAGCGCCGGCCGTGCCGGCTGGTCGCCGCGCCGCTGAAGGATGTCGCCGGGTTTGCGGAAGGCTACCGCCAGTTCTGGGAACAGAGCTTCGACAGGCTGGACGACTACATGCAGAAGCTCCAGAGCAAAGGCAGGAAACATGTCCGCAAGAGCAAGCAGCAGCGCTGACCGGGAAGTCCTCATCACGCGCATCATCAATGCCCCGCGCGACCTCGTGTTCGGCGCGTGGGTGGATTCGAAGCACGCCGACAAGTGGATGGGCCCGACGGGCTACACCACCGTCACGCAGAGCATGGACGTGCGCCCCGGCGGGATGTGGCGCTTCACGATGACCGGGCCGCAGGGCGTGTTTCCGAACCGCGTGACCTACATCGAAGTCGAGAAGCCCTCGCGCCTCGTCTACAAGCACGGTTCGGACAAGGACAACGATCCGGATGCGTTCGAAGTCACCGTGACCTTCGAGGAGCTCGCCGACAACAAGACGCACATCACCATGCGCTCCATATTCCCGTCGGCAGAGGCGCGCGACGCGGTGGTGAAGCAGTTCAAGGCGATCGAAGGCGGCTATCAGACGCTGGAGCGTCTCGAGAAGCTGCTGCGCGGCTAGACGTTATGCGGCGCGCAGTGCCGGACTCAGCGGCACTGCGCGTCGAGGAACCGGAACACATCCGTTTCCCAGTATTCACCGCCACGCCACGCGAAGCTGTGACCGTCCGCCGCGGAGGCGCCAAATGCCGGATAGATCTTCACGACGGACGGCTTGCCCGCGTCCTGCATCGCCTTCCCCAGCACTTCGGTGGGTGCGAGCGAATAGTCGTTCTCGGCCTGGAAGAAAAAGATCGGCGCCTGAGCGTTGCGGACTGAGGCGGCGAGCCGTTTGCTCAGCTCGGGCGACCACGTCTGTGCCCCTCCGGCGGCGTCCACCACCGCGCAGTAGGGAATGCGTTCCGCGGCGAGCACCGTGATGATCCCGCCAAACGAGTTGCCCATCGTGGCGATGCGGCCTGGCATGACGAAGCTCTGACGCCGCAGCCATTCGAAGGCGGCAAGATGATCCGAGAACTGATCGGTCTCCAGCGCATGGATCGTCGCATTGGCGCGCGCATGCTCGCTGACGAGGTGAACGCCGAGCGTGCCGATGAGCAACACGATGAAGCCGGCGCAGCTGCGCACCCAGAGCGGCTGACGTCGCGTCGTCAGAAACACCACTGCCAGCAAAACCCCGAACAGCACGATCAGAACCGGCAGCGCCCGAACGATGGCCGCCATCTGCTCGTTCTGAATGACATCCATGACGTAAGGACCTGCCGCCGCGCTGAGCCCCTGCCCGCGCCGATACGGCGCGAAGAACGCCCACTCGTGCTGCACGAACATCGGCCCGAGCTTCTCGAACGCCTGTCCGTTCAACATGCCCGGCGCACTGCCGTGGTTGAACAGCAGCACCGGGAACGGCCCCGGCCCCTCTGGCTTGTAGAGCACGCCCTTCAACTGCACGGCGCCGTTCGAGAACGCCACTTCCTGCGCGGTGGCCAGGGCGGGTTGCGCAGGGTGCGCCTCGATTGTGTCGGCAGCCCGCGCGCCGCCCGCAACGAACGCCAGCAGCAATACGGCTACGAGTTTCCAGCGGCTCAACTACGCGTTCTCACCAGCCAGGTTGCGAGCGCCGGCAGCAGCACGATGGCTGCCAGCATGTTCACCAGGAACATGAATGTGAGCATTACGCCAATGTCGGCCTGGAACTTCAACGGTGAGAACACCCACGTGACCACGCCGATGGCGAGCGTGATGCCAGTGAAGATGATGCTGGAGCCGGTGACGCGCAGCGTGCGCTCGTAGGCATCGTGGACGGAAAGGCCTTCCTTCAGGCAGATCTGCATGCGGCTGAAGAGATAGATGCCGTAGTCCACACCGATGCCCGCGCCAAGCGCGACCATCGGCAACGTCGAGATCTTGAGGCCGATGCCGACGAGGGCCATCACGGCGTAAACGAGCACGGACACCAGCGCGAGCGGCAGGACGACGAGCACCGTGCCCAGCAGCGAGCGGAACGTAATCAGGCACATCACGATCACCGCGAGGAACACGCCCGCGAGGATCGGGAACTCTTTCGCCTTCACCTCCTCGTTTGTCGCTGCCATCACGCCCACGTTGCCTGCGGCGAGCTTGAACTCCGCACCCGGGATCAGGTTCTGCTCGCGCCACGCCTTCACCGCCGCGACGGCGCGCTCTATGGTCTCGGCGCGATGATCCCGCAGGAACAGCATTACCGGCACGACATTACATTCCGCATTCAGCAAGCCGGTGCTGGTTTCGATGTAGCGCGTGGATTGCGTGAGCTGCGCCTGCTCCCGCGGAATGTTCCGCCATTTCAGGCTGCCTTCGTTCCAGCCGGCGATCGCGGTCTTCGCGATGAACGGGAGCGTGATCACATCCTGCACGCCCTCGACGTTCTGCATGCGCCAGCCGAAACGGTCGATGGCGGTCATGAGGTCGTAGCTGACGCAGGCCGGCTCCTTCGTCTGGACGATGACCGTGAGGATGTCGACGCCGATGGAGAACTTCGAGGTGATGATGTCGGTGTCGAGGTTGTACCTCGAGTTGGGCCGCAGCTCGGGAACACCGGCCTGCGTGTCACCGATCGGCGTTTCCCGCCCCTTCCACGCGCCGACGATGGCCAGCAGCACCGAGACGGCGATGATGATCAGCGATGGAACGCGGTTGGTGACGAGCGCCAGTCGCTTCCACAGCTTCGACAGCAGCGCCTGCCGGTGATTGACCCGCGCGCGATACCCCTCATCGAAGCCGACGAAGGACACCAGCACTGGCAGCAGCACGAGATCGGTCAGGATCACGATGGCGACACCGATGCTCGCGGTGATCGCCATCTCGCGGATCACCTGCACCGGGATCAGCAGAATGGTGATGAACCCGACGAGATCGGCCAGCAGCGCAATCACCGCCGGCACCAGCAATTGCCGGAACGTGCGGCGCGCGGCCTCCATGCTGCCGATGCCGAAGAACGCGGCTTCTTTCACCGCGCTGATCTTCTGCACGCCATGGCTGACGCCGATCGCAAAGATCAGGAATGGCACGAGCAACCCGAGCGGATCGATGCCGTAGCCGAGCACGACCAGCACGCCGAGCTGCCACATCACCGCGACGACCGAGCACATCACCGGAATCAGCGCGATGCGCAGCGACTGGCAGTACAGCCAGACGGCGAGCAGCGTGAGGATGAGCGTGATCACGGCGAAAACGATGACGGACAGCGCGCCCTCCGCGATATCGCCCATCACTTTCGCGAAGCCGATGAGCTGCACGTCAACGCCGCCCGTGCCGACGCCCTGGCCTTGCGCGCCGCTGCCCCCCGGCACGGCAGCAGGATCTGCGACATCCGCATCACCCGGCCGGAAGCCCGCGCCCTGCACGGCCACGCCCGTTCCCTGCAGCTTCTGCCGAACGCGCGACTCCAGCTCCTGCGCGAGCTTGATAGGATCGATGCGACGTCCCTGCGCGTCCTGCTCCAGCACGATCGCACTCACGAGCGCACCGGAGAAATCGTTCGCCACCAGCCGCCCGACGATGCCGGCCTTCAGGATGTTCTCGCGCACCTGCGCGAGACCTTGCGGTGTGGGCTGGAAGTCCGCGGGGATGACGTTGCCCGCCTCGATGCCGTCTTCCACGACTTCGAGGTAGCGCACGTTCGGCGTGTAGAGCGACTGCACGCGGCCGCGGTCGATGCCGTCCATCACCAGCACTTCGTCGGTGGCGCGCTTCAGCGCCTCGAAAAACTGCGGCTCGAACATGTTGCCGTCGCGCGCGATCAGCCCGATGAGCACGCGATTCGCGCCGCGGAACTCCGCCACCTCCGGCGCGAGATACGTCTGCATGTACTCGTGGCGCGTCGGCAATTGCTTGGTGAAGGATGCATCGATGTGCAGCCCCTTCACCGCAACCCACGTGAGCACGACGGTGAGCAGCGCGAACAGCGCAATGATCAGCGCGCGGTGACCGAAGATCAGGCGCTCCATGCGGCCCGCGAACGTCTGGCCGTCGTTGGCCTCGACGTGCGGACCCGAGCGTTCGTACCACTCCGCTTCCTCGCGCGTCGGGCCGTCCGGCAACTCGCTCATTTGCCGGCCTCGATGGGGATGGACTTCACGCCGCCCTCACCGGCAGTGATGAGCTCTGTCACACCAACGGGCAGCAGCGCAGAGAGCCCCTTGCGATCGGCCTGCTGGTGAAGCGTGAACGTTTCGCCGCCGTCCTTGCTCAACAGCACCGTACCTGACAGCCCGACGATGGCGACGCCGTTCTGCGGCAGGCGTGCGGCGTCGTTCAGCATGGCATCGGCGCTGATTTCGACTTTGCGCCAGGTCTGACCGCCGTCGTCAGACCGGTAGAGGCGCCCGCGCAAACCGTACGCCAGCAGCGAATCGCCATCGAGTGGCAGGATGCCGAAGAACGAGCCTTCGTATGGTGAAGGCAGCTCGTTCCACGTCTTGCCGGCGTCGTCGGAGCGATAGAGATGGCCCGCCTCAGCCGCGATGTAGAGCCGCGAGCCGGAGGCACCGACGATGCGGTTGAGGTGGAAGTCGCCGCCGATCTCGTCGTCGGCGTACTGGTCTTTGGCGGTCTTCGAGCCTGCAGCGGCGGCTGGCTGCTGCGCCTCGAACTTGCGCTCGGTCCAGGTGGCGCCGCGGTCGCTGCTCGTGAAGTAGGCGCCGTAGGCGCCGACGGCAATGACATCCGATCCGTTGCAGAGCACGTCGAGCAGCGGTTGCCGCGCCTCCGGCGCGTAGTGCGTGCGTTGCCAGGTGTTGCCGGCGTCCGAGGTGATGAGCGCGATCTCGTCGTGACCGACGGCCACGCCGCGCTTCTCGTCAGAGAAACAGACCGCCGTCAGCATTTCCTGGGACGGAACGGTGGTGGCCTGCGACCACGACTGCCCGCGATTGTCGCTGGTGAGCACGTGACCGCGCTCGCCCACCGCCACGAATCGCGAGCCCGCGCGCGCGAGATCGAGCAGCAGCGATTTGGACGCAAGCGGCGCGGCCTCCGCCGGCAGCAGACCGGGATCGATCACGTTCGCGGCGTGCGCCAGCAGCACGGTCGCGAGGGCGGCCACCGTGAGGGCCGCCTTCTTCAGATCAACGCACTCCACGCCGCTGCAGGGCATTCGGCTGATAGTCCGCCGTCGTGCGCTTGATGTCGAAGTCGTACGACTTGCGCTCCTCGTTCTGCAGGCCGAGCGCCAGATACCGGCCGTTCGACAGGTCCATCACCAGCTCGAGCGTCGTCCACAGATTCGGCAGCTCGTAGTAGTTGATGACGTGGCCTTCCTGCACGCGATAAAGCTCGCCGCGCCGGTCATAGCAATCCACCGCGAGGATCTGCCAGGAGTCTTCATCCACGTACAACGTGCGCCGGCTGTAGATGTGGCTCGTGCCCGCCTTCAGCTTCGAATCCACCACCCACACGCGATGCAGCTCGTAGCGCGCGAGATCCTGATTGATGTGGTTCTTCTTCAGGATGTCGGAGTACTTCAGCGTGCTGCTCTGAAGCTTGTACGAGTTGTACGGGACGTAGATTTCTTTCTTGCCGACCAGCGTCCAGTCGTAACGCTCCGGGCTGCCGTTGTACATGTCGTATTGATCGCTGGTGCGCTGGTTGTCCGCATTCGTGCCGGGATTGTCGAACGCGACGTTCGGCGCGCGACGCACGCGGCGCTGCCCCGGGTTGTAGACCCACGCGCGACGATTCTCCTTCGACTGATCCAGCGTCTCGTGCACCAGCAGGATCTCGCCCGCGTACCGCGCCGGCGCCGTGGTTTCCTGGATGAAGAACGCGATGACGTTGTCGAGCGACTGCTCCGTCATCCCCGGCGCGGAGTACTGGAACAGAAACTCGTCGTGGAACTTGACCGGGTTGTACCCGCCGCTCGCCTCCACCGCCGCCTGCCCGATGAAGCGCTCAGCCGTCACCGCGCGGAAGCGCAGCACGTGATTCCAGAACACCTCGACGCCCTGCTTCGGTATCGGAAACGGAATGCCCTCCGCGGCGCCCGTCACGCCGTTACCGTTGGGCACGAGGTTCGCGGTGGTCGCAACGCGCTTGGTCGCGTCATAGATGCGCTGGGGAAAAGCAGCACTGCGATGGGTCGGATACACGACGATCTTGTACGTGCTCTTGTACTGCTGGAGCAGCTTCTTGTGCCCCTCCGTCAGCTTGCCCGCGTACTGCCCCATGTTGTCGGCCGTGATCGTGAACAGCGGCTTGTCGCTCGCGTACGGATCGGGGTGGTGATCGCCGCTCTTGTAGTTAGGGAAGCCGGCTTCGGCGGGCGTCTTGATGCCACCGGTCCACGCGGGGATGGTGCCATCCGCATTCGCCGCCTTCTCCGCGCCCATGGGCGTGAGCTCGGCACCAAGTTTGGCGGCATCCTGCGCCGACACGCCGGCGAAGCTGCTGCCCGCAGCACCGAGCGCGAGCACGCAAGCCGTAATGCCAATCATCCGGTTTGCTGTCTTCATTAGAACGACACCTTCACGCTGGCCGCGACAAAGTCGCGATCGTTGAGATCGTTCCAGCGGCCCGCGCCGCCGAACTCCGTCCAGGACACATCGAGCTCATACGTGCCGCGCAGGTTCCCCGACACGCCCAGCGTGAGGCCATGCCGGCCTTCCACGAAGTTGCCGCCGGGCCCTGGAGAGGTGCCCGTGACGTCGTGCGACCACGAGAAGCGCGGCACGATGTTCCATGCGCCGATGAGATTCGGATACTCCAGCCTGCCGGCGAGCCGGTAGCCCCACGAGGTCGAATCCGGGAAGCGATCCGCGGGCTCGATTTCGCCGAAGTGGCGGCTCGCGAGCTCCGGATTGCCACTGACCGAGGTGCCCGGCCCGTTGTAGCGCAGCCCGCGCCCCGCCGGGCCGCCGCTGAACTTGTTCTCGAGGCCGGGGATGAAATCCACCGCGCCTTCGAACACGAGCACCATCTGCGAGGCGCCGAGAATGTTCGCGACGGTCTGGGTAGCCGTGAACTGCGCCTGCCACGTCGGCTTCTCGCTCCAGCCGCGAATCTCCTGATTCAGGCCGAACGCCCCGAGCTGGTTGCAGCGGTAAAGCGTGGCGCCCGCACCCGGCAGACACGTGGCGGGCAGCGGCGTGCCGCGCAGACTGGCAATGCCGTTCTCGAACGGCCCAAGCGCGGAGAAGAGCAGCTCCACGTCGTCGTATTGAAGCGGCTGGTTGGAGCGATAAGCGACTTCGCCCTGCAACGCCGTGCCAGTGGCCTGCACCTGCGTGTTGAACGAAACGCCGTACAGCTTGATATCTTCCGGAAACTCGGTGAAATACCCGGCCGTCTTGGCGTACTCGTTCACCGCAAGGTTCGTGGCCTGCGTCGTGACGTCGCCACCCGCGAGCTGCGTGTTCGCGCCGATGGTCGCGTACTGCTGAGCCGCCGTCGCGCTCAGATTGCCGCCCGTCTGCTGCGAGCGGGACACGCCCACCGCCGCGCCCGTCGCAATCGCAGCTTGAAGCGGCAAACCGGCCGCAAGCGCCTGCGCCGCCGCGCCCGCGGCGTTCAACGCACCGAACGCGTTACCCAACCCGGCCTGCGTGCCCGTGACTCCCGAGATGACCGGCAGCCGGCTGTGATAGTTGAGGAAATACACGCCGAACTCGGTGCCGTTGTTGAAGTCCGGCAGGAAGAACTTGAAGTTGATGCCGCCCTGGCC
>Ga0070665_100008957_pt1 | contig 10142 bp, 9 predicted proteins | sample KBSS13metaG_FD_65862 | JGI IMG/M metagenome (GOLD analysis project Ga0070665, IMG submission 65862) | Switchgrass rhizosphere microbial communities from Kellogg Biological Station, Michigan, USA - KBS S1-3 metaG | ecosystem: Host-associated > Plants > Roots > Rhizosphere > Soil ...
TCGCCGTCGATCATCACGTTGGCCGGCTTGAGATCGCGGTGCAGCACGCCGCGCTCGTGGGCGGCCGCGACCCCGGCGCAAATCTGCCGCGCAACCTCGATCGCCTTCTCCTGCGGAAAGCGGCCGATCCGCCGGAGCAGCGACGACAGATCCTCGCCGTCGACGTACTCCATCGTCAGGAACGGCTGGCCGTCGGCGTCGCCGATGTCGTAGGTGCGGCAGACGTTGCGGTGGGAGATCGTGCGCGCGACGCGAACCTCGTTGTGGAACTGCGCGAGGCGCGCCGGGTCGTGCATCAGGTCATCGGGCAGGAATTTCAGGGCGACGGTCTGCCCGAGCTTGAGATCGTCGGCCCGGTAGACCTCGCCCATCCCGCCGCGGCCGAGCGGGGCGACGATGCGAAAGCGTCCGGCGAGGAGCGTGCCGGGGGGGAAGCGCCCCCAGCCGGCGCCGCTCGACGAACTGAGCGTGGACCCGGCCAGCGCGTCGCCGGGCGCCCGGGTCAGATCCTCCACCGGGTCTTAGCGCTTGTGCGTTTGCGCGTAGTCGATGGCGAACTGCTTGAGCGCCGGGCTGGTGAGCCCGAGCGCGGTCGCTTCGGTAAAGGCCTTCTCGGTGTCCCAGTGATCGACCACGAGCCGCTTGATCATCCACATCGCGCCGGCGCGGTTGCCGGCGGCGCAGTGGATGTAGGCGGGCTCATTCTTCTTGTCGGTGACGGTCGCAAGGAACTGATCGGCCACCTTGGGATCCGGCGACTGGCCGCTGAACGGGATGTTGTAGAAGTTGATGCCGGCGGTCTTGGCCGCGGCGGCTTCCCCCTCGACGTTGGCGCCGGCTTCCGACGGCAGCCTCAGGTTGATGATCGAGGCAAAGCCCATCTTCTTGATCTCGGGCACAGCCTCGGGCGTCGTCGCGCCGCCGCACGCGACGGTGGTCTCGAGCTTGGCGAAGTTCATGGCACCGGGCACGGCCGGTTTGGTGACCTGCTGCGCGGCCGCCTTGCTGGCGCCGAATGCCGTCGCGACGACGAGAACGAGAGCGAGCTTGATCAGCATCTCTGAAACTCCTTCAAATGAAGGGTTTCATCATAGTTCAGGCCGCCGCCGTTTGCCCCATGCGATGAGGTACTGGCGCGTGGTGGTGTGGGCGAAGACGAGGATACCCACCCCGCAGGCGATCGACACTGGAATGATCCAATAGCCGCCATGAACCGTGGCGCCGGGCGGCAGCGGGAAAAGGGCGCCAAGCGACCACGGGCCGCCGTTGCGCCCGATCAGCCCCACGTTGTTCGGAAAGATCGGCTTCAGCGCGGCGATGACCAGGAACCCGATCCCGGCGGCGTAGGCGGAAAACAGGCCGGTGGCGATTGCCGAGCCGACGAACGTGCGCAGCGCCAGCGTCCAGACCGCGCGCAGCATCGGCACGACGCGACCGGTGGCGACCGCCTCGTCGACGGTGCGCTCGGCCGAGTACGCCTGCGCGACGCGCAGCGGCGGCCCGAGCTCGGCCAGGATCTTCTCGAGCGCCTCGCGTTCGTTCGGCGCGCCGTCAGCCGCCGCGACCCGCTCGCGCACGTGCGATTCGATTTCCCGCACCGCATCGCGGACGACCTCGAGCGGCAGAAAGCTCCTGAGCGAGCGCTCGAGCACGAACAAGTAGCCGTTCACGCGCGATTCGCCGGTTTCGGTGAGGGTCACGAAGCGTGCCTTTCTGACGAGATCATCAGGCGCTCGATCTTTTCCGCGAACGCGCGCCACTCGGTCTTCATGGTGTTCAACCGCTTGGTACCGGCCCGCGTCAGCGAGTAGTACTTTCGAGGATGGGGCGCTTCGCCTTCGACCCACTCCGAGGTGAGCAGTCCCTCGCGTGTGAGACGGCCCAGGATCGGATAGATGGTCCCCTCGGTCACGACGAGATCGGTGAAGGCTTCGAGGTGCTGAATGATCGCGAGGCCGTAGCGCGGGCCGTCGGAGACGGTCAGGAGGATCGCCAGGTCCAGACTGCCGCGCCGAAGCTGCTCCTGCCAGGTTTCGTGGGACATACCTTGTGTCACAAGGTATGACGGAACACGAGGGGATCGGGTTCCGGGTTCCTGGTTCAGGGTTCAGGGTTCGTTCGGGGTTCTGGGTGCGGGGTTCAGGGTTCGGGTTCAGGGTTCGGGTTCAGGGTTCGGGTTCAGGGTCCACCCCGAACGAACCCAGCACCTCGAACCCCGAACCTTGAACGAACCCTGAACCCTGAACCTTGAACCCTGAACCCGGGCCTTACTCGTCCTTGTTGTCCGCCGTGACGGTGATCGGCTGGAGGATCCGTACCGTCATCGCGGTGCCGAGCGGGAGTGTGGCCGCGTTGCGATCGCCGGCGGCGACGGCGGCCGCGCCCGCACCGGCGCCCGCCGCGGCGCCGATCGCCGCGCCCTTGCCGCCGCCGAGAATCGCGCCGAGGATGGTGCCGGCGACCGCCGCGCCGCCGACTTTCGGCGCGGCGCCGTTGGTGGGCGCCTCGCCTTCACGGAAGATCGTCTCGGTCGAGATCGGAATGCGCGTGCCGTCAGCCAGCACCAGCGTGTTGAAGCGGATGCCCAGGCGCGCACGCTCCTTGAACTTTCCGCCGCGTTCGACCTGCATCACAGACCCGAGCGCCCGCGTCCCCGCCGGGATGGCCACGTGGTCGCCGACTCTCACATCGCGCGTGACGCGCGCTTCGACGCGGTCTTCGACTTTCGCCGTTTCACTCGACACGCGAGTCTCGGTCTGCAGTCCGATCACCGAATCGGCCGAGACGACGTATTCGGCGAACGTGCGCGCCGGCGGCTCCGTCGGCCGCGCCGGTTCCTGCGCGGCGTGCTCGTCGGCGCGCGGCGCCAGCGGCGCGCTCTCGACGACGGGCGCGGCGGGAGGCGGAGGCAGCTGCGGTATCGCGGCGTTGTTGGCGGCGACAGGCGCCGGCTCACGATGAGCGGCCATCGGCGGCGCGCTGGTCTTGCGGGCGGCGTTGGTGCGGGCTGGCGAATCCGCCGGCTTTGCCGCGCTCGTCTTCGGAGCAGGAGCGGGCGTTCGTGCGTCGCCGATCACGCCCTCGGTTTCCTGCACGGCCTTGGCCGGTGCCGTCGCCTCCGCCTGCGGCGCGACCGCAGGGGCCGTCGTCACCGCGGGCGAGGTCGCCGGCGTGGCTGCCGCCTGAGTCTGAGCCGACGCCGGCGCCGGAATGGTGTTCTGCCGTGTGGCGAGGTAGCCGCCACCGGCTGCCGCCCCGATGCAGGCAACAGCCAACGCGGCGAACGCGAGTCGATTCGAAAGCATCACTGAACTCCTTGGACCCGCCCGATTGAAAGGCAAGCGGTGTACCCGGTCTGCCGAGCCGCTACCTCCCGTAAGTCCGTGGGAAACCGAAGCTTAACAGATCAGGCCCAGGGCCGGAGATTGTCCCCTCTCAAGGAATGTGTCCTTGTGAGAGTCCACTGTCCTGATCGCGTAACCCTTGGTTTCCTTAGGATTTCGGGCTGTTCCCGCTGGCGGATTCGTTGCACACTTAGGATCCGGGACCCGGGCGGTCCCCTTCGAGGTGGCGATGCTTCGCAGACTCCTGATTCCCGGCTTCCTCGCGCTCACCATCCTGGTGCCGCGCGCCGCGTCGGCGATCACCGTCGACCAGGTGGTGGCGCTGGCGAAGTCCGGCGTGACCGACACCGTCATCCTGGCGCTCATCGATCGCGATCGGACGGTCTTTGCGATCGAGCCGGAGCAGATCGTGTCGCTCCAGCGCGAAGGGCTCAGCGAACGAGTGATTCTCGCGATGCTCAAGAGCGGCCGCGCCGAAGGCGATCAAGCGGCGCGGGCCGACGCCGCGTACAACTCGGCGTGGATCGCGTCAAACCTGGCGACCGAGCCGTTGACGGTGACCGTCGGTCATGGTCCCGATCGGCCGAACACGCCGCACATCGACGGCTTCTACTCCGGTCCGCCCGCGGCCTTTGCGCCCTACTACGCCCCGACGTTCCGCTATCGCGCGCCTGCCGTCGGTGCACGTCGATCCGCCGAGTCCCGCTCGCGTTCCGCCCAGCCTCGGGCGCTCTGCTACGCGCAGATCAACACGCACACCTCCGCATCTCAACCGTTTGTCACGGAATGTCCCGCCGTCATGCAGCCGAACCGCCGGTAGATTACGATTGCTGATCGATTTCGAAGGAGATCAGCATGAAGACCCGTTATGCCGCGCTCGGCGCGGTGCTGGCGATCGCCATCGCCGGCACGACCGCTGTCCCGACGCCGCTCGCCGCGCAGTCCAAGACGGTCAAGCCCGCCGCTGCGCAGAAGATTGACGAGGAGTACACGCGGCTCATCAAGCAGAACCTCCAGGATCCGCGGATCACCACCGAGTTGGTGGACCACCTGCCTGCGTCCGACACCGTGCCCTCGCCGCTCAAGTTCCTCGGCCGCGCCGTCGGCGCGCCGGGTGAGCTGACGTACGCGAAGGACATCTACCGCTATTACGAGGCGCTGGCGAAGGCGGCGCCGACGCGCGCCAGGTACTGGAAGGTGGGCACCACCGAGGAAGGGCGCGACATCGTGCTGCTCGCGGTCGGCAGCGAGGATTCGATCAAGAACCTCGACAAGTATCGCGACATGCTCGGCGAGCTGACCGATCCGCGCAAGACCACCGAAGCCCGCGCCCAGCAGCTGCTCCACACCGCCAAGCCGATCTACTACGCGATCAGCGGCATGCACTCGCCGGAGACCGGCGGTCCCGAGATGCTGATCGAGCTGGCCTACCGCCTGATCGTCGAGGAGACGCCGTTCATCCAGAACATCCGCAACAACGTGATCACGCTGATCACGCCGGTCATCGAAGTCGACGGCCGTGAGAAACAGGTCGACACCTACTACTTCAACAAGAAGCGCGCGCAGGGCGACGCGCGGCTGCCGCTGATGTACTGGGGCAAGTACGTGCAGCACGACAACAACCGCGACGGCATGGGCCAGTTCCTCAAGCTGACCCAGGCGGTGACCAAGGAAACCATCGAGTGGCACCCGACCGTCATCCACGACCTGCACGAGGCGCAGACCTATCTGTACTCGTCGACCGGCACCGGGCCGTACAACAACGACATCGATCCGATCGTGGTGTCCGAGTGGTGGATGCTGGCGCAGAACGACGTGATGGAGATGACCAAGCGCGGCGTGCCGGGCGTCTGGACCTACGGGTTCTACGACGGCTGGGTGCCGAACTACATGTTCTTCATCGCGCACAGCCACAACTCGATCGGCCGCTTCTACGAGGTCCAGAGCTACGGCCCCGATCCCTACACCGTCACCCCCGGCGCGACCACGACGAGCAAGGAGTGGTTCCGGCCGAACCCGCCGCTGCCGTCGATCAAGTGGGGCCCGCGCAACAACACCAACATCCAGGAGTCGGCGCTGCTGTTCTCGCTCAGCCACGTCGCGAAGAACAAGGAGCTCTACCTCGAGAACTACTGGCTGAAGAGCAAGCGCGCGGTGGACAAGGGCAAGACCGGTCCGACCTACGCGTGGGTGATTCCGGCGGCCCAGCGCCGCAAGGCGGACGCCGCGCAGGCGGTCAACGAGCTGCGTACCCAGGGGCTCGAGGTGTCGAAGGCTGCTGCGGCGTTCAAGGCGGGGAGCCTCGACGTCAAGGCCGGCGATTACATCGTCCGCGGCGATCAGCCGTTCCGCACCCTCGCCGACATGTACTTCTCGATCCAGAACTACGCGCCGCAGAACCCGTCGCCGTACGACGACACCGGCTGGACGTTCCAGTACATGCGCGACCTGAAGATCCTGCCGGTGGCGGAGAAGGGCATCCTCGATCAGCAGATGACGTTGCTGACGGCGGACGCCAAGGCGCCGGCGGGGATTGAGGGGACCGGCACCGTGCTGGTCGTCGATCACACCGGCGACAACACCGTCGTCTCGTTCCGGTTCAAGAACAAGGACGTGAAGATGCTGGCGGCCGAGGACGACTTCGAGCTGGCCGGCCACAAGTTCCGCGCCGGCGCGATCATCGTCCCCAACGCCGACCGCGCGAAGCTCGAGCCGATGCTCAAGGACCTGGGCCTGTCGGCGTGGGCGGTGGCGTCGGCGCCGTCGGTCAAGACCCACGACCTCGACGTGCCGCGGATCGGCTACGTGCACAGCTGGACGCGGACCCAGGATGAGGGCTGGTGGCGCGCGGCGCTCGACACCTTCGGCGTGCCCTACACCTACTTTGCGGATCAGAAGCTGCGCGACGGCAACCTGCGATCGAAGTACGACGTGATCATCTTCCCGCACGTCGGCGGCAGCGCGGTCTCGCAGGTCAACGGCATGGCGATGACCGGGAGCGCGCCGCTGCCGTACAAGAAGACGGCGGAGTTCCCGAACCTGGCGTTCATCGACTCGAGCGACGACATCCGCGGCGGGATGGGCATCGAAGGGCTCGGCGAGCTGATGAAGTTCGTGCAGCAGGGCGGCACGCTGATTACCGAGGGCTCGACGGCGACCATCTTCCCCGAGTACGGGATCACCTCCGGCGTCACGGTCGAGGAACCGGCGCAGCTCTTCGTCCGCGGGTCGATCCTGCGCGCGAAGATCACCGATATGAAGAGCCCGATTGCGTACGGCTACGAGAGCGCCGACCTGCCGGTGTACTTCAACCAGTCGCCGGTGCTGAACGCCGCGGGCGGCGGGTTCGGCGGCTTCGGCGGCGGCGGTGGACGCGGCGGCGCGCCGGGGACCAACCCGAACGGCGGCATCGGTCAGAACGTGACGCCGAATGCGCTGCCGCTGCGGATTCAACCGTTCGAGGCGGACACCAACGCGGCGCCGTCCGGCCGCGGCGAACGGCCGGCCGCCGACGACACCGCGCAGCTGCGCCAGATGGCGCAGCAGTTCGGCATCACGATCGACGACACCCGTCCGCGCGTGGTGATGCAGTTCTCGGCCAACCCGGCCGACATGCTGCTGTCGGGCACGCTGCTCAACGGCCAGTTCCTCGCCAACCGCGCGGCGGCGCTCGACTCGGCCCTCGGCAAGGGCCACGTCGTGATGTTCGCGATCCGGCCGTTCTGGCGCTGGCAGACGCAGGGCACCTACACCCTCGGCTTCAATGCGATCATGAACTGGAACGACCTCGATGCAGGCAAGGCGGCGCCCGGCGCGCGAGGAACGACCGCCGGTCAGCAATGATGAATCGGGTAATCGGGTAATCGGGTGATTGGGTAATTGATTGGTGGATTGACCCTACAATCCGGCAATCAAGTGCCCAATCAATTACCAACCAATTACCCAATTACCCAATCACCCGATTACCCGATGCTGTGATGGGAGCGAGATGAAGGTATTCCTCAGCTGGTCGGGCAAGACCAGTCGTGAAGTGGCGCAGGCCTTTCACGACTGGCTGCCGTTCGTCATCCAGGCGGTCAAGCCGTTCATTTCGACCGGCGACATCGACAAGGGCAAGCGCTGGAGCGACGCCCTGTCGAGCGAGCTGACCGAGACCGCGTACGGGATTCTGATCATCACCCCGGACAACTTCGACAAGCCGTGGATTCATTTCGAGGCGGGGGCGATTTCCAAGGCGGTCGACAAGGCCTACGTCTCGCCGTTTCTCTTCAACATCGATCCGGCTCGCGTCGTCGGCCCGCTCTCGCAGTTCCAGGCCACGATCAACGATCCGGACGACATCCTGAGGCTGCTGAGCAGCATCAACGGCCGTCTCCCGGACGATCAGCGGCTGTCGTTCGACGTCCTGAGCCGCGAGTTCGAGCTGCTGTGGCCCGATCTGAAGAAGAAGCTGGATAAGGCCGCCGAGACCCAGGATCTCGAGACGCACACCGGCTTCCCCTGGCTCTACAACGCGGACGACGTCGCACGGCGGCAGGAGGACGAGACGACCAAGGCGGTGTGGATTGTCACCGGCGACGTCTACCGCAACGTCATGAACGACGGCCTGAAGAAGGCGCTGCAGCGCAATCTCGATCGCGCCCTGACCCATACCTTCGTCATGCCCGCGTCGGAGGCCGGCAGCGCGGCGAAGGACGCGCTGAAGCGGATCTCGGCGGGAAAAGTGGGCAAGATATTGTTCAATGAGGTCCCTGAAGACGAATTCCGCGAGGCGGCGGTCACCGACTACATCATCCTGAACCCCGACACCGACTCGATGATGGTGTTTCTCGAATTGCCCATCTCGGCTGGCGGCTTCTGGATCAAAGTGAAGGAAGACTCGGCCAATTCGCTCGTCGTCCGGTTCAAGAAACTCGCCCAGGCGAGCGCAGCGCTTTGACGTCGCCGAACGACGGGATGCCGGGGCTGGACCATCTCTTCGAGAACAATCGCCGCTGGGCCGCCGAGGTCACAGCGGCTCGCCCCGATTTCTTCCAGAAGCTGGCGGCGCAGCAGGCGCCCGAGTACCTGTGGATCGGCTGCTCCGATTCGCGCGTGCCGGCGAATGAAATCGTCGGCCTGCTGCCGGGCGAGATGTTCGTGCACCGCAACGTCGCCAACGTCGTCGTCCACACCGACCTGAACTGCCTGGCGGTGCTGCAGTACGCCGTCGACGTGCTCAAAGTGCGCCACGTCATCGTGTGCGGCCACTACGGTTGCGGCGGTGTGAAAGCCGCGCTCAGCAACGTCAAGCTGGGGTTGATCGACAACTGGCTGCGCCATGTTCAGGACGTGGCGCACATCCAGGCCGCGGCGCTCGACGGTATGGACGGCAGTGCGCGCGTCGATCGCTTGTGCGAGCTCAACGTCATCGAGCAGGCGCGCCACGTCTGCGAGACGACGGTGGTGCAGGACGCCTGGGAGCGTGGGCAGATCGTGAAGGTGCACGCGTGGATCTACGGCTTGCGGGACGGCCGGCTCAGCGATCTGGGGTTCGACTCGTCGAACTGGCTGAAAGACCGGATCCGGTGATGACCGTCGCCCCGTCCGGCCGCTCAGAACGCATCGTGGGCTCGCCATAGCGCTTTTCACCTCCCCACTCCTTTGGGGGATCCCCTCCGGTAGGAGATCCGTCACAGTCTCGTGTTTCAGTTCAGGGAGGTAGCATGCGCATCGGAGTCATCGGATCGGGACAGGTCGGGCAGACGCTTGCTCAGGGACTCAAGAAGCACGGATACGAGACGCGAATCGCGAGCCGGTCGCCGGAGAAGCTCGCCGGATTCGCAGCGAGCTCGGGGATTCAGGCCGGAACACCCGCCGACGTGGCCGCCTGGGCCGAGGCCGTCGTCCTCGCCGTGAAGGGCGACGCCGCGGAGGCGGCGCTACGCGAAGCGGGCGCGGCGAACGTGAACGGCAAGCTCGTGATCGACACGACGAACCCGATTGCGCACGAGCCGCCCGAGGACGGCGTTCTCAGGTACTTCACCTCGCCGAACGACTCGCTGATGGAGCGCCTGCAGGCCGCGTTTCCGGACGCGAAGCTCGTGAAGGCGTTCAACAGCGTCGGCAGCCCCCTGATGGTGAACCCCGTGTTCCCGGGCGGTGCGAAGCCGACGATGTTCTATTGCGGCAACGACGCCGGCGCGAAGGCAATCGCCAAACAGATTCTCGACGACTTCGGATGGGACGCCGCCGACATGGGCACGGCGAAGGCGGCCCGCGCGATTGAGCCGCTCTGCCAGCTCTGGTGCATCCCCGGCTTCAGAGACAACGCCTGGACACACGCATTCGCATTGCTAAGGCCCAGCCAATCCCCTCTGCGATAAGCTGCGAGTTCATGGCGCGTCCATCAGACATCATCGTGGTTGGTGCCGGCATCGTCGGGTGCGCCATCGCGCATGAGCTGGCGAGCCGCGGGGCGTCGGTCCAGATCGTGGACGAGCGTCCGGTCGGCATGGGTGCGACCCAGGCATCGGCCGGCGTGCTGGCGCCGTTCATCGAGGCGAGCGAGGGCAGCCCGCTGCTGGATCTGACCGTTCGCAGCCTCGGCCTGTTCGACGGTTTCATAGAACGCGTCACCGCGGACAGCGGCATCGCCGTGCCGTATCGCCGGACCGGCACGCTCGACGTCGCCGTCACCGAGGCGGAACTGCAGGCGCTGCGGGAGACCGCCGACGTCCTCGCGCGACGCGACGTGCCGGCGCTGATGCTGGACGCGGAGGCGGTGCGTGCCGAGGAGCCCCAGCTTGGCGACGGCGT
>Ga0070665_100008958_pt1 | contig 10141 bp, 13 predicted proteins | sample KBSS13metaG_FD_65862 | JGI IMG/M metagenome (GOLD analysis project Ga0070665, IMG submission 65862) | Switchgrass rhizosphere microbial communities from Kellogg Biological Station, Michigan, USA - KBS S1-3 metaG | ecosystem: Host-associated > Plants > Roots > Rhizosphere > Soil ...
CGCGCCCCCGGAAGTGCTCGCGAAGTGTGCCGCAAGGTCAAAGCGCATGCGGGCGCTGGCAAGCGGCGCGACGTATTTATTGACCGCGCCCAGCGGCAAGCCCTACTCGCGCGAACGCAGGGCGCTCTTACGGATCTCATCCAGGGCGCAGCACTCACCGGAGCTCGACCAGGTGAGCTCACGAAGGCGAGACGGTCGCAATACGACGCCCGCACCAAGTCGATGACATTCATCACCAGCAAGGGCAACGATGGTCCGCGATCCCGCACGGTGCCGCTGTCGCCCGCCGCAATCGAATTGTTCGATCGGCTAGCCGCCGACAAATTGCCCGCGGCATTCCTATTCGTTCGAGACGACGGGCGCCCTTGGGCGCACAGCGATTGGGACGAATTGATTATCGAAGCGTCGCAGCTCGCGCGCCTACCGAAAGGCGTCTGTCTGTACTCGATGCGACATGCATTCATAACAGAGATGTTGTTAGGGGGAATGCCAACGCTCGAAGTCGCCAGGATGGTGGGGACAAGCGTTGCGATGATCGAGAAACACTATGGGCATTTAGTCGCTGGCGCAGCCCGCGAACGACTCGCCAAAGTGAAGATGCTATGAGCCGCACAAAACAATCAGGGCGCCCGACGCCCAACGTGTTTATCTCCGAGGCTGAGGCGGGTGATTTGCTCCAGATCGCCGCTGATATTGCCTTCAGTCATCCCGATCGCAGTTTGCTACTCCAGCGTATAGCCAAAGATGCCTTGCGCAAATATCGGCCAAAAGGGACGGATTTTGAACGCGATCATTGGTTGACAGTTTATTACCTTCTGAGCGGCGACTCGGTGAAGGATGTCATTCGGCGCTGGGGGTGGAATTTCACTGCAAAGCGCGCGAGCCAGTTGAAGCCCGATGCTGATCAGACAATCTCGACGACGCAGGACGCGCTGACCATAGCCGAATTTTGGTTGAACCAATACAGAGAGGCTGAGGAAGAAAGGCGTTACTCTCAGGTAACCCCTTTGCCGCCTACGGAGACATAAGGACCGTACTTATGTCCTAAAACACTTGCTGACACACCAGGGATGTGTGGATAGTCTCCGAGACCTCTAAAGATTATAGAGGTCCTGCATGTCAGCCAGCCACTCCCAGCGGAGGGCATTGCCCGCCCCGCCTGCCGTACTCGATCCGAATCAGCGCTATTCGCTCGCGGAGTCCGCGGCTGCGCTGCGTCTGTCTTTGCCGGCCGTCTACCGCAAGATGGCGGATGGTCAGCTTCCCGTCATTCGTGATGGTGGTCGCACGTTTGTTCACGGCACCGTGTTGATTCGCCACTCGGCCGATCCGAAGGCCACCGCGGCCTAAATCTCTTCCCAGACGTGCGAGCGGCGCAGTCCGACAGAACTGCGCCGCTCTATTCGACGACGAACGACCTGACCCGACATCCCAGTTCAAACTTTCCGAGGAGTTAACCAGCAATGTCAGCCAAGCAATCGTACCTTAAATTCGTCCCGCCGCCAAAACTCTGCAAAAGCTGCGGCCAGCGGACGCAGGGTGGCGCAGACCTGTGTTACATCTGTTCCAACAATGCATTGGCCGCAATGCATATCTTCGCGCCCACCAAGCCGGCTCGGGCGAGTGTTTGAATGCCCAAGGTCGTTGCCCCTTGGACCTGGCGCCGCTGCCTTCGCGATTTCGGCCCCGATGACCCTACGTTTTTCTACGTAATGCTGGTGCTCGCGACCTACATGGACAGTTCCGGCTTTGCCTATCCCGGACAAGGCACCTGGGCGAAAGCCGCTCGTAAGTCCTCGAGGACCATTCAGCGCTATATCGCGATCGCCAGGCGGAATGGCTGGATCTCAGTCGTCAATGCTGGCCGCGGCGGTCAGGGCTGGGCATTCAACGCCTACCGCTGCTGTGTACCCGATTGGATAGATATCAGCGACCTAGACGAGCGCATCGGGGAACACCTCGCAGCCTCTGAGGGTGACATCGAACGTAGCGACACAGCTATGTCGTCACCTTCAAACAATGGTCACGACACAAGTATGTCGGCACCTTTGAAGCCGGGGGACTTCGGGGGACAAGGTGACGACATTTCAGAATCGAAGGTGACGACATTTCGAGCAGAAGGTGACGACAAAACAGCAAAAAAGGTCACGACACAGCTATGTCGTACAAACTCTCGCTCAGAGAACTCTCGCTCTAGAACTCACGCTCAAGAAGAAGCACCTGCTGAAGCAGGTGTGCGCGTATTGAGTCGAAAAATTCCAAAGACACCAGCAACCGAGACTGAGATTGAGGAGCGCAGGCGCCAGGCGGCCGAGCTGGTCGATGGCGGAATGGAAAAACTTCGACAGATACAGGCAGGTCGCAAATGAGAACTGGAATAGGCAGCGTTTTGACCGTCGATGCACTGGCAACTCTGGCGGCAGGCAGCGCAGGCGATGAAATCCGGCGCCGGAACTTCTACTTGCTCACTCGGCCCGCACAGATTTCCGCCATTCGCGGACTAGCTGAAAGTGGAATGTCTGATGGGTCCATTGCCAGAGCAACAGGTTTATCGATCGACATGATTTGCCGATTGCTTGCGAATGCTCGCGAGGCCTCACCGAGTCCTCACCGAGAGTTACACGATGAAACGTAACAGCGTTACGGGTGCGTTACCCAAGCGTGACATGAGCGTGACGGAAACGCTTTCAACCTTGGTTGTGTTGGCTTCCCCCCTTGGTTGGATAGGATGCGCGCTTCTAACCGAACCCTACATGCGAGTGCATCCATGGATCAACCGCAAAACACGTGCGCGAATTGCTTCCAGGTCTGGAAGGCCAGCCGACCGAGACCCGCGTTTCTGTACTGCTGGCATTACGGAACGGCCGCTATTCCACAGCCAGACGGTACGTGGCGAACGATCGAGGCTACCCGCGAGGATGCCATTGAACTGCGCCAGCAGATTGAGAGGCAGCAGCAGGGCCATGCATAGGCCTCACAGCACACACGCATTCAATCGCGGCGTGGCGGGCACGGTAGGAGGCCCACAGCCATCCCCCCAAGCGCCCCATATGTTTTCGTGAGCCTTCATTTCGACTTCCAGGCTGGGGTATTTCGAACCCTGTGAACAGCCCAGCCGATGGACGTCTACAGGGTACATTTTATTTTCGTGAGCCTTCATTTTGACCTTCGGCCGGGGGTAATTCGTGCCGCATATCGCTGGGGTGCATGGGCAAAATACTTGCTGAAATCTGAAACCAACATGTGGAGGCGCACACGCAGTGTGCCTCTACGGCTACCTCGCGGTGCCAACGATCCGAGCCTGGGCTGCTCACCGGGAGAACCTAAGCCATGAGCCGCCGTCTCCGTAAAGCCGCGCCAGCCGTGCTCGCTGAATTGCGCTGGCTGATTAGCTTCGCGCCGAAGGCCGGGCCGGATGGCGATCGCGTGGCTGTGATCGCAGAGTCTCTGGTCGATTTACTGCTCGATGACATGCCTCAACGCACAGCCCAGGCCTTGCAGACTGCGCGGCAGATACGCCGCGCCCGCAATGCCGGGGCCACGATCGCGCAACTGCGTGAGCGCTTCGGCCTCAGCCGTTCACAGATTCATCGTCTGCTACAACGTGTCGCATGACATGACGCGACAGTTGTTCGGTAGGGTCTTCCTCATCTGCCCATGAGGATTTTCAATGCCCCTCGACGTTGTCGATAAAGCCGCGCTCTCCCGCGCCCGCGCTGCGTTGGACTTGCTCGACCCGCCCAGCCGAATCGGATTGTCGAAGCGTGAGATTTCTGACTTCAGCATTGGCCGGTTGCTTCGGAGCATGACGCTCGAGGGACGATCCTACGTCGATGCGGCTGGCCTCGAGCTCGAATGCAGCCGTGAAATTTCCGAGCGGATCGGCAAGCCAGACCTTTCATCCAAGTTCTTGCCTTGCGAAGTTCTCGAACGCGCGATGAGCAGCATTCCGGGCAGCAAGGGCGGCTTTCTTGTTGGTTCTAGTCCTCAGTCTTTCGTCGATGTGCTGCGCGCCCGTAGTGTTTGCTACAAGTTGGGAGCACGACCGCTAAGCGGACTGACCGGCAGTGTTCCAGTTCCGCGAATCGTGACCGGCGCAGCGGTGACCTGGCAAACGGGCGACGGCGCCAGTGTGACGGCGGGCGATCAGGCGCTGGGTCAATTGTCGGCAACACCGAAAACCGCGATTGCGATCACGGATGCATCCGAACAACTCTTGCGACAAACGGCGCCAGCGGCCGAAGCGTTGATCGCACACGACTTAGCGGCTGCTGTTGCGATCGGGGTCGATAAAGCCGCCCTAGTCGGAGCTGGCGGCAACGAGCCACTTGGCATCAAAAACACGACCGGCGTTGTGTCGAATCAGGACGCGGCGAGCGCAACGCTAACGAAATTGTTGGCGTTTGTCAGCGCAGTCGGCGGTGCGAACGGGCTGTTGGATAGCCCGGGCTGGGTTTGCAACTCGGCCAGCGCCGTAGCGCTAAGTTTGAAGCAAAACTTCACAGGCAGTTCACTCGCGCTTTGGGGCGGCAGCCCGTCCGATGGCACGCTGACGGGTTACCGCAGCATGAGTTCCGAACAACTCGCCAACGGAAATCTGATTTTCGGATCTTGGGATGCGCTGACAATCTGCGACTGGGGAGTGCTCGAGCTGAGCACGTCACGCGGCGGCACTCGATTCAACGCGGCACAGGTTGGAATTCGCGCGCTATGGATGGTCGATGTGTTGGTCCGCTACCCGCAGGCATTCGTTGCCAGCGTGAATTTGTCGTGAGAAGAGTTTCATCGGGGCGCATCTTTACTCGTTCTCCGCGCCCACGCGGTTTTAGCCATGAGTCACCGCGCGACAAAAGCAACCATGGCAGCCGTGGGAATCGGTGTCAGGCCTCAGCCGCCGTGACTCCTTCCGGATCCGTAGCGGCCGTACAAGCAACGAGACTGCATCGGCATTGAGTGTTGACCACGTGGTAACTCTCTATGTGAAGCCCCTCGACGGCCCATCGACTCAGTTAAAGGCGATTGGCAGCACGGGGTATCTCGATGTTTGACCGCGACGAACTCGACCGCCTGTTGACTCCTCGATTCGGCTATGGCGGACTACCAACCGACAAGGCTTTCGAATACGTGCGCGATCACGGTTGGTGTCCGCGGCATCCCCGCTTGCCTGGGCCCAGTCTGCTCGTGGCAAGGGGCGTAGGTGATTGCCTCGATCCCGTTGTACTCGATGGCGATGAGCTGTTCATCGATCTCCAGGCTTACCCGCGGAGTGGTGATCTCGTGTACTTCCGTGTAGCAGCCCGAGCAGCCCGCGATCTGAATCGCGAGTTGCCCGCGGGTCGGCCGCCATGGGTCGGTGGCGGGTATGCGTGCAAGTTGTTGGTGCAATCCAGGGGCCACGACATGTTGGTGGAGCGTTTTGGCGGCGCCGTGTCAACCGTGCGTTTCGCGTGCGAATCGGACGACGAAACTCCTTTGCTTTTTCCGGTAGTCAACATTCGCCGTTACGGCCGGCTGCTTTTCGAGTGACAAGGTGAGCCCATGACTGAAGAAGTTAAAGTTGCCATCGGCGCAGACAACAGTCAGCTGTTGCGTGCTCTTCAGGAATCGAAATCCGCGATGTCTGAATTCTTCGAAACTATCACGGAGAAAGCGGGCGGCGTTGGGGAACAGTTCGATAAAGTTCATGAGCAGTTTTCGCACGCATTTCAGTTCACAGGTCTTGCACTGGCGACGGAGGCTATCCACAAAATTGGCGAGACGATCGAGCAGATGGGCGCTAAGGCAATCCAGACGCTATCGACAGCGGATGTACTGGGCGTCACCACAGACCAGATGCAGGCGATGCAACAAGCGGCCGAAGAGGCCGGCGTTGGTCAGGATCAACTGACGCACGCGGCCGAACGTCTGTCGTCGGTTTTGATTGAGGCGCGCAACGGATCGAGTGAGGCTATCGACAAACTGCTCAAGCTCGGAGTCAGCGCGGAGCAGGTGAACGACCCGACGTTCAGACTCAATGATCTGTTGCAAATCTTGCACGACCGTCTCGAGAATTCATCGACGGTTACCGAGACGATGAATGAGTTGATGTTAGTTCTCGGTTCGCGTGCTGCTCTCGCCGCCGAAGCATTGAAGGAATACGACGCTTCAAACGAGGGCGTGCAAAAGTCCATTGACAAGGTCAATGCACTCAACCGAGACCAACTCAAAGAGCTAGCCGAGCTTCATCGCGAATATGACGATCTCGGCAACACGATCTCGAACACGTGGCAAAAGGCCGTAGTGGGTGCAACCAAGTCGCGTGACTTGACCGGCTTCAACGCGATCGCTTCGGGAGGTCTCGGCGCATCACAGGCTGCTCAGCAGATGGCGGCCAAGCAGGCTAATCCGTTTGTTGGTCTGGCTGAGGAAGCAGGCAAAGCAGCGGAACAAGCCGCTGAGGCGATGAAGAAGGCTACAGAGGACGCGGCAGCGGCCAGCAAGGCGCTCCAGGCCGAGATGACAGCCCAGGAATTGGAGAATATGGCCGCCGGCGTTGCTGCGTATCGGGAAGGTAGCCAGCAAAAACTCGACGCGCTCCGACGCGAGTACGACTTCGCGCAGCAGGTGTACGGCAGTAGCCAGGTCGATAAGGTTCGGGCGATCTATCAGCAGATCATCGCTGAGCAACGTGCTGTGTTTGACGAGCAAATTCGCGGAAGCCAAGAGGCGATGGCTGCGGAAGACAAACATGTGCAGGGCGTGCTCAGAGGATATTCCGCGCAGATCGATGCGAATCAACGCTACCTCGATGAGTCAGTCCAAAATCAGAAGCAACTCGATCAACTCACGGAGTACTCTGAGGACCTTCAAACTCGACTGATGAAGGAGCGTTCACAGCTTCTGATGCAACAGCGCGCGTTGGAACAGCGTATCGCCAACGAATGGTATCAGCGGTGGTCCGGTGTTGCGGGAGCGATCGAATCCTCATTCAGCGGAGCCATATCCGGAATGCTCCAGGGCACGATGACGTTCAGCAATGCGGTTCGCAGCATTTTCTCGTCCGTCGTTGACTCCTTGATACAGTTGTTTGTGAAGATGGGCATTCAATGGGCGGAAGGGCTCATTTACCAGCAGGTGGCGCAGAAGGCGACGGCGATCTCGAGTATCACGGCTAACTCAGGTATTGCCGCAACGGCCGCCATGGCATCCGTGGCCGCAATCCCGTTCTACGGTTGGGCGATGGCGCCGGAAGTGGGCGCGTCGACCTTCGCGGAAGGTTTGGCGTATCTCGCATCTGCATCAGCCGCGGGGGGCTACGACGTTCCGAGCAACGTCAATCCGGTCACTCAGCTGCACGCCCGCGAAATGGTGTTGCCGCAGCACTTGGCGGACCCCATTCGTGACATGGCCGGCGGGCGCAAGCGCGGCTCCGCAGTCAATCTCAATGTTGCGGCGGCGGATCCCAATCATTACTTCGTGAAGAAGTCCGAGCTTATCGGTTTTCTCAAAACGGCTGGCTATCAATTCAAACTTGCCTAAACGTTCGCAGGAATAACATGGCTCAAACATTTTCCTCGACCCTGCACCTATCGAGTAGTTCGGTGCCGGCGACGGCTGCGCCTCTAACACTGTGTACGTGGACGAACAATGGCGGCGGTCAAGGGCGCCGCATTATTGTCCTCAGCGCGGGTGCGAGCGAAGCAACCGGCGTTCTCGGTTTGCTCACGGACGTAACCGCGTCCAGTAACAAAGTAGCGGCGTACCGAGTCAGTTCGGCCGGCGTCAACAACCAGGCATTGACCAGCACGGCGATTACGACCGGGTCGTGGCAGCACTGGGGTGCTGTGTTTACAAGCACGACTTCCGCTGCCGCGTATCTGAATGGCGCAAACAAGGGGACGACTGGCTCGACGATCGCGCCGGCCACGCTGACTCAACTCACGATTTCTGGCCGTCCGAGTGATTTCGCATTCGGCATCGCCGGCCAGGCGGCTCATGCAGCGGCGTGGGCGCGAGCTCTATCAGACACGGAGATGGCCTATCTGGGCGCTGGTGGTAACCCACGCGCCGTAAAGAGTTGCGTCAGCTACTGGAAGATAGCCAGTGGCGAGACACCGGTCATTGACCAGATCGGTACCAATGACCTGACGCCATCGGGAACGATTGGCGCCGGCACGTCGGATCCGAATTTCCAGACGTATATGACCGGCGGCCCGGTCGGGAATCTCTCATATACCGCGGGCACGGCGATCACCGCCATCAATCTGAATGCCGGGCACGTCTTCGATGACGTCTCCTCGGCGTTTACCTCGACGCTCAATCAGCTGGGTACTGCAAGCAATTTGACGACGACTACCGGCGCCGTGACGGCTGCGCGAGAGATTCCTGTGACGTCCGCTTCCGGCATTGCGGCCGGGGACTATATCAAGCTCACCAGCGGCGGAACGCCCACGCGAGTCCTCTGGGTCAATGGCACGACGGTCCTGGTGAAGGACGACCAGACCGCATCTTCCGGGGCCGCCGTATATCGATACGGCGTATCAACTCTCACGGTTCCAGGGCTCTCGATCTCCAGCGGCTCATTCAGCGGTACGCCGAGTTCAGCTGCGACCAACTCGCTGTGCCTCTTCCGCGCGACCTGCACCGGAAATACCACGCTCGTCGCGGATTCGGATCTTTTCACCATTACGGTTGCGGGCTCGGGTGGCGGCTCGGGAGTCATGTTGCCGGCCGGCGTCTTCTGCGGCGGCATGATGGGAGGCTGAATAGAAAGGGGGCGCCCCACGAGCAGGCGCCCCCCCGGTTCGAATCGACAGTCCCTGTCAGCCCTCCGGACGCTTCGCCTTGATATCCGCCAGGGTCTCGATGAGCGTTTGCTTAAAGCGGGCGTATTCGCCCGGGCTGAGCAGTATTCCAACAGTGAGGTACGAGTACGACAGGGCCAGATCGTGGGCCACGTCATCGACTTCGCGCTCCATCGCGTTTTTCGTCTGCTGCTCCTGGTACGTCTTCCGACGCCGCGCCGTCCGGAAGCTCGCGGTGCCGCGGGGACATCCGCGGGTTTTCGGATTGACGACGGGCGGCCGGTCGAATGAAGGATGGCGGATGATATCGGCGCTCATTTCGCCACCTCTCGCGAGATTTGCTTAAACAGGCGCCAGGCGTCGACGGGCCGGTCGGACGCGGCCGCGGTCAGCCAGTAGCCGCGCCCGGCATCGGTGAGGCCATTGAACCAGGCCATGCCCATGTGCGCGTCGGACGGTGGGGTTTCGGCGAGGGCCGGGCCGGGATTATGGACAGAGTGAGCCGCAGGCACCGGCCCGCGGTTTAGAGTAACGACAGCCATGATGAACACTCCTAGACAGATGTTCGTTGTGGTCAGCCGTCCGCTTTCGGTTGCACCCGAGGGCGGGCGGCGCTCTTTGGCTGCGAAACTTTTTGAGAGTCCGGATAAACGTCCGGATGGACGCACCAGAACGGAGTCAGTTGAAGGTAAGTGCTTGATCCGGATGGTGCGCGGTACTGGGATCGAACCAGTGGCCCCTGCCGTGTGAAAGCACTCCCCTACTCCTGCCCACTCTCAGCAACTCTCGCAACCCTTTGAAAAGCGGGCTTTCCGCTCTTCTGTGGTCTATCCTACTCTCAGCAGCTATGTCCGGATAGTGTCCGGATAAACCTTTTCTGCTGTCTGAGGGGCGAAATGGCTCACGAAATCCATAAGGTCAGGGTCCGGGCGGCGCTACGGCCGCGCAAGGAGCCCTATTGGGGTCCCAACGTCGCTGATGATGTTTGTGTCGGCTTCCGGAAGGTCGACGAGCAGACCGGCTATTGGATCGCGCGGTGGCGGCGATCAGACCCGGCACCCGGCCAGCGTCGGTATGAGGAAGATCCACTCGGGCTCGCCACGGACCAGAACAACTACGAGGTAGCACGCACTGCTGCGCTCACCTGGCGGGATAACAAGCAGGCGGGCATCGTCGATGAGGGATGGACGGTCGGTATGGCGTGCCGTGAGTATGTGGAGGATCGGCGCCGCGAAAAGGGTGAGGACTGCGCGCACGATGCCGAGAAGCGCTTCGAGCGCACCGTCTATGGGAAACCGATCGAACAGCGGTTGATCGCGAAGCTCCGCGCGCCTCATTTGAAATCCTGGCGTGACGGG
>Ga0070665_100008959_pt1 | contig 10140 bp, 9 predicted proteins | sample KBSS13metaG_FD_65862 | JGI IMG/M metagenome (GOLD analysis project Ga0070665, IMG submission 65862) | Switchgrass rhizosphere microbial communities from Kellogg Biological Station, Michigan, USA - KBS S1-3 metaG | ecosystem: Host-associated > Plants > Roots > Rhizosphere > Soil ...
GCGATCCCCGAGGATGCCGACCGCGACGCGATCGCCGCGTCGATCCGCGACGTTGTTGCCGAGGTGCAGACCTATGTGCCGGGCTACCGACTGCTCAACGAGCCGCAGTTCGACGAGCCGTCGGTGGTCAACGGCGGCAACCACCTGGTCACGACGTTCATCGAGGTCGAGGGCGCAGGGGACTATTTGCCGCCGTACGCGGGAAACCTGGACATCATGACCGCGGCGGCCACCAAGGTCGGCGAGGAAATCGCCAAGGAATCACTCTCTGTGGCAGGAGGTGCACAAGCATGAGCACCGATATCTTCTTCAATCCCATCTGGGATATCCGCATCACCGATACGTCGCTGCGCGACGGGTCTCACCACAAACGGCATCAGTTCACCAAAGACGAAGTGCACGCGATCGTTTCGGCGCTCGACGAAGCAGGTGTGCCGGTCATCGAGGTCACCCACGGCGACGGGCTCGGGGGGTCGAGCTTCAACTACGGCTTCTCGAAAACCCCTGAGCAGGAACTGATCAAGCTCGCGGCCGAGACCGCCAAAGAAGCCAAGATCGCGTTCCTGATGCTGCCCGGTGTCGGCACCAAGGAAGACATCAAAGAGGCGCAGAACAACGGGGGCTCGATCTGCCGCATCGCCACTCACTGCACCGAGGCCGACGTTTCCATTCAGCACTTCGGCCTGGCCCGCGAACTCGGCCTGGAGACGGTCGGGTTCCTGATGATGAGCCACACGATCCCGCCGGAAAAGCTTGCCGCCCAGGCGCGGATCATGGCCGACGCCGGCTGCCAGTGCGTGTATGTCGTCGACTCTGCCGGGGCGTTGGTGCTCGAAGGTGTGCGTGACCGGGTCGCCGCGCTGGTCGCCGAATTGGGATCCGATGCACAGGTCGGTTTTCATGGCCACGAGAACCTCGGCCTAGGCGTGGCCAACAGCGTGGAGGCCGTGCGGGCAGGCGCCAAGCAGATCGACGGCTCCTGCCGCCGCTTCGGCGCCGGTGCGGGCAACGCGCCGGTCGAAGCTTTGATCGGTGTCTTCGACAAGATCGGCGTGAAGACCGGCATCGACTTCTTCGACATCGCCGATGCCGCCGAAGAGGTCGTCGCACCAGCGATGCCGCAGGAATGCCTGCTCGACCGCAACGCGCTGATCATGGGCTACTCGGGCGTGTACTCGAGCTTCCTCAAGCACGCCATCCGGCAATCCGAGCGCTACGGCGTGCCCGCCCATCAGCTGCTGCACCGGGCCGGCCAGCGCAAGCTGATCGGCGGCCAGGAAGACCAGCTCATCGACATCGCACTCGAGATCAAGCGGGAACAGGACGCGGCCGCCGCGAAGTAACGGTTCGCTACGGTCGGCGACAAGCAGAGTGGAATTCGTCGACCCTAGGAGCTCGCCCGTGAAACTTCGCAACGCTGTGTTTGCCGCTTTCGGCACCCTGGCCTGCGCGGCCCTGACTGTGCCGCTCGCCAGCGCCGACCCTGAGCCCGCGCCCGCTCCGGCGAGCGACTGCAACGCCAGCACCCTGGCTAAGACGGTCAGTTCGGTCACGGCCTCGCTATCGGACTACTTCGCGGCCCATCCCGACGCGAACCAGGCGCTGATCGATATCACCAGGCAACCGGCGTTTGTCGCAGTCGGGCAGTTCGACGGCTACTTCAACGATCACCCCCAGGAAGCCGACGAGCTGCGCGCCATTCAGCAGCCCCTGGCCGACTACAAGAACCACTGTGGCATGGAGGTGTCGCCGACCGACGCGCTGACGGTCCTCGCCGACGTTTGACCTGCGGCTTGTTTAGCGCTCCCCGGTAACCGGTTAGGCCTTTGGTTGCGGCTTTTCGTCGCAGACCGAAGGAGTGATTCGATGTATATGTCCGCAACGACCGTGCGACGCGGCCTGTACGGCATGTTCGCCGGGGGCGTGTTGGCCTTGGGTTCGGCGGCCATCGTGATGCCGGTCGCCAACGCGACGCCTGACGGTTGTACCCAAAGTGGAATCGCAACCACCGCCAGCTCGGTCTCAGCGAGCACCGCGGCCTACCTGGCTGCCCATCCGCAGACCAACCAGGAGCTGACTGACATCGCGAAGCAGCCGTCTGACCAAGCCGAGGCGGCCTACCAGGCGTACTTCGCGAGCAATCCGCAGATCGCGAACGAGCTGCAGGCGATCAACCAGCCCGCCGACGACCTCTTGGCGCAGTGCGGCGTGACTGTGACGCCGACACCGATCTCGGAGATTTTGCAGACGCTCTAATCGCCTAAGACGGGCAAGATGGGTCGGTGACCGTCGCCGCCCCCATCCAGCGCCGCAGGCGCATCGGGTCGATGGAAGGCTTGCTCGCCTCGCTCATCGCGCTTGCCTTAGGGGCCGGCGCGATGAGTGCTTTTGTGGCAGGTTATGCCGACCTGAGTGTGGCCGCGACCGTGTTCTGCGGTGTCTTCGTGCAGGCCTTGCCGTTCTTGGTGCTCGGTGTGGTGATCAGCGGCCTGATCGCCGCGTTCGTTTCGGCCGACCGGCTGGCGCGCTGGCTGCCCCGTCGTCCCGCGGTGGCCGTTGCGGTCGCCGGAGTGGGCGGTGCGGCGTTGCCGGGCTGCGAATGCGGCTCGGTGCCGGTGGCTCGAAGACTGTTCGGTGACGGGGTGTCCGGAGCGGCCGCTTTGACGTTCATGCTGTCGGCGCCTGCCATCAATCCCGTTGTGCTGGTGGCCACCGCGGTTGCGTTTCCCGGCCAGCCTGCGATGGTGCTCGCTCGCTGCCTCGCATCGTTGCTCACCGCGATCGCGATGGGACTGCTCTGGCAACGGTGGGGCCGCGCCGAATGGGTAACCCGACGCCTGCCGACGCCGCACGCCACAGACGCGTCTCGCTGGACGGTGTTCACCGAGGCGGCGCGCCACGATTTCCTGCAGGGAGCCTCCTATCTGGTGCTCGGAGCGGCCGCCGCGGCATTGTTGCGAGTTGCCTTGCCGCCCTGGGTATTTCAGCATCTCGCCGGCCACCTAATCCTCGGGGTTCTGACCATGGCACTGTTGGCCGTCGTGTTGGCGCTGTGTTCGGAGGCCGACGCCTTCGTCGCCGCCAGCCTGACAATGCTGCCGCTGCTGCCACGGCTGGTGTTTCTCGTCGTCGGCCCTGCCGTCGACGTCAAACTCTCGGCGATGCAGGCCGGAATGTTCGGGCGCCCCTTCGCAATTCGCTTCGGTCCTGCGACGTTCGTCGTTGCCACGGTCGTCGCGACCATCGTCGGCTTGGTGCTGCTCCGATGAGCCGGGGTACGCAGAACACCCTGGTCCTGCTCGTCGGTCTGAGTGCCCTGCTGATGGCGATCAAGGGCACCTACTTGCACTTCGTGAAGCCGTCGCTGTTGCCGTGGTTGATCGCCGCGGGGGTCGTATTGGTTGTCCTCGCGGTGGCATCGATCGTTCGCGACCTGCGCGACGCCCCCGACGCCGATGCCGACGAACACGGGCATCGGCATCGGTCGTGGCTGGTGTGGCTGTTGTTGGTGCCGATCGCGTTGACGACATTCGTGGTACCACCGCCACTCGGCGCACAGGGGGCCGCCCCTGAGGCGGTCGCGGTGACGGCACCGCCGAAGCGCGCGTTTCCGCCACTGCCTGCCGGACGTGCGCCGGGCGTGTCGATTCCCGACGCGGTCATGCGGGCGGCCGCCGATTCCACCAACAGCCTCGACCGCAGGCTCATCACTCTGGCTGGATTCACGGTCAAATATCCCGAGGGCACCGATCTGGGTCGCGTCGTCATCGTCTGCTGCGCTGCCGATGCCCAACTGGCCCGCATCCATCTGTCCGGCGTCGGGGCGGCCGAGGCGGCAGGTTATCCCGAAGACACCTGGTTGCAGGTGGAGGGAACCGTGGTGCCGGGAACGTCGACGGCATCGACCAACTTCGTCCCGACGTTTTCGGTTTCACGCGTCACGCGCATCGACAAACCCGCGAACACGTACGCCTACTAACCCTGTCGGGGCGGCAAGGCACGATGGTCTGATGACCGCCACCAGCTCGCCGATCATCACCCGAGACCGGGCCCAGGCGATCCTCGAACAGCTCGCTGGATCCGCGGCCAACCTGCGTGACGACCAGTGGACGGCGATCGAAGCCCTTGTGGTGCAGCGACGGCAGGCACTGGTGGTGCAACGTACCGGCTGGGGTAAGTCTGCGGTGTATTTCATCGCCGCCAAGCTGCTGCGCGAGAGCGGCCGCGGGGCGACGGTCATCGTGTCCCCACTGCTTGCGCTGATGCGTAACCAGGTCGCGGCCGCCGAGCGCGCAGGCGTCCGTGCGGCCACGATCAACTCGGGCAACGTCACAGAATGGGATGCCATCCATTCCAGGGTCGCCGACGGTGAACTCGACGTGCTGCTGGTGAGCCCGGAACGGCTCAACAATCCCGACTTCCGCGACAATGTGCTGCCATCGCTGGCGGCCGACGCGGGGCTGGTGGTGGTCGACGAGGCGCACTGCGTGTCCGACTGGGGCCATGACTTCCGGCCAGACTACCGGCGCATCCGGACACTTATCGCCGAGTTGGGAACGGACATACCGGTTTTGGCCACTACCGCCACCGCCAACGATCGGGTGGTCGACGACGTTGCCGCTCAACTCGGGGTCGGTGGCAGAGACACCCTGGTGCTTCGGGGCGGCCTGGACCGTGAGTCGTTGCGCCTGTCCGTGGTGAAGCTGACCACCCCTGCGCAGCGAGCGGCTTGGATTGCCGCGCAATTGGATTCGATCGAGGGCAGCGGCATCATCTATACCCTCACCGTCGCCAATGCCCATGACATCGCCACCCTGTTGGGGGACCGCGGCCACAAGGTCGCCGCGTATACCGGCGCGACCGACCCCGCCGAACGCGAGCAACTCGAAGCCGACCTACTCGACAACCGCGTCAAGGCGCTGGTTGCCACCTCAGCGCTCGGCATGGGATTCGACAAACCCGACCTCGGTTTCGTCATCCACCTCGGGGCCCCTTCCTCGCCCATCGCGTACTACCAGCAGGTCGGCCGTGCGGGCCGGGCCACCGCCAGCGCAGAGGTCATTCTGCTGCCCGGCAACGAGGACCAGGACATCTGGCGTTACTTCGCTTCGGTGGCGTTTCCGTCAGAACCCATGGTGCGCAAGGTGATCGACGCGCTCGAGCCCGACCGCCCGCAGTCGACGCCGGCCCTGGAACCCCTCGTCGACCTGGGCCGCTCACGCCTGGAGATGGTGCTCAAGGTGCTCGATGTGGACGGTGCGGTGCGGCGGGTGAAGGGGGGTTGGATCAGTACCGGCCAACCATGGACGTACGACGAACCGCGGTACCGCAAGCTGGACGAAGCCCGGCGCCGCGAACAGCAGGCGATGCTGGACTACCAAGGCACGTCGGCGTGCCGAATGGCTTTTCTGCGTGGACAATTGGACGATCCCGAGTTGACTGAAGGCACCCGGTGCGGACGTTGTGACAACTGCGCGGGCGCACGCTACAGCGCTGAGGTGGATTCGACCGCGACCGATGCCGCCCGCGACCAACTCCGGCGACCGGGGGTCGAACTGACGCCCCGCAAACAATGGCCGTCGGGCATGGACAAGCTGGGCGTCGAACTGAGCGGCCGGATCAACGACGGGCCGGCGGTGGGCCGCACGATCGGGCGGCTGACCGATCTCGGCTGGGGTGCACGGCTGAAGCGGTTGCTTGATGAACCGGACGGTCCCGTTCCCGACGAGGTGATTCGAGCCGCGGTCGCGGTACTGGCCGCGTGGCCATGGCAGACCCGTCCGACCGCTGTCATGGGCTTGGATTCGCTTGCCCATCCCGTGCTGATCGGCTCCGTTGTGGATGGGCTTTCCCGACTCGGCCGGCTGATCAACCTGGGCACACTGCAATACGCCCCCGGCCGTCGGCCCGTGACGGCGGCCAACTCCGCCTACCGCGTTGCCGCGCTGAACAATTCATGGTCCGAGCCCGACCCGTCGGTCATCGGTGAGCTGGACGGCCCGGTGTTGTTGGTCGACGATGTCGCCGACACCGGATGGACGCTGACCATGGCCGCCAGGGTGCTGCGTCGTGCAGGCGCGCCGGAAGTACTGCCGTTCGCATTGGCCAGTGTCAGCTAGCGCACGGGCTTCACACCACCGAGTTGTTTGGTGACGGCGTCGGCTGTCGTCACGAGCGCTCGCGCCCGGTCGGCAATTTCGTTGTCGGTCAACGCCTTTCCGATGTGCATGGACGCGACCATGACCTGGCGCTGATAGTGGTCGTAGACGGGTGCGGAGATGACGCTGATGTCGTGACGAGTGCGGCCACCGGCGCTCTTGTCGCGCAGGTACACCCGCTCGCCGATGTCGGACACCAATTCGCCGAGCAGCGCGCGCAATTCGTCGGGCAGATTGCTCGACATACCCGCCATCAACGAATACAGCCGACGTCCGCCCGGCGTCAGGCGCTCCACGAGGTAGCCGTCGGCGCGGCATGCGGCGATCACCCGGTTGAGCCGTTCGGTGTTGGTGCGCAGCGGGATGGTCGGTTCCTTGGCCAGCCAGTTGCGCTCGGCCTCGTCGTCCCACAGCACGAACATCAACCCGACGGGCGGCGCGAACGGGTAACTCTGGCCGACCTCGACACCGGGCCGGGCACCTGCGGGCGCCACCAGGTCCAGCAGCGTGATCCGGTCGTCGATCACTCCCGAAAGGGCCGCCGTGACATCGAAGCGCGCCGACAGCCTGCTCAGCTCGTCGCGCGCCGCGGGGCTGACCCGCATCGATTCCTGCGCCTTGTGGCCGAGAGTGATCAGCGACGGCCCCAGCCGGTAGGTCTTGTCCGCGGCGTCGCGGACCAGGTAGCCGGCCTCGGTGAGTGAGGTGACGATGCCGAGGCAGGTCGGCTTGCTCAGTCCCACCCGCCGCGCCAGGTCGGACAGGCCGAAGCGCTCTTCCGGCCGGCCCGCGAGGTAGTCCAGGATGCGGACCACGCGCTCGGTGGGTGGCGAGGCACGGCCTGCGGACTCAGGGGCGGACACGCGAGCAGCGTACATCGCCGGTACATATATGGAACAGATCGGTCGATATATTGACTCTGGGTAGAACACGTTCTAGTTTCAAGGGCGTGTACTCGCAGCCATTCATCGACGCGATCGCCGAGGCCGAAGAACTGGTCGCGGCGGCCCCGCACATCGAATCCGAAGCCGACCTGTTGGAGGGCCTGCAGTACCTGGCGGGCTGCATCGCGGCATGTACGCATGTGGCGTTCGACTACGAGCGCGACCATCCGTTCCTGCACAGCGGCACCGGGCCGTTCACAAAGATGGGCCTGGACAATCCCGACACCATGTACTTCGGGACCCGCGTGCTGCCCGGGCACGACTACGTCGTGACTGGCAAGCGCGGCACCACCACCGATGTGAGCTTCCAGCTGCTCGGCGGTGAATACACCGACGAGGTGGTGCCGGACAGCGAGACCGCATTCGACGATCGCAAGCTCGACATCGCGGCCGACGGCAGCTTCGAATGGCGGTTCCGCGCGGAGACCCCGTCACAGTTGGTGATCAGGGAGGTCTACAACGACTGGTCGGCGCAGCGCGGCTCCTTCGCCATCAAGCGGCTGGACACGGCCGGCACCGCACCGCCGCCACTGACCCGCGAGCTCATCGAAAAGCGTTACGCCACAGCAGGTAAGCAGTTGGTACAGCGGGTCAAGACCTGGTTGCAGTTTCCGCAGTGGTTCTACACGAACATTGGAGTCAACACTTTGGTGGCGCCGCGGCTCACCCCGGGCGGTCTGGCCACGCAGTACTCGTCTGTCGGGCAATTCGATCTGACACCGGATCAGGCGCTGGTGATCACCCTGCCGGTGAGCGACGCGCCGTATCTGGGCTTCCAGTTGGGGAGCCTGTGGTACATCTCGCTGGACTACATCAACCACCAGACGTCGCTGAACGGCACTCAGGCGCAGGCTGATCCGGACGGCAAGATCCGGATCGTGGTCGGCGACCGCAACCCCGGCGTCACGAACTGGGTGGAGACGCTCGGCCACGCCAAGGGCTATCTGCAGTTCCGGTGGCAGCGGGTATCGCGTGAGCTCACCGAGGCGGATGGGCCGACCGCTGAGCTGGTCGACTTCGACAAGGTTGCCGCTGCGTTGCCGTACTACGAGCAGAACAAGATCTCTGAGGAAGACTGGCGCGCGCGAATTGCCCAGCGCCAGGAGCAAATTGGACACAGGATGGTGGGGTAGCAGATGGCCGGCTTGCTGGACAACAAGGTTGTCGTCATCAGTGGTGTGGGTCCTGCCCTCGGCACCACGCTCGCGCGGCGCTGTGCCGAGGCGGGCGCGGACCTGGTGTTGGCGGCGCGGACAGTCGAGCGCCTCGACGACGTGGCCAAGCAGATCACCGATCTGGGCAGGCGCGCGGTGTCGGTCGGCACCGACATCACCGATGAGGCGCAGGTGAACAACCTCGTCTCCGAGACGCTCAAGGCGTACGGCAAGGTCGACGTGCTGATCAACAACGCCTTCAAGGTGCCGTCCATGAAGCCGTTCGCGAACACCACCTTCGACCACATCCGAGACACCATGGAGCTCACCGTGCTCGGCGCGCTGCGGCTGATCCAGGGCTTCACCCCCGCGCTGACCGAGGCGAAGGGCTCCATCGTCAACGTGAACTCGATGGTGGTCCGCCACTCCGATCCGAAGCAGGGCGCCTACAAGATGGCCAAGTCGGCGTTGCTTGCCATGTCGCAGTCGCTGGCCAGCGAGCTTGGCCCCCAAGGCGTTCGGGTGAATTCGGTGCTGCCCGGCTATATCTGGGGCGGTACCTTGCAAGGCTACTTCGAGCATCAAGCCGGCAAGTACGGCACCACCGTCGATGAGATCTACAAGGCGGCCGCGGTCAACAGCGACCTGAAGCGGCTGCCCACCGAGGACGAGGTCGCGTCGGCCATCTTGTTCATGGCCAGCGATCTGTCGAGCGGTATCACCGGGCAGACACTCGATGTCAACTGCGGGGAGTTCAAGGCGTGACACCACGCACCGATGTGGGGACCGTCGAGGATTTGCACGCCTCGGCGACGAAGGCGTGCGGGCTCGACGATTTCGGCGCCGACGACGACAACTATCGCGAAGCGCTGGCGATATTGCTCGAGTCGTATGCGCGCGAGGCAAATCTCACCGAACTGGGCAGCAAGATGTCGCGGTTCTTCTTGCGCAACGCGCTGGTGGCGCGGCTGTTGAGTGAGGCGGCATGGAAGCAGTACCCGCGGCATGCCGACGTGACGATCGAACGTCCCATTTTCGTCACAGGCCTGACCCGTACCGGCACCACCGCACTGCACCGATTGCTATGCGCCGATCCGAGGCATCAGGGCCTGGAATTGTGGCTCGCCGAGTTCCCCCAGCCGCGGCCACCGCGCGAAACATGGTCCGACAACCCGGTTTTCGTCGACCTTGATGCCCGGTTCAAGCAGGCGCACGACGAGAACCCGGATTACACAGGTCTGCACTACATGACCGCCGACGAGGTGGAGGAGTGCTGGCAGCTGCTGCGCCAGTCGCTTCACTCAGTGTCGTACGAGACGATGGCACACATCCCGACCTATGCGCACTGGCTTGCGAAGCAAGACTGGACCAAGCCGTATCAGCGGCACCGCAAGAATCTGCAACTCATCGGGCTCAACGATACCGATAAGCGATGGGTGCTGAAGAACCCGAGCCACCTCTTCGCGCTTGACGCGTTGTTCGCGACGTATCCCGATGCGCTCGTCATTCAGTGCCACCGACCGCCCGCAACCATCATGGCGTCGACGTGCTCGCTCGCTCAGCACACGACAGAAGGCTGGTCGAATACTTTTGTTGGTGCCACCCTCGGCCAGGACACTCTGGACACCTGGTCGCGTGGGCTGGAGCGTTTCAATGCCGAACGCGTTAACCATGATTCGGCCCAGTTCTACGACATGGACTACTTCGACTTCATCGCCGATCCGGTGCGTGAGGTCGAGAAGATCTACGGCCACTTCGGCATCGACTTCACTGACGAGACCCGCGCCGCCGTTGAGCAGACCCATGCCGAGAGCAAGAAGGGCCCGCGCGCGCCGAAGCACACGTACTCGCTGGCCGACTATGGCCTGACCGACGAAGAGGTAG
>Ga0070665_100008960_pt1 | contig 10140 bp, 7 predicted proteins | sample KBSS13metaG_FD_65862 | JGI IMG/M metagenome (GOLD analysis project Ga0070665, IMG submission 65862) | Switchgrass rhizosphere microbial communities from Kellogg Biological Station, Michigan, USA - KBS S1-3 metaG | ecosystem: Host-associated > Plants > Roots > Rhizosphere > Soil ...
GCGAGGGCACTTACTTGAGCGCATGGCTACACCGGATTATGACCAACACCTTTATCAGCGGCTACCGCGCCCAGCAGCGGCGACCGGCGCAGTGTTCGATCGAGCAATTCACCGAGATGGAACTGGCTGTGGACGCTCAACAATCCCCGACGGGCCGGCAATCGGCAGAGGACCAGCTACTGGAACTGCTGCCGGACGAAGACATCAGGTCGGCAATGCAAGCCCTACCCGACCAGTTCCGTACCACGGTCTATTACGCCGATGTCGAGGGTTACCGTTGCAGCGAGATCGCCGACCTGACCGATGCGCCCGTGGGAACGGTGGTGTCACGGCTCCACCGAGGTCGTCGGCAACTGCGTCGCCGCCTGGCCGATGTCGCCAGGGAGCGCGGATTCGATGTGGCCGAGGAAACCTACAACACGACGGCCTAAACGGTGACCACGTCGTCTTCGGCTGCCACCTGCCAACGGTGACTCCTGCGTGCATCTGCCGGCATGATCACACCATCATCGCCAGTTCACGGGGGCATCCCGCAGCAGTCAAATGCGTTACGGCGACGTCATCCTGACGTCGTATGCCGGCCCGGATTGCCGGGCCCATGATGGCGCCGGCTTGCAAACCTGCGCCACCACAAGGTCGGCGACGGCCCTCAGCCCGGGAGCGTTGGGGTGAAACGGGAACGGGCGACCCGGCAGCGGCACAGCGCCTTTCGTTGTCCATGGATCTGACGACCAGGCGTGGTGACTACGGCTTGCCGCACCCGCTCTGACGATCTCACATCCCGTTTCCGCAGCAGCTTCGGCAGTGTGGCGTTCGAGTGTTTCGGCGACGTGGCGACCCAGATCGACGTCGGACCGCGACAGCGGTGGCGCGTCGAAGCCGCGGTCGGGCAACAGGGTCAGACAATCGATGAAGAAGATGCGGGCCTCTGGCGCCAACTGCCGAAGCGTGCTTCCAACCTCGATGAGTGCCTCGGCCACCTTGGCCAGCGCTCGGTTGCGGGCATCACCGTCGTGCAGGTCCCGCAGCCGGCCGCCGATGATCGGCGCATGGGATGCGGGAGATATGCCGAGGTCAACAGCGGCACGTAGCCCACATCACTATCGCCGATTGTCGCCGTGATCAATGACTCGGACCCGTTGAGCACGGTTATCTGTGGCGGTGTGCCGTTCTGCTTTTCGTACAGCACGTTTGCGGTCGTCGCGCCGGCGTAGGTCACGTCCACCAGATCGAGGCCCAGCGACTCCGCCAGCAGGTGGGGGTAATTGTGTGCGGAGCGAAACGCTAGGAACGGCGTGCCACTGGCGCGCGGTGCAAGACCCGCCCCAGCCGCCATCGAGCTGCCGAGTGCGACATAGCGACCGGTCATGATCTCCCCGTCCGAAGTGCGACGCTTCCTGGTCAATCTAGAATTGCACGCTATCTCGGCCGTGTCATGACGGATGACACCCCAATTTTGTTGCCCGCCAACCAGTATCGACAGCTACGTTGGACCTACATGCTGAGGTGGGTCTGGAAGCGGTTGTGCCGCTGTGCATCAATCAACGGACGACAAGGGTGTTCCGGCGATAGATCGTTACAAGACTTGCGCGGTAGTCGGGAGGTTGGTCGCTAGCGCCCCCCGTCTGCGCCGCACCGACCAGCGAGGGTCTATTACCCCGATCGATCTACCGGATGGTCATTTGGCGGCGAAGAATCGGCGGAATGCGGTCTGCGCATCCGCTGACCCCAGTCGCTCAGTGAAGTGCGCCGCCTCGGTGTCGATGACCCGCAGGACCGACTCCCGATGCGGTTGCCGAAGCAGCATTTTCGCCAGCCGCACCGATTCAGGAGGCGCCGCGGCCAGTGCGCGCGCTCGGGCCAGCGCAGCATCCAAGGCGCCGCCATCATCGACGACACCGTTGAGCAGCCCCGCTTCGGCCGCGCCCTCGGCGTCGAACTTTTCCGAGAGCATCAGCAGCTCGCCCGCACGTTTGAGTCCCGCAACCTGGGGAAGCAGATAGCTCGATCCGCCCTCCGGGCAGAGCCCCAAATCGACGAAGGGCAGCCGGAATTGAGCACTCCTGCCGGCGAACGCCAGGTCAAAGTGCAGCAGCATTGTCGCTCCTACGCCAATCGCGAATCCCTCGACCGCGGCGACGAGTGGCTTGCCGGCGCCGACCAACGTGCGCAGAAAAAGAACAGCCTCGCTGGGACCCGGCCCTTGGGGTTGCTGAAAGTCCGCAAGATCGTTGCCACTGGTGAACACGTTGCCGGTGCCGGTCAGGACACAGCAGCGAACCTCGGGATCGTGATCGGCGTCGTCGATCGCGGCGGTCAAAGCGCGGTAGGTCGCGAGGTCGATGGCGTTTCGCCGCTCCGGCCGATCGATGGTCAGCAGGCGCACGCCGTCCGAGGGTTCCTCGATTCGAATGGTCACGTCATGCTCCTAACTCGGTGCTGGAATCGGCATCTGGCATAGCTTCACCGTAGGTCTAGGGGAGTCTCGGATCCATGGGGGCTGCCTGGGAAAGCCAATGCGCCCACGCGCAGCGATATTTGGGCGCTAGCAGCGACGCCACCGCGGCTCCGGACCGCAATCATTAAGGCACGGACACCGTCACGGTCGAGCCGTGCGCATCGTCGACAACCCGATGCGCGACGGCGAGGTGATCCACCGCGCCACCATCCGCGCGGCACCGAGACAAATCGACGATATAGGCAAAGCAAACATGCTGACGACAAACGAAGGACCGACATGACATCGACGATGCGCGCCGCGCGCTACCACGCTGACTCTAAACAGACTGTGGTGGAAGATATTCCGATTCCTGAGCCGGGTCCCGGTGAAGTATTGGTCAAGGTTGCGTACTGCGGAATCTGCCATTCCGACCTGAGCCTGATCAACGGGACCTTCCCGGCACAGCGGCCGGTGGTGACCCAAGGCCATGAAGCGTCGGGCACGATCGCCACACTCGGACCGGACGTGACCGGATGGGCCGAAGGCGACCGGGTGGTCGTGGCCGCCGCGCGCCCGTGCGGAGCCTGCCCGAACTGCCTGCGCGGCGACGGCGCACATTGCCTGCGCACAAAGCTGATGGCGTTCGCCTACGACGGGGCGTGGGCGGAGTACACCGTCGCGCAGGCGGCGGGCTTGACCCGGGTGCCCGACAACGTCCCGCTCGAACAGGCCGCGATCCTTGCCGACGCCGTGTCGACCCCGTTCGGCGCCGTGGTCCGCACCGGGCAGGTCGGTGTCGGCGAGTCGGTGGGCGTCTGGGGTGCGGGCGGTGTTGGCACTCACATCGTGCAGATCGCCCGGCTGATCGGCGCGGTGCCGATCATCGTCTTCGACCTCAACCCGACGGTGCGCGACCGCGCGCTGGAACTCGGCGCCGACTACGCGTTCGATTCCCGCGACCACCAACTCAAGGACAAGATCCGCGAGATCACCGGCGGCCGCAAATTGGACGTCGCATTTGATGCGGTCGGCGTGAAGGCGACGTTTGAGCAGGCGCTGGACTGTGTCGCCGTCGGCGGCCGGCTCGTTTCGGTCGGCATGAGCGACCAGTCGCCGACCGTCGGGCCCACCTCCATGTTCGGGCTGACACACAAGCGGGTGCTCGGTCATCTTGGCTACCAGAATGTCGATATCGAGACGCTGGCCGCACTGGTGTCACGCGGAAGGCTCGACGTGTCACGCTCGATTAGTGACATCGTCTCGCTCGAGGAGATCATGATCGGCATCGAGAAAATGGAACGCCAGGACGGCAATCCGATCCGCATCCTGGTGAAGCCGTGACCGACACGCTGACCGGCCGCTGCGCTGTTGACCGGCGACTCCGGTGGGTTTGACAGGGCATCGCGCGTGGCCTGGCCGTACGAGGGTGTGGACCCGTTCTTGGGAGTGTGATTATGCTTCGACTGTCACGGTGTCTCGACGGAGCGTTGGGTGGCTACCCCACGGTGTCGGTCGCGCTGGCACCCCATCCCCACTGGCCGCCAGCCACAAAATGGCATACCGGTCAGCGGTAAAACTCCTCTCTGAGGGCTGTGCTGAAAGCTCTTGGGATGCAAGATAGCTCCACCGCGTTCGTGCGCTAGCAGAAGGGACCGTCATGCATGTCAAATCGGCCAACACCCGGGACACCACTGGGAAATCGACCGTGCGAGCGCTACGCGTTGTCGTGGCCGAGGACGAAGTGCTGCTTCGCGAGGGGTTGTGCAGTCTGCTCATCCGTTCCGGTTTCGACGTTGTTGGCCGGGCCGGCAGCAAACCGGAACTGCTAGCGCAGGTGAGTGCACTAAAACCCGACGTCGTGGTGGTTGATATCCGGATGCCGCCGACTGAAACGACTGAGGGCCTCGACGCGGCTCGAATCATCCGCGATGAGCTGCCCAAGACCGGCATCCTGGTGTTGTCGGCGCACGTTGACGTCGACCGCGCGATGGAACTGATGGCCAATGGATCCGGGGTGGGTTATCTGCTCAAGAGCCGCGTCGCCGACGTAGCCGATTTCATTGGGGCTCTTGAGCGGATCGCCAAGGGTGCCTCGGTCATGGATCCATCATTGGTGCGGCATCTGGTAACCGGACGTCGCCCTCGTGAGGACCCGCTTGACACGCTCAGCCCGCGCGAACAGCAAGTGCTTGCGTTGATGGCCGAGGGTCGTTCGAACGCCGGTATTGCGCGTCAGCTCTGGCTCGCCGAAGCCACCGTCGAGAAGCACGTCCGCAACATTTTGACCAAGCTGAACCTTCCGCCCGCTGACGACGACCACCGCCGGGTTCGCGCGGTAATCAGCTACCTCAAAGCTGGCTAAGCCTGGCCCAGCATCTCGCGGATCAAGCGCGCCGACAGCATCGTAATCCGTCCAGTACTCGACATTTAGCCGTTGACGATGGAACACTGAAGCAGAATGCGTTGTGCGAGTTGATGTTCTCCGGCGAGGGTCCCTATCCAGCAGGTAAATCGTCAATCGTCCGCGACGGCAACACCGTGACCGATGAATGCCAACAGCGTCAATCCGGCTAAGTGGCGGCCGCAAACAGGCTCTCCAACGCGGCCGTTAAAGCAGCGCCCCGGTTGATCGGCACGCCGTCGATCTCAATGGCTGAACCGCATCGCACGGGCAAGTGCTGCAGGTTGTTTCGGGTATCAACCGGCACCCTACGCCGGCTTGACGGACAACTGACTTGTGGGATCCAACCTGGTAACTGGCAGGTATATCCACTGCAGCCTTCCCGCGCGCTTATGGGCGCCAGCATTCACGACAGCTACTGATCCAAACGACATGCTTGTTGTTACGGATATTCGACCGCTCCCGACAGCCGGGTCGGACGTCTCACGCGGACCGCTGGTTACGGGCTCGCGACTTGGGAACCAGACTTGGAAGGAAACGCGCCATGGCAGAGATCGACACCGGGACCAAGGACCTGCTCGCGTGTCTGGATGACGGCGTACTCACCCTGACGCTCAACCGCCCGGAGGCGCGCAACGCCATGAGTGGCCCGATGAACGACGCGCTGGCCGACAAGCTTGCCTGGGCTGAGCTCGCGCCGGAAGTGAAGGTGGTGGTGCTGACCGGCGCGGGGCAGGGCTTCTGCGCCGGCGGCGACGTCAAGATCATGGACAGCCGCAACACCGGCGCCGGCCAGCCAGTCGCCATCGACGAGGCGATCCACCGCCAGCGGGTTAACCAGCGCGCCACCTCCGGCAAGCTGTTCAAGATACCGAAGCCCACGATCGCCGCCCTACCGGGCGCGGCGGCCGGCGCAGGCCTGTCACTGGCGCTCGCCTGCGACCTCCGGATCATGGCTAAGACCGCGATCATGACCACCGCCTTCGCTCGCGTCGGCCTGTCCGGCGACTACGGCGGCACCTACTTCCTGACGCAGCTGGTCGGCGCAGCCAAGGCGCGCGAGCTCTACTTCCTCTCCGATCGCATCTCAGCCGCGGAGGCGCTGCGCCTGGGTCTGACCAGCTGGGTCGTCGAGCCCGAGGAGCTGGCCGCCAGGACGGCCGAGATCGCCGCGCGCCTCGCCAAGGGCCCGACGGTCGCCTACCGCTACATGAAGGAGAACCTCAACCGCGCCATGGCCGGCGAGGTCGACGACTGCCTAGACCTCGAGGCGACCCACCACGTCCACTGCGGCCAGACCGCCGACCACAGGGAGGCTGCCCGCGCCTTCGTCAAGAAGCACGACCCGGTTTTCCAAGGGCGCTAGCTTCAGGGCCGGTCGCTCGCGGCGCGGTTGGGCTATAGCCAAACGACATTCAGCCTGGCGAAGCGCGCTTCTCCCTTCCCCCTCGGTAGGCAAGCGTCGGAGATGGGGTTTGCGCAGGGCGATGCGGCCAAAGGCCCAGAAGGATTGGCTGCAGCGTTATCCCAGCACACCACCAGTGCGGCCGACCGAGCGGGCCTGGTCGTGCCGGTGGGTGAACGCCGCGATCTGCGCGGAGGTGCATTGGCAGCCACGGTCGGCGTGCAGGATCACCTCATCGGCCACCTGCCCGGAGACGAAGAAGGCCGCAGCTTTTCAAAAACTCACGGTCCCAACGTAATTCGGCGTTCTCTCGGCGCCGACGCTCCAGCCCTGCGCGCTCATCAGCATCAAGCACCGCGCCAGTATCGCCACCCGAGGCCACTCCTTTCGCCAGGCGCACCCAACACCCCAACGCTTGTTCACCGACACCGCTCGGCCGCCACATGCGCCACCGGACGGCCGGTCTCTATCACCAGGCGGGCAGCCTGCTCCCAAACTCCGGGACCAATCCCAACACCTTCTGCGTCGATATCACGCGCTGTAGTGCGCACGCCAACCTATGTCAAGGTCCATCTGCAGCGCTGCCTTGACCGCCGCATTAATGAGGATATGAGCGTAGGTGGGAAACGAGACCGCAACGCGTGCCAGGTCATCGACCCGCCGTATTCCCGCCGTAATCGCGACGGATGCCACGTGCACGATATCAACGGCTCGCTCGCCAACAACGTGGCACCCCAATATCTCATTGGTCTTGCGGTCGACAATCAGCTTGCAAAATCCGAAGGTTTGCCCATCAATGATAGCGCGCGTTATAGTGTCAAAGTTGACAACTGCTGTGACAACGTCGTGGCTCTCGCGCGCTTTCCTTTCCGTAATACCTACCGAAGCATATTCGGGATGTGTGAAGCTGCCAGCTGGAATCATATGGCTGGACACCGGCAATGATGAGTCGCACATGGCATTAGTAGAAGCCACGAAACCGTCCCGTAGCCCCTCCGACGCGAGCATTATACGTCCAGTAACGTCTCCCGCGGCAAAGACATGGGGCGCGGAAGTCTGCAGGTATTCATTGACCTTCAAAAAGCCGCGCTGCGTAACGTCGACGCCCGCAGCTGCTAGATTTAGCGCCTCGGTGTCGACCGCCCAACCTACGGCCACAACTACAAGTGTCGCTTCGGCAGTTTCACGGTGGCCATCCTTACTGAAAGTCATTCGCACACCTGTCGATGTTTTTTCGAATGACTCGATGGTCCCAAAATCCTCTTGCACCGCCATGCCCGCTTGCTGGAAGGCGTCTGCCATTGCCGCGGCGACATCGTCGTCCTCGGATGGCAGAATATGGGGGCTCGCTTCAAAAAGTTGGATACGTGAACCAAAGGTGTTGAAGATCGAGGCCACCTGAACCCCGGTCGCTCCGGCACCAATGACCATCATCGATGGTGGGACACTGGTTAAACTCCACGCGTCGCTATGGGTGCTTGTAAATTCGAAGCCTGGGATGGGAAGTCTCCTACTCACGCCGCCCGTACAGATGATGAACTTATCAGAATGAAGATGCAACCCCGTCTCAGTAACGATATTGTGTGGGTCTACGAAACGGGCAGCCCCGACATTTTCGTAAACAGATGCTCCACGTGACACAATTTCTTTGCGCAAAGAAGAAACTGTACGTACATCTGTGACGACCTCACCTACGCGTTCAAGCATTCGCGAGTAATCCAGCACAGGATCATCAATGGTGACACCATACCGACCCAATTGCCGCGCGTCACGCATCAGTCGTGCGGTATGAGCCAACGTTCGTACGGGAACTGGCCCATCATTAGCGGCCATACCGCCAAAGTCGTTCCGTGTGACCAATGCAGTACGGGCACCCAATTGAACCGCCCGAGCCGCCGCCATCGCACCAGCTGGGCCGGCGCCTAAGACAACGACATCCAATTCATACGACATTAGTCCTCCACTTCTCTGCGTGGTCGAATTGTGTAAATTCTCGCTTTGGTCAGTTCCTCGTCGAGAAGTCGGCGGCTAGCTTGTCTTCCAGCGGGACCGGGTGGGTGGTCAATCTGCTATCCTTCACGCTGCGGTTGGTTTGACGCGGACATGACAGCGAGCCTCACTATCACTCAATTTCTTTCGCGCATTACCTAATTGCGCGGTGGCTTCCACTTTCGCGGCCAAGCGAGCAATTGTCGTTGGCGCTGGCACCCAACACCGCTGCATATCGGCGGAGTAATTTCTGCCTGTCAACTGGAATCTGTGGCGCGGGACTAGGTGCAAAAGGCAAGGTCACGCACCGTGGGGTGATCCGGTATCCGGATCGCGGTAGCCAATACACCGTGCACGATCTCGCGCTGGCGGCCGCCATGTGTGGGCTGCGCCGCTCGATCGGTTCCACCGGGATCTGCATATTGACCGGAGCCGAACGAAGTCGGAATTGATTGCAGCAGTTGATACTCATGCATTTCTACGATCATGAGCGTAGGCATTCAGCGATCGGGATGCGCTTGGATCGCCACCGCCGAGTCCACTTCCAGCGAGCGATCGACAAACGATCGAACACACACCACTGGCGTGTACTAGAGAGCCCGGCTAGCCCGGTATGCGTCGCCACGCCCCACCAGTAGCGTGGAAAGCATGGTCTCCCAGGCGTTACTAGTAGCCGTGCTTGACGACTACTACGCGGCTATGAACCGCCACGACGTCGACGGGATCGCAGACGTTATCACCGAAGATGTGATACTTCACGTCGACCTCTTTCCCGACCACATCGTCCGCGGCTCAGGCGAATTCCGGGAGGTGTTCGAAGGACTTTGGAAAGCTGTGCCCGATCTGACATTCGCGGAGCTACACGATCCACTTTTCGCCGGTGGCGCGCCGCGATGCGCTGTCCACGGCCGGATGGCCGGAACGCTCGTGAACGAATTTCCAGCACTCGGTTGGACCAGGGTTGGCGGCGTCATCGACATCGAATACATGGCGGTGTACGAGATCGCCGTCGATCGGATCTCCTACATCCGACTGTGCCTCAATCCCGCGATAGCGGCACGTCAAGTCGGCAATCCCGCGATAGCGGCGCGCGAAGTCAACGCGGCCTGACCGACTCGTCGCTCGAGAGTTGAGCCGGCGTCCTGTCACGGCCTGGTTGTAAACTCGATACAGACCGCGAGCAGGAATTCCGACGGCCACGAAGAAGCGCTGAGTACTTGTTGCTGTTTCCGGTGGAGTTGGCGCGGGGACGGGACGCTAGCCAGTCGCACGAGGCTGCGGTCCGCCGAATATGTCATCGAGCACAAACCCATAGCCGTTGCGTCGCAGGCTAATGCGCAGCTCCCTACTCGGCGGATTAGCGGTGAGCCACGTACGCAGCAGTGGCTTTTGGTGCTCGACGGACGCATCATGGATGCCGAGCATGCGAAGCAGAGCTACGGCTGTCTCCGGCTGGTGTGAGCGCAATCGGAGAGGCCGGTCGGCCTTGGCTGGACTAGTCACGCCCCCAACTCGTTCAATATGCGGCGGCTGTTCGTCGGCGCGGCGCGCGAGTCGGTCGGCGTCGGTGATTACCACGCTCTTGCCCTCCACACGGATCAAGCCGCGGCGGGTGAAAACGGCCAGCACCTTGTTGACCGTTTCGCGCGACGCCCCGATCAGCCCGGCGATCTCGTCCTGCGTCAGGTCGTGGGTGACGCGCAATGCGCCGCGTTCCTGCGCGCCGAACCGCTGCCCCAGGTGCAGCAACTGCTTGGCCACCCGTCCCGGCACGTCGGTGAACATGTGGTCGGTGAAGTCGCTGCTCGTGTGCCGCAGCCGCCGAGCCATCACCGCCAGCAGGTGCTCGGCGATAGCCGGACATTTCGCGATCCAGGCCCGCACCGTGTCGCGATCTATCGCCAC
>Ga0070665_100008961_pt1 | contig 10138 bp, 7 predicted proteins | sample KBSS13metaG_FD_65862 | JGI IMG/M metagenome (GOLD analysis project Ga0070665, IMG submission 65862) | Switchgrass rhizosphere microbial communities from Kellogg Biological Station, Michigan, USA - KBS S1-3 metaG | ecosystem: Host-associated > Plants > Roots > Rhizosphere > Soil ...
CCGCTCAGCAGGGCTGCTTCCTGCTCATTCGGCAGGAGGTAATCGACTCCCTGACAGGTCGCGTAATTGCTTTTGTCGGCGAGCCAGGTGGGTTGATAGCCGACATCCAGTGAGGTCGTGCATTCTGCCGCCGCGAGCGCCGGTAGTATGGTTTCGGCCACGGTGCGCGGGAGCGGCATCGCGAAATGAACGTGACGCGCTCGGGTCAGTGTTGCGAGTAGAGCCGGCTCGAGGAGTGCCGCGGACAACTGACGATTGACGCCTGTGTGAGTGAAGAATGAGCGATCCTCGCGAGTGGAGACGCTGAGTGTCACTCCGGTTGACCCAGGCAGCTTGCGCAGACCTTCGCTCGTCACGCCGAACTCGCTCAGACGCCGTTGCACCCAATCCGCATCGTCGTGGCCTATGACCCCGATGAGGCCCACCGATTTGCCGAGTTTCGACAGCCCGGACGAGGTGATGGCGGCTCCGCCTCCAATCTCACGCGTGTACTCCTCGCTGTGGACCTCCTCACCGGCGGCGGGCCAGCGCTCGAAGCCGCTGAGGACGTGGTCGATATAGATTTCCCCGACGACCATGACATCCAGCGTTTTCATGGGATCTCCGCAAGGGAACCCCTGACTTCAGTCAGGGAAGGAATTGCGCGCCCGCGTTGACCTGTATAAATACTCAGTATACCCTGCGAGCTGTGGTCAAGGTCGTTATCAACCGGAATTGTCTCTACTAAACGGCCTACCATGCGATCTGGTGCCCGAAATACTGGCATGACGTTCTGACTGGAGAGGTGGCCACTGAAGTGAACCAACTGATCGAGGCGGTCTGTCGCGAGCGTGGCTGGCCGGTGATCGCCAAGGAAATCCAGCCCGATCACGTCCACCTGTTTCTCAGCATCCCGCCAGCGATTGTTGTGGCCCTTGCGGTCAAAGTGCTCAAAGGCGTGAGTGCCCGACACTTGTTTCAGCGCTTTCCCGCGCTCAAGCGGCGCCTCTCGGGTGGGCACTTGTGGTCGCCGTCGTATTATGTCGGTACGGCTGGGACCGTCAGTGCCGCCACCATCCAGCGCTACGTCGAACGCTCCGAGCACGTCTCCAAGAGGCACTAACGGATGCTGCGTACGGCCTGCATTCGACTGAATGTGACCGCAGAGCAAGCCGCGCGCTTGAGCGCATTGCGGAGTGCTTATGCTGAGGCTTGCAACCGGCTCGTACCGCTGGTGCAGAAAGAGCGCTGTTGGAACCGGGTTGCTCTGCACCAACTTGGCTATCGCCACTTGCGTCAGGAGACTGCCCTGGGGGCGCAGATGGCCTGCAATGCAATCTTCTCTGTTTGCAAGGCCTATCGTTCGCAGCGCGCCAGGGGACGCTTCGAGGCAGATACCCCGGTTCCTTCCCTGTGCTTTGACCGTGCGAGCGTACATTTCGACCACCGCACCTACACATTGAAAGATGATGCCGTCTCGCTCTACACCCTCGAGGGGCGCCTGCTGGTGCCGATGATACTTGGGGAATACCAACGGCGGATTCTGCACAGCGGCCAGCCGAAGGAGGCGGAACTTGTGTTGCGCCGGAGCCGCTGGTTTTTCCACCTGGTGGTGGAGTCTTGCGAGGGTGAACCGGTGGCATCCGGCCCGGCCATGGGGGTGGATGTTGGGGAAAATACGCTTGCCGCCAGCAGCACGGGTCGGATCTGGGGCGGTGAAGCCTTGCGACATCGGCGTGATCAGCATCTGGCCCTGCGTCGTCGCTTGCAGTCCAACGGCAGTCAGAGTGCGCGGCAAACACTCCGACAGGTCTCCGGCAGAGAGCGACGACGTGTCAGACACATCAATCACGAAACGAGCAAAGGCATTGTCGAGGAAGCCCGTCGAAGCGGCGCGGCCAGGATCGTGATGGAGGATCTGACCGACATCCGTGAACGCATCCGGGCGGGACGCCGCGGGCGCACGCGACTGCACCGTTGGGCCTTCCGGCAGCTGCAGAGCTTTGTGGAATACAAGGCGCGTGCGGTGGGGATTGCGGTCGAGTACGTGAACCCGGCCTACACGAGCCAGACCTGCTCGGCCTGCGGGGACCGGGGTACACGAGCGAAGCATCGTTTCGAGTGTGACTGTGGTTTCCGGGCGCACGCCGACTTGAACGCAAGTTGGAATCTTGCCCGGATTGGCGCCACCGCCGTGGCGCCAAGGGCGGCTGTAAATCCGCCTGATGTGGGTTGCGTGGCTCGCCATGCTTCACCATAAGCCTGCGACTTCAGTCGCGAGTTATTTACGCGAGGGGTACCCAGGCTCCCTGGAAGGGCCAGCGCCCCTGGCGCCGGGCCTGGAGCAGAAACACGGCGGCGCCGGCCAGGAGCATGGCAGCGCCAATCAACAGGTGACGGGGTTTGCTGGTTACCGTGACGTACACCCAACCCCCTAGAGCGATCAGCGCGGGCAGGGGGAAAAACGGCATACGAAAGCGCCCCGGGGATCCTGCGCGCCGGCGTAGCAACATGACTGCGATGCATTGGGCCGCGAACTGGAACATGGTCTGAATCACGATCAACACGGCGATGAGATCGGACAATGAGAATGCGCACGAGAGCGCGCCGAGAAGGCCCATGTAAAGCAGACCGAGCGTCGGAAAGTGACCCCGGGGGTGCAGGATTGCGAACACTTTGAAGAAGCGTCCGTCCGCGGCGGCGGCGTAGGGGACGCGCGAGTATCCCAATAACATCGCCAGCACCGAGCCCCAGCTCGCGATCAGAATCAACACGGTGACCAGGATTCCGCCCCAGGTTCCGTAAACCTGTCGCATGAATTCGGAGACGATCGCGCTGGAGTGCTGGGCGGTGCGCCAGGGTAGAGCGCCGAGAATCGACAGGTTCAGGGCGAAATAGAGGACGGCGATGATGACGATCGAGCCGATGACCGCCCGGGGAATTGTGCGGGGGGCGTCACGGACTTCCTCGCCGAGGAGACACACGTTGTTGTAACCGCCATAGTCATAGACGGCGATGAGTGTCGCCGATCCCAGGCCGGCCCAGAAGGCGCCGGTCGGCGCGAACGCGCCCGGCGGGAAGTCGAATGCCAGGGCGGGGTTGAAATGGGTAACACCCGAGATGATGATCCATAAAGTGGCGCCGAGTACGACAACGGTGGTGATCACCGAGATAGTCTGGATCAATCTGACATCCCGGTAGAGTAGAACGGTATTGACCAGACATACGGCCGCCGCTACGGCTATCAGTTGCCAGTGCGCTGCGTGGGGTGCGAGGTAGCCCGCGTAGTCCGCGAATCCCACGGCGCCCGAGGCGATGGAGAGAGGCCCGATGAGCAGCGTCTGCCACAGGAAGACAAAACTGAAGAGGCGGCCGAGCCCGGTGGGTCCGAAGGCTTGTTGCAGGTAGTGGTAGGGTCCTCCGGAGTGGGGCAGCGCCGAGCCGAGCTCGGCCCACACCAACCCGTCGCATAGGGACAGGAGGGCGCCGACAGCCCAACCCAACATGGCCTGAGGCCCGCCCATCGCCGCAAGCGCCAGCGGGATGGTAATGAACGGACCGATGCCGATCATGTTGAGAACGTTTGCCGACAGGGCTCCCGGGAGCCCGAGAGCGCGGATCGGGGCTCGCGGTGTCTGGTGAGTAGGCGCCGTCATGGTGCGGGTAACGTCAATCAGGGGAGCCGGACCGGAAGCCCGGTGCGCACCGATTGGGCGGCCGCTTCGGCCAGCTCGAGTGCGGCTTGCGCATCGGCATATCCGACTGCCGGTTGCGCCCGGTCCACAAGGATTGCGACGAAATGGGCCAGCTCGCGCCGATAGCTCTCGGCATAGCGGTCTAGAAAGAAGTTCTGCAGCGCTGCGCCGCTCGGACCCGTCTCGGCCCACACCGACACGGTGCTCTCGTGAACATTGTCCGCGCGCACCAGCCCGCGTGAGCCGAACGCTTCGATGCGTTGGTCGTAGCCGTACCCGGAGCGACGGCTGTTGCTGATGACGCAAAGTCTTCCGGAGGCCGTCCTGAGCACCGTTTTCGCGGTATCGACATCGCCTGCCGCGGCAATGGCGGGATCGACCAGGCAACTCGCGGCGGCGTAAACCTCAACCGGCTCCTCGCCCAGCAGCCAACGCGCCATGTCAAAATCATGGATGGCCATGTCCTTGAACAATCCACCTGAGGTGCGTATGTAGGTCACCGGCGGGGGTGCGGGATCGTGACTCGTGATCTGGAGGGTTTCGAGGACGCCGACCGTTCCAATGTCGAGTCGCTGTTTGAGCGCCAGGAAGTTCGGGTCGAAGCGCCGGTTGAATCCGAGCAGCAGGGTGTTGCACCCGGCGAGCCCCGGCCGAGCCGCGCGGACCCGTTGTATATCAAGGTCGATCGGTTTCTCGCACAGCACGGCTTTGCCGGCTGCGAGCGCTGCCTGGAGCTGCTCCAGGTGCAGGTGTGTCGGGCTGGCAATGATGACGCCGGCAATCTCCGGGTCCGCCCATACGGTCTGCGGATCGGCGCTGCGCGCACCGACCTGCGCCGCCATGCTGTCCAGGTCGGCGGCGTACGGATCGACGATGTATTTCAGGCGCAGCGCCGGATGGGCCACGACGTTGCGGGCGTGAATCCGGCCGATACGGCCGATTCCAAACAGGGCGATACCGAGCATGCGGGCGGCTCCGTGCGGGGTGCAGCGCACCGTTGCAATGGAATAAAAATTCTAAGAAAATGTCAATATGATATTTACATATCAGAATGTCGTTGCATTCGTGCCGCAGGCGCGTATCTTTTTGGCGGCAGGGCCACTATACGAGCCGATGGCTGCCGTGAAACCAGGATGGGTAAATAAAGTAATGAGCAACAAGCAATCGCTGCCGGAAAGCGCCGAGGAGCTACGCGCCTTGATACTGCAACGTTATGAGACTTTCAGCGGGCGGCTGCAGCAGGTGGCGCGCCACGTTCTGGACCATCCGGACGATTTCGCGTTGGAAACACTCACCGTGATCGCCGAGCGGGCCAGGGTGCAGCCCTCCGCGATTGTCCGGTTCGCCAAGACCCTGGGGTTCTCCGGCGCGAACCCGATGCAGAGGGTGCTGCGCGATAGCCTGCTGGCCAATCATGCCGCGCTGGGCTATGGGGAGCGGGTCCGCCGCTTCAACGTCTCGGTCAGCCGCAAGTCGAACGCGGACTCCAACGAGGTGCTCGCGGAGTTCATCGAAGGGGATGTGCTGGCGTTGCAGAATCTGCGCGAGACCATGACCGCCGCGGATGTCGCCCAGGCGATCGGTCTGATGGAACAGGCGCAGACGCTATATGTCGTGGGATTCCGGCGCTCTTTTCCGGTCGCCTCCTACCTCGCTTACTCGCTCCAGCAGGTGGGCAAGCGGACCTTCTTTCTGGATGGTGTGGGGGGCCTGACCGCGCACCAGGTCCGGACCATCCAACGTAACGACCTGTTGGTGGCCATCAGTTATCAACCCTACGCGGAGGAGACGGTTCGGGTCACCGAGGCCGCGGTGGAGGCTGGGGCCAAAGTACTTGCCATCAGCGACAGCGTCGTCTCACCGATCGCCAAGGTGTCCACCCTGACGCTCCAGGTCAGAGATTCCGAAGTGCGCAACTTCCGCTCGCTGGGAGCGTCGCTGTGTCTCGCGCAGGCATTGGTTGTTGGGTTGGCTTTCGAGCGGGAGCGCGGCGGGAGCACGCGTGGCCGGCGCGAGAAGCCGCGGGCGAATTGAACACCATGCTCGACCTGATCGCCATCGGCCGCTCGAGTGTTGATCTGTATGGTCAGCAGATCGGCGGCCGGTTGGAAGATATGACCTCGTTCGCCAAGTTTCTGGGCGGCAGCCCAACCAACACCGTGACGGGTGCGGCGCGGCTCGGCCTGCGAACGGGGCTCGTGACGCGCGTCGGTGCCGATCACATGGGACGCTTCGTGCGCGAGCAACTCGCGCGTGAGGGTGTCGATGTCTCGGGCGTGATTGCCGATCCCGAGCGGCTGACAGCGCTCGTCGTGCTGGGAATCCGGGACCGCAACACATTTCCCCTGATCTTCTACCGTGAAAATTGCGCGGATATGGCGCTCTGCGAGGCCGATCTGGACCGGCGCTGGCTGGAGTCCGCGGCGGCGGTCCTGATCAACGGTACCCATCTGTCCCGGCCTGGAGTGTTTGCCATGAGCACGGCTGCGGCGCGCTGGGTGAAAGCCGCGGGAGGCCGGGTCGTGTTCGATATCGATTATCGGCCCGTGCTGTGGGGTCTGGCTCCCAGGGATATGGGCGAGAATCGCTTCGTCGCCGATGCGGCCGTTTCGGCGCGCATGCAGGAAGTGCTACCTCTATGTGACCTGATTGTTGGCACGGAAGAGGAGATGCGCATCCTGGGTGGTACGAACCACACGCTGGGGGCGCTGCGCGCCATTCGCGCGAAAACCAGCGCCCTGTTGGTATGCAAGCGGGGCGCGCAAGGGTGCGTGGCTTTTCCGGGAGGGATTCCCGATCATCTCGAGGGCGGCGTGGTGGCGCAAGGCTTTCCAGTCGAGGTGTACAACGTTCTGGGTGCCGGTGATGCTTTCATGGCGGGGTTGCTGCGCGGTTGGCTCAAGAGCGAGCCGTTGCAACGCTGCTGCGAATGGGCCAACGCCTGCGGCGCGGTTGTCGTCTCGCGTCACGGCTGTGCGCCAGCTATGCCGACCTGGCCTGAGCTCCAGCGGTTCCTGACCGACTCGAGCCGCCCGTACCGGCTCCGTGAGGATGTCGAGTTGGAGCATCTGCACTGGGCGACAACACGCACTCGGCGTTATGAAGAGCTCACCGTGCTGGCAATTGATCATCGCCATCAGTTCGAGGAGCTTGCGCAGGAATTGTCCGCGGATCGGGAGCGTATTTCGAGTTTCAAGCTCCTGGCGCTGCAGGCGATCGACGTCGTGGCGCAGGGTGATGCCCACTTTGGGGTGCTGTTGGACGGCCGTTATGGTTTCGAGGCGCTCGCGCAGGCTGCTGACCGGCCCTACTGGATCGGGCGGCCGATCGAGGTGCCGAAGTCGAGGCCTGTGCAGTTCGAATCTTCGGCTGACGTGGCTACGGAGTTGCTGCAGTGGCCAGCCAACCAGGTCGTAAAATGTCTGGTGCACTATCATCCGGATGACGAGCCGGCGCTGCGCTCGGCGCAGGAGGAGCAGCTCCTGCGGCTGTTTGACGCCTGCCGGAAAACTCATCACGAGCTCCTGATCGAAGTCATTGTGCCCGCCGGTATGGACTGCGGCGTGGGTACGATTGCCAGGGCACTGCGGCGCTTGTATGCGACCGGTATTCGCCCGGATTGGTGGAAGCTCGAGCCAGTGGCCGATGGCGAGGCGTGGCGGCAGGTCGAGGCGGCCATCATGGATTGCGATCCGCTGTGCCGCGGGGTGGTGTTGCTCGGCTTGTCGGCTCCGGAGGAGGAGTTGGTCAACTGCTTCGCGACCGCTGCGCCGTTTGCCATGGTGAAAGGGTTCGCGGTCGGACGGACTATCTTTTACGATGCCGCGCGCGACTGGTTGACCAACAGGCTCACGGATGAGCAAGCGGTCGCGGTTCTCGCCGGCAAGTTGTCAAATCTCGTTACCGCCTGGAGAAGGGCACGGGAGCGAGGGCGAGCCGCATGAGCACCGTACGTCTCACGGCAGCGCAGGCGATGGTTGGTTACCTCGCCAGCCAGCTCGTGGACGGCGCGGCAGGGGCTGTCCCCTATTTTGCCGGGGTGTGGGCGATTTTCGGCCATGGCAATGTGGCCGGAATGGGTGAGGCGCTCTATACAGCGCGTGACGTACTTCCAACGCTCCGCGCTCACAACGAGCAGGGTATGGCTTACGCGGCCATCGCGTTCGCCAAACAAATGCGGCGGCGGCGTGCGATGGTTTGCACGACCTCTATCGGGCCGGGTGCGACGAATCTCGTGACCGCCGCGGCTCTGGCGCATGTCAATCGCCTGCCGGTCCTGTTGGTGCCGGGAGATGTATTCGCCAATCGCAGACCGGACCCGGTACTGCAGCAGGTGGAGGATTTTGCCGACGGCACGGTATCGGTCAACGACTGTCTGCGGCCGGTCTCCCGGTATTTCGATCGGATCAGCCGGCCCGAGCAACTCCTCGAGGCCTTGCCACGGGCTATGGCTACGCTAACTGACCCGGTGAGTTGTGGTCCTGTCACGTTGGCATTTTGTCAGGACGTGCAGGCGGAGGCCTGGGACTTTCCGGAGAGCTTTCTGGCGCCCCGCCGGTGGAGCATTCGCGCGCCGCAGCCCGATCGAGGTGAGCTCGACCAACTGGCCACGCTGCTGAAAGGGGCGAAGGCGCCACTGATTATCGTGGGAGGAGGTGTTCCATACGCCCACGCGGAGGGGTTGCTTGCCGATTTCGCGCTTCGCGCTGGAGTGCCCGTCGCGGAAACGCAGGCTGGCAAGGGCAGTTTGAGCTGGGATCATCCTCTGAATCTCGGCGGGATCGGTGTGACGGGGTCGAGCGCGGCCAATGTCACGGCCGCCGAGGCGGATGTGATCATCGGTCTAGGTACCCGGCTGCAGGATTTCACTACGGGGTCACGCGCGTTGTTCGCTCGCCCTGGCGCCACGTTGGTCCAGGTCAATGTTTCGGCGTACGACGCTCATAAGCATGGGGCGGTGAGCGTCGTGGGCGACATTGCGGCGACGTTGAGAGCTTTGGAGGGGCTGCTTGGCGGCTGGCGCGGGCCGTCGGAGTGGACTGCTGTTGTGGCAGCGCGGGCGCTCGCGTGGGGATCGCAATGTGAGGCGCTGACTGCGGCAACTGGTAGCGCTCGGGCGGGTGGGGCGGCGAGCGGTGTAGGGCCGAGCGGTGGGGAGTTGAGCGGTGTGGCGAGCAGTGCGCGATCGGGCAGTGCGCTGGCTGGCGGTGCGCGGCCGGGCCGTGCGGCGAGCGATTCGGTGAACGATGTGCTGCCCGGCGGTGTGCAGCCGAGGGATGGGGTAGGCGGTGCGCGGCCTGGTGATATGCGGACTGGCGATGTACGGCCCAGCGATGCCCAGGTGTTGGGCGCTGTCTGGCGTAAGGCGGATTCGGCGGCGGTGGTCGTTTGTGCTGCCGGAGGTTTGCCGGGGGAGTTGCACAAACTCTGGAGGGTCCGGGCGCCGGGCGGGTATCACGTGGAGTATGGCTATTCCTGCATGGGATACGAGATCGCCGGCGGACTGGGCGTAAAGATCGCGGCTCCGGACCGGGAGGTTTACGTGCTCGTTGGGGATGGGAGCTACCTCATGCTGAGCTCGGAGCTGGCCACGTCCGTCATGCTCGGCCGCAAGCTCATCGTCACGGTGCTCGACAACCGGGGATTCGGTTGTATCAACCGTCTACAACGTCATACCGGGGGCGAGCCGTTCAACAATCTCCTCCAGGAGACGGGGCATGACGTGGATTTTGCGGCTCATGCGGCGAGTCTGGGCGCACGTGCCGAGAAGGTGGCAGGTATTGCCGAGTTGGAAGCGGCGCTCGAGCAGGCGCGAATCTCCGAGCGCACATACGTCATCGTGATCGAGACAGATCCCCACGCAGCGACGGAGGCGGGCGGCGCTTGGTGGGATGTTGCTGTTGCCGAGGTGTCCGCCAATGAGACCGTCAAACGTGCACGCCTCGAGTACGAGCAGCACATCCGCAAGCTTCGTCAGGGGGAGTGATGAGCATCCGTTTTGGTGTGAGCCCCATCGCCTGGATCAATGATGACATGCCGGAGCTCGGCGCTGGCACGCCGCTCGAGCGAGTCCTGTCCGACGCTAGCGAGATCGGCTTTTCCGGGATCGAGCTGGGTGGCGCGTTTCCGCGCGATCCGCTGGCGTTGCAGAGCTTGCTGTTGGAGTATGGGCTCGACCTGGTAGGAGGGTGGTATAGCGGCGCACTGCTGCGACGCTCGGTACAAGATGAGATCGCAGCCCTGCAGGGGCACCTGGAGCTGTTGCAGGCGTTAGGCTGCAGTGTATTTATCTTCGCGGAGACCAGTAATGCCATTCACGGTGATCGTGGTCAGCCGTTGACACGGACGCCGACCTTGAGTGAGGCGCAGTGGCACTCTTTTGGCGCCGCATTGACCGACGTCGCGGATTACATCCACGCTCGGGGTCTGCGTTTTGCCTATCACCATCATCTCGGAACGGTTGT
>Ga0070665_100008962_pt1 | contig 10137 bp, 4 predicted proteins | sample KBSS13metaG_FD_65862 | JGI IMG/M metagenome (GOLD analysis project Ga0070665, IMG submission 65862) | Switchgrass rhizosphere microbial communities from Kellogg Biological Station, Michigan, USA - KBS S1-3 metaG | ecosystem: Host-associated > Plants > Roots > Rhizosphere > Soil ...
AATGATCAGGGAGAATGTCGTGAAATCCTTCTTGCGCGCCGTGAAACTCGGTTCCGCCATCGCCTGTGCCGCCGTGCTCGCGGCGTGCTCGGGGGGCGGTGCGCCCACCACCGTCAATCCGGTGACGACGGCGCCCACCACGCAGGACTACAACGGTCCGCCCTCTCAGAACGCGGACGTGCAGGCCTTCAAGCTGAGCTTCTGGCAGTTCGTCACGGCGGCCAATCGCTGCGGCGGCTGTCACAACGCCAACGGCCAGTCGCCTCAGTTCGCTCGTAATGACGATGTGAACCTGGCCTACCAGGCCGCGAACACCGTCGTGAATCTCTCGCAGCCCGACCAGTCGCGCATCGTGCAGAAGGTCGGTGGCGGCCATAACTGCTGGCTCAGCGCGCCGTCGGCCTGCGCCGATACCCTGACGGTCTGGATTCGCAACTGGGCCGGCTCCGCCGCGACCGGTGGCAAACAGATCGAGCTCAAGGAGCCGACCATTAAAGAGGTCGGCGACAGCAAGACCTTCCCGGCCGACTCGACGAAGTTCCAGCAGAGCCTGCTGTGGAGTCCCGCGCCGGACGGCGTCCTGCGCAAGTATTGCTCGCGCTGCCACGCGTCGACCGCGGCCGTGCCGGTGCAGCCGTTCTTTGCCAGTAGCGATCCGGACGAGGCGTATGCCGCCGTCCGCGCGAAGATCAATCTCGACAACCCGGCGATGTCGCGACTCGTCATTCGTCTGCGGCAGGAGAATCACAACTGCTGGACGGACTGCACGACGTCTTCCAACGTGATGGAAGCAGCGGTGAAGTCCTTCACCGATCTCGTGCCGGTGACGCAGATCGATCCGGCGCTGGTCGTGTCGAAGGCGCTCACGCTCTATGACGGCACGGTGGCGGCGGGCGGCAATCGCTACGACAACGCGCTGATCGCCCTGTGGGAGTTCAAGACGGGCTCGGGCGACACGGCGTTCGACACCAGCGGTGTCGAGCCGGCGATCAACCTCCAGTTGTCGGATCCGACCATGTGGGTCGGCGGCTGGGGCATCAACATCAAGAAGGGCCAGCGCGCACAGGGTTCGACCGCCGCGAGCAAGAAGCTCAGCGATCAGATCAAGTCGAGCGGCGAGTTCACCATCGAAGCGTGGATGGCTCCGGCGGACGTCGTGCAGGAAGACGCGTATGCCGTGAGCTACTCGGCCGGTCTCGAGGACCGCAACTTCACGATCGCCCAGAAGGCGTATCAGTACGAGGCGATGCTCCGCACCAGCGAGACGGACAGCAACGGCATGCCCTCGCTGCTCACGCTCGACAAGGATCGTGACGCGCAGGCAGCCCTGCAGCATGTCGTGCTCACGTACGACCCGGTCAACGGCCGCAAGCTCTACGTCAACGGCCAGTTCACGGGCGACGTCGACCCGCGCGGCGGTGGCGGATCCCTGGCGGACTGGGATGACAGCTACGCGTTCGTGCTCGGTAACGAGACGACGGGTACCCGTCCCTGGGCCGGTGTGATGCGACTCGTCGCCGTTCACAACCGCGCGCTCACGCTAGAGCAGATTCAGCAGAACTTCGCTGCCGGCGTCGGTGAGCGTTACTTCCTGCTGTTCAATGTCACCGACCTCGTGAACGTGCCGAAGGCTTACGTGATGTTCGAGGCCAGCATTTACGACAGCTACAGCTACCTCTTCAACAAGCCGACGTTCATCTCGCTCGACCCGAATGCGACGGTCCCGAATATCGATCTGTCGGGTGTTCGCATCGGTGTGAACGGTGCCGAGGCGCGTGTGGGTCAGACGTTCGTGCCTCTGAGCACGACGATTGGCGGCTCGAACTACCAGAAAGGAACGGGCCAGCTGCTGACGAACATGAACACGGGCACCGGTGCCGTCGTCGCTTGGGACAAGGGCCCGATGGACGACCTGTTCTTCCTGACATTCGAGAAGATCGGGACCCGCGCGCATTCGGTCGCCGAAGCCGCGCCGGTGCAGCCGACCTTCGCCCCCGACGCGCCGCAGCCGGATCTCGGCCTGCGCACGTTCGACGAGCTGAATGCGACCTTCGCGAAGATCACGGGCATTCCGGTCACGAACTCGACGGTCGCTACGACCTTCGCGAACGTGAAGCAGCAGATGCCGGCGGTGGAGTCTGTCGACGCGTTCCTCGCGTCTCACCAGACCGGTATCGCGCAGCTCGCTATCGCCTACTGCAGCGCCATGGTCGACAACCAGACGACGCGCGACGCCTTCTTCGGTCCGGGCCTCAACCCGGCCCAGGGGTCCGCGTACTTCAACGACGTGTCGCGTCAGAACCAGGTCGTCAATGCGATCACCACCAAGGCGATCAACAGCAAGGTAGGCGGCAACGGCGTTGCCTCCCAGCCCGATGCCGGTGTCGTCGACACCGCGATTCGCAAGCTGCTCAACACGATCGCCAACAACCCGACGTCGCAGGCCAATACGGCGAGTGGTTCGGGTAATGCCATGAAGGCCGCCTGTGGTGCCGCGCTCGGTAGCGCCGCCACGACGTTGCAGTAAGGGTTCGAGGAGTTACTCACATGCTCATTCGCAAGAAGCTTCCCCGCGCTCACGGCCTCGACGAGCCGATCCTGCACAGCGACCATCCGCGTCCGGTCACGCGTCGTGACTTCGTGGCCTCGGGGCTCATCACCGGTCCCGCGGTCGTGGCGGTGACCGGCATGCTCGGCATGCTGGCCCGCGCGGGCGTGTCGCGCGCCGACATGTCAGCGGCGATGCAGACGCTGAAGGGTGCGACGGACTGCAACGTCCAGGCGGGCAAGGCGAAGATTCCCTTCATCTGCTTCGACCTCGCCGGGGGCGCGAACCTCAACGGTTCGGAAATCCTGATCGGCCAGGGCGGCAAGCAGCTCGCGTTCCTCTCCACCGCCGGCTACGCCAAGCTTGGCTTGCCCGGCGACATGGTGCCGAGCGCGCCCAATGCGGCGAGCCCGACGGGCACGTTCATCAGCAACGCGTTTGGCGCGGCCTGGCACTCGGACGGCGCCATCCTGCGCGGCATGCTCGAGCGCACGTCACCCGCGACGCAGGCGTTTACGAACGGCTGCGCCATCGCCGCGCGCTCCGAGAACGATACGGCCAACAATCCCCACAACCCGATGTACGGCATCCTGAAAGCCGGCGCGGGCGGGGAGCTGCTGAACCTCATCGGCTCGCAGTCGTCCGATTCGGGCGGCAACTCGATGGCGCCCGCCGCGCTCATCGACCTCACCAATCGGCCGACGAAGGTGGATCGCGCGAGCGATGTCACCGGCCTCGTCGACACGGGCGAGCTCGGCAAGATGCTGCCGAAGGGCGACGTGAACGCCGTGCTCGAGGCGATGACCGAGCTGTCGGGTGGCCTCAGCTCCGGGTCCATGGGCGCGGGCAGCAAGCTCGACCCGAACAAGAGCGATTTCAAAGTACGCCAGGCCGCGATCGAGAAGTCGGTGCGTTGCGCGTACGTGAAATCGGCCGACCTCGCCGATCGGTTCTCGGATCAGAGCGCGCTCAACCCGGACGCCGATCCGTTCATCGTCGACCCCACCTCCACCCGCGGCAGCGCCATCTTCGGCCGGGACGAATACAACGGTGACGGCGAGTTCCGTAAGACCGCGGCGGTCATGAAGATGGTCATCAGCGGCTATGCGGCCGCCGGCACCATCAGCATGGGCGGTTACGACTACCACGATGGCACGCGTGCGACCGGCGAGATGCGCAACTTCCGCGCCGGCCGCTGCATCGGGGCCTGTCTCGAATACGCGCAGCGCAAGGGCGTGCCGGTGATGATCTATGTGTTCAGCGACGGCTCGCTGAACTCGACCGGCATGGTCGACAGCTCCGCCAACGGTCGTGGCAAGTTGGGCTGGCAGGGCGATAACCAGTCCGTGGCGAACTCGTTCTTCCTGGTCTACAGCCCGAAGGGCCGTCCGCAGCCGCTGCGGCCGGAAACGGGCAACGCGGGCACGCAGATCGGCTCGTACCGCGCGGACGGCTCGATCGATACCGCCTCGCATCCGGGTGCCAACGCCGTGAACCTGCTGGTGCAGACGGTGGTGCTCAACTACATGGCTCTGCATGGCCAGACGGGGCAGTTCGCGGCTGCGTTCCAGGACGTCGGCGGCCAGGGTCTCGGCGCCGATCTCGACAAGTGGACCGCGTTCGCGCCGATCTGTGGCGCCACCATCAACACGTGACGAAGGGCTGTCGCGCTTTCCCGACGTTCCGCTCAATTCTTTGAATCGATGCGTGAAGTTGCGGTGGCGTTCGTTGACATTGTTAAGTTCGCTATGCGAGGGTTGCCCGCGCCAACGGTCGCAAACTTTGGCGAAGGAATTCCCTTGGGTGAGCCACACTCGCGTCCACGACTGACCCGCGCGCGGCGTCTCATTTTTGTGTCCTGGCTGGGCATCGTTGCGGGAGTGGCGATGGCCGCTGCCGCTCCGTATTCGCTCATCGGCAAGGAGGCGCCGGACTTTGCGTTGCATGCGCTCGTGGGTAGCAACGTGCGCCTGTCCGAGCACCTCGGCGACGTCGTGGTGGTGAGCTTCTGGGGCAGCCGGTGCGGGCCCTGTGCCACTCAATTGAATGCACTCAATCGCAGCCTGTCGACGTATCAGTCGGTGGGCCTGAAGGTGTTCGGCGTGAGCGTCGACGATGATCAGGTGCGCGCGCTCGAATATGCGAAGGGCCAGTCGGTGACGTTTCCGTTACTGCTCGACCCTTCGAAATCGGTGAGCCGGCTGTATGTGGTCGACAACCTGCCGATGACGGTGCTCATCGATCGGGGTGGCGTGGTGCGCCACGTGCATCGCGACTACAGCGCCAAGGATGAAGCGCTGTACTTGAAAGAGTTGCGTGCGCTGCTGAACGAATGATCGGAAGAACCTATGCCGTGTGATGCCTCTTTCTCTCGTCGTCTGCGCGCCGTTGTGCTCGCGATGGCGATACTTTCATTCGGGCTCGTGACGGGCGCGCCCAGTGCGTACGCGCAGGGTGCTACTGCCGCGCGCGTTGCGCAGGCGACTCCGAGCGCTGCGCCAGATGCCGCGCAGGCGGCTCCGTCGCCCGCGGGCGCTGCAGGTCCTGCCGGCCCAACGGCGAGCGATGCCGCCTCTGCGCCAAGCGACGGCGCCAGCAGCACGCTGGCCTCAGCCGATGGCGCAACCACTGAGCCCCCAGCTGATACCCGCGGTCTCGACGAAGAGATTCAAAATCTCAAGAAAGATGTCGTCGATCTGAACAAAGACCTCTTCGTGCTCGAAGAGGAACTGCTGTTCCCGGCGAACACCCAGGTGGCGGTGTTCGTTTCCATGGACGTCGGCGAGTTCTTCGCCATCGACAACGTCACTCTGAAAATCGACCAGAAAGAAGTCGCCAACTACCTCTACACGCCGCGCGAAGCCGAAGCGCTCCTCAAGGGCGGCGTGCATCGCCTCTACCTCGGCAACCTGAAGGTCGGCGAGCACGAGCTGGTGGCGTTCTTCACCGGCAAGGGCCCCAACGACCGCGACTACAAGCGCGGCGCCACGATCCGGTTCGAGAAGGGCATCGGCGCCAAGTACCTGGAGCTCAAGATCAACGACCGGCAACGCAAGCAGCAGCCGGAGTTCGAGATCAAGGACTGGGAATAAGCGGCGCGCCTCTTGCCCATGCGCACGGTGCTAACAATGTTCGGACTTCGTTTCGCGGCAGGTGTCGCTCGCGCCTGGTCAGGCGCCGCGGGCCGCGAGGCATTTTTCTCTTGTGCCTGCGGCACTGCTGAAAAAGCCGGTGCAGCTGGAAGAAGTGGCGGTCGCGAGAGAATCCGCGCGGCCGAAAAAATCCGCGGAGCCACAAGAGCCCGCTCTCTGGGCGCGCTCGCGGGCGCCGCGCTCGCGGCGAGCATCATTGCCGCGCCCGCCAACGCGGCCAAAAAGAACCCGGACACTCTTCCTGAGACAACGATCCAGGACCTGCACTACGGCGACGTCCTGTTCTACTTCTATCAGGACGACGACTTCGAGGCGATCACGCGTCTGAACGCGTACGAACAGTGGGGCCTCCTCTCCCACCATCACGACGAATCGCAGCTCCTTCTGGGCGGCCTGTACCTGTCACTAGGCCTCCACAACGAAGCCGGCAAACGCTTCGAAGCCTTGCTGACTCCGCAAACCCCGGAAGGCGTCCGCAACCGCGCCTGGTTCTACCTCGCGAAAGTCTGGTACGCCCGCGGCTACCTCGACCGCGCCGAGGAAGCCATCCGCAAAGTGCAGGGCCGCCTGCCCACGCAGCTCGAAGCGGAAAAGCAGCACCTGTTTGCGAACATCCTGCTGCGCATGGGCCGCTTCGAGGAAGCCGCCTCGCTGCTCGCGAACTGGAAAGGCCCCGCCGACTGGATGGCCTACGCCCAGTTCAATCTCGGCGTCGCCTACATCCGCGAAGGCAAGCTCGAACAGGCCGACCCATATCTCGCGAAGGTCGGCACGATGACGACGTCGCGCCCCGAGCTCCTCGCGCTGAAAGATCGCGCCAATCTCGCGATCGGCTTCGCGCACCTGCAGGCGAACCAGCCCGAGCCCGCGCTGGTCGCGCTGGAACGCGTGCGTCTCAATGGGCCGTACTCCAATAAGGCGTTATTGGGCACCGGCTGGGCGCGCGCCGCGCTCGGTCAGTATCAGGACGCGCTGAACCCGTGGCTCGAGCTGCAGGGTCGCGACATGCTCGACGCGGCCGTGCAGGAGTCGTATCTCGCCGTGCCGTATGCGTTCGGCAAGCTCGCGGCCGCTTCGCAGTCGGCGGAATACTACGAACGCGCGGTGACGTCGTTCGATTCCGAGAGCCTGAAACTGGATGAGGCCATCGGCCGTATCCAGAGCGGCAACATGCTCGACTCCCTTCTCGGCAAAGATGATGACGCTCACTACGGCTGGTTCTGGCAGCTCCGCAACCTGCCGGACGCGCCGGAGTCGCGCTATCTCTACACCGTGCTCGCAGGCCACGACTTCCAGGAAGGCCTGAAGAACTATCGCGATCTTGCGTATCTCGGCAAGACGCTCGATCGTTGGGCCGAGAGCATGCAGGCGTTCTCGAACATGATCGACACGCGCGAGAAGGCGTACGCCGAGCGCTTGCCGAAGACCGATGCGCTGCTCGCCAGCGGCGTGCTCGATAATCAGCAGAAGATGCGTGACGATCTCGATGCGCGTCTGAAGACCATCGAAGCCGCAAGCGATGTCGCGGCGCTCGGCTCGCCGGAAGAGCGCGATCAGTGGGAGCGCATCCAGAAGATCGAAGCCGCGCTGGCCGATCTGCCGAACGACGAAGAGAACGCCGCGCTTCGCGATCGGCTGCGACTCGTGAAGGGCGTGCTCTATTTCCGGCTGAACGAATCCTTCAAGGCGCGCGTCTGGCGCGAGCGGCGCACGATCAAGGATCTCGACCTCGCCCTGCACGAAGCCCAGTCCCGCTGGATTCGCGTGGACCGCGCGCGCAAGAGCGTGCCGACCAACACGGGCGAGTTCGACGCGCGCATCGCGTCCCTGCAGCAGCGGATCGACGCGATCCAGTTGCGCCTCGTGGACGTCGCGCAGAAGCAGAACAACTACCTCGCGGCGCTGGCCGTGAAGGAATTGCAGGGCCAGAAGGACCGGCTCGCGACTTACCAGATCCAGGCCCGCTTCGCGCTCGCCAGCATGTACGACCGCGCGGCGAACGTGGACCAGCTCAACAAGGACACGAAGCCGAAACAAAAGACCGAGTCGGGTGAGGATGTGCCGGAAGAGGCCGCGCCCGAAGGCCAGCCGACCGACGCCGCGCCGGGCACGGAAGCTGCTCCTGCGCCGCAGGCGACGCCTGGCGAAACCGCAGCGCCGATTCCGGCGCAACCCGCGCCGGGCTCGCAGGAACCCAAGCCATGATGCGCTCCACGACCCGCTCGCATCTCGTCGCACTGGCCGTCGCGCTCGCCCTCGCGAGTGGCGCCGTCGTCGCGGCCGATAAAAAGGGCCCGCAAACCATCGGCGACCTGAAATCCAAGCCCGTGGAAGTCAAGAAGGACACCCAGGTGTCCGCGACGTCCTCCAAGGCGATGGAGAACTACAAGCGCTTCCTCGAGCTGCAAAAAACCGATCCCGAGCTGCGCGCCGAAGCCATGCGCCGCCTCGGCGACCTGAACCTCGAGTCCGGCGAAATCGATCGCATGTCGACCGAGGTCACCGCCGTCGACATCCAGGGCGGCGAGGCGATCAAGCTTTATTCGACGCTGCTGAAGGCCTACCCGAACTATCCGCGCAACGACCAGGTGCTCTACCAGCTGGCGCGCGCGTATGAAACGACCGGCCAGCCGGAGCAGGCGCTCGCCACGCTCGATCGCGTGGTGAAGCAGTACCCGCAGGCGCCGCAGCTCGATGAAATCCAGTTCCGCCGCGGCGAAATCCTGTTCTCCGCGAAACAGTACCGGCAGGCGCAGGATGCGTACGACGTCGTCATCAAGCGCGGCGCCTCGTCCGCGTTCTTTGAGCAGAGCCTTTACAAGCACGGCTGGTCGCTGTTCAAGCAGTCGCTGAACGACGAGAGCTTGCCGTCGTTCGCCGGCGTGCTCGACCAGAAGCTGGTGACGAAGACCGGCGGCACGCGCAATCCGCAATCGCTCAAGCGCGCGGATCGGGAGCTGGTGGAGGACACCCTGCGTGTCATGTCCATCACGTTCTCGTATGTCGAGGGCAGCGAGTCGCTCGACAACTTCCTGAACAAGCGCGGCAAGCCGACGCCGTATTCGCACCTCCTGTATTCGGGGCTGGGCGATCTTTACGTCGAGAAGCAGCGCTTCCAGGACGCCGCCACGACCTATCGAGCCTACGTTGCGCGCGACCCGAACAGCGATTACGCGCCGAACCTCGCGATGCAAGGCATCGAGGCTTACAACAAGGGTGGGTTCACCCAGCTCGTGCTCGATGGCAAGCATGAGTACGTCGAGCGATACAACTTCGGCACCGCCTTCTGGCAGGGCCGCGATCGCGCGAAGTATCCGCAGGTGGTCAAGGAGCTGAAGACCAACCTGAAGGATGTCGCCACCTATTTCCATTCGACGGCGCAGAAGTCGAAGAAGACGGAAGACTTCACCGAAGCCGCGAAGTGGTATCGCGATTACCTGAAGTCGTTCCCGGACGATCCGGATTCGTCCGCCACCAATTACCTGCTCGCCGAAACGCTGTTCGAGAGCAAGCAGTTCGCCGATGCCGCGACGGAATACGAGCGCACGGCGTACTTCTATCCGAAGAACGACAAGTCGGCGACCGCGGGCTATGCCTCTCTGGTGGCCTACAAGAATGAAGAGGAGCGCCTGAGCGGCACGGCGAAGACCGAGTGGCACGCGAAGGCGACCGATGCGGGCGTGAAGTTCGCGCAGGCGTTCCCGGAACATCCGGATAGCGCGGGCGTGCTCACGCGCGCGGCTGAAGAGATTTTTGCTGCGAAGGATCTGCCGCGCGCCATTCAGGTGTCGCAGATGATCCTCGACCGCAATCCGCCGGTGGATGCGTCGAGGCAGCGCATCGCCTGGACCATCACGGCGCAGTCGAATTTCGATCTCGGCAACTACGACAAGGCGGAACCTGCCTTCGTGAAGGCGCGCGAGCTGGTCGGCACCGATCAGAAGATGCGCGATGACCTGACCGAGCGCCTCGCCGCCACGGTGTACAAGCAGGGTGAAGCGAAGCAGAAGGCGGGCGACAGCGCGGGCGCCGTCGAAGACTTCCTGCGCGTGGCGCGTGTATCGCCGGATTCGAAGATTCGGTCGACGGCGGAATACGACGCGGCGGCGCAGCTCATCACGTTGAAGCAGTGGGATCGCGCGATCACGGTGCTCGAAGGGTTCCGCCGCGATTATCCGAAGAGCGAGCTGCAGGCCGATGTCGGTCGCAAGCTTGCGGTCGCATACACCGAGGGCAATCGCCCCGGGCAGGCGGCGACGGAATTCGAACGGATTGCCTCGGATCCGAAGGAAACCAAGCAGGTTCAGCGTGAAGCGTTGCTGACGTCCGCTGATCTCTACACCAAGGCCAACAACCAGCCCAAAGCGGTTTCGATGCTGGAAAAGTTCGTTGCGACGAATCCCACGCCGATCTCCGATGCGATGGAAGCGCGCCAGC
>Ga0070665_100008963_pt1 | contig 10136 bp, 16 predicted proteins | sample KBSS13metaG_FD_65862 | JGI IMG/M metagenome (GOLD analysis project Ga0070665, IMG submission 65862) | Switchgrass rhizosphere microbial communities from Kellogg Biological Station, Michigan, USA - KBS S1-3 metaG | ecosystem: Host-associated > Plants > Roots > Rhizosphere > Soil ...
CGCGGCGGGGTTCGTCAATACGGAGCTGACGTGGCCGTCGACGTGGAGCGACCGGCTCGGCCGCGCGCGGACGCCGACCATCCCGGGGCATGAGCTGGCCGGCGTGGTAACCGCGCTGGGTCGATCGAGGCGCGCAACTGCGCGCCGCTGCCCGACGATGTCGACTTCAAGGTTGGCGCGAGCCTGCCGATCCCGGCCTGACGGCGTGGCAGGGCCTGTTCGATCATGGCCGCCTGCGGACGGGGCAGCGGGTCATTGCGCATGGCGCGGCGGGCGCGGTCGGGTCGATGGTGGTGCAGCTGGCGCACGAGTTTGGCGCGCATGTCATCGGCACCGGCCGCGCCGCCGACCGCGAGGCCGCGCTCGAATATGGCGCGAACGACTTCGTCGACCTCGACCATGAGCCGCTGGAAGACGTGGGCGCGGTCGACCTGGTGTTCGACCTGATCGGCGGGGAGATTGGCAAACGGTCAGCGCGGCTGGTGCGCGCCGGCGGGACCTACGTGTCCATCGTCGGGGCGCTCGAAGAGCCGCCCGCCGACGTCCGGGCGATCGACTTCGTGGTCGAAGCCGACCGCGCGCAGCTAGGCGAAATCGTCGAGCGGGTTCGGGACGGCCGGCTCCGGACCAACATCGGCACCGTCGCGTCGCTCGACGACGCGGTCGCGGCGTTCAACCCGACCGAGCGGCGGCGGGGAGAAACGATCATCCGCGTGCGCGGCTGAGCCGCAGCCGTCAGATTGTCTGCAGGTTCGTCGCGCGGCGCTCGCGCTCGCTGTTCGTGCCGATATCGTAGGACAGGCGCTGGCCGATCTTGGGGTCGCTGTTGTCGTTCCACAGGAACGCGCTGCGCTCAAAACGGAGCGGATCGCCGCCGGTTTCCGGGGTGAGTTCGCCAAGGCCCTTGATGGCGTCGAATGACTTGACGCTGCCAAAATACTTCATGTTGCGTTCCTTCGATCGACGCGCGCCAGGATTGGCGGGCGCGCTAGGCGGCAAAGATGGATGCGCGATTTATCGCGCAAAACCGTCAATTTCGACTGTTAGCTATTATGTACGTAGTGTCATAGAACTTATAATCAAGGCGATGGTTCTTGATCGATAAATGAGTTAAGACTGAAATATCGCGATTTTTACTTTGCCTGTTCTAGCTGATTGCGACTGAGAGACCCGTGCTCCCGCTACCGCAGGAGAACGATCATGACAGACTTCACCAGCGCCCCCTCGAAGCGATCCGCCGAGCGGTGGGAAAACGAGGGAGGCCCGGCGCCTTCGCCAGAGACGGACGCCCGCGTCGATCGGCAGGCCGAGCTCGAGAAGCTCGGCATTACGCCGGTCCAGCTCACCGTGTTCGACTGGGGCGGTTATCGCTATTCCAATGCGCGTGACGCGATCGCTGCCGCCAAGCGGAAGGCCCGGTAGCGCACCCTTAACCAAATCGCTCCATAATGGCGCACGTTGGCGCGGACGCGGGCGAGGGCATGAACGGTTTTTCATCACCACCAGGCTGGAAGCGATCGCAGCTGCGCGCGCCGCGGACGCCGGTGTCGATGCAGGCGTCGGTCGTGACCATGAGCGCGTACCAATTCCCCGAGCTCGTGGACATTTCGCAGAGCGGGGCCAAGCTCGTCGGCTCGCCGCTGCCGCCCAAGGGCACGACGGCGATCCTCCGCGCCGGTGCGCTTGAGGTGATGTGCCGCGTCGTCTGGGTGAAGGACGAGGCCTGCGGCATCCGGTTCGAGGAGCCGGTGTCGCCGCGGATCCTGCAGCAGGTCCATCTCGAGGGCGCGGTCGAGCTTAGCCCGTGTACGCCCAACGTCTTTCCCGCAGCCGCGGACAAAGCCGGCGAATAGTCCGGCGCTCACCCGCTAAGTCCTTCGTAAATCAGCAGTTCACCGCGGCTCCGCAATGGGCGACCGACGGGGAACGTGGGCTGGTCCGTTAGCGTAAGACCAGCGAGTGCAAGGATTTCGACCCATGATCAAATTTGTGACTGTCGCGGTGGCTGCCGCAATCGCGCTTGCCGCCCAGGCGTCGGCGCAGGCTCCGGCGCCGGCGCCAACCGCGCCGCAGGCGAACCTCCGCGGCAACTGGCTGCAGGCCGACCAGACTCGCCAGCAGGCGCAGCAGCGCGCGGACCAGATGTTCCAGAAGCTCGACGCCAACCGCGACGGGACGCTGACCAAGGCCGAGGCCGACCAGGCGGCGGCGCAGATGGGCGGCGGTGAAGGCGGCAAGGGCCGCGGCGGCAAGTTCGCGGCGCGGCTGGTCGAGCGGCTGTTCGCCGGCGCAGCCAGCGTCAGCCAGGCGCAGTTCGAGGCGCAGGCGCTGCAGCGGTTCGACCGCCAGGACCTCAACCACGACGGTACGGTGACCGGCGACGAGCGCCAGCAGGCGCGCGCAGCACGGCAGGATCGGCAGGGGAATTAGAGCTCGGTCAGGCGAGCGCGGGGCTTAGAACGCCCGGCGCTGGGCCGAGACGAGCATGCGCAGCAGCATGGCGACGGGGCGGGGAACGCCGACCTTGCCCTCGAGCCACAGGCTGACCGCCGAGCGCGAGACGCCGATCGCCTGGGCGAGGTCGTTCTGGGTGCGGTAGCCGAGGCTGCGCATCGAGCTCCGCAGCTCATCTGGCGACATGGAGGCGAGGCGCTCGTCGAGCATCTGTCACCCGCTTAAGAAAAGCCGGACCCCGGCTCAAGACCGGGGTGACAATTGCTGGGGACTAAATTGCGTCCGACCCGCGGTCGCCGGTACGGATGCGGATCGCCTGCTCGACGTCGATGACGAAAATCTTTCCGTCGCCGATGCGCCCGGTGCGCGCGGCATTCTCGATCGCCTCGATGGCATTTTCGACCATCGAATCCTCGACCACCACCTCGACCTTCACCTTGGGCAGGAAGTCGATGACATATTCGGCGCCGCGGTAGAGCTCGGTATGGCCCTTCTGGCGGCCGAAGCCCTTGACCTCGGCAACGGTGATCCCGCTGACGCCGATTTCGTGCAGCGCATCCTTCACGTCGTCGAGCTTGAACGGCTTGATGATCGCTTCGATCTTCTTCACGTCGGCCCCTCGTTGAAGCTGTCTGCAAAGTCGCTAATGCCCAATCGCCGCCGCATTTGAAAGTCAGGGCCACCACCTAGATGAAAGCCATCATCCTTTCCGCCGGCCAGGGCTCGCGCCTCGGCCACCTTGTCGACGGACGGCCCAAGTGCCTGATCGACTTCAACGGGCGCACCCTGCTCGACCGCCAGCTCGATACGCTGGACGCCAACGGGGTGAAGGAAGCGGTGGTCGTCACCGGGTTCCACGACGAACTGGTCGACGAGGCGATCGCCAAGCGGAGTGGCGGGCCGACGGTGCGGACGGTGTTCAACCCGTTCTTCAAGGTCGCGGACAATACCGGGTCGCTGTTCATGGCCCGGGAGGAATTGAGCGGGGACTGCCTGGTGTGGAACGGCGACACGCTCGTTTCCAAGGCGTTGATGGCCAAGGTCGTCGGCAACGGCAGCCGCAGCGGGATCTGCGTGACGATCGACCGCAAGGCCGACGGCTATGACGACGACGACATGAAGGTGGTCGAGGCGGGCGGCAAGCTGAAGGCGATCGGCAAGCGCATCAGCGACGGCGTCAATTCGGAATCGATCGGGCTGCTGGCGTTCCGCGCCGGCGGGGCCGAGCAGTTTCGCGAGAATATCGAGCGGGCGATGCGGACGCCCGAGGGGACGACCATCTGGTACCTCCGGGTGATCAACCAGATCGCGCAAGGCGCGGACGTGTGGACGCTCGACATCCACGGCGAGGAATGGGGCGAGGTCGACTTCCCGCCCGACGTCGACGCCGCGCGCGAGTTGACCGCGCGCTGGGACGCGGCCGCTGGCTGACGCGCAGCCGCTGCGGATCGCGGTCGGCGCCGGCGCGGTTTCGGGACTGCTGCTGCGGCCCGACGATGCGAAGGCGCTTTACGTGTTCGCGCATGGCGCCGGCGCGGGGATGACGCACAAGGCGATGGAAGCGAACGCGCGGGCGCTGGCCGAGCGCGGGATTGCGACGTTGCGCTATCAGTTCCCGTACATGGAGAAGGGGTCGAAGCGGGTCGATCCGCCGAAGGTCGCACACGCCGCGGTGCGCGCGGCGGTGGCCGAGGTGGGACGGCTGGCGCCGGAACTGCCGTTGTTCGCGGGCGGGCGGTCGTTCGGCGGGCGGATGACCAGCCAAGCGCAGGCGCTGGAGCCGCTGCCGGGGGTGCGCGGTCTCGCGTTCCTCGGCTTTCCGCTGCACCCGGCGGGCAAGCCCGGGATCGAGCGCGCCGAGCATCTGGCCAAGGTGGGCATCCCGATGCTGTTCGTGTCGGGCGACCGCGACGCGCTGGCGGAGATCGCGTTGCTGAAGCCGGTGGTGGCGGGGCTCGGCAAGCGGGCGACCCTGCATCCCGTCGTCGGCGCCGACCATTCCTTCCGCGTCGCGGCGAAAGAAGCGGAGGCGATCGACGCGGTCGCGACGTGGATAGTCGGTTCGGACACAGGCTGAGCAGTCGAGCCAACGGCTAAGAGAAAGGCGGCGGAGGATTTTCGTCCTCCACCGCCGATCTGGACTTTATCCCGAGCTTTGGCGCCCAGGCTTGAACGTTGGAAGCTTATTCCGGCTGTGGGCCGCCTTCGAGTCCGGCCAACCGCGGACCGACCGTCTTGGCGACATCGCTCCGGACGGAGTCATTATGCTCCTTCACGGTCTTCATGACATTCCCGTCCTTATCGAGCAGCATGGCGCCGTCGCTCGATCCTTCGGCAGCCAGTTTGACGATCAACGGATTCGGGTAGAGCCGGTTGCTCGAACCGTTGCTTCCGTCGACAATTGCGCCAACGCCGCCGCCGAGCAGGATGTTGCCGAAAGAGGCGCCCGCCAGCTTCGATTGGATCAGGATGTAAGTCGGCTTGTATCCCGCCAATGAGATGTCGGCACGGATGTCATCCTTGCGGCGAAACTCAAGCTTGCACGGCGTCGTGCATGACTCGCCGTTGCTGAACTTCACCGTCGCCCCACCCGGACGCGAGTCGGTCGTGTAAGGCGTGTGGGTGCCGTTCATGACCGTGGCGCAGCCCGCCAGGTTGGCCGCGAGAGCCGCAGCCACAAGTACGCTTATCTTATTCACTTGATACCCCCCGGTATTAGTTGAGGCGCGAACTATTGCCGGTGGAACGACAATCTACAAGGGCAATTGCCGGGGTCAGTTCGACCCGGTCCAAGTTGCGCCACGCTGTGGCATTTGGCGCACAAAGGCGCGTCCGTTGGACCGTTGGGGCCCGCGGCATCCCTCGCTGCGTTGGAAGTCAAGAGAGGGAGAAGGAATATGGGTGCCAAGCTGTTCGGGGCCACCGCGCTGGCGCTCACCATGACCACTGCCGCCTTCGCGCGGCCGGGCGGGGATGCGATGGTCGCGGCCGACCATATTCCGTGGGCGGTCGAGGCGCCGGGCCAGCCGCAGCGGCTGGGCGCGCTGTGGGGCAATCGGGCGGCCGGGCCGGCCGGCACGCTGTTGAAGGTCCCCGGCGGGTTCGTGGCGCCGGTTCACATGCACACGGCCGATTACCGCGCGGTGGTGATCGAAGGCATCTGGAAGCATTGGCCCGACGGTTCCAGCCAGCGCCGCGCGGCGGCGCTTCGCCCGGGCAGCTACTGGACCCAGCAGGCGCGCAAATGGCACGCCGATGCGTGCATTTCAAAAGCGGCCTGCACGATCCTGCTGATCAACACCGCGCCTTACAAAACCGTCCTGAAGTAGCATCTGTGTGGATCGACTGCGGACACCAGCCCTTTCATCCACATCACCTAGGACGCTAACTAGCCGCATGAGCATGAGCCGCTTCATTACGCTATGGACGCATCCCGACCACGCTCCCGAGCCTGTCATGGAAGACAAGCTTGCGGCAGCAGAGGGCGTCCTAAAAGCCCGCCTGCCGTCGGACTATAGGGAGGCGATCCTCGAGTTTGGGTTGCCCCGTCCAACGATCGCGTTGTTGGACACAATCTGTGACCGGAACCTCGACCTCGATGACGTGAGTGATTTTTTCAGCCCCCAGGACATCGTGGCGCATACGGAAGACTGGCGCGACCTTGGGTTGCCGGAAGAGCTTATCGCCTTCGCGAACGATTGCATGGGCAACCTATTTTGCTTTGCTGCTAACCCAAGCAACAACAGCGAACAGCCGGTGTTCCTCTGGGACCATGATGACAAGTCCGTCGAGACGGTTGCACCGTCATTCACCCGATGGATTGAGAATTATTGCAGTCTGTCGGCTCACTGAAGAGCGGGCGCTAAGTCTGCGGCGGCAGGAAGCGGCCGACGATCTCGCGGGCGAGGCGGGCGGGGCGGAGGCTCTCGGCGTCGAGGCAGCACCAGCTGCTCTTGATCTCGCTCAGCACTTCCTCGCCGCGGCGGAGAACGGTGGTGAACATCGCGCGGGCGCCGTGGACTTTTTCGGCAATGACCTCGGCGACGACGACGTCCTGGAGGAAGGTCGGCTTGAGGTAGGTGATCTCATGCTTGAGCGCGACCCACAGGTGCTGCGCGACGGCGTCGGGCGGGGCGACGCTGCGCCAATAATCGACCACCGCGTCCTGCACCCACTTCAGGTACACCGCGTTGTTCACATGGCCCATGTGGTCGATGTCGTCAGGGAGGATGGCGACCGGGTGGCGGAACATGACGGCAGGCTGTCACCTGCTGACAGCAGTGTCAATAAGGCTGCAGGCGACTGGTCGCGTTGCTAACGCGGATCGTCGAACTCCCGAGCTTGCGGGGAATTCACGAAGCCTCCATCGGTGCGATGCCTGGCCGCGACTAGGACCGCGTCCTGGACGCCAGCGGCAGCGGGAGGGAGGACACGCTTGGACGGTTTGCCGGAGCGCGAAGGCGGCCGCGCCGAACAGCGTAACATGCTGCTCTTCCTCAGCGCGATCACCGTGGCCGGCCTGGCCGCGGCGTGGTGGAGCAGCTGGGGATCCTATCCGCTGCGGTCGGACAGTCCATCCTATCTGTATTGGGATCCATCGCGATCGGCCGGCTATCCGGCGTTCCTGTCGCTGGTGCGGCTGCTTACCGGGCATGTCGGCCTCGCCGTGCCAGTGCAGATGGTGCTGCTCGCCGGGTCGCTGCTGGCGCTGGGGTGGAGCTTCTACCGGTTCAGCCAGCGGCCGATCCTGGCGGTGCTGCTCCAGATCCTGCTCCTGGCGTCGCCCGAGATGTGGAAGATCTCGGCCTTGATCATGACCGAAGCGCTGGCGACCGCGTGCGTCGCCCTGTGGTGCGCGCAGCTCCTGCGCACCCTCAAGGCGCCGCCGCCGGGCGGCGCCTGGGTGCTCATCGCGATTGCAGCGGTCGGGACAATCGTCCGGCCTCCGCTCGCCGCGCTGTTCGTCGCGACCGCGGTCTTTGCACTCGCGACGCAGGCCGGGACCGGGCGCGGCCGGACGCTGGCGCCGATTGTCGCGGGCTTCCTCGTTGCGTGGATGGCCACCCCAGCCGCGATGTATCTCATCCATGGCAGTGCCGTGACGACGAGCCCGTTCGCGCGCGGGATCCTGCAGCATAGCCTGTTCTGCGAACCGGGGTTGGCCAGTCGCGACCCCGACGCACAGCTGGTGGAGCAATCTGCCGCCCCGGTCCGGCGTTATATCGCCAGCGCACCGGCCGAACTCGCGCCGGTACTAAGGCGAATCTACAGCGGCGAACTGCGCTACGGTCTGATCATCCCGGCGCTTGGCCGCCGGCACCATTTGCCGACCGAGTGGCAGACCGATGCGGTCATCGCCCGGGTGGCATCCGAGCGAGTCCGCCAGAACCCGCTGTGTTACGCCGCGAGCGTTATCGCAGCCGACGTGCGGATGGCGACGCACGGCACGGCGGGATCGCCCGGCGGCGCAATGCGGCTCCGGCAGTTCCTCGCCCAGCATCCGCCCATCCCGGTGCAGAGCGTGCCGATGCTGCCCGACGACCGGCGCGATTCATTGCGCGCCGCGACGGAGTTTCCGGGACCACCGCCGTTCCCGGTCCCGCCCGCAAATCCATTCCAGTTGAGCGACAAGAGTCCGCTGCTCGCCCTCGTTGCGGCGCGGGCCTTGTTCGGCGGTGCGGCGATCCTTGGCCTGCTCGCATTGGTGGCGGTGCTGATCAAACCGCTGATGATCCGGAAATCGTGGGGCACCATCGCCGCTGCGGCGGCGGCGGGCGCCGCGTTCCACGGGATCCTGGGAATCACGGCAATCGTCGAGCTCGGCCTGACGCGATACCTCGTTCCGGTCTGGCCGATCGTCGGCACCTTGGCCGGCCTCGGCTCGGTGTTGCTGTTAAATGCGCTGGCCCAGCGCGAGCCTGCCCCCGCCGGCAGCGCTGCCTAAGCGTAAGGCGGCTTGTCGAGTCCCTTCGGGCTCTTGGTAAAAATCTCGCAGCCGTCTTCGGTGATGCCGATCGAATGTTCGAACTGGGCGGAGAGCGAGCGGTCGCGGGTGACGGCGGTCCAGCCGTCGTCGAGGACCTTCACGTCGGGGCGGCCGAGGTTGATCATCGGCTCGACGGTGAAGAACATGCCGGGGCGAAGCTCCGGGCCGGTGCCGGGCTTGCCGGCGTGGACGACCTCGGGGCTGTCGTGGAACAGCCGGCCGACGCCGTGCCCGCAGAAATCGCGGACGACGCTGTAGCGCTGGGCCTCGGCATGGCGCTGGATGGCGTTGGAGATGTCACCGAGACGGTTGCCGGGCCTGGCCTGTTCGAGGCCGAGCATCAGGCATTCGTGGGTGACATCGACCAGCTTGCGCGCGCGCAAGGGCACGTCGCCGACGAGGTACATGCGGCTGGTGTCGCCGTGCCAGCCATCGACGATCGGGGTGACGTCGATGTTGACGATATCGCCGTCCTTGAGCGCCTTGTCGCCGGGGATGCCGTGGCAGACGACATGGTTGATCGAGATGCAACAGCTCTTGGTGTAGCCGCGGTAGCCGAGGGTCGCGGGCACCGCGCCGGCAGCGAGCGTCATCCGGTGGACGATGTCGTCGATCTCCTGCGTCGTGACGCCGGGGACGACGTGCGGCACCAGGGCATCGAGGATCTCGGCGGCGAGGCGGCCGGCCTGGCGCATGCCGTCGAAGCCTTCGGGGCCGTGGAGCTTGATCACTCCGTTCTTGGCTTCGACCCGGTCCTCGGCGGTGACGGTAATGTATTGTGTCATTGAACCTAGATAGGCATTCGGGCGCCCGAAGTCACCGGAGGTCATGTGCACGACCAGGAGCGAGTGTGGACGGCGGCGCTGGCCGTGATCGGCGACGAGATATTGTCGGGCCGGACCCAGGACAAGAATGTCGCCCAGCTCGCGCTGTGGCTCAACGACCATGGCATCCGCCTCAGCGAAGTGCGGATCATTCCCGACGATATCGTGAAAATCGGCGAGACGGTGAACGAGCTGCGCGCGAAGCACGATTATTTGTTCACGACCGGCGGGATCGGGCCGACCCACGACGACATCACGGTCGACGCGATCGCCGCAGCGTTCGGCGTGCCGGTGGTCGTCCACCCCGAAGCGCGGAAGATCCTCGAGGATTATTACCGCGACCGGCCGGGCGGGCTGACCGAGCCGCGCCTGCGCATGGCGCGGACGCCCGAGGGTGCGGAGCTGCTGCGCAACCCGAGCTCGGGCGCGCCCGGCGTGCGGATGGGCAATGTCTATATCCTCGCCGGCGTGCCGCACATTGCGGCGAGCATGCTGGAGGCACTGACCGGCCGGCTCGAGGGCGGGCGGCCGGTGGTGTCGGTGACGATCGGCGCGCGGGCGGCGGAGAGCGACGTCGCCGAGATGCTGCGCGAGACCGAAGCGGCCAACCCGGGAGTGGCGATCGGCAGTTATCCGTTCTTCAAGGACGGGCGCTATGGCGCCAATTTCGTGATCCGCTCGGCGGACGGCGATTTGGCGCGATCGACCGGGGCGGACTTGTCGCGGCAGTTGCGCGAGGCCGGTTACGAGCCGGTCGACGGCGGGATTTAGTCCAGCTCCTATTCCCTAGCTGCTGACATGGGGTTAAGCCGTGGTAAACCGCGGGGGCGGGGTTGCCGATGGCGAGTGAATCCGGCCGAGCTACGTTGTTC
>Ga0070665_100008964_pt1 | contig 10136 bp, 10 predicted proteins | sample KBSS13metaG_FD_65862 | JGI IMG/M metagenome (GOLD analysis project Ga0070665, IMG submission 65862) | Switchgrass rhizosphere microbial communities from Kellogg Biological Station, Michigan, USA - KBS S1-3 metaG | ecosystem: Host-associated > Plants > Roots > Rhizosphere > Soil ...
GCGATGCTCGAAAATCTGCCGCGGGCCCTGCCCGAGTCGCGATGGCCGGCCCTGCACAAGGAGCTCGCTCTGCTCGATCAAACGCTGGCGCAACTGCACCCGATGGCGGATGACCTCGCGCTGGCGCGCACGCCCGATCTGCAGGGGCTCGGAGCCTCGCTGCGCGACTGACCGGCCGCAACGCACTTTCGATCGCGTCGGCCGCGGCGTAGACATCCGGCCATGATCCGACCCGCCCGTCGTCACGAAATTCGCCTGCTGCCGAAGGTCGAAAACGCGGCCGACCTGCGTTTTGCGCGGGTCGGGCTGCAGCTCGTGGTCGATATGCCGGGGCATTCCATCGCGGCGCTGGAACACGGCCGCCGCCACGGCCTGCTCTGGGTTGCGATCTCCCCGCGCGGCCAAGTCGTCGGCTTCGCGCTGATGGAGATCAAGCGCGGCACCGCCTTGATCGAGCAGCTTTCCGTGCTCGACCGCTGGCAAGGCCGCGGCTTCGGCACCGCGCTGCTCGAGCGCTGCGCCGCGACGGCCTGCGCACTCGGCCACGCGCCTCTCTATCTGACGACCTATCGCGACGTCGCCTGGAACAAGCCGTTCTACGGGCGGCGCGGCTTCACCGAGGTGCCGCGCGGCGCGTTGAACCGGACCTTGCGCGGAGTGCTGCTCTTGGAGGTGAGGCACGGCCATCCCGTTTGGCGCCGCGCGGTGATGCGGCGGTGACGTTCTTCCACGCCATCGCCAGCGCGCTCTTCATTGTCGTCGCGTCCGCCGCCGGCAGATGGATCATCGTGTAGCCGCGATGTCCCCACGTGCCGGTGACCGGCGTGAAGATCGCGGGCTCGGCCGCAACCAGCATCTCCTGCTGCTCTGGCGTCAGCTTGACGGTTGCCGACTCCGGGCCCTTGAAGCCCATCGACGCGAAGACTTTCCCACCAGCGCGGAAGTCGGGATGGCCGCCGTGCGTGCCCTGCGTCGCGCCGTCGAGCGCCAAAGCCAGCCTGGCGAACGCGGCCGGCGTCATTCGGCGGCGACGGCCAGGCCCATCTGCTCGCAGGTCGGCGCCACGTCGGACACCGTGGCGCGGCGCATGTCGCGCTTGTAGCGCTGGTCGTCGAAATCCATGCCGCGATGCATGGTGCAGCGGTCGTCCCAGATCACGAGGTCGTTCACCCGCCAGCGATGGCTGTGGACGAACTGGCGCTGCGAGCCGTGCGCGATCAGCTCGTCGATCAGCTGGCGCGCCTCGGCGTCGGGCATGCCGCGGATCGTGCCGGCGTGGCTCGCGACGTAGAGGCTCATGCGGCCGGAGTCGGGCAGGCGGCGCGCCAGCACCTGCGGCACCGGCTCGAACGCCTTGCGCTCGTTCTCGTCGAAGTCGCTGAAGCCCAGCCGCGCACGCGAGGTCATCAGCGAATGATAGGCGACCAGCCCGTCGAGCTTGCGCTTCATCGCCTCGGGCAGCGCATCGTAGGCGGCGCGCATGTCGGCGAACTCGGTCTGGCCGCCGATCGGCGGGATCGAGCGGGCATGCAGCATCGAGCAATACGCCGGCAGGCGCTTGAACGAGGAGTCGGTGTGCCAGATCCGGTTGCCGAGATTGTAGAGCCGCTGGCGGTCGTTGGTCTCGAGCACTTTGTTCCCGGCGTCGAGGTTGCTGACGTCGGCCAGATTCTCGTGCAGGCGCAGCTTGAGATCCTTGCGCACCTTGAACACGGTGGTCTCGAGCGGCCCGAAGTGGCGGGCGAAGTCGAGCTGGCTGTCGTCGGTGAAGGCCTGGTCAGGGAAGACCAGCACTGCATACCTGGTGAAGGCCGCGCGGATCGCGGCGAGATCGTCGGCGGTCAGCGGACGCGCGAGATCGACATCACCGACTTCGGCAACGAAATCCGGAGTGACAGCGTGGACGGCGATGGCCAAGGTTTCCTCCCGATCCTGTGTTCCACCGTGATTGGACCACCGAAGGCGCGCGACCGCAAATGCCTTTCATGACACGCATTTACAGCCTTCTTGCCATTTTTCTGCTCGGCATGGCCAGCACCGCCCTGGCCGCCCCGCTCGACAACAAGGACGGCTTCTGGAGCGAGTGGAGCGAGGCGACCTTCGAGCGCGCCGCGCACGAGAAGAAGTTCGTGATCGTGTCGCTGCAGAGCTGGTGGTGCCCGTGGTGCCTGACCATGAACAGGGAGACCTGGGCCGATCCCGAGGTCCGCGCCGAGCTCGAGGACCATTTCATCCCGGTCCATGTCGACCAGGACAGCCGACCCGACATCTCGCAGCGCTACGAGCGCTGGGGCTGGCCCGCGACCATCATCTTCGGCCCGGACGGCAGCGAGATCGTGAAGCTGCGCGGCTTCTATTCGCCGAAGTTCTTCATCGCGGTGCTGAAGGAGACGGTGAAAGATCCCTCGCCGGTGGTCTACGGCGAGCCCGGCGGCCCGGAGCGCGATCGCACCCTGGCGACTGGCCTGACGGACGAGCAGCGCAGCGCCATTCTCGCCTTCATGAGCAAGGCCTATGACCAGGCCAACAGCGGCTGGAGCAAGAGCAAGCTGGTCGACGGGCCGACGCTTGGCTGGTTCCTCGATCGCGCCAAGGCCGGCGACGCGGAGGCGGCCGAGCGGATCAAGCGCACTCTGACGGCGATGACCGCGCTGATCGACAAGGACGGCGGCGGCATCAGCCAGGTCACCCTGGCGCCCGACTGGTCGAAGCCCTCGCTCGAATTCCCGATGTTCGCGCAGCAGGCGGCGCTGATGGCCTATGCGCGCGCAGCGGTGCTGTTCAAGGATCCCGCCTATCGCGCCGCGGCGGACCGGATCTACGGATTCCTGAAGTCCAAGCTCGCGGGGCCGGGCGGCGGCTTCTACGCCTCGATGGGCATGGCCGAGGGCCAGCCCGGCGTCGACAAGCGGCAATACGCGCGCGAGACCGGCCAGGCGATCCAGGGCCTCGCGGGCTATTATGATGCGACGGGCAACAAGGAAGCGCTGGCGCTCGCGGTCGCGGCCGCCGACTGGGCGCTGCGCGAGCGTGCCCTGGTCGGCGGCGGCTTCCGTCACAGCGACCATGACGCCGGCGGTCCCTACCTCGCCGACACGGTCGAGATGGGCGCGGCGTTGCTGGCACTGCATCGCTCGACCGGCGAGCGCAAGTGGCTGGCGATGGCGACGGCGGCGGGCAACTTCGTCGCCGCCACCTTCATCGATCCCAGGACGGGCGGCTTCTTCGCCTCTGCCTCGCCCGATGCGAAGCACCTTCCCAAGCCGATCAAGCAGCGCGAGGACAATGTCACGACGACGCGCTTCTTCACCCTGCTCGCATCCTATTCCGGCGAGGCGCGCTATCGCGGGATCGCCGAGGCCGGCATGGGCTATCTCGGCTCGCCCGCGGTGCTCGAAGCCTACGCCTTCCTGCCCGACGTGCTGCTGGCCGAAGAGGAGATGCGCAACGAGCCGGTGCATGTGACCGTCGTTGGCGCCAAAGGCGATCCGCGCAGCGCCGCGCTCTACGCCGGCGCGCTGGCCTATCCGCTCACCTACAAGCGCGCGGAGTGGTGGGACAAGGCCGAAGGCAAGCTCACCAACCCCGACGTCGACTACCCGGATTATCCCGAGGGCCCGGCGGCATTTGCCTGCACGCACAATTTCTGCTCGCTGCCGGTGACCGACGCAGCGGCGATCCCGGCGCAGATCGACCGGCTGCAGCGCTCCTTACAAAAATAGGCGCCCTTCACTTTCCTCCCCATTCTTATGGGGAGGTGTCGCGGTAATCCGCGACGGAGGGGTCATGAGCAACTCGACTGATGCTCATGGCCCCTCCGTCGCCGTAAGACGGCGCCACTTCCCCATGAAAATGGGGAGGAAAGCCGGACGGCCGATTCCGTCTTATACTCGCCGCCATGATCGAAAAGCAGGAAGTCCAGGAACTCTTCCCGACCCCCCTCTGGATCGTCGACCTCAAGCCTGCCGAGGCCGCCGCGCTCAATGCCAGGCTGAAGGTGGAGATCGAGCGGCTGATCGCGCCGCGGCCCAAGGTGCCGGCCGGCAGCAACTGGCAGACGCCGCAGGACCTGCACAAGCGGCCGGCGTTCGCCGACTTCGTGAAGCTGGTCGAGACGGCGGTGCGCGGCGTCGCTCGCTTCCTGCAGGTCGACCAGCATCCGATGGTGGTCACCGGCTGCTGGGCCAACGTCAATCCGCCCGGCGCCTATCATCCGACGCACCATCATCCCAACAATTATCTCAGCGGCGTCTACTATGTCGCCGTGCCGCCGGTCGGGTCGCGCATCCAGTTCCAGGACCCGCGGCCGTCGATGATCATGCCCAAGCCGCGGCAATACACCCGGCTGACCGCCAACGGCGCCGACGCGCAGAGCAAGGAAGGCCGGCTGCTGATCTTCCCCGCCTGGGTGAAGCACAACGTGCCGGCCAACGACGGCCAGACCGAGCGCATCAGCATCTCGTTCAACTTGATGTTCACCAACTTCACGGAGACGATGTCCTCGCCCCTGTGGGATGCGACAGCCGGCAAGGAAAAGGCATGATGTTGAAGGATCATCAACGCCTTTCTACTAATTAACCGGATTAATTCGTGTATTTGTTTGGCCTGCTTTTCTGTCCCTGACGCTGTCCCTATTTTTGCGCGGCTATAGGGCCATTTGATCCGCGGCCCGACTCAGCGCTGCGTCGGAGCCTCTTCGCCCTCCTCCGCTTCCTGCATGCCCGCTGTCCTCCCAGGGGTGGGGTAACACCGGGGACAGGTTTGGATCGAAGCCTTGCGCCCTTGCCATCGTCCTCCCGGATGCCGCCGTCGAGTAGATTCATCTCCAAGAATCGGTTGCATTACCATTTGACATAAGCAACTCATGTCTCAAGATGCCCAAGGGTCTTGGGGAGAACATCGACGAGGCGCTGTGCGGCCTCGTCCTGTTCGTCGGCTGCATCGTCAAAGGCGGGGTGGTTCAATAACTGGGGAAGTGACAATGGAAGAGGGTGTGAGGACATTCGAGGTGACACTCGAACGCGAGGGCAAGCCGACATCGAAGTGGGAGACCAAGGCACCGTCGCTGCCGGTTGTCGTGCAGCAGGTTGGCGAAGGGCTGGCCGAGGTGATGCGGACCGAGGGCTGCGACGCGGTGCGGATCATAGCGAAAGGTTGGCAGTGATGTTCTCGCTCTACATCCTGAAGGACCGCAAGTCGGTGCCCGTCGATGAGCCGGAGTGGGCGCAGTGGTTCGGCACGCACCATGACGAGCGCGTGGTCGGTCGCTGGGACGTCGCCGGCACCGAAGTGTCGACCGTCTTCCTCGGCTTCGATCATCAGTTCCGCGACGGCCCGCCGCTGCTGTTCGAGACGATGGTGTTCGGGCCGCACGGCACGCCTCACCTCGTGAAGCGATACTCGACCTGGGCCGAAGCCGAGGACGGCCACATGAACACATGCACCGTCGAGAAGGCGCGCGTGAGGACGCCGGGGTGACCCGGCGCATCCTCACGCCGTGGGTGATCTACGACAACCCGCTCGGCTACCCCCGCCCCACAAAGAAAGGCCCCGATGAGCGGGGCGTGATAGGCGGCCCGTCAAACCGGGCGGACCGCTCTCGTCAGGGCCTGGTTGATTGTGCGGGGCATGGGTTTCACTGGTGAGAAGGCTTCAGGAACATCTAGCGCTTGTCCCTAACCGGGTCCCCAACTTGGTCGTGCTATACAGTGAGAGACCGTGCGAGACGGTGAGAGGCCAAGCAACTGTAGACTCGCGGAATATTGACTGACCCTGACAGGGGGAGAGAGACCCTGACATGACTAGCTCAAAGATGAAGGATCGCTACGGCAACGAGCTGAGCACGACCTCGACGGCGGCGCGCGATGCCTATGTCCGGGGTGTCGACAGCCTGATGTCCGCCACGGCTGGCACCGACACCGCTTTTGCCGACGCGGTGGCCGCAGACGACGGCTTCGCGCTTGCCCACATCGGGCTTGCCCGCGCCAAGCAGCTGCTGGGCCGCGGCCACGAGGCCAAGGTCCCGCGGGCGCGGGCGCTCGAGCTCGCCGCCGGCACGACGCCGCGCGAGCAGAGCCAGATCGCGATCTTCGACAAGATCCTGACCGGCCAGGGCGAGGCCGCCCTCGCGGCGATCCACGAGCACATGAAGGACTGGCCGCGCGACGCCATGGCCTTCACCCCGGCGACCAGCGTGTTCGGCCTGATCGGCTTCTCCGGCAGGGTCGGGCGCGAGGCCGAGCAGCTCGCCGTGCTGGAGCCGCTCGAGAAGCATTATGGCGACGACTGGTGGTACCGCACGCAGCTCGCCTTCGCGCAGATCGAGCTCGGCCTGCTCGACGAGGGCCAACGCAACATCGACGCGGCGCTCGCCGCGTACCCGCAGAGCGCGCACGCCGCCCACATCCGCACCCATCTGTACTACGAGCTGGGCGAGCGCGAGGCCGGCCTCGCCTTCCTCACCGACTGGATGAAGGACTATCCGCGCGACGGGCTGATGCATTGCCACAACCACTGGCACATGGCGCTGTGGTCGATGGAAACCGGCCGCCACGCCGACGCCTGGCGCATCTACGACGAGGCGCTGCGGCCCGGTGTGGCCTGGGGTCCGCAGGTCAACGTCGCGACCGATTGCCCGGCCTTCCTGCTGCGCGCCGAGATGGCGGGCCAGGAGCGCAAGCCGGAGCTGTGGCGCGAGCTCGGCGAGTATTCGACCAGGTGGTTCGGCCGGCCCGGCCTGAGCTTCGTCGACATGCACACGGTGCTGGCCTACGCCATGGCCGGCGACGACGACAAGCTCACCGCATTCAGCGACAGCCCGCGCGGCGCGGCCGGCGATATGGTGCCGCCAATGGCGCGCGGCTTCGCGGCCTTCGCGCGCGGCGACTGGATGACCGCCGCCGACGAGATCGAGCCGCTGCTCGCCACCCACGAGCGCCTGGGCGGCAGCCGCGCGCAACGCGACCTGCTGGAATATGTCGTGACGGCGGCCAAGCTACGCGCCGGCCAGCGCGACCAGGCCCGCCGCATGATCGAGACCCGCCGCCCGCAAAACGCCAAGGTCGGCGGCTTCCCGCTCGCGGGGCTGTAATCATCGCTGGGACCGCGCCACTCTGTGGCGCTCATGATCATGAGAAGAGCGCCACGGAGTGGCGCGGTCCCAGCCTCTGAAGACCCTACGCGCCCAGCCTGAACTCCTTTGCGATCAGCTCGTACGAGCGCTTGCGCTTGGCGAAGTCGAAGCTGATCGTCACCAGCATGATCTCCTCGACGCCGTAGCGCGTCGCGTGATCCTCGATGCCGGCGCGCACCGTCTCGGGCGAGCCGGTGACCCCGCGACGGCGCATCGCCGCCATGAAGGCCTTTGTCTTCGCATCCTTCTCGGCCGCAAGCGCCTCCTCGACCGGCGGGAACGGGCCGGGCTCGTTCTGGGTGCGCAGACGCTTCGCCCACAGCTCGCGGCTCTTCGACAGGAGATCGGCCTCGGCGTCGGTCTCGGCGCACATCACGCTCATCGCCATCATCGCCTTCGGCTCGGGGTGGAGCGCCGACGGCTGGAAGTGGGCACGGTAGGCGCGCGTTACGCCGTCGCCGCCGTCGGGATTGATGAAATGCGCAAAGCAGAACGGCAGGCCGAAGTAGGCCGCGAGTTCCGCACTCTCGTCACTCGAGCCGAGCAGCCAGACGTCCGGCGCCGTCCCGCCGGCCGGCTGGGCCAGCACGCCGCGCGCGCTGTGGGTGTCGGGCAGCGCATCGTGCAGCCACGCGACGAGATCGCTGACCTGCAGCGGATACTCGGCCGGATCGCTCCACTTGGGCTTGCCGTCGGCCAGCACGCGCATGGTGCGCTGGTCGCTGCCCGGCGCGCGGCCGATGCCGACGTCGATGCGGCCGGGAAACAACGTCTCCAGCATGCGGAAGTTCTCGGCTACCTTGAACGAGCTGTAATGCGGCAGCATCACCCCGCCCGAGCCGATCTTCATGCGCTCGGTCAGGCTCGCGACGCGGGCGATCAGCACCTCGGGCGTCGACCCGGCCAGGGCCTGGCTGCTGTGGTGCTCGGCGAGCCAATAGCGGTGATAGCCCAGCCGGTCGCAGAGCTGCGCCAGCTCGAGCGTCTCGCGTACCGCGTCGGCCGCCGTGCCGCCCTTGCGGATCGGCGATTGGTCGAGAACGGAGAGACGCAAGGTCATTTTCCTCCCCATTCATATGGGGAGGCGGCGCCGCCATACGGCGACGGAGGGGTCAGAGGCCGCAACGTGATGTGACTCATGACCCCTCCGTCAGCGTATGACGCTGACACCTCCCCAGAAGACTGGGGAGGAGGCTGACGAATCAAAGCCCTTTCTTGCCCATGGCGAGGAACTTGTCCTGGCGCCGGCGGCGCAGTGTGTCGGGGTCGAGCTCGGCGAGCTGGCCGAGCGCCTCGGACACGACCTTGCCGACGGTGTCGATCGTCTCGTCGGGCGAGCGGTGGGCGCCGCCCATCGGCTCGGGGATGACGTCGTCGATCACCTCGAGCTTCTTGAGGTCCTGCGCGGTGACCTTCATCGCCTCGGCCGCATCCTGGGCGTTGGCGTTGGAGCGCCACAGGATCGAGGCGCAGCCCTCCGGCGTGATTACCGAGTAAACCGCGTTCTCCAGCATGAAGACCTTGTCGGCAGAGGCGATCGCAAGCGCGCCGCCCGAGCCGCCTTCGCCGATCACCACGCTGACCAGCGGCACTCCGATCGCGAGGCAGGTGTCGATCGAGCTGGCAATCGCCTCCGCCTGGCCGCGCGCCTCGGCATCGAGGCCGGGATAGGCGCCCGGCGTGTCGACCAGGGTGAGCACGGGGAGCTTGAACCGGTCGGCGAGCCGCATCAGGCGCTGCGCCTTGCGGTAGCCCTCGGGCCGCGGCATGCCGAAATTGTGCTTGATGCGTGAATCCGTGTCGTCGCCCTTTTCCTGGCCCACGATCACGACGCTGCGGCCGTTCAGGCGACCGAGCCCGCCGACCACGGCGAAATCCTCGCCGAAGGCGCGGTCGCCGGCGAGCGGCGTGTAGTCGGTGATCAGCCGGTCGATGTAGCGCTGGGCGTGAGGGCGCTCGACATGGCGAGCCACCTGGACCCGCTGCCAAGGCGTCAGCTTGGCGTAGGTCGTGCGCAACAGCCTCTGCACCCGGTCCTGCAGGCGCATGACTTCGTCGGCGATGTCTACATCGCCGGAGTTGGGCAAGTGCCGGAGCTCGGCAATCTTGCTTTCCAGCTCCGCGACCGGCTTCTCGAAATCGAGATACGTCGTCATTCGAGGTCAGGTGTCGCCCGGCTCCCGGTACCTGTCAACCGGCCGGGCGGCCGCGTCGGCGGCGCGCCAGCGGATGCTTGTCCTGCACCAGGGCGCGCAACTTCTCGTCCAGCACGTGCGTGTAGATTTGCGTGGTGGCGATGTCGGCGTGGCCGAGCATGAGCTGCACGCTGCGCAGGTCGGCGCCGCCCTCGAGCAGGTGGCTGGCAAAGGCATGGCGCAGGACGTGCGGCGAGACGCGCGCCGGGTCGATGCCTGCCGCCAGCGCCGCCTCCTTGAGGAGCTGGGCGAAACGCTGGCGCGTCAGATGGCCCGTGCGTCCGCGCGACGGGAAGAGGTAGCGCGAGGGCGAGTCGTCATCGAGCATTCCCGCCCGGACATGCAGCCACGATGCAATCGACGCACGGGCAGGATCCGACAGCGGCACCATGCGGTCCTTCTCGCCCTTGCCCCGTACGATCAGCACCGTCGGATCGCGCTCCACCGCCGACAGCGGCAGGGTCACCAGTTCCGACACGCGCAGACCCGTGCCGTACAGGATCTCCAGCAGCGTCGCCATGCGCCCGCCATCGCCTTCCTTGCCGCGCGTCGCCTCGATCAGCCGGTCGACCTCGGCCCGCGAAAGCACCTTGGGCAGCGGCCGGCCGAGCTTGGGCGAGTCGAGCGTGCTCGCCGGATCGTCGTCGCGCATCCGCTCGGCCAGCAGGAAACGGAAGAACTGCCGGATCACCGACAGCCGGCGCGCCACGGTCCGCGGCGTCATGCCGACGTAGTCGAGCGATTTCAGGTAGGCGCGCAGCGCCTCGGTATCGGCGCCGGCGGGCTTCTGCCGGCGCCGTGCGAGAAAG
>Ga0070665_100008965_pt1 | contig 10136 bp, 9 predicted proteins | sample KBSS13metaG_FD_65862 | JGI IMG/M metagenome (GOLD analysis project Ga0070665, IMG submission 65862) | Switchgrass rhizosphere microbial communities from Kellogg Biological Station, Michigan, USA - KBS S1-3 metaG | ecosystem: Host-associated > Plants > Roots > Rhizosphere > Soil ...
CGATGGAGAAGCTGTTCGAGCTGCACACCGAAGGCGGCTTCGACCTGCTCGTCCTCGACACGCCGCCGACCCGCAACGCGCTCGACTTCCTCGAGGCGCCGAAACGGCTGACCCAGTTCATCGAGGGCAAATCCCTACGCGTGTTCATGAAGCCGACCGGGCTGGCGGCGAAGGTGACCGGCCGCGGCGTCTCCGTCTTCCTCGGCGTCTTCAAGCGCCTCGTCGGCTTCGATCTGATCGCCGACCTGGCCGAGTTCTTCAACGCCTTCAGCAGCATGGTCGACGGCTTCCAGGCGCGGGCCAAGCGGGTAAACAAACTGCTCGCCGACCCCGAGACCTGCTTCCTCGTCCTCTGCGGCCCCCAGGGCGAGCCGATCGACGAGGCGGTCTACTTCCACCGCAAACTGGTCGAGGCCAAGCTCCCCTTCGGCGGCGTGATCGTCAACAAGGTCCACTACCCCGCCGACGAGCTCCGCGCCGAGGTCGAAGACCTCCCCGCCGCCCTGACCGAGAAGCTCGGCGACGCGAAGTTGGCCAAGCGGGTGGCCGACAACTTCGCCGACTACCAGGCCCTCGCCGAGCGCGACGCCCGCAACATCGACCACCTCGCGGGCGAGCTCCGCACCAGCTGCGTGATCCGCGTCCCCTACCTTGACGAGGACGTCCACGACCTCCGCGGCCTCACCGAGATCGACCGCTACCTCTTCGCCACCGCAGAGGAGCGGGTCGAGATGGCGGCCGGCCGAGCTTAGCCCTAGCTGACGCGGTTCCGGCTGTACTCGAACTCGAGGTGGCTGACTTCCCAGTCGGCGTCCTCGGGCACGGGGAAGAGATGGCGCACGCGGGGGGTGTCGATCTTCTCGCGGTGCTGGATGTCCCGGTCGGAGTCGGCCGGCCACTGGATCGTGTCCCCGCCGCGGGGGTCGGAGACCTCCTCGAGCCACGGCGTGGCCGTGATCCTGATCTCGTCGTCAGCCGGAATCGGCTCCATGATGCGGGTCTCCTGCTCCATGTACTCCTCCTCCGGTAGTTCGTCGGCGGGTAGTTCAAGTTCGGCGAAAGGCTCAGGCGCGGCCGCTTCGATCGAGATCTGACCGACCTCGGGCTCCGGCACGTAGTCGGGCTCGGCGTCCAGCTCGAATTCGGGCTCCGGCTCGGGCGCCTGCTCCTCGATCGAGACCATGATCTCGGCGTCGCCTTCGGCGAGGCCGCTGACGATCAGCGTCTCGTCGGCGACCGTGCTGAGGTCGTTGCCGAGCTCGCCCAGGGCGGCCTGGCGCAGCAGCTTGCGGGCGTTCCCCTCGAGCCAGCCGGCGAGCTCGACGGCGCCCTCGACCGGGCGGCCGTTCATCGTCGCCCGCTCCAGCTCCAGCACCTCCTCGACCCGTTCGCCGGCCTCGATCCGGTCCAGCTCCTCGTCGGCGATCAGCGCCGCCGCGCGCAGCGGCAAGGAAGCGCCGACCGGGCCGTGACCCTCGAGCACGGCGCGCATCGCCAGCAGGTGGTCGCTCAAGCCCTCGATCGCGGTCGGGCGCTCGCAGCCCATCTCGAAGCGGCCGACCGCCCAGGTCAAGGCGTTGTCGGGGTCGGGTCGCGCCTCGAGCGCGGTGCAGAACTCGATCAGCTGCTCGGCCTCGGCCTCGTCGAGGCGGTAGCCGCCGGGCCGGGTCTGGGGGGCGCCGGTGGCGATCCGCCGCCAGCAGCCCTCCCCGGTCGGCGCGAAGGCGTAGGGGCCGAGGCCGATGCCGCCGCCCTTGAAGAGCCGCATCACGCTGATCAGCTCGCGAAGCTGTTGCAGGGCGGATTCGACCCCGCCCTCGGGGTCCTGCTCGGCGACCGCCAGGTACTGGGGCTCCCAGGCGGCGCGGCCCATGCCCTCGCTGCGCATCGCGTCGACCGGCGCCTCGATCGAGTCGGCGCGGACGATGCGGACGTCGTGGGGAAGCTGCAGCCGCGGCATCGGCATCCGCAGGCCGACGATCGGCGCCATCAGCACCTCGGCGTCGTCGGCGTCGCGGGATTCGGCGTCGAGCGTCGCCAGGGCGGTCTCGAGCCGCTCGCGATCGAGCGCGAAGCCGGCCGACCCCTCCCAGAGCTCGGCGAAGAAGGTGATCAACATCAGCTCGGCCCGGGCGCCGGGGTCGGGCGGCACGCCCTGGCCGCGCGCCTCCAGGTAAGGGGCGGCGACGCCGGCTTCGACCGCGGCCTCGCGGGCGGGCCCGAAGCTCGGCAGCCCGCGCAGCTCGTCGGCGTGGTCGGCGACGTAGCGGCCGGTCATCGGCACGTAGCTGTAGAAGGACGAATCGTCGCCGCTGTCGGCGGCGACGTCGAACGGGATCTCCTCCCCCATCGCCACCATCGAGCTCAGCCGCGTCGCGGCCTCGGTGGCAAGGCGCTTGATCGATTCGTTCAGGAGGAAGTCACGCACGTCCCAGGCTTTCGCCTGCACGCATGCGCTCCTGCGTGTGCACGATGCCTTGCAGCGGGAGCTAGACGGCGGCGGGCTGGCGCTCGCCGGCTTCGGCGGCGTCGCCCAGCAGCCAGCGCATGCCGTAGCTGCGCATGTCCTCGACCAGCGGCACCAGCGCCTTGCCCTTCGGCGTCAGCGCGTACTCGACGCGCGGCGGGACCTCGGGGTAGGTGTGGCGCTCGACGATGCCCTCCTCCTCCAGCGCCCGCAGCCGCAGCGAAAGCGTCCGCGGGCTGATGCCCGCCAGCGAGCGCTCGAGCTCGCAGAAGCGGGCGCTGCCCTCGGCGAGGTCGCGGATCAGCAGCAAGGTCCACTTGCCGCAGACGACTTCAGCGGTCTTGCAAACGGGGCAGGTTGAGTTGCTCTCGGCACTCATGATCGAAGGAGACGGGCGATCAAACCCATCTCGCTTCAACAAGTGTAGCGCCATGGCTTCATTTACTGAAGCCATGGCGAAACCGCGCTGGGATCAGGATTTGCCGGTGACGACGGGGAAGACTTTGAGGACGTTGATCTTGTAGCGGACGTGGTTTTCGCCGTATTCGAAGATCTCCGGCTGGCCCGGTTCGAGTTCGATCAGCTGGCAGAGGTCGGTGCCGGAGACGCATTCCGCTTCGCCGAAAACGGCAGTGACGTTCTTGGAGACCAGGAACAGCGGCAGGTGTTTCTCGCCACCGATCCCCATGTAGGTGACGACGGGCTCCTGCGCGCTCGGCAGCGGCTTCGGCGCGATAACCCTCTCGCGATCTTCGGGCTTGGACTGTTCGACCGCCCCGCTCGGCTTGGTGCGGGCCTTGCTGATCCGGACGTTGACGGCAAAGGTGAAGATGGTCAGCTGACCGGGCTTGACGGTGTATTCGCCGCCGCCCGAGGACGGATTGTCCGAGCCGCCCGAGGAGCCGCCTTCGATGCTTTCTGAGGTTTCGGTCGTGGTCGTGGTGGCTTCGTTCAGTTCGCCACCACCCGAGGCCGCGCCGGTGTACTGCTGCTTGAAGGGGTTGCTCGGCTGGCGTCGTTTCAGCCGCTCCTTGTAGTCCCGCAGGCCTGGCGCGGATTTGACGACCGTAAGCGTCTTCGACGCCTGTTCGGCACCCGGGTTGACCGCGGCCGGCGGAGTCGCAGGTGCCACCTCTTCGGGTTCGTCCTTGAGCAGGACCGGGGCGGCAACGATCGCCACGAGGATCAGCAGGATCAGCGGCAGCAGCCGACGATCGCGGATGTCGTAGTAGAGATCCGCGAGGAACGGTGGGACCTTCGTGTCGCCCCCCTTGAACTTCGGCATCTTCAGCTCCGGGCCGATCCGCTTCATGGCGTCCCTCCGGTCGTGGTCGAGACCTGGGTGGTCGACGGTTCAGGGCTGGAGGGGATCGCACCTGCGGTCACACCCTGTTCGGGGGGAACGAGGAAGGTGGTGACGGTGAAGCTGGCTTCCAGAGCCGGGAACTTCTTGCTCGTGTCTTCGGTGAGGGTGAAGCCGTTGATCGTGATCAGGCGGCCCGTGACCTCCACCTTTTCGTTGTTCGACTCGACCAGGGAGTCGAGGCCGTGGATGAAGTCGGCGACATGGAAGAAATTGCCTTTGAAGGTGAGCGTGTAGGGCATCACGGCGAGGCCGGCAGGACCGATGGCGGCGCCGATCGGCATCGTCGATGCGGCGACCTCGGTCGGCGGGACGAAGGACGCGGGCTGACCCGGTTCGGGCGCCGCAGTCGCTTCCGGCGTTGCCGATTCGCCGTCGCCGGTGGGAGTGAGCACGAAGGTCTCGAACCGCACCCCGGACTCCCTGGCGTTGCGGCTCAGCTGCACGATCAGCGAGGCCGTGTCGTCATCGGCGGGAGCGGCCTTGCCGAGCACGATCAGGTCCCGGTAGGCGCGCGGGAACGCCTTCTGCGCGGCGAGTCCCTGCTGCACTTCCCCTTCGTGCACGGAGAGCTGTTCTTCCTGCTTGGCGACCTGCTTGTCGAGTTTGGCGACTTCCTCTTTCTTCGGGCTGAGGAGCAGCATCCAGAAGGCGATCGCAAGGGCGACGACGGCGAGCATGGCGACGATGATGCGATTGCTGGCGCTCATTCGGCTTCGCCTTCGGTCGATTCGGTTTCGGTCGAAGTCGTTTCCGCCGTTTCGGTCGCGGTCGCCGGGGCTTCTCCTTCGCCTTCGGCGGTGACCGGGACCGGCGCGGCGTCGAAGGCGATGACGATGCTGAATTTGGCGATGTTCTTTCGGGTCCTGCATTCGCTGCCGCCTTCGGATTCTTCCCCGCCGGAGCTCGCTTCGCCTTCGCCTTTGGCGGGCAGTTCCGACGAAGCGACCGCGACCCGAGTGACACCGTCGATGTCTTTCAGCGCAGTGACGAAGCGGGCAACGGACTCCTGGCCGACGGTGCAGCCTTCGAGCTCCATCGCCGGGCCGGCGATCGACCCGCGCAGCCCGCTGCCACCGCCCGTTTCGTCTTCGCTCGAAGCCGAGGCGTTGAGTTCGGTCAGCCAGACGTCGGCGGGCAATACCAGCGAGAGTTCGCGGACCACGCGCTCCCAGTCGAAGCGACTGTCGGCCAGGCTGGAGATCGTCGCCAGCCGCTGTTCGTGCAGGGCCTGGAACTGAACGTAAGGGGTCAGTCGCCTGGCCTGACGCTGGGCAGAGGCATCTTCGCGCTTCAGCTGCGCCACTTCGGCTTCGCGTTCGGTGACCTGGTTGCCGGTCGTGACCAGCAGGGCGACGCCGACGAGGACGGCGACCAGAGCCCCGACGAGGATGTACGGGATCGGGCCGGTGCGCATCGGCGCCCGGGCGCCCTGGCGCATATCCGTCGGAGTGAGATCGATCGGCCGCATGGCTCAGGTCTCCAGCCCCAGGCCCATCGGCAGGACCAGTCGCGCGGCGGTGACGTCGTCAAATCCGCCCAGGGCCGGCGGTCGCGGTGCCGAGATCGGCAGGCCGACCTGGGCTTCCATCGCGGCAGCCAGCCCCCCGATCGCACTCCCAGAGCCGCAGAGGACGATGCGCGAAACCGGGACGGCGCTCTCGAGCGCACGGTAGTAGTCGAGCGAAAGGCGCATCTCGTCGACCAGGCTGGCGACACCCTCTTCGTTCGCCCGGCGCGCGGCGGCGACGGTCTCGGGGTCCCCCTGGATCTGCTCCAGCGGGGCTTCGAGGCCTGCGTAGAGGAGCCACTGCTCGGCGTGTTCGGGGCTTAGGCCGCGCTCGGTCGAGAGGCGGGCGACGATCGCCTCCATCCCGACTCCGGAGACGCGGGTGAAAAGACATGAGCGGCCACGAGCGACCGCGAGGTTCATCACGTCGCCGACGTTGCAGTAGAGGACTGACTCCTGCGGAGCCGGGACGCCGTCCTCCGAATGAGCGGGGGCAACGACCAGTGGCGCCAGCGCCCGGATCATCCCGAACGCGGAGAGATCGATGCCGGCGGGCTCGAGGCCGGCGCGGCGCAGCGGCTCGAGGAAGGAGGCCACCATCTCGCGACGCGCCGCGACGACCACGACGTCGACCTGTGGGGCGGCGCCCTCCTCGGCGGGGACGCCCCCGACCACCTGGTGCTGGAGCACCGCCTGGTCGAGCGGCATCGGGATGTGCTCCTGGGCCTGGAAGCGGATCGCCGCCTCCATCTCCTTCGGATCCTCGATCAGCGGCAGCCGCAGGGTGCGGACGATCACCCGCTGGTTGCCGATCCCGAGGCGGACCTGCTTGGGAAGCTTGTGCTGCGAGTAGAGCTGCTTGATCGCAGCCGCCAGACCACTGGGGTCGATCACCTCGCCCTCGTGGAAGACGCCGGGCTGCAGCGGCTGCACGGCCGAGGCGGTCAGCTGCGTGCTGCCGTTCACCGACACCCCGGCGACGGCGACGCTGCCCGCCTCGATGCTGAGGCCGGCGACGGCGCCACCCTTCTTGCGACGCAGGGCACCAAGGGAGCCGAGCGTGAGCGTGGGCTTCCGGAGGTTGATCGGTTTGGTCAGTTGCATGGGAATGGCGTTGCTCCGACTTCGAGCGCATTCCCTGAATCGGCAGATTCCGGCGAAAACTTTCGCCGTGCAACTACTTGAAACTAGGAGAAGGTGGAGAGATAGAGATCGACGAGCTGATCGCCAGCCAGCAAGCCGACTACGCCGCCCAATGCAAGAAACGGCCCAAAGGGGATCGCCTGCTTGCGAGCGGCGGGTCCCTGGCGCGCGATCATCGCCAGGCCGACGAGCGAACCCACGAGCAGGGCCACGAGCACGGCCGGAGCGACGTTGCGACCGAGGTACAGGCCCATCACGGCCGTGAGCTTGACGTCGCCCAGCCCCATCCCCTTCGGGTAGGCGAGTACGACGAGGAAGAGGACCCCCCCGGCGGCCGCCGCTGCGATCGCCCTCTCGGGCAGGCTCCCGGGGTCGCCGACGGCAGCGATGAGAACGCCGAGAACCGCCGCGGGCAGGAGGACCTTGTTGGGAATCACCCGCCGCTCGAGGTCGGTCAGGGTGACCGCCAGCAGCGTGGCGGTGAAGACCAGGCCCAGGGCCACTTCGGTCGGGTCGTCCCAGAGCACCGCGACGACCGCGACCCAGAGGAGCGCAAGGGTGAGCTCGGTGAGCGGATAGCGGGCGGAGATGCGCTCACCGCAGCAACGACTGCGACCGCGGAGCAGAAGCCAGGAGAACACCGGCACGTTGTCGTAGGCGGCGATCTGCGCACCGCAGTTAGGGCAGTGCGAGCGCCCGCCGACCACCGATTCCCCACGTGGCACCCGGTGGGCGACGACGGTCAGGAAGCTGCCGAAGAGAAGCCCCCCGACAAAGGCGAGGACCAGCGCTGGGCCCAAGGCTCAGCCCCCGTCGATCGGCGTGCTGGTGTCGACCTCGATGCGGGTCGGGGCCTGCGGGTGGTCGTACATGAACGAGAGTCCGTCTCCGCCGGTGTCTTTGCGTTCGACGCTGAAGGCGACGCCGAGTCGGTCGCCGGCGGGGATCGTATAAGGCGCCCCGTTAAAGGTCATCGTCAGGATCTTCGGTTTCAGTTCGACCGGCCAGAGCGATTCCAGGTACGTCCAGTAGGGCGTCGCGCCGTTGGTCGCCGTGAGCATCGTGTCGGTGGCCACCGGCGGCGAACCGATTTCGTGCCGTTTGAAGAGGTAGATGCAGAGCTTCCCCGAGCCCGACGAGATTTTGCCGATCGTCTGGGTGAAGACTTCCAGCGTCACGGTGCCGTTGAGGACGAATGATTCGGCCATCGGATCGGTGACCCAGCGATGGACCTGGGACTCGGGATTGGTGATCCCCACCGGGGTGTAATGGCAGCCGCTGGTGTCGTCTTTGCGGATCTGCACCCCGATGCCCGCGTCTGGCGAGGTGTCGAGGTAGGTGTCGTTGGAGTAGTCGAATTTCGCGGGATTGTTGATGTCTTCGGGATCGGGGTCTGGAGGACTGCCCAGCAGGAGCGCGTCGGGGGCGCCTTTGGTCGTGCCGGTCTGCAGGCCGCTCGCGCAGGTGCCGAGCGTGTTGTGAAGCAGGTGGTTGGCGGTCGGTTCCTGCCGCGAGGTCGTGCCGGTCGCTGCGCAGGGGGTGTCGGAGAAGAAGAACTGCTGGGCGGTGATCACTTTCCCGTTCGCCCCGGGCAGCGGGTCGCTTTCTTTGTTGTCGGTCGGGCTGACGAAGTTGGACTGGACTTCGACGTAGGACCGTTCCGCTGCCTGATTCCCCGGAGTATTGAGGCGCACCGCGACGACGATCTGTTTGTAGTCCTGTTTGCCCGGACAGCTGGCTTCCGAGCATTTTTCGTCGTTGCGCCAGACGATGTACCGGTAGACCCTGCCACTGACGTCGCCGCTGGTGAAGCTGGTCGGGCCGGGGTTGACCGTCCCTCCGGCGATGTGGCCGCCACCGTAGAGGCTGCCGCCGTTGACCACAAGGTTGCGATAGTTGCCCAGCGGCTGGCGGGCAAGGGCGAAGGTGCCGTTGATGACTCGGTAGTTGGGGCTGTTTGGATTCGTGGAAGCCGAGGGAGACGCACTCAGGGCGAGGTTTTTGTCTTCCATGCTCCGCAGCAGCTCGAGTTCCTGTTCGGCGTACTCGAGCGCGACCTGGCTGGCCTCTGCCCTTTGCGCGTTGCGGGTTGCCGCCGACATCAGCGTGAAGGTCGTCATCGACGCGATCGAGACGATCAGGATCGCGACCAGCACCTCGACGATCGTGAAGCCCGCCTCTTGGTTGTGGGACGCGTTCATCAATACCCCAGGGTGGCGTTGCGCAGGCTCGCTCCGCTCGAGATCACGAGCGGAGACCCGGCGCTGGTGGGATCCGGCAATCGCAGCGTCGCTTTGACATAGGTGGCATTGGCCGCGCTGGGGACGTAGGTGAAGATCTGGTTGCTCGCGAGACCGCTGAAAACCTGGGTGGCAACACCGGTGGTGGTGACGGGGAGCGTCTCCTTGCGAGTGCATGCGGTCGTGGAGCATTCGTAGGTGATCCGGCATTTGATCGCCGGGCTGCTCGACGCCAGCGTCGCGGTGCCCCCGCAGGTGCTGTGGCGAACGTAGCCTTCGAAGGAGATTTTGCTGGCGGTCCCTTCTTTGACCGCAATGCCGTTGCGCAGTTCGTGGGTAAGACGCTCGAGCATCCAGCGGGCGGAGCTGACGTTCTGCGATTCCTTGCTGATTTTCGGCTGCTCGCGAACGGCGCTGATCACCAGCGAGGCGACGGCGCTCATGACGACGACGCCCATTGCCGAGGCGACCAGCAGCTCCACGAGCGTGAAGCCTCCCTCCCCACTCTGTTGCCGCAGCCGCGCGATCATCGCCGCACCACCTTGAAGGCGCGCTTCAGCGGGCGAGCACCGGGGGTGCCGACGGCATTGACCGCCTTGACCGCGAACACGTGCCTGCCGAAGCTCTGCTTCCTCAGCTTCACCGGCGAGACGCACCCCTTCCACGGCTTCTTGTCGACGCGACAGAAGAACCTGGTGCCGGGTTGGCCGGTCAGGTCGGCGAAGCGGAAGACCGGCCGGCGGAGCCGGGTCTTGAAGGCAGGGCCGAAGGTGATCTTCAACTGCGGGACGACGTAGTCGATGCCCTTCTTACCGCCCCCGGGGGCCTTACCGGTTTTCCCGCCGGTGGTGCCAGTGGTCCCCCCAGTGGAGGTCCCTCCCCCATCTGGATTGCCCCCGGTGCCTTCTTCCTCGGGCGACGGCGGGGGGTCTTCCTGCTTGTAGGTGATCGCCGACGAGCAGGCCGAGACCACGCCTTCGGCTTCTGCGGTCGCGCGGTAGCTGGTAGTCGAGCCCAGGGCAACCGGAACGGTCACGGTTAGGCCGGGGCTCGCCAGCTGGGCCGCCGTGCCCTGCGCGACCGGTTCGCCCGCGCAGTCCACCGACTTGTAGACCTTGATCAGCGATCCGGCCGTGGCCTGACCGACGATGGTCGGGGTGGTCGACGGGTTCGGCGATGCAGGGGTGGTTTTTTCCAGCGACGGCGGCGGCGGGCCGATCACCAGGTCCGGCGAGTTCTTGACCGAGACGAGCAGGGTGCCGAGCGCGGTCCAGGCGTAGACGTCCTGCTCGGCGGAGAAATCGTCGTCGACGGCGAGCCGCTCCTGGGTGGTGAAGAAGGCCCGGGAGCCGCTCGCGGAAACCCCGCGCAGACCCGCCGAGAAGGGACCGTTGCCGCCCACCTGCCCCCCGG
>Ga0070665_100008967_pt1 | contig 10134 bp, 7 predicted proteins | sample KBSS13metaG_FD_65862 | JGI IMG/M metagenome (GOLD analysis project Ga0070665, IMG submission 65862) | Switchgrass rhizosphere microbial communities from Kellogg Biological Station, Michigan, USA - KBS S1-3 metaG | ecosystem: Host-associated > Plants > Roots > Rhizosphere > Soil ...
CAGCGGCCGACGATCGGGACGGCAGACGTGCCGCGTCTGCTCTGGCGTGCCGCGCGGTGGCCGCCGCCAGGCGCACGCGATCTGCCCGTGGCTAGCCCCTAGCGCCCAGCTCCCAGCCCCTATCCTGGCTTGGTAGTCCAGCCTCAGTTATGCGACGATTGTTGGGTTCCACGCGCGATTTTTGCAGAACAGGATGCTCGCCACATGACGCTGTCGCCCGTATTCCGATCGGACGAAGCGGTTCAAATCCTCAGAACCGCTGGAGTATGGAGCCGGCTCGATCCCGCCGCCCGCGGGCAGGCCGAAGCCATCAGCCGCGTCAAGCAGGACCTCCCGCAGATCCTCGACGCCAAGTACGTCGATACGGCCCGGCTCGTCGAGGATCCGGACGAGACCATCGGGATCGAATTCGTCCAGGAGTTCTTTTTCCTGATCCTGTTCCGATCCGTGCTGCAGACGGTCGGCGTGACCACCGCGGACCTGCGGCTGTGCTGCGAGCTGAATTTCTGCATCAAGGGCACCATCACCGCGGCGGACAACCTCTTCGACGATCAGGACAAGGCGCTGCTGCCGCTGAAGCTGGGCCAGGGTTCCCGATTCCGATCGATCCTCCAGCTGCTCGCGTTCGAGCGGCTGGTGAGCCGCGCGCTCGAGCGCGGCGTGAACGCCGGCTCCATTTCCACCGCGTCGGCCGATCAATTCCAGAAGGAACTGCTTTCCCGGATGGCCGCGATCGGTTCCCTGGAGGGCAGCGAGGAAGGCGGCGTCGAGGGCGTGATGGAGCCCGACCAGATGATCGAGCAGGTCCACCGCGTCCGGGGCGGCGCGCTGTTCGAGCTCGCCTTCATCGCGCCCCGCCTGCTGGCGACGTCCGTCGACCCGGTGTTGCTCGCACGCGCCCAGAGCGCGATCTCCAAGCTGGGCACCGCCTTCCAGATCGTCGACGACCTCACCGACTTCGAGTTCGACTTCAACCGCGGCAGCCACAATCTGCTCGTCTCGCAGATCACCCATCGTGGCAGCGCGGAGGAGCGCAAGCGCTTGACGACGCTCGGCGACGCCGTCGCCGGCGGCGGCGACGTCGTGACGGAGCTGTTCGCCCAGTCGGCGCGGGCGGTGGTCGAGCGCGGCGAGGACGAGGCCAAGAGCGCGCTGGGAGAATTGCGATCGCTCGGGTTCTGGTTCCCGACCGAGCTGAGCCACGAGCTGGTGCGCGCGATCGTCGGCCTGGACGGCGTGGACCGGATGCGAACGCTCTGAAATCAGCATTGGGTAATCGGGTAATCTGGTAATCGGGGAATTGATTGGAGATTGCCCGCCAATCCACCAATCAATTACCCGATTACCCAATCACCCGATTACCCGATTCATGACATCGATAGTCGTTCACTACAAAGAGCTCGCGCTGAAAGGGAAGAACCGTCCGTGGTTCATCCAGCTCCTCGTGCGCAACCTCAAGACGGCGCTCGCGGGGCTCCATGTGGCATCGGTGCGCTCGTCGATGGGACGGATCGAGCTCGAGCTTCGGCCCGACTCTCCTTGGGAGGACGTGCGGGAACGGCTGAGCCGCATCTTCGGCATCGCGAACTTTTCCTACGCGAATCACGGGCCGCAGGATTTCGCGGCGCTCGCCTCGGCGATCCTGGCTGACGTCGGCGACATCACGCCCGCGTCGTTCCGCGTCTCGGCGACGCGGTCCGACAAGCGGCTGCCGTTCACGTCGCCGCAGGTCGAGCGTGAGATCGGCGGCATGATCTGGGAAGCGAAGGGGTGGAAAGTCGACCTGTCGCACCCCGCCCTGACCATCCACATCGAGATGCTGCCGACCGAGGCGTTCTACTTCTTCGGCAAGGAGCCGGGCGCCGGTGGTATGCCGAGCGGGACCGGGGGACGGGTCGCCTGCCTCCTGTCGGGCGGCATCGACTCACCGGTCGCCGCATACCGGATGATGCGGCGCGGCTGCAAGGTGCTGCTGATTCATTTCCACAGCTACCCGATCCTGTCGCGTGCGTCACAAGAGAAGGTCCGCGAGATCGCCGCGCTGCTGACCAGGCACCAGCTCCGCTCGCGCCTGCTGCTGGTCCCGTTCGGCGAGTTGCAGCAGCAGGTCGTCCTCGGCGTGCCGCCCGAGCTGCGCGTGGTGATCTACCGCCGCCTGATGCTGCGGATCGCCGAGCGGCTGGCGAGGAAAGGCCGCGCGCAGGCCCTGGTGACGGGCGAGGTCGTCGGCCAGGTCGCGTCGCAGACGCTCGAGAACATGACGGCGATCGCCCAGGCCACCAGGCTCGAGATCCTCAGGCCGCTGGTCGGCATGGACAAGGACGAGATCACCGCCGAGGCGGTGCGGATCGGCACCTACCCGATCTCGATCATTCCGGACCAGGACTGCTGCACGCTGTTCACGCCGAAGCATCCGGCGACCCGCGCGCGGCTGGCGGCGGTCGAACAGGCCGAATCGGCGCTGCCGATCGAGGACATGGTGGCCGCCGCGTCCGCGGCGACCGCCGTGGAGGACTTCCGCTTCCCGATGATAGAATCAGCGGCCCCGCGCAGCGCGAAGGCCCAGGGAGAATCAGCATGACGACGTTTTCGTCCGTGAAAGAAGTGTCAGACGCCGCTTCCGGTGGGGCGGCCTCCGCCGACCTGATCGATCGCCTCGTCTGGACCTCGGTGTTCGGCAAGGATGCGGAGGTGCGCGGCGTCGCGCGCTTCACGGTGCGCTCGCTCGCGGCGAAGGCCGGCATCCGGCCGGCGTCGATCCACGATCTCTACCTCGCGATGGGGCGCGGCGACGCGGCCGGTTTCACCGTGCCCGCGATCAACGTGCGCGCGATGTCCTACGACACCGCCCGCGCCGTCATCCGCGCGGCGAAGAAGTTGAACGCCGGCGCCTTCATCTTCGAGATCGCCCGCTCCGAGATCGGTTACACCGAGCAGCGTCCTCACGAATACGCCGCCGTCGTCCTCGGCGCGGCGCTGCGCGAGGGGTTCTCGGGGCCGATCTTCATCCAGGGCGACCACGTCCAGACCAACGCCAAGAAGTACAACAGCCCCGACCGCGACAAGGAGCTCGAGGGGCTGCGCGCGCTGATCAAGGAAGAGATGTCGGCCGGCTTCTACAACATCGACATCGACACCTCGACGCTGGTGGATCTCGACAAGGCGACGCTCGACGAGCAGCAGGAGGTCAACGTCAACCTCGCGGCCGACTTCACCGCGTTCATCCGCAGCCACGAGCCGAAGGGTGTGACGGTGTCGGTGGGCGGCGAGATCGGCGAGGTCGGCGGCAAGAATTCCGACGTCCACGAGCTGCACGCCTACATGAAGGGGTTCAACGCCGCGCTCGCGACGCGCGGCAAGGGCCTGGTCGGGCTCAGCAAGATCAGCGTCCAGACCGGCACGGCGCACGGCGGCTTCATCAACGCCGACGGCACCCTGCGGATGGACGTGAAGATCGACCTCAAGACCCTCGAGGAGCTGTCGCGTGTCGCGCGCCAGGACTACGGGCTCGGCGGCGCGGTGCAGCACGGCGCCTCGACGCTGCCGGCCGAGGCATTCGACGCGTTTCCGAAGGCGGGCGCGTGCGAGATTCACCTCGCCACCAATTTCCAGAACATGGTCTACGAGCACGCCCAGTTTCCCGCGGAGCTGAAGGCCGAGATGTACACCTGGGTCCGCGCCAACGCCACCGAGGAGCGCAAGCCGAAGGACACGGAAGAGCAGTTCATCTACAAGGCGCGCAAGAAGGCGATCGGGCCGTTCAAGCAGAAGATGTGGGGGCTCTCCGACGAGGCGCGCCGTGCGATCGGCCAGAGCCTCGAGGATCAGTTCACCTTCCTGATGACCAAGCTCAAGATCAACGACACGGCGTCGGCGGTCGCGAAGTTCGTGTCGGTGCCGCAGATCGACGTCGATCGCAGCGCGGAGATCGTCGCAGCGGGCGGCACGATTACGGCGGCGGAGAAGAAAGCAGAAGGCCTGGCCGACTGATCGTGTTCTGCCGCGACCACGAAGGCACGAAGAACACGAAGACGCACGAAGAAAACAGGTTAGTACAAAACGTGCCTTCTTCGTGTCGTCTTCGTGCCCTTCGTGTTTTCGTGGTTAATGTAGCTCTCACGTTCTCTGCCTGCGCCGCGCATCACACCACCACCGGCCTCGTCCTGCGGGTGGATCCTCCTGGTGCGACGGTCACGATTTCCCACGACGCCTTTCCCGGCTACATGGATGCGATGGCGATGCCGTTCGATCTGAAGGGATCGGCGCGGGCCGCGAAATTGGCGCCGGGCGATCGAGTGCGGTTTCGGCTTGCCGTGAAGGGTGGACACTCCTGGGTGGATCGCGTGGAGGTCGTCTCCGCCGCGCCGGTGGACGCCGGGCTGCAAAATACGCCGGCGGTGCCGGTCCTGGTCCCCGTCGGCACGGCGATGCCCGACTTCGAGCTGACCGACCAGGCCGGCAAGCCGGTGGCGCTCTCGGCGCTGAAGGGCAAGGTCGTCGCCGTGACCTTCATCTATTCGCGCTGCCCGCTGCCCGATTACTGCCCGCGGATGGTGGAGAATTTCAAGGCGGTGCGCGCCCGCTTCGCGGCGCGGATGGATCGCGATCTCGTCTTTCTGACGATCAGCTTCGATCCGCGATACGACACGCCTGAGATCCTGACGAAGTACGCCGCGTCACAGCGGGCCGGCGGGCCAGGCTGGCACTTCCTCACCGGCGAACCGGCGACGATCGAGCGCGTCTGCAACGCGTTTGGCATTCAGTACTTCGCGGAGGAAGGGCTGATCACGCACACCCTGCAGACCGCCGTCATCGATCGTGACGGCCGCCTCGCGGCGACGGTCGAAGGCAAGGACTTCACGCCGGCTCAGCTCGGGGACCTGGTCGGCGCAGTGCTCGATCGCTGACCTGCTCGCGGATCGCGACTCCCGGCTCAGGGCCGCCCAGATGCGGCGGCGCGTGCCAGTCGCTCCGCGATATCCGTGAGGCCCGCCGCCTGTGCCATCTCCAGGGGCGTGTCGTAGTCGTCGATTCGAGTGCGCGGATCGGGATCGGCGCCCGCGTCGAGCAGAATCTGGACCGCCAGCAGGTTGCGCTCGGCGACCGCCATGTGGAGCGGCGTGTAGTCGTTGATCCCGCGCTCGTTCGCATCCGCCCCGAACGACAGCAATACGCGGAGGACTTCGTCGACGTCGGCTCGAGGCGTCGTCCCTGGCTGCGCGCGCGTGCAGGACAACGCCGCGATCAGCGGCGGGAAGCCATCGTCGGCTGGAGCGCGAGGGTCGGCGCCGATCTCGAGGAGTGTCCGGATGAAGGCGATCGGGCTGTGGTAGATCGCGTAGACGAGGCACGAGCCGATGCCGAAGGGCAGGTGGCCGTTCGGCACCATCTCGGGATCGTCGACGGCCGCGCGTAGGGCGTCGAGGTCGCCCCGGCGAAAGGCGGCGTCAATCAGGCCGAACTTTTTCGCGTCGGCGCAGCGTTCATCTTCGGTCGTCATGTCGGTCGCACGGATCAGCGTTTATATACCAGGAATCCGACGTCTGTCGGCGGTCCGGCAAACCCGGTTGACCAAGTTGTGGGTTGCTCCGTCTAAGCTCATGACCCGCACTTCCGCCCGCTGAAGGAGGATTCGTGCTTCGCGACCTGCGCCATGGCGCCCGCCTGCTGCTCAAGCAACCCGGCTTCACGGGAATTGCGGTGCTGACGCTGGCGCTGGGCATCGGCGCGACCGCAGCGGTCTTCAGCCTGATTCAGGGCGTTCTCCTGACGCCGCCGCCCTATCGCCAGCCCCGGCGCCTGGTGCTGATCCCGTCCGTTCGAATCGACCGCGAGCCGATCCTGGATCCGAGGCCGTGGGCCGCCGCGCAGTGGCGGGAATGGCAGACGGAAGCCGGGTCGTTCGACGCGATCGCGGCATACACATGGTCGTTCAATTTCCTGGTCGACGATGAGGGCAGCGAGTCGGTCGAGGGCATGATGGTCACGCGCGACTATTTTCGCGTGGTCGGTCTCCAGCCCGCGCTCGGCAGAGTGTTCGATGACGCCGAAACCAGCGTGTCGCCACCTCCGACCATCATCCTGGGTTATGAGCTGTGGCAACGCAAGTTCAACGGCGATCCGCACATCGTCGGTAAAACGATCCGGATGAGCCGCCGCGACACGCCGCCGACCATCATCGGCGTGATGCCTCCCGGCGTCCGGTTTCTCCCATCGCCGAGAGCGGCGAAGGAGCCCAACTACAACATCGACGGCCTCGTTGATTTCTGGATGCCGGCCACGCCCAATCCGAGGAATCTGAAGCAACCGATCTGGGATGTGGTGGGTCGACTGAAGGACGGCGTGTCGCTCGAAGCGGCGCAGTCCGAGTTGACGATTCTTGCCGCACGCCAGGCGCAGGCCGATCGCGACTTCGAGGGCTTCACCCCGCTGGTGGTGTCGTTGACCGCCGAGCTGAACCGCGATGGCCGCAAGATCCTGTTTCCGCTGTTCGGGGCCGCGGCGCTCGTGCTGCTGATTGCCTGCGGCAACACGGCCGCATTGCTCCTGGTGCGCGGCCTTCAGCGGCAGCAGGAGTACGCGGTCCGGATTGCCCTCGGCGTCGGCCGTGCCAGGCTCTTCGGTCAAGTGGCGGTCGAGAGTCTCCTGCTCGCCTTATCCGGCGGCGCGTGCGGCATCCTCCTCGCCTTCGGCATCGTCAGGTTGTTCAAGCTGGTTGGCGGGCACGCGATTCCACGGCTCGATGCCGTCACGACCGGCTGGCCGGTGCTCGCCGCCGGACTCGGCCTCGCCGTGATTGCCGCCGCGTTGGCCGGCCTCTTCCCGGCCGTCCGCGCGACGCGGCTCAACGCGAACGAGATGCTCAAGAGCGGCGGACCCAAGAGCAGCGCCGGCCGAGGCGAGCGTCGACTCCTGAGCGTCGTCACGATCGCCCAGACCTCGTTGACGCTGGCGCTGCTGGTCAGCGCCGGCCTCCTGATTCGGACGATGAACAACCTGTGGAACGTGCGCACGGGATACGCTCTCAACCGCATCCTGACGATGACCGTCACCGCGGTGCAGGGGAACTGGTCGGACTTTCATCTCCGCGCGCTCGAGCGGGTATCGAAGGTCCCCGGCGTCCAACAGGCGGCCTTCGCCTGGGGCGTGCCGCTCACCGGGAACAACTGGCCGTGGACGATCGACATCGAGGATCATCCGGTCACGAAGCCGGGCGACAGGCCGTCGCTGCCGATGCGCGCGGTCACGCCCGGCTACTTCACGCTCCTCGGGCTGAAGGTGACGGCCGGCCGGGACTTCCGCTCGAGCGATGCCCGCAACGCGCCGTCGGTCGCGCTGATCAACCAGCGGCTGGCGGATCGGTACTTCGCCAACGGCACCGCCGTCGGGAAGAAGCTGTGGCTGAATGGCCGGCAGCAACCGGCGACCGAGATCATCGGCGTGGTGACCGACGGCCGCGAGGACGATCTCACCCGGGCGGCGGAGCCCGAGGTGTACCTGTCGCTGTGGCAGTGGACGGCGTTTTCGAAAGACCTCGTGGTGCGGTCCGAGGGAGACCCGCGTTCGGTGGCGGCGGCGGTGCAGCGTGAGCTGCGCGCCGTCGATCCGACCGTCGCCGTCGAGAACGTCAGGACGCTCGAGCAGATCCGCGACGATTCCATGGCGTCCCGGACGTTCGCGACGCAGTTGCTCGTCGGGTTCGCCATGGTCGGAACCGCCTTGACCGTGGTCGGGATCTACGGGGTGCTGTCGCTCTCGGTGGCATCGCGGCGTCGCGAGATCGCGATTCGCTCCGCAGTCGGCGCTCAGCGTCGGGATATTCGCCGCCTGATCTTCGGCGAGGCGTTCTGGCTGATCGGAGGTGGCCTCGTCGCGGGGATCGCGGCGGCGATGATTCTGGCGCGGGTGCTGCGGGTGTTTCTGTTCGAAGTGGAGGCCACCGATCCGGTCACCCTGCTCGGTGCCGGGAGCCTGTTTGCCGTAGTCGCGTTGCTGGCGTGCTGGGTGCCTACGCGGCGCGCCGCGAGCATCGATCCGCTGGAAGCGCTGCGCTCCGAGTAAAGAAGGTCCGGCTAAAGCCGGACACTACCGGAGTCTCGACCGTGTTTCGGTAGTGTCCGGAGTCTCCACGCTGTTTCGGTAGTGTCCGGAGTCTCCGCGCTGTTTCGGTAGCGTCCAGAGTCTCCACGCTGTTTCGGTAGTGTCCGGCTTTAGCCGGACCGTGGTCATCCCATAAGCTCGCGCCGAGGAGCGAACTTCCGTTACTGCTGCGCGACGGCAGCCGTGCTGGTGCGCAGCTTCTGCATCTGCGGCAGGTTGGCGTCGGCAGTCGCCCACGCCTTCGCGGCGCGGGTCTTCGCCTCCTGCGCTTCGGCATTCTTGCCCTGACCCTCGAGCGATGCGGCCAGGCCGAAGAACGCCCGCCCGCTGCCCGGCTCACGCGCCAGCGCTTCGCGGTAGGCTTTTTCCGCAGTGGCGTAATCGCCGAGCGCCAGCGCCACATTGCCCCAGCCCTCGACGACCGGCCGCGGGTAGGCGGGCGGTTCGGTGTACATGATGTTGGCTTCGCGGTTCGCGGCCTTCCCGTAAAGCTCGTACGCCTTGCTCTTGTCGCCGGCCCGCGCCGCGATCGTCGCCTCGAGCTCCTGGGCCGCGATCCCGATCGGCTCCTTTGCCGACGTCACCGCGTCGAGATCCTTGTGCATGTCGGCCAGCGTCGCCTTGGCCTTGTCGGGCTGTCCGGTCGCGGAGTAGGCCAGGCCCATCGCCCAGTGCCGCCAGGCGTTCTGCTCCGGCTTGTCGTAGACCGGAATCGTCGCGCCGTCGAGGATCTCATTCCATTTCTCGAAGCGGACGACGCTCTTGATCAGGCCGAAGTAGCCCTGGCGCCACACCGTCCGCTGATTGTTGCTGTTGCGCTCGCGCGGGTTGTCCTTGTAGGTGAAGAGGTCCTGCACCCACTTCATCGAGTCGTCGTAGCGGCCGCCGAGGTTCAGCGCGTGAATCAGGAAATGCACGTTGTGGCCGTAGTGGCCGGTCGGGTAGAGCGAATCGGAGGCGATCCACTTCTGCTCGTTCGCCGCCGCGGCGGAGAACGCCGAGATTGCTTCCTGGATCTTGTCGCTCTGCGCGTAGATGTGTCCCGGCATGTGGAGCGCGTGCGGGATGTTCGTCACCAGACCGGCGTAGCGCTGGTTCGCGTGCCACGCCTTCTCCGGCATCTTGCTGCCTTCGTAGGCGTGTATCAGGTAGTGATGCGCGCCGAACTGCCCATCGTCTTTGGCGACGACTTCCTCGAGCAGGGCGATCGCCTCCATCGTGTGGGCGCGCGGCTCCTTGCTCGCCGCCTCGAAGCCGTTGTCGATCGCCAGGCCGAGCATCGACTTCGCCTCGAGATCCTCGGGATAGTCGGCGACCAGCTTGCGGAGGCCGGCGATGTACGCGGCGTCGGCAGCGTCCTTGTTGCCTGGTGCGCGACGGGCCGCCTGTGCCTCGATGTAGAGCCGTTCGCGCGGCGTCACCGTGTCGCGCAGCGCCATCGCCTTGGCGATCGCCTCGCGCGCGCGAATCTGCGGGTCGATCGCGGCGCCAGTGGTGGACCGGGCGACGGTCGCGTCCGCGTTCGAACCGGCGGCCGCCGCGGTCGCCGCACGGCCTCCGCCGCCGTTGCCCGGATCGCGCAGCAGCTGGAACGCCGGCCGGTAGTCGCTGGCGGCGCTCAGCGCGATGCACCAGTAGGCCATCGCCATGTCCTTGTCGAACTCGAGCGCCTGGGTGCAGGAGCGTTCCGACTCCTGGAACCAGAACGAGTGAATCTGCGAGACGCCCTGCAGGAAAAACTTGCGGGCGTCCTCGGACTTCGTCGTGACCGGAAAGTCCTTGGTGATGCCCATGCCCGGCAGCAGCTTGGCCGGCAGCAGCGGCTGCGCGCCCGGCGGCACGATGCACATGTCCGGCTGGGGCGCTGGCGCCTGTTTACCCTTGGCTGTCACTGGCGAGGATGAGGCCGCCGCGAGGAAGATGACGAAGCCGAGCCCGGTCATGTGCTTCATGGCGCCAAATATAACAGGGCGCCAGAGGGAAAAGGGACCAAAACCGAAAGGAAGGCCGGATCGCGGCTGCCGCCTGGGACGA
>Ga0070665_100008968_pt1 | contig 10134 bp, 8 predicted proteins | sample KBSS13metaG_FD_65862 | JGI IMG/M metagenome (GOLD analysis project Ga0070665, IMG submission 65862) | Switchgrass rhizosphere microbial communities from Kellogg Biological Station, Michigan, USA - KBS S1-3 metaG | ecosystem: Host-associated > Plants > Roots > Rhizosphere > Soil ...
ACCAACGCAGCGAGTCGCGCCATTCGTTCGCGCAACACAACGTTCTCAATCCGCCGCTGCTCGTCCGATTTCCGGGCCTTTGAGTCCGCCGCGGATGGACGCCGGCACTGATGCTTACGAAGCGCTCTGAGAATGTCCGTGTGATACCGATAGAGCGAGTTGCGGGAGACCTCAGCGAGTCGGCACAGCTCAGTGACCGTAGCGTTTTGTGTGGGGCGATGGTCCCCGTTCGGCTCAGTCAATGTTGCCAATGCTTTGGTGAGCCGCGCCTGCGCCGTTCGCCGGTGCGGTGAGCGTGTCGGTCTGTCAGCGCGGGACTTTCCGGTCATGGCTCTGTTCCTTCGCGGTCGAATCAATCGAGCGAATCATGGCGCGGGCTTCTTCGAGGCGCTCACGCAAGATCTTTAGAGTTTGGGTGGGCATCGCCGGTTCACCAAGCAGTAGTTCGCAGCGATGCACCTGCTCCAACCAGTATGGGCGGTGTGGAACCGAAACGGCGAAGTTTTTACAGCGCGTGCAGGTCGAGGGCTCCCGGTTCACTGGGTTGGGTCCCGTGGCGTTGCCGCGGCAAGCGCTGTATTCCTCGCGATACACGCAGTAACCATAGTCGCAGACGCCTAGAATGAGACCGGCGTCGACTAACATACGCGCGTAGGTTTTGAGTTCGGCCTTCATCCGTATGCCCCGAAACTGCGGTCGTTTGGCCAGAATCTCGCTGCCGGCGCGACCACCAAGCGTAGGGACACTCAGCATGTGCTCCCATGCCGATACCGATTGTTCGAGAATCTCGGTGTGGATCTCGCGATCGAGCGCATAGTCGTTGCCGACATAGCCTCTCTCGGTGCTCGCGTAATCGCGGTGTCCAAAATGTTGAGCCAAGGCGAATAGCGCTGAGCGATCTCGGAGCGCCGCAAAGCGCGCGAAGGTCCTGCGTCCTTGATGTGTCGTCAAATGCCACGGCTTACCGTCATGATCAGGAAGTTCAACCCACCGAGCAAAGCGGTTCAATAAATAGACGAAGCAGGTGCTCGTTGGAATATGGAACGGTCCGTGCGACGAATGCCGCCACTCAGTGGCTCCGCGGGAGCGCCAATCGCCGTACACGCGCAACCAGATCTCCCTACGGCCCGTCTGCGAGCGGTGGGGAGCGGAGAGGGCTTCGAGGACGGAGATGGCGTGAATCGCCGCGGGTGGTACGACCCACTCGTGGGGCCGACCGTGGTAGTCGGCTTCTTGTTTGAAAATGGTCCCGACCATCACGACCAGTTCGGATGCCTTGCGTGAGTCGCGCGTCACTCGAGACTGCACACAACCAACCTTCAGGTGCATGATCTCGCTAACCCGTGGACCCACCAGGTACGCAATCACCACGAAGCATGCTGCGTAGAGCATGTCCAGAAGCTCCGAGAGATCGCGGGCTAGCAGATTGGCCTGAGACCCCCTTGGAGTCGCTATCGTCACTTTGCGTAGTGCCCGCACGGCCGCGCAGTTGCAGGCGACTTCGCTGCGGCCGCGTCGCTGCGCAGTGGCAATTGCCAACGCGTACAGCTCACGGGCGCGGAGAATGTCAAAAGCGCTGCTCGCTAGGAACTCGATTGCGCCTTGAATCAGCACCACGGCGATGGCATCCGGCGTGTGGGGTCCGTGATGGGTAGGGCTTCGATGTACCCCCGCCAGCTCGCCGGCCGTTTGGCCTGGACAGGGATCGACGGACAATGCGTCATCGAGTTCGGTACGAAAGTGATATAGGTACACCAATAAGTTGATGTAACCTTGAACGGTCCCGGGGGACACGGCGGCACCGGTGCGATTTTTACGTTGAACAACATCGCACCGAAAGCGCTGGAGAGCGGCGGAGTCGAGATGGGCGAACCGACGGAAGGCTTCTTCGTCCATCCACCGAAGGAGTTTGCGCAGACACATGAAATAGCTGGCCACCGTCGTCGCGCGCTGCGGGAGCTGTGATATCAATGCACGCCTGCGGATAAGGGAGAGGAGCTGCTTAGCACTCTCCAAAAGGGCGACATGCTGCGGATCGGTGAAACGTCGTCCACTCGGCAAGCCAAAGTCCCAACGGATCCGAACTGGGTAATCCTCCTCCAGTACGTTGGTGGGCGCGAAGGTCCATGTGACGTCCTTCCAAGTTGAACCTTTCAGAAACCAATCGCGCTGAGAAGTCTCTTCGCTGCCGGCCAGTCGGGTTGCGTCCCGCGCTTTCACCGCAGCTCCGGCAGGGGTGGCAGCGTGCCTCGCAAAGGCTCGGCGGTCGCGAGCTCGCGCGCAGAAAAGCGCGTGAGAATGTCCTCCTCCAAAATCCGAAGCTGTGGAGCATAAATCAGCTGCCAGCGCGCCGGATGCAAGTAGCTGCTCGCGGCGCGCAGATGATCGCGCGCGTTCAAGAGACGCGCCAGGGAGGGTGCGTCGGAGGTGATGACGGCATTGGGGCAGCTGAAGCACCCGAGGAAGTTCGTGCACAACTCCCCCCGATGCGTGCCCGGCGCGATACCGGAGAACGCGTCCTTGCAGTTAAAGCCAAACATCGACACGGCCGTACCGCGCCCTAGCGTCAATCGAAGAGCGGGAGCAGGATGACCACGTTCGAGCGTGTTCGACTGCGGATGCTTTATATGTCCGACGAACGCGCTCTGCAGCGCAGCGACGCGCACGCGATTTTGGGCCTCAACTTCGGCTCCTTCAACATAGCCGACTGTTGTCGATAGATGGGCGTGGTTGGCAATGGCTTTAACCTGTCGTAAATCGCCCGACGCCCGGTAAAAGGCCGTGAGTACGCTCGGGCGGATCGAGGCGAAGGTGAACGGTGGTAAGTGATGACGCGCCGCGAATGCAGGGTACAGAAGTTGGACCATGCTGAACGACAAGCCTCTGATGCCCTGGTGGCCCTTGTAAAGAAACAACCGGTTGCGGTCGCACTCTGAAGCGTGCGGGCGCAGTCGACGGGTCCACTGTATGATGTCCCGTATCAGCGCTGGCGGCTCAAAGGGATCCGTGCTGCAGAAGGAACGACTTTGCGGTGCGCCAGCTCGAGCCTTGGTCCACACCAACAGCTCCCGATCATCCAGGAGTGGAATCGATTGCAGACAGTCGACGGTAAGCTCGGCGAGGGGCTCGGGATTGCCGGCGCTATGGATCAAGATGGCCAAATAGTAGGCAAAAAGCGACTCTGCCCGGGGATACAGGCAACGCTCAATACGCCGGCACCCTTGTTTTACGAGAGCTTGCTGGAGGGGACAGTGACCGCGACTGTGAATCACCGTCCATGGTGGTATGACACCGCCATAGCGCTCATCGATGTAGCGAAGCAGGTCACCGCGGCACGTACGGACGAAATCAGTGGCATTAGCACGTGAGGCGGCGATCTCCTTCTCAGCCTCGTCGCGCACAGCGCGCGAATCGGTGATATCACGTGCACAAGCCTTCAGAATCGTTTGCAGATCCCGTGCGGACAGTTTGTCGACTCGCCGAACATCACGGTTTTTCCACGGAAAGGGGTTCAGGGGAAACTCGATCTCGCCCAATACGCCGGGCCGGCAGCGGAGTAGCCACTGCAGCATGGTCCGCAGCGTCATGTACGTCGAGTATCGAGTCCCTTTGCTCCAGGGCTCACCGTCTTCGCTTTGTTGCTTATTGAGCCACTCGATGAAGCGCAACAACAGGTGTGATCCGATGTCGCTTAAATCCCGTACGGCGCGGTTCTGGGCCACAAAGCGAGCAAAGATCTTAAGGTGGTGCCAGTAGGTGCGCACAGTGGGCTCGGCTCGAGCGCCTGCGTGGTTCCAGAACGCTTCCGCCAGTGCACAGCTCACCGCAGGCGGCAGAGGCAACGACGAGAAATCAATGATCGTCTCACCCAACTTCCGTGGCGCATCCGTCCGGATGCCTTTAGCACGCTCCGATCTCGTCAGACCGCCACGTGACAGCACTCGGTTGATGTGCGGGCGTCGAGGCCGCATCGTCAATGCTCGCCTGCGAGTAGGGTATCCAACACATCGGCCAGGACGTATGTGTCGACGGCCACTGCGCGCAAGTATTTATCAGTGGTCTCAATAGACTCATGGGCCATGAGAATTTTTACGATCAACAGCGGGTTGATCGCTGCGCCCTGCGTAGCGAGCTGCTCGAGTCGAGCCAGCATCATACAACCGAACGACGCTCGTAGCAGATGGGGCATGGCCTTGAAATCACACGCATCGCCTGCGCGGTGGACCGCCCGCTGATAAGTGTTCTTCTTCACGGCTGCACCGCGGCGGTTGATGAAGAGCTCAGATCGCGGTAGTGCGCGACGTTTACGCGTCGCGCGCCTGAGCCAGGCGCTGCGATACTGGGCCTGATAGGCAGCTGTCTCCTCCAACAGGCTTGTCGAAGCGATCACGTAGCCGTTTTTGCGGCCCTTGCGGACCACGTTGATGACGCGGTACGCGGGTTCGGGTGCCGATCCTCGCGCCCATCGGTGCTGGATGATGTCTTTGACGCTGAGGCGCAGTAACTCGCTCACCCGAAGACCGGTATACAGCTGCCACCGCGCCATCAAGTCGTAAGGGGGTGGGAGCTCGGCCAAGAGCTCGCGCGCCTGCGTGCTGGTAAGCGGCCTCGGCAGCTCCTCAAACTGCCGCAGTAGAAAGACACTTCGGTCGGTGTCGTCGCCGTATCGGTGACGTGCCCGAGTACGACGGGTAACGGCGAAATCGCTTGCTCGTCCGATCAGCGGCGAAGCACGAAGCCAACCATTGCGAACAGCCCATTGATAGTATCTCAAGACACCGCGAACGCGATGGTTGACTGTGCGAACGCTGCAAGGGCGACCGGTGTGCTCGCTCGGCTGCTGAAGCATGCGGTTGCGATAAGCCACAAGGTCTATCGCATCGGCATCGCTCCAGACGATGCCGCTCTGCTCCAGCGCATCGAACCAGTCATATAGAATCTCGGTGTAGGTCCTGACGGTGTCAGCGGTGTGTGCACGTTGGATCGTATGTTCATGCAAGAAAGCGACTGCCGGCTCGATGAGCCGCATGTCTGAGCTGAAGAGGAGCGAAAAGCCGACCGGTCGCGGCTCCCGCAGCGTCATATTGAGCGCAGTGGTGGCGGCCTCTCGCAATGCCTCGGGTACCTCTCCGGGCGACGGCAACGCACCTTTGCGGATAATCTCAACCATGTGGGTGTCCGCGCTCCATGAGAAGCCTCACGGCGTCCACAAACGACAGCTGCAGCAAATGCATGGTGAGATCAATGGCGCCGCCGCCGCCCTTCGCGGCGCGTGTATCCCACCACTTTTGCCCGGTGATCAGGAGCTCAAACTCACCGACGGACGTCTGAGCGTGCCAACGGCGACTCTGCGGATCCTTGACCGGCAAGTAGGTTGGGTCCGCCTTGTGATATATCGCCAGCAACGCCAAGGCGTCCTCGCTGGGCATCTCGCGGAGAGACACTAATGTCGCTGGACTAAACTTCCGCTTCACAAGGTCCGCCTCGGGTGAGTTCGAAAACCCTCCCCAGACCCCTCCCGCGCTACTCGCCTCTGATGGAGGCTGGGCTACTCGACCCGGAGTCTAGTCCCTATCTCGGATCCTTGGAATGAAGGTGACACTCACGAATACCACCTAACATGCCAGCATTGCAACCACCAGCCGCTACGTCAGCACCAACCTGCAGATGAAGAGAGAAGCCCTCGAGCATTTCTGGCAGCGCTCCGGGCTCTCGCCCACCCGCGCACGGCCCTGGTCACCGAAGCCTGATCTACTCGCGTATCTCGCTTCCCTCTGATGTACCGCCTGTTATTATCTGGAGAACTTCTCACCGATTCCTCGGGAGTATCGGGCATGAACCGGCAGGCCCTCCGGATAAAACCGGACTCGGGACAATGAGCCTTATGCCGAGCTCCGCATAAGGCGCATGTCCGACGCAAGTTTTATGACATCCATGTCGCGGAGTCCTCCTCGGTTGCTGCCGAAGTACTAAATCGCATCGGCCGACTCTATGGCATTGAAGCCGAGATCCGAGATCGATCGCCGATGAGCGCAGGGCAGTACGGCAGGCCCAAGCAGACCTGAACTCATGGCTGCATACGTGGCTTTATGCCATCGTGCCCAGTTAGCCAGAAAAGCGAACTGGCGCTGGTAATTGGTTATGCGCTCTCGCGCCGGCCGGCGCTGACGAGCTATCGCGATGAAGGACATCTGGGGATTGACAACAACATCGCGGAGCGGGACTGGTTGTTCCCCGGCTCCGACGATGGTGGCTACTTCGCGGCAGCCATTTACAGTCTGATTAGTACTGCCAATATAAATGGGCTGAACCCAGAAGCGTATCTTCGACACTCCTGGAGCGGATCGCCGATCACGCTACCAACAACGCCGACGAGCTGCTACCTTATGACGTGCTCGCGCAAGTGCCGTCCCTTGTAATCGCCGCTTAAGGGCCTTCGTCCAATGCACCGTCCCCCGCGACAGGCACCAGAGCTGAAGGCTCTCCTTGCCCGTCTTCAGACCCAGATATCTCCGGCAAAGCGACTCCGGGTTCGTGCTCAGATGTTGACTACTGAGATCATCGCTCAAGTGCAGCGCCAGAGCCGGCGGAAGAAATAGCGACTCGACAATCAGCCGCTCATTAATGCGGCCCTCCCAAACGGGTACCCCTGACTGAGAGACTGGCGGGCCAAAACGCCAGAGCGTCAGGACACCTGTCGGAACGGGTGAGAGCCACTATTTGCCGATGAATTCAATCACCGGCTTGTCTATGTCAAGGCGACAGTCTCCCGTTAAAGCCCACTGACAGGTCCGCACGGATCTGGCAACGAAATCCAGGACCCGTTTTGATTATATCTGTTGCATTCTCTTATGTATGCTTTCGGATGCTTTGGAGGAGCGAAGGAGGTGGGGAAGGGAAGTTGAGAGGGGTGGGAGGGAAAGAGCAACAGATATAACGATGAAGCTTGCACTGTCGCCGGGGCCGGGCGCCGCACACATCGTGCCTTTATCCTCCCGCTGCTATTCCCGCCTTCTTAGGGGACGCTAAGCCCGCGATTGGTCGCCGGCACGTGCGCTAGCTCGCCATGCCAGCGCCTATTCGAGTGCGCGAGCCGCGCGTCAATCAAAACGAGGAGTCCCCCGGCATCTACGTAATGCTTCGGCTCAATTGATATGACCTGTAGCTAGTTCTGCTGTGAGGCGCAACCCGGCAGCTCCGATAGGCACCATCACGGAGAATCTGGGCAGCGTTGATGTTGGCCCCGATCTTCGTATAACGCAATGTACGCTCTCGGTCATTTCGGAGGAACTCATCACCAAGTCGTTGCACTATCGTTCGAGGGCCTGGTGATGAGTTGGCATATCCAGCCGTCGGCAGCATGTCCAGACTTTTCAGGAGTCTCTGATGTTGACAGGCTGGTAGCCAGCGCAGTGGCGCTGAAGGGGAGGGCCAGTTCAATCTTTGAGTGCGCGAGGCTCAGAACGATTGTCGATCGCCCTGATACGAAACACACCCATCGACAGGAGCGCCGTTGGACCCTCTTCTCCTCTCGTTATCCGCGCTGAATTAATTAGCCGCTTCTCGACATACAGCCCCAAGTTGTCTGATCTCTGGCTGGCGAACGTTGTTAGCCCAGCAAGGACCGGGGCGGCATATCCTCGGACCACCGCTTCCGTGCGCGGGCGCGGAGCGCGGGTGCCACGTCGCTTGCTGCTGTGAATTGCCAACGGGTTCCTCTGTTCCGCGGGATCTCAGTGAGTTTTCCGCCAGGCGAGAAGGGGCTCACCATTGTTAACAGTCTCGTCCGGCGCCGTCCGACGCTACGTATTGCCTAGTGCTCGCTACCGTCAGCCTGTCGTTCATAAAAATACCTCAGGGAGACTTCATTGGCAAAACGCCGGCACACTCCAACGCCCCAGCCACCTACGCCCGAGGAGGAGGGCAGCCTCCAGCGACTTCGCGCAAATCGTTTCGGAGTGCCACCCGAGTTTGATCCGGTTCCTTGGTCAATTGCTGGGCTCGTAGGAAGAAGCAAAAGACGGTGATCAGGATACCTATGCAACAAAACCCAGCTGACGTCCCCCGGCGTGGTGTATGAGTTCTGATCCGAATTTAATTCGGACGCCGATCGGCATAGGGGGCGCGGTCACCCGCGCGCCCCTGCCACACCACCGGACATGCGGGTCCGCATCCGGCGGTTCGGCGGGTTGAGCCGCTCTGTAACGATCAGACGAGGGAGGCCGAGCGAGTCGAAGAATGCAGCGGGTAGCGCGATTCTCATGGCTTTGACCTGCGCCATCCGCCAGGGACCGCGAGCGCTAGAGGCCGCTTTAGCGGCCCAGTCCGCTGCCCATACCCCGCGCTTGCGCAACTCCGCGTATCGCCGTGAGCCGTGCTTCCAATGCACCCATTGCACCGCCCGAAGTCGACGTCGCAACCAGGAGTCAAGATCGCGCAACACAGTAGGAGTTTGGCAATGGCCGAAATAGCCCCGCCAGCCTCGCAAGTACGGCGAGAGATCCTCCACCATTCTTGTTAGGCTAACTCCGCGCGCGCGGCTAGTCAGCTCTCGGACCCGCTCCTTGAAACGTCCCACGGCCTTCGGCGCAATCTTGCGCCGGGGATGTGGTCCGCTCGTGAAGCTAAAGCCCAGGAACTTGCGCTCCCATGGTCGAGCAACGGCACTCTTCGTGTGGTTGACCTTGAGTTTGAGCCGATGAGTGATAAACGCCGTAAGGCTTGCATCACCCGCTTTCCGGCTCGTTCGCTGCGGACGTACACATTACTATCATCCGCATACCTCACGAACCGGTGTCCGCGTCGCTCCAACTCCTGATCCCACTCGTCGAGCACCAAATTACTCAACACTGGTGACAGGGGGCCGCCTTGCGGCACCCCCTCGCGGACCGCACTGACCACACCACCTTCCATCACCCCGGCCGCGAGGAATGCACGAATCAGCTTCAGCATGCGCTTGTCACTGATCCGCGCCGCAATCCTCGCCATCAAGTTGTCATGACAGACCCGGTCAAAGAATTTTTCCAAGTCCAGGTCTATCACCCAGCGGTAACCTTCGGCTACATACTGCTGTGCCCGTGCGACCGCTTGATGTGCCGAGCGTCCGGGTCGAAACCCGTAGCTGTGATCGGAAAAGGTCGGGTCCCAGTGCCTCTGCAGAACCTGAAGCACCGCCTGTTGGATAAATCGATCCAACACAATTGGCACTCCGAGATTTCTCACCCCCGAGCCGTCCGGCTTGTCGATCTCGACTCGCTTTACCGGCTGTGGTCGGTAGGTTCCCTTCAGCAACTGTTCCCGGATGGTCGTCCAATGTTGCTTCAGGTAACCGGGCAGATCGCGGACGGTCATCCCATCCACCCCCGGTCCACCCTTGTTCCTCTTGACTCGTTGCAACGTCTGCTGGCAGTTCCCCCGCCCGCAGACCTCCTCCATCAATCGTTCGGTATCGGCCGGGTTTTCGTACATGCGCTTCGCCGTGAGCGTTTCGGTCCCTTGCCCTACCGCCCTCGGGGCTTCACCCCTACCTGCTGTGGGAAAGGCCAGTCCCAATTGCTCGGGTCGTGTTTTCTGCCGCTTTACGCTCATGAGTCACGCCGACTAATCACCGCTCCCTTTACCCTGCTTGCGCAGGACCGTTCGGGCCTTCGCCAGTCTCCTGGCTACTACGCCCTCTGCTGACTTCTGCCGCCCGGTCAGGACCGATTACTCGACCCTCAGCCGTGATTCCACGGCAAGCGGCAGATCTCCCGAAATAAGCTTGACCGCCTTCCGCACGCAACCGCCGGATCTACACCACCATGTGCTTGATGGATATGGACTTCGTGGCTCCTAGCCCACTCGTCCCACATGGCGTGCCTCTTATCCGATTCTTGTCCATCGGCTCGCACTTTTGCTCCACGCTTCCTTCAGACCCCGCCTCGCGGCGGTGCCCTTGCGCTTCGCTAATTCTTCACCTCCATCAGGTTGAGTAGAGGACTTGCACCTCCAAGCTGTCAAACATGTTCGGCGTACTAGGGAAGACGCGGCCGTAGGCCGCGGAGCCGGCGGTCATCGTGGTTTCCGGTTAAGGTTGGTGGTTACCAGACCAAACAACCAAGAACGAGAGAACACGCGATGACCACCGGCAAGGCC
>Ga0070665_100008970_pt1 | contig 10133 bp, 7 predicted proteins | sample KBSS13metaG_FD_65862 | JGI IMG/M metagenome (GOLD analysis project Ga0070665, IMG submission 65862) | Switchgrass rhizosphere microbial communities from Kellogg Biological Station, Michigan, USA - KBS S1-3 metaG | ecosystem: Host-associated > Plants > Roots > Rhizosphere > Soil ...
CTGTATTGGGCCAATAAGTGATGACACTCGTAGCCCCCGTCGGCGTCTTGCCGGTATCGCTCTGATACTCCTGCGTCTTCCCGTAAATAATCTCATGCACACTCGCCGAGAATTTCTCATTCGCGACCCAATGAGCCCCGAAGTTCAGAACGTATTTCGGATTCGCGGTAGTCAGATCCGACAGAGCGGCCTGATCGAACAAGGCCGACCCGGTTGCGAACGGTATCTGGCCAGCCAATTGCGCGGGTGCATTGTGTATGCTGCGGATGGTCGTATCGGAGTAGGTGGCTCCAACCGACAGATCGAGCTTGCTCCAACCATAGTTGAAAGGCGCATCGAGCGTGAAATCCACGCCCTTGGTCCGGGTATCGATACCGTTGGTAAACAAACTGACTGAGTATGAGCCGCCCGGCACGACCAGACTGGGTGGCACCGCCCCCGAATCCGCGATTGCCGTCGCGATCGCGGGACTCACCTGTATCCCATTGACCACCGAATTCAACGTGCCGCTGGCAACAATCCGATTGTTGATGTCGATCCAGTAGGCATCAATGGTCGCGGTAATCCCAGGCAGCGGCTGCAGCGCAAAACCGAAGCTGTAGTTCCGGGAGGTCTCAGGCTTCAGCCCACCCAGACCGAGATCTGCCGCTGCCTTCGAATTCGGCTGCAGCTGCACGGTCGCAGAGTCGGGCGAGACGTTGGTTGCCCGGTAGTATTCCTCGGCCAGTGTCGGTGCCCGGAAGCCGGTGCTCACCGTGCCGCGAATGCCGAACTCAGGAATCACATCATAGCGGGCAGTCAGCTTACCCACCGTCTTGCTGCCGAAGTCGTCGTAATGCTCAAACCGACCGGCGAGATCGACGCGCAATTGATCAACAGGCTTGGCGGACAAATCCACGTAACCGGCGTAGTTCTTACGGGAGTGACTGCTCGCGTCCGAGGGCTGAAACCCCGGATAGGACTGCGCGCCGCTCCCGATATAGGAGTTGGGATCACCGGCGCCGATCGCGTATGCGTTGCGCCGGTACTCGCCACCGAATGCCACGTTCAACGGACCTGCCAGGCCGACGTCGACATCGCGATTGATATCGACATTCGCAGTTGTCTGGGTGGCCTTGAAGAAGCCATCGTAGAAATCCCGTGGGGTCGAATCTGTGCCCGGTATCACCGTGCCGTTGATGTCGGTATAGCCGCCGGCAATCGCTGCATTCGCAGAATTCAACGTGTAGACGCGCACCTTGTCATAACCATAGTTCAAAGACAGATCCCATCGCCACTCATTCAATTCACCTTTCAGTCCTCCCGTGAGCTCATAATCGGTCTCACGAGTGGCTTCCAGAGGGCTGAATCCCAGTGGAAACAGGTAATCCTTCACGCCGCCCGTGATCGGCCCCTGGTAAGAGATGGTCGAGGGCGTACGATAATTCTCATAAGACTGCGCATCCTTATCACCATAGGTGCCGAACGAATAGACCTGAACGCCGTCAACCACGTCCACCCCGGCATTGAAGGAGAAAAGCCTGCTGTGATATTCCGCGTCGCCGGAAATCAGATTGACGTTGGGGTAGCCCGGGACATTCGCCATGTTGGTGTCCGGGTAGGTCAGGTTGGGATTCAGGGTGCGGCCATCCAGGCCGCCGCGGAAGCTGTGGCTGTGATTGCGGACCTCGGCGGTGAGATTCAGGTATCCGCCGGGGACAGGCTCGAAGCCGATGTTGCCCTGGACCTGGCTGGTACCGCCACCGCCGTCATAGTACGCGCCGTACGTGCCCCCCAGATTCCCACCATTGTTGTTCTTCTTGAGGATGATGTTGATCACCCCCGCAATGGCGTCCGATCCATATTGGGCCGCCGCACCATCGGTGAGCACCTCGATATGATCGATCGCGTCCACCGGGATGAAATTCAGATCCGCGCCCGCACCGCCCTGGTACGGGCCACCGAGGACGGCGAGATTGGCGGTGGTATGGCGCCTTTTTCCATCAATCAGAACCAACACGTCATTCGGGCTGAGCCCGCGGATCTTGGCCTGCAATGTCTGGTTGGCCTGGTCACCGCCGAAAGCCTGAGCCGTCAGTGACGGGATGAGGTTGGACAAGGTCGTGATCAGATCCGGCTTGCCCGCCGCCCTTTCAATCGATTGGGAGGCAATCACCTGGATGGGAGCCGCACTTTCCACGGCCTTGATTCCGGTGACGCGCGTGCCCGTAACAATCACCTCATTCACAGACGACAGATCCCCGGAGTCGGAGTCCGGGGACCCGGCTGCATCGGCCGCGGGTGCCGCAGCGTCCGCCGCGACAGCCGCTGCAGCGGAAACGCTCACTCCAAGTGCGATAACTCCCAATACAACAACGCCGTCTCGTTTCAAGTGCATCGAGTGACTCCCTGTGGATCGTTTTTATGCAACATCCGTTGTGTGTTGCAAAAAACCGGCCAGGGAGACCCGCGGCTCAGGCAGCGTTATATTTCATTGAGTTATGCGTTGTGTCACCTGTTTATAACCAACACCACAGGCACCGCGACAGAGCGTCGTGGCACCAACAGAACGCGTCTAACGCGCAACCGCCCTGGCGGTGGCCGCCACCAACGTGATCGCACCGGCCGCCTTGATGAGCAACCCCAGGCCGGAAGTCCCGAGCAACATGAAGGTGATGCGCCGGAAGTTGATGTCGGAAAGTGACTTGTAGAGGTTGACCCCCAACAGTGTACAGGGCAGCACGATCGGCACTGTTATTACCAACAGCGCCCAGTAGGTCGGGCCGAAGGTCTCGGGGCGCTGAATCGCCAGCATGGCGAGCGATACGAGCTGCAGACCCAGAATGTACGGCTGCACGATGCTGCGCGACTCGACCTTCGGCAACTGCCGCAAGCCGCTCCAGACCACCACGGTAGCGCCGGGAAAAGCCGTGAATCCGCCGATGACCCCACCTGCCAATCCAACCAAGGCAGAGGCCGGCCAGCCGCTCTTGCGCTCCACATGCAGACCCTCGGGTTTCAACATGGAGTAAGCGGCGTAGACGATCAGAAAGCCACCAAAAACAGCCATCAGCTTCACCGTCGGCAGCGCGTGCAGAATCGACAACCCGACCGGAACACCCACCAACCCGCCGAGCAGATAAGGCGCAGGCCCTTCCGGCCACCACTCCCGCAGCGGCCGCATATCCTGCTTCAACTGGCGTAACGACATCAGCTGATTGGCAGACGAGAGCGTCATCAACAGCGGCACACCCAGCTTCGGCGGCAACAGCCACAGACACAGGGCGCCGATGGCGGAAAACCCGAACCCGGACAGGCCGCTCATGATCGCAGACAGACCGAGGATCAACACCAGGGCCGTCAGGGTGGTCAGCGAAAACTCACCCGACACGACTTCAAGCACGTTCAAGACAGAATCAAACCCAGACTTTATCGAGCGCCGAGCAGAACGCCTTCATGTCGTCCATGGACCCTACAGTGACCCGGGATACCGTCGGCCAGATCGGCCAGTTGCGCCCGATCTCCACACTTTGGGTCCTGAACGCCGCGCGCATGTCGTTCGCCGGCTTCGTCTTCCAGTCGATCATCAGCATGTTGGCGTTGCTGTTGCCGACCACCATTAGCTTGCGTTTCTTCAGATGCTCCAGTGTCAGGCCCCGCGCCTCTTGCATCTGCTTGCGTCGAGCCGCAATCAGGTCAGCCGATGTCAAGCTCGCGGTCGCACAGGCGAGAGAGGGCACGGGCAACGCACCGGACTGCATGCCGCCGTCGTAGCGCATCAGCTTCGTGATGATGTCGGGCCGGGTCATCACATAACCCATGCGCATGCCCGCCATCCCGAAGATCTTCGAAAACGTCCGCATGACGATGACATCTTTGTTGTCTTTCGCCATGTAGGACGCCGTGGGCACGCCCGCGAAGTGCGTGTACGCCTCGTCAACCAGCACGATCGAGCCTGGCGGCTTGTTTGCCACCAGCCATTCGATGTCAGCCAGCGGGGTCACCGTGCCTGTTGGGTTGTTGGGCGTGCAGATGTAGAACAGGCCGGGATTCGGATCCGCGGCCAACATCGCTTTGACGTCGTGCGTCCAATCCGGCTTGAGCGGCACCCGCTTGACTGGCGCTCCCAGCCATTCAGCCGTCCTTCCAGCCAGCTCGAAGGTCGGATCCGCCGTGATCAAGGCCTTGGTCGGCGAGCAAAAAGTCACCACGGCGCGCGACAACGGATCGCTGGAACCAGGCCAGGGCGCAACATGATCGGCAGGCACCCCCTCCACCAGGGACACCGCCTTGATGAAATCACCGCGCTGATCTGCGGGCTGGTAGCGATTACTGCAGGAAATCACCGCAGCGGCAGCCGCCTGACCGGGCGCCATCGGGCCGGTCCAGCATTCATTCGCACCTATGCGCGTTTTGGCATCCGGCGGCGGATCAGGGATGCCCCCGGACGCCCATACAGGTCGACCAACGCTGGCGACCGCACTGACCGAGCTGAACACCGCCGCGATTCGCAATAGCTGGCGGCGGCTGTAGCCCCGACCCAGCAGATCATCTGCAACTTCCTCACGGGACATAGCCGAACGCCTCCTGCAAGAGCGGATTTTCTTATCCGCATCTGACATCCAAACGGCATGCCAGGCAGACGAACGGTTATGAGTCAACAGGAAAGTGGTTGTATGACGCACACTTGCGACGACATGAGGACCGCTGCCTCAGTCTCCCGGTCGAGCGTCCTGCACCGGCCACGTGCGCCGCACCACGACACGGCGCTCAGTTGGTGCGCAATCTAACCCGGTCTAACCTGACCTGACCCTCGAACAACATACTTGTAACTGGTCAGTTGCTCCACGCCGACCGGACCGCGGGCGTGAAAGCGATCGGTCGAAATACCGATCTCGGCGCCCATCCCGAACTCGCCGCCGTCGGCAAACTGGGTCGAGGCGTTGTGGAGCACGATGGCGCTGTCGACCCGCTGCAGGAAGCGATCGGCCGTTGCCTGGTTGGATGTCACAATCGACTCGGTATGGGCCGAGCCGAAAGTCCCAATGTGCGCGATGGCCCCGTCCACCCCGTTCACCACGCGGGCCGCGATAATCGCGTCCAGGTACTCCGTGTACCAATCCGCATCGACGGCAGGCACGACACGGGAATCAACCTTCTGGACGGTAGCGTCCCCACGCACTTCACAACCTGCCTCGAGCAGGTCCTTCACAATTGGCGCCAGATGGGTGTCGACACAGGCCCGATCGACCAACAAAGTCTCAGCAGCCCCACAAACGCCCGTCCGCCGGAGCTTGGCATTCAAAGCAATCGTCCGAGCCATCCGCAGGTCCGCATCTGCATCAACATACACATGGCAATTGCCTTCCAGGTGTCCAATGACCGGTACCCTGGCTTCCTTCTGAACGCGCGCCACCAGGCTCTTCCCACCCCGCGGGACAATCACATCCACGTAGTCGGTCATTTCGGCCAGCATGTAGCCGACGGCCGCACGATCCGTCGTGGGCACGAGTTGGATACATTCGGCAGGCAGGCGAACTGCCGACAGTCCGTCCAGCAGACACGCGTGAATAGCCGCATTGGACAAGCGGCTCTCGGACCCACCGCGCAGGATCACGGCATTGCCCGACTTCAGGCAAAGCGAACCCGCATCCGCAGTTACGTTGGGCCGGCTCTCATAAATAATGCCGATGACCCCCAGCGGGACCCGGACTCGTTGAATGTGCAAGCCGTTCGGCCTATCCCACTCGGCCGCGACGGTCCCCACGGGATCCGGCAGCTCGACGATCTCTTCAATGCTGCGGGCAATGGCTTCGACCCGCTTCTCGTCCAACCGCAGGCGGTCCAGCAAAGGCCCGCCCAAGCTCGCATCCTCCGCTGCAGCCATGTCTCGGGCATTGGCTTCGAGGATTTCAGACCGCCGCGCGCGGATCGCAGCCGCCGCCCTGGTCAGCGCTTCGTTCTTGGTCTCAGTCGAAACCACAGCCAACGCGGACGCCGCCGCCACAGCTGCCTTCCCCAGGCGCGTCATCAATTCCGAGATATCACTCATCGTGTCGCCCCGTCACCACCAGGTCATCGCGGTGGATAATCTCATCGCGGCCGCGAAACCCGAGTATGGCCTCGATCTCCGAGGACTTGCGTCCCCGGATACGCGCCGAATCAACATCCGAATAACCGATGATGCCGCGCGCCACCTCGACTGCATCGGGCCCGAGCACACTCACGGTATCGCCTCGTTCAAACTTGCCCTGGGTGGCCGTAACACCGGCCGGTAACAGGCTCTTGCCTTCGTGCAATGCCTTCAGAGCGCCTGTGTCTATTGTGATGGCGCCGGCGGGTTTCAACGTGCCGGCAATCCACTGTTTGCGAGCTGTTGCAGGGTTGCCGTGCGGCATGAACCAGGTACAGCGCGCACCCTCCTCCAACCGGCTCACCGGATGTTTGGTGTGCCCGGAGGCAATACACATATAACAGCCGGCGGCGACGGCGATCTTGGCGGCCATGATCTTTGTCGTCATTCCGCCCGACCCAACAGCAGACGCGGAGGCACCGGCCATCGCCTCGATCTGCGGTGTGATCTGCCGCACCTGTTGCACAAACTGCGCACTCGGGTCCTTGTTGGGATCGGCCGTAAACAGACCTTCGACATCCGACAACAACACGAGGCAGTCCGCACCGGACATCTGGGCCACCCGGGCAGCCAGCCGGTCGTTGTCGCCGTAGCGAATCTCCGCCGTCGCAACCGTGTCGTTCTCGTTGATGACGGGGAGCGCGCCGAGAGCCAGCAGAGACTCGAGTGTTGCGCGTGCATTCAAATACCGACGCCGACGCTCGCTATCCTCGAGAGTCAGCAACACCTGCGCCACTGTTACGTTACTTGCCTCCAGCAGCTCCTTGTAGGCGTGCGCGAGCCGGATCTGCCCGACCGCGGCGGCGGCCTGGCTCTCGTCGAGCCGCAGGCTGCCCTTGGCGAGGCCGAGTTGACGCCGCCCCAGGGCGATCGCGCCGGAGGAGACCAGGATGACCTGCTGTCCCCGCTTGCGCATGCGCAATAAATCTTCGACCAGGGTCTCCAGCCACGTTCGGTTGAGTCGTCCGGTGTCCTGATCAACGAGTAACGCCGAGCCCACCTTCACGACGATCCGTCGCGACTGCAGGAGTGGAGAAGCAAGAATGGAGGGTCTGGGGGGCATTGGAAAACTATACGCAAGTGGTAATACACTTAGTATGAATGGCGAAAGCCTAGAGGGTGAGCACGGTGAGCAGAGATTACGAGCCGGTACCAGGGCAGTGGTACGAGAACCTGGAAGAGGAAGAGCCGTTCCGGGTCCTGTCCATGGACGAAGATTCCGAGCTCGTCGAAATCGAATACCTCGATGGGGACATCGAGGAAATCGATCTGGAAACCTGGCACGAAATGGACCTGGAGCTCACCCAAGAGCCTGAGGGCTGGTCCGAATCCCACGACGATGAAGACGAAGAAGAGGACGAGGACGACGACTGGGATGATGAGGACGAAGAAGACGACGACCTCGACGAGGATGAAGACGAGGACGAGCCCGACGAGCGCGAAGACTACTGAGCTGACTCCTGGATAACTGGTACCACGAAAAAGAGTCGGCGTGGCTATACCACCAGGTCGCGGCAGTTGAGCCGGATCCCCCTAAACGCCAATTGTTCCTGCGCCTGGCCGCCGCCGCTGAACAGCAGGCGGCGACCTGGTTGGCCACAGCCCCAGACAGCACGGACCGAGTGTTCGTGCCCACTCTCCGAGCGCGCATTGTCGCCGGATTGATCCGAAGGCTCGGACCCCGCTCGTTAAAGCCTATTCTGGCCGCGATGAAGTTGCGCGGCTTGTCCGTCTATGGTGCACCTGTCCAGCAGGGGACGGCCGGACAAGTGGTCCCAACTCCGACGCCGCCCGACGGTGCCGGACACCTGATGCCAACTTCGCTGTCCGAAGTCGGTGCACGCCATCGGAGCAGTCTTGGAGGCAACCTTCGTGCCACAGTCTTTGGCATGAACGACGGGTTGCTTTCCAACGCCAGCCTGGTCCTTGGTGTTGCAGGCGCGGGCGCCGGCCATAATTATGTCTTGATGACCGGTGCGGCCGGGTTGCTTGCTGGCGCGTTGTCGATGGCCGCGGGTGAATATGTCTCAGTGCGTACGCAGCGCGAGATGTATGAATACCAGATCGCCTTGGAGCGTGAGGAAGTCGCGACATACCCCGAGGAGGAAGCTGAGGAGCTTGCCCTCATTTACGAAGCGCGCGGCGTCAACATCGAGCAGGCGCGCGCGGTAAGCCGGTCTCTTCTATCCCGTCCGCAGCAAGCGCTGGATGTACTGGCACGCGAGGAACTCGGCCTGAACCCCGACGATCTGGGGTCACCATGGCGAGCAGCCATTTCGTCGTTTGTGGCGTTCGGGTTTGGCGCACTGGTGCCCTTGGTGCCGTTTCTTGTGCGGCTACCAGCGTCCTATGTGCTTACTGCCACGATCACGCTAACCGCGTTGGCGCTCTTCCTGGGCGGGATGGTCGTCAGCCTCTTCACCGGCCGGCAGGCCTTCCGCGGTGCCATCCGCATGGTTCTCATCGGCGGCGGTGCCGGCACCGTGACTTATCTCGTAGGTAAAGTCCTTGGCACGGTGACCGGCGGACCTTAATCCGGGGGTGCCAGTCCATTGGGCGCTGCACCGCGCGCCCTGAACCTTTTCTCAGGCCGGCAGTCCATTTCTTAAGATGATCTTAAGATTTCTCCCCCTGAACCCTTGAAAGGCCCTGCCTCACCCCAAGCCTGAACACCATGAAACGCATCCTCCTCTTTATCGCCACGAACCTTGCCATCGTCGTTGTCCTGTCAGTCGTCGTTCGGCTGCTAGGGCTCGACGCCTACCTGGATGCCCGCGGCGGCAGCCTGAGCCAGCTCCTGGTATTTGCGGCCATATTTGGCTTCGGCGGTTCGCTCATCTCGCTAGCCATCTCGAAGTGGATGGCCAAACGGGCCATGGGGGTGGAGGTCATTACCCAGCCGCGCAACGCTACTGAAAGTTGGCTGCTCAACGCCGTAGCGACTCACGCGCGCAATGCAGGCATTGGAATGCCAGAGGTCGGCGTATTCGACTCGCCTGAGCCGAATGCGTTTGCGACGGGTGCCAGCCGTAACAACGCGCTCGTCGCTGTCAGCACAGGGTTGCTACAGCGCATGAACGAGCGCGAGGTTGATGCCGTCCTTGGCCACGAGATCAGTCACGTAGCAAACGGAGACATGGTGACGCTTGCGTTGATCCAGGGCGTGGTCAACACGTTCGTGATCTTCCTCTCGCGCATCATTGGAAACCTGGTCGATCGCGCGCTCTTCCGTTCGGAAGACGGTCGTGGACCGGCGTTTTTCATCTCGGTCATCGTGTCGGAGATCGTGCTGGGCATCCTCGCCAGCCTCATCGTCCTTTGGTTCTCGCGCCAGCGTGAATTCCGCGCGGACCGCGGCGGCGCGAAGCTCGCGGGGCGATCCAACATGATCGCCGCGTTGGAAAAGCTGAAGGCAGCGCATGAGCCCCTGCCACAACAGTTCGCCGCGTTCGGCATCGCCGACGGCAGTGTCGCCAGAGGCTTCGCGAGACTCCGCATGAGCCACCCGCCCATCGAAGACCGCATTAGCGCCCTGCGCGCCCTCCCCGCCGATATCCGGTAACGTGTAACCTTGCGGCATGAATGCCGCAATAGCTGACATATTGGGTACCGATGGCGTCCTCACGGACGCCATCGACGTCGAGCCGTACCTGACGGACCACCGCCATCTCTACCACGGACGCGCCCTGGCGGTAGCAGCGCCACGCACGGTGGAACAGGTGTCCCGCCTGCTCGCATACTGCAACGAAAACCGCATAGCCGTCGTCCCACACGCCGGAAACACCAGCTACTGCGGCGGCGCCACCCCCGACGAATCCGGCCAGCAAATCGTGCTGTCCCTCAAGCGCCTGAACAAAATCCGCAGCGTCGACCCGCTCAACTATTCCCTCGTCGCCGAAGCCGGTTGCATCCTCGCAGACGTCCAACGCGCCGCAGACGACACTGAACGTTTCTTCCCTCTGAGCCTCGGCTCCGAGGGCACTTGCCAAATAGGCGGCAATCTCTCCACCAACGCAGGAGG
>Ga0070665_100008974_pt1 | contig 10132 bp, 5 predicted proteins | sample KBSS13metaG_FD_65862 | JGI IMG/M metagenome (GOLD analysis project Ga0070665, IMG submission 65862) | Switchgrass rhizosphere microbial communities from Kellogg Biological Station, Michigan, USA - KBS S1-3 metaG | ecosystem: Host-associated > Plants > Roots > Rhizosphere > Soil ...
CCATGAAGTCCACGTTCAGCAGGGTGCCCGGAACGGTGGCATCCGGGAAGAACTGGTTTGGTTTCGGGATCCAATGCACCTTAGCCATCTTGGCTCCGTCGGGGAAAGGCTGGCCGTTGCCGGGAATGCCGGACCGGTAGGCCTCGATCATCGCCGGATTGCCGAGGATCATCGCCATCACTCGCTCGTTCCGGCTGATGGAGATCGCCTGCCATCCTTCGTATCCCCGGAACTCAGAAAGCGCGAGCCCACCCGGCACCTTCACGTCGTACTTGTCCTGCGCGGAAATGGCCAAGCCGCCTAAGACGGCAAGCCATGCCGCAATTCCAACCGTCAGCATGCTCTTACGACTCATCGCAGCACCTCCACTTTCACGATACAGACAGTGATGAGTCGCGTCGATTGGACGATGGTATCGGTCGATACCTTCGCATCTGCCGGCCTTCCTGAGTCCCCTGCGAATGGGCGCGGTCGCGCGGATTGGATTCCTTGGTTCGCGCCGGTGCACTCGCCAGTTGGGCGAGGTGACGCAGATCTCGCGCGCCGATTTGCCCTGGCAAGTCTTGACGTTCCCGATTTCAAGGACCGGCAGTCACGACGGGTCGACGCTCACCTCGGTAATCGGAACTTGTTGACGGCCGAGTCAGTGTCGTGGATCCTGAGATCGAAGAGGCACCGGCTCTCAGTACTTGCTCAGACCTGCTGAACTGGAGAATCCCGTAGAATTCGCTACTCTCGCCTCGACGCTCGCTGTGGGCCACAGGCGTGAGGACTTCAGATGACGAAGCACACAGCCACTATTTCCGCCGCCGGCTCACACGGGGCCGATGCGCGCGGAGCCGGAGCGGCGGTCTGAGATGGGTGCGCATTCGAAGCCCGCCGTGACTGAAATCATGCAGCTGCGTCGATGTCTCAACGACTTGGCCAGCATCATGGCGCTCCCGGGCCTGCGGACGGACGGCGAGCCAGCGCACATTGCCGCCGCGGTAGCCGAAGCGCTGAGTGGAATGCTCGAACTCACGTTCGCATTTGTACGGTTGAACGATCCGGAGGGCGGAATTCCCCTTGATACCTTGCAAGCTGCTGAACTCCTACAAGAGCCAGGAAGTGCGAGAGAGCTCAGTGAAGCCATCGACGTGCTGCTTCGCGAGCCGCCGCACGCGAGCTCAGGCGCCCGCATAGTCGTCGGCGGTATCGAGCTGGCCCTGGTGTCCACGCCTATCGGTCTAAACGGCGAGATTGGGATTATCGTCACCGGATCGGAGCGACTCGACTTCCCGGCAGATCCCGAGAGGTTACTGCTCGACGTTTGCGCGAGCCAGGCTGCGGTTGCGCTGCAACAGGCCGTGCTGCGGCGGACGGAGGAGGCGCTGCGAGCTCGCGAACCGTTTCGAATGATCGTCGACGACCTTCCAGTGATGGTCACTCTCATGTCATCAGCTGGTGAGTTCGAACAGGGCAACCGACACATGCTCGAATACTTCGGTGCGTCACTGGAAGAACTAAAGCGCCGACCGACCACTTGGAGCTTCCATCCAGACGATCGTCCCACGGTCGACGCGCGGTGGCAGACGTCCGTCGCAACCGGCCGTCCCTACGACTACGAGGCTCGCCTCCGCCGTGCGGATGGCACGTACCGATGGTTTCACACCCGCGGCTTTCCGTTGCGAGATACTGAAGGACGGGTCGTACTTTGGCACCTGCTGCAAACCGATGTTGATGACCGTAAACGCGCTGAGGACGCCCTCCGGGCCAGCGAACGAAACCTCAAACTGCTCATCGACACGATTCCGGCGCTGGCCTGGTCGGCGCGGCCCGATGGAACCGCAGAGTTCTTCAACCAACACTATGTCGACTTCACCGGCCTTTCGGTCGAGGAGGCAAGCGTTTGGGGCTGGACACGTGCCGTGCATCCTGACGACGTTGACGATCTGACCGCAACGTGGCAGCACATCCTGGCTTCTGAGGCGCCGGGAGAGGTCGAGGCCCGTTTGCGTCGGCACGACGGAGTGTTTCGCTGGTTTTTACACCGGGCCAACCCGTTACGCGAGGAGTCGGGCGCTGTTATCAGGTGGTACGGCGTCAGCACTGATATCGATGACCGCAAGAGCGCGGAGCAGGAACTGCGACGAAGCGAGGCACGCAAGGCGGCCATCTTGGACTCGGCACTCGACTGCATCGTGACGATCGACCACCAAGGCTGCATTACCGAATTCAATCCCGCTGCTGAGCGCGCGTTTGGCTACCACCGCGACGAAGTGCTGGGAGCACAGCTCGCCGACGTGATCGTGCCGCCGGATCTCCGGCAGCGGCATCGGCAGGGGTTCGCCCGCCATCTCGCCACGGGTGAGACCCGGGTGCTTGGGAAGCGAATCGAAATGACGGCTCTGAGGGCGGATGGGAGCGACTTTCCCGCTGAACTTGCGATCACACGCATTCCGTTGGACGGACCGCCCTCGTTCACCGGGTACCTGCGAGACATCACCGAACGCAAACGCGCGGAGGACGCACTGCGGCGCAATGAGGCGTTCCTCGCGGAAGGCCAACTGCTCAGCCGAGTCGGCAGCTTTTCCTGGCATGTGGCGACTGACGAGATCGTTTGGTCAGCGCAGCTGTATCGCATCTTCGAAATTGACCGGGACATGCGAGTCACCTTCGACGTGATCGGCAGTCGCATCCACCCAGAAGACTTGTCGGCGTTCAAGGAACAGATCGGACAATCTCGCGTAGACGGCAGCGATGTGCAACTCGAGCTCCGGCTCCAGATGCCGAATCGTACAGTGAAGTACATACACGTCGTCGCCCACTGCCGACAGCATGGCGGTCCACTTGAGTACATTGGCGCAGTTCAAGACGTAACACAACGCCGACTCGCAGAAGAAGCCATCGCGAAGCTTCGATCGGACCTCGCACATGTGGCGAGAGTCATGAGTCTCGGAGTGTTCACGGCGTCGCTCGCGCACGAAGTCAACCAACCGCTTGCGGGCATAATTACGAACGCCAGCACCTGTCTGCGAATGCTCGGCGCCGATCCTCCAGACGTCGACGGGGCGCGCGAAACGGCCAGACGCACGATTCGCGATGGCCGCCGCGCCTCGGACGTGATTTCACGGTTGCGCGAGCTATTCACCACCAAGGAGTTTACGCTCGAGGCGCTCGATCTGAACGAAGCCACGCGCGAGGTCATCGCGCTGACCTCGAACGACTTTCAGAGGGATCGCATCGTTCTCCAATCCGAGCTGACAGACGACTTGCCGATCGTCACAGGCGACAGGATTCAACTCCAGCAGGTGATCTTGAACCTCCTTCGCAATGCGGCGGAGGCGATGACGACGGTGCACGATCGGCCGCGACAATTGCTGATCACGACGACACGCGAACCCGGCGATCGAGTGCGTCTGAGCGTCCGTGATGCGGGTCCGGGCTTGCCGTCGCAGAACGTGGACTCTATCTTCGACGCATTCTTCACGACCAAGAGCGGCGGAATGGGTATCGGGTTGTTTGTAAGCCGCTCGATCGTCGAGCGGCATCAGGGTCATCTCTGGGCGGAGCCGAACGATGGACCTGGCGCGACTTTCTCGTTTTCGGTTCCGCTCAAGCCGCCGCGCCTGAGTGGCGCAGCACCCTAGCCAGCAGGTTACACCGCACCTGGGCACTGGAGGCTCTCACCGGAACGGAATCACGACTCTAATCGTGGTGCCGCGGCCAGGCGCGGTCTCGACGTCGAACCGGCCGTTCAGCTGCGCCGCGCGCTCGCGCATCATGATCAACCCGAGGCCGCGCGCGCTGCCAAGCCTGCTTCGATCGAAGCCGCCGCCATCGTCGGACACCGTAAGTGTCACCATCCCGTCGTCGCGTGTGAGACCAACCGCGATTTGCTTCGCCGCCGCGTGCTTCGCCACGTTGCCGAGCGCCTCCTGTACGATTCGGAACAGCGCGAGCGCGGCGCCGGGCGACAAGTCGGCCGCGCTCTCGTCTGCGTGACACGAGACAGGAATTCCGCTCGTCGCGGTGACCTGTTCGCAATAGGTCTGTACCGCCTTCGGCAGGCCTGACTCCTGGAGAATCGGCGGGTGCAGCTCGTGCGACAGCTGGCGAATGTCGGTGCCCACCTGGATCAGTTTCTGCTGCACTTTGTCGATGGTCGCCTGCGCGTCCGAGTTACCTGTCGCCCGCCGCTTCGCCGTCCCCAGCATCATGGTGGCAGCCAACATTTCCTGCATCACTCCGTCGTGTAGTTCTCCGGCAATCCGCATCCGCTCCTGTTCCTGGGTCTTCATCAAGCGCTCGTTGAGCGCGCTGATCTCGCCTTCATGCTTCTCGACGATACGGAGCCGGACGCGATGCGCGCCCCAGACGGCTGCGGCTAGCGTCCCTGCGCAGAGTGCCAGAAACCAGCCGGTCTGGTAATAGGCGGGCGCAATGGCGAAGTCGACTGCCGCGCCCGCCTCGTTCCACACGCCGTCGCTGTTCGACGCGATCACACGGAATCGATACCTACCGGGAGCAAGATTGGTGAACACCGCCTGACGCTCCGATACCGGATCGCTCCAATCGCGATCGAATCCGTCGAGCCGGTATCGGAAACGCACCCGTTCGGGAACCGACAGGCTCAAGCCCGCGAACGAGAACGTCACTCGGTCGCGTCGCGGCGGCACATTGATCATCCCTGTCCGCCCGACGGGAACGCCGTCGGCCAACACCTCTTCGACCTGAACAACTGACGGCGGCAGACCGGCCGCCACACGGCGCGTGTCGGCCATCGCCAGTCCGCCGCTGGTCGACAGCCAGAGGTGTCCGAGGGCGTCAGTCGCCAGGACGCGGTGCCGTTTGATCGTCCCTGTATCGGAAAGGCCGTCTGGACCGCTGAATTCCCGCATGTCGAGTGGGGCGGCATCGCCGCGCAGGAGCCGTTCACGTTCGACTCGCAGCACGCGATCGCTTTCAGCAATCCACAGACCGCCTGCCGGATCTTCCGCGAGGCCGACGATCGATGCGTGGAGCGGCGCAGGCGCGCCCGCCAGCGACCGCATCCGGCCATCGCGCAACACGGCAAGGCCGGCCGCCGTGCCGATCCAGACGTTGCGCGCCGAATCTTCGAACACCGTATTGACATCGTTCGACGGTAAGCCATCGGCGGTCGAGTACCGACGCCAGCCGGAAGATCCTTTGACTGCCGCGCCGTTCGGCGTCGCGAACCAGAAGGCACCATCCGCCGTCTCGAGGATGGCCGACACGGTGTTGGATGCGAGGCCGTCTGACGCGGTATAGGTCGTGACTGCGCCGTCCTTGAGGCGGCTGACGCCGCGATTCAGCGTTCCGGCCCATACCGCACCGTCGCGCGCCGCGTGAACGACGAACACTTGGTTCTGCGCCAGCCCATCGCGTTCGGTGAGCGTTTCCATCGACAGCGAGTCGCCCCGCGCACGCACACGCGTTATCCCGCCGCGCTGCCTTCCGACAACGATGCCATCGGACGCTCCGGCAATCGAGTAGATCACCTCGTCGCCCAGCGCAGCCACGGTTCCGACGTGCCCGTCGCGAAACCAATACAAGCCCCCGCTGGCGGGCGCGAACCACACGCGGTCCGCGGCGCTGAATACCGGTCCGATGCTGCCGGCCATGACGGGAGCGATACTGGCCAGGGACATGAACGCGCCGTCGCGCCAGCGCTCGATGCCGTTCGAGTCGCCAATCCAGAGATTGCCTTCGCGATCCTCGAACAGCGCCGTCACCGTCGACGATCCGCCGCGCCGCTCCTCCGACAACGCGCCGCGCGCACCGATGCGGACGAGCGCGTCTGAGGTGCCGGCCCAGACGTTGGCGTCTCGATCCTTGATCAGCGCCAGTGCGCGAACGTGACCCGCCTCCGGCGCCGCCGCGGGTGTGGCGTCGCCGGCATGCCAGCGAAAGATGCCGTCGTCGGTGCCGATCCAGAGCCCGTTCTGCTCGTCGGGCACCAGGCAGTTGATCTTCTGCTTGAGAGGTATGTTGACCACCTGGGTGCCGTGCCCGCGCTGGACGCGGACCAGCCCCGTGTCGCGGGTCCCGAGCCAGATATCGCCGCTGGGCGTCTGCGCGATCGCGGTCACGAACGGCCGAGGCAGCGCGTCGCGCGTAAGTACGGTCTCCAGACGCCCGGCGCTCGACACCAGCAGCCCAAGGCCCGTATCGGCGATGAGAATCGCACCGTCGTTGCCCCGCGCCATCGTGCCGAGGTGCGGATTGGGGGGACCCGGAATCTTGACCGCATTCTCGAACGCGCCGTCATGAAGGCGCAACAACGCGGCGCGCCGCAGCCACGTCCACAGTCCACCCTCCCGATCCGGGACGACGTTCAGTGCGGCCGTGTCACTGGACGCGGTCGGTTCGAGTGGCTGAAAGAGGCGGAAGCGCAGACCGTCGAAGCGCACGAGGCCCTTCTCCGCCGCGATCCACAAATATCCATCGCGGGTCTGCGTGATGGCATAGACTTGGCCGCCCGCGAATCCGCTGCTTCGGTCCCATCGACTACGAATGTATTGCGACAACCCGCGCTCAGGATCCGCCGCGCGAGCGGTGCCAGCGGGCCACCCTGCCCCGATCGCGCAGAGCAGAGCGGTGAAACGCCAACAGGTTGCGCTACGGCAGAAACGCGAACTTCTCAACCACCACCTCGACAGCCCTGGTGGGCGGTCTTGCGGCCGCGCGGTCATACAACAACGTCAGGTGCGGATTCTCGGTGCCAGCTCCCGGCACGCCCGCCGTGAACACGCGCTCGGCCACGACGTCGGCGCGCGATGACTCGCCGCGCCGGACGGTCTTGAACGACACGCGTCCGGGCTCCCACCGAAACGAGTGCGTGACCAGTCCCACCGGGATCGCGAAGCGGAACACATTCGCTGGGACGGTCTCCGGCTGCACCACGTATTGCCCGTTCATCCTGTCTGGATCCCCCCATCGGCTCACGTCGACGGTCATTTCGCGGAAGTTCTGATCGGCGCCGAGCGAATCCCAAATGTACATGCTGAAAGCCGCCGCCGGATCCAGTCGCGACGCGTCTCGCACATCGAACGAATACGTGCCGTAGCCGAGGCTGCGCGTCATCCGGACGTCCGCACTCGTCCATCGTCCATCGCGCTCGCTCAGCAACAGGTGCAGGTGACCTTCATCGTCCACCCAGACATTTCGCGCATCGTACTCGTTCAACCCGTGCCGTTCGTTCGCCTGCTGACGGACTTCCCACTCGTATCCGCTGAAGGCGAGCGTCTTTGGCGGCGCGGGCACGAACGTGCCAGAGCCGGCGGCCCGCGTCACTGCTGCGACGCCGCCGCCGCGCTCCGGCAACGATTCGGTGGTCCCCGGCGGATGGTAATCTGGATCGACCAGCAGCGCGGCGTACTCGGTCCCCAGATGGATCGAATTCTTCCACGTGAAGTCACGCTCGATCACGGTGAACGGCCGGCTCCTGAACGGCTGCACCCACCACACGTCGCCGCTCTTGGCAAACATCACGATGCGCTGATCGAGCCGGGCGCCTTGCACACGTCCGGCCACCGGTCCGAGAGCCGCCGGACCGCCCGCGTCAGCGCGCGGAATTGTCGTAAATTCGATCGCTGGTTCGACGGAAGATCGCGAAGCTCGGCAGCTGAGCGCGACCAGGCATACGAACGACGCGGTAAGAACGGTGGCTGAAGGTAGGCGCCTCGTCATATGGCTGGTCCTCAACACGGTGCCACTCTAACGCACCACCAACTATCGTCGAGGCATACCTTGGTATCGATCGACACGATCGTCCGATGGGTCGACGTGTCGACCGGTGGTTCAATGCGCCCGGGAGCACGTTCACTAGGCAGGTGCGAAGCGAAGGCCTGGTCCTGGTACATCTGGCGTTCCCGATCGGCTTCATGCCTGTGCCTGCTGCCGACATCCGGAAGATGTGCCCGATGCCATGGCGAACGGCAGCCGATCGTTAATCCACTGCAGGATTTCGCCCATCACGTGCTCCGTGCCGACGTCAACCCGCGACGGGTCTCGAGGTTGAACACCGCCACTTTTGACCCCTCGCGGCCGCATCCGTCAGTGATGCGGCGGTCGGGGTCCCCCTGCTACGACGGACAGCTTCGTCTGGCGTCGGTGCGGAATGCGGCGGACTTCAGTGCACGGCATATCCGTGTTGGCCTTCAGCGCCGTGGACACTCAGCTGGGCAATTGTGATCGTTATCGCGAGCGCCGCGCCGAAGATACCGACAGCCAAAGCGACTCGATTGGCCGTGGTCGCTGATGTTCCGTGCGCCAGCAGCGCGCCGCGAAGGCCGATTCCCATGTGAAGAATCACGAACCACACGCCGAGCGAGTAGTGCGGAATGAGCCGCACGCTCCAAGCGTCACGCAGCAGGCCCACTGGTGCACCGGACGCCCACAAGAACGTCGTGTCCACTTTGGTGACCAGACGACCCAAAATGAAGACCGCATTGAGGTGAGAGACGATGAATGCGGTCAGGAACGCGCCGGTGGACGTCTGAAGTGTTCGAATCAGATCGCCAGGCATCGCGGTGGCGCGCCTCAGCAGGATCACGCCGCTACCGACCTGGAAGAGCATCAAGGTCAAAAGCACCGGTTGAACCGTCTCGGAGCGATACCACTTTCGAAGCGTGCGCATCATCACCTGGTTGAACTCGGGGTTGAAGGCAGCAGTCGTGTGGTTCAACAGATGCCATGCGAGAAACACACCAACGATCAACAGCGCCGACGTGCCGTGCGCGATTCTCAGTGACAACCGACCCGGTGCAATGGACGCCGCTGCTTCGGCAGTGTGCCCTCGAAGCGTCGACGCCGCTGCCGCAAAGAGGGTCACCCATCCGATCGACCACAACACCGATTCGCTGTTCCCGATGTGCAGCAGGTCAAGAACGACTCCGAGCAACACGAAGAGAGCCGGAGACGCCACCGTCACATGTGCTATGCGTCGACCCAACAGATCCGACGAAGAGGGGCCGTGGTGCCGTCCCAGCTTGCAGACAACCGCAAATCCGACAGCCGGTACGCCATACACGAGCGCGGCGGAAGCAAGGATCGCGAGCCAAGCCACTGCTTCACGACGCCCCGTCAGTCGATCGAGTAGGCGGCCACTCTCATAAAGTGCCGCGACCGCATGTGGATAACACAAGGCAGCAGCCGGAGGAAGCAGCCACCAGAACGAGCGTGTCGCGCCGGTCCAGCCTTTGGCCATGTCCGAAGCCAAGTTAACGCGTGCGGTAGGCCGTGCGAAATTGGACGTTGGTGTCGGACACGTCGCTTTCGCGCAATGGCTTCTTGCTGGCGCCAATTGAAGCGGGCCGATTCCTGGCGACAATCAGTCTGGTCGCGTATTCGTCTTCTCGTCGTCCGCCTCCCCGAACCCTGGGAGGTAGCGGCCGAAGTTCAATTCGAAGTCGCTCCGAACCCCGTAACCAATATTGCGAACCTTGGCACGGCGCGCCTGCGCACCTGGTAAGGCCAGCAATGGGAAGAACAGGTCGTTGCTCGACTGAAGCTCGGAAGCTGTAGGCGTCCCGAACCGATTGATCTGGGCCTTCGCCGCGGCCAGCGCCTCACGGTCGAACGAGGCCAGACGCCGGACGAGCGCGTCGACAAACGAGTCGAGGTCGTCATCGTCCAGCGTGCGGTTTACCCAGCCATAGTGTTCGGCGATCGCGGCATCGAAATCGTCGCCGCTGAGGACGAACTCCAGTGCGCGGGAGCGGCCGACCAAGCGTGGGAGCCACTCCAGCGCTCCGCCGCCCGGCACCAGTCCGACGCCGATCTCGGGGTTGCCGAATAGGGCGCATTGCCGGCTGGCGAAGCGCATGTCGCAAGCCAGTACGAACTCGTTACCGATGCCGCGCGTGCGGCCGCGGATCTTGGCGATGCTCACAACTGGCGTGGACGAGAGGCGCAGCACAAAGTCGCGCCACAGGCCCAGCACCTCTGGCCGTTCGGCCGCCTTCGAAACGTCGAGATGGGCGATGAAGAAATCGGGATTCGCCGACTGGAACACGACCACCTTCACGGACGGGTCCGCCTCGAGGTCGGTCATGAGCGCTCCCAATTCGATGATCGTCGCGGGAACAAACATGTTGATCGGCGGGTTGCTGAAGGTGATCGTCCACCG
>Ga0070665_100008976_pt1 | contig 10131 bp, 11 predicted proteins | sample KBSS13metaG_FD_65862 | JGI IMG/M metagenome (GOLD analysis project Ga0070665, IMG submission 65862) | Switchgrass rhizosphere microbial communities from Kellogg Biological Station, Michigan, USA - KBS S1-3 metaG | ecosystem: Host-associated > Plants > Roots > Rhizosphere > Soil ...
GCCCGCGACTGGCAGCGTGAAAAACGCCTCGGCGGCGGACAGTTCGCCCGCGGCAAGAGTTTTGACGGCTTTTGCCCGTTGGGTCCTGAGATTGTGACGGCGGACGAAATTGGGAATCCGAATGCGCTCACCATCCACACGAAGCTGAACGGCCAGGTGATGCAGGACAGCACGACGGCGGACATGATCTTTGACGTGCCTTCGCTGATCGAGAGTCTGTCGAGCACGATGACGATCCGGGCGGGCAGCGTGATCCTCACCGGCACGCCCAGCGGCGTGGGGTTTGCACGGAAGCCGCCTGTGTGGTTGAAAGCGGGGGATCGGATCGTCGTTGAGATCGAGAAAATCGGTGTGCTTGAGAACTCGGTTGTAAACGAATGAGGCCTCTGGTCCCTCTCCCCGACGGGGAGAGGTTAGGTGAGGGGGTAAACGATGTCCGTCTGGTGGTGCGCGTTCCTGCAGACCTCTAACGGAAGCCTTGCGAAAATCGAATGCGAGTCGACGGCGAGCGTTTCTCCCCTCACCCCAGCCCTCTCCCCTCCGGGGAGAGGGAGCCAAATAAAAAAGCCCGAGCGAAAATCGCTCGGGCTTTTCTGTTGGTCGTGTGAAGAACCGTTTATCGCTTGCTGAACTGGAAGCGACGACGGGCGCCACGTTGGCCGTATTTCTTACGTTCCTTCATACGGCTGTCGCGGGTGAGGAAGCTGCCGGTGCGGAGGGCGCCTTCGAGGCTGGCGTCGTACTTGGCCAGTGCACGGGCGAGGCCCATGACGATCGCGCCGGTCTGGCCGCTGGGGCCGCCGCCGTCGGCGTTCACCAGGACGTCCATCTTGCCGCCGGTGTTGGTCACTTCGAGCGGTCCGAAGATGGCTTTGCGGTCACGTTCGCCGGAGAAGTAGTCGTTGAGGGCGCGGCCGTTGATTTCGATCTTGCCGGAGCCCGGCGCGATGCGAACGCGGGCGACCGCGCTCTTTCGGCGGCCTACGCCCCAGGTGAAGGTCTGCTTAACTTTCTTTTCGGTGGATTCGGTAGCGGCGGTTTCGCTCATGAGTCTGTCCTTCGTCCGTGGGTCGCGGGAGTCTTGGTTCTTCAGAGGATCATTAGGTTGCGAAAGTCGCAGCCCGCGATCCACGAGCCTCTGAGAATTATCTGCTTGGTCCGTCCCGCTTCAGCGGGACAGTCAGAGTCAACTCGCTTAAGCGAGTTTGAGTTCTTTCGGTTGCTGGGCCGCGTGCGGGTGTGACGTGCCCGAGTAGATTTTGAGTTTAGTGAGTTGGTTGCGGCCCATCTTGCTCTTGGGCAGCATGCGCTTCACGGCCAGTTGCAGTACACGCTCTGGGTGCAGGTCGTGCATGGTCTGGTACGAGTAGAGGTGACGCCCGCCGGGGTAACGGCTGTAGGTGTCGTACTGGATCACGTCCGCCTTGCGGCCGGTGACTTTGATCTTGTCGGCATTGAGCACGATGACGAAATCGCCGGTGTCGACGTGGCGGGCGTAGGTCGGCTTGTGCTTGCCCTGCAGAATCAGCGCGATCTTGGAGGCGAGTCGCCCGAGGACCTTGCCGTCGGCGTCCACAGAGTGCCAGTCAGCTTTAATCTCGCCCGGCTTGGGGTTGTACGTGCTCATGTTGCTTCTTTCTATTCAACGGAAGACCGGCGGGAGCGCCAAACGCTTCCGACACGGGGATCGGAGAGTCTATAGATGTGTGGCCGTGTGTCAAGTCGCGAACCCGTCCGAAACGGGGGTTTTTGACGTCGGCGAGGGTCTTTGGCCTGCTCTGGTTTTCTATTTTAGCCGGGCGAAGAAGTACGGGCTAAACCCACGCGCCAAGTTCTACCAATCGCTAGTTAGAAAAATCTTCAAAAAATCTAATTTTGTAGTCTATCTTGCCTATGCTGACGTCAGGAAAACGATATACTCGTTCAACGGAGTCGGAGATGGGATACAGGGTTACGGAAGTTCAGCCAACGCCCAATCCCAATGCAGCGAAGTTCGTTTTGGACCGCGAAATCACGCAGCAGCCGGTGAGTTATTTCACCGCCGAAGCAGCGGGAGACGACGCGGTGGCGACGGCGTTGTTTGCAATCCCCGGCGTGAGCAGCCTGCTCCTCCTTGGGGACTTTGTTACGGTCAATAAAAGTCCGAAGACCAAGTGGTCAGAAATTACCGATAAAGTGACTTCGGTTCTGGCGAAAATCGCTTAAATTTCGGGTTTGTCGCACCTTTTTATCGGAACTCCGGCATTCGGTCGACGTATTATTTAGGTAAGGTTCAGCGATTAAGCGGGCCTTCCGACATACAGCTTTCTTCCCTCCTTACCCCGCCGGTCTCACCCACGCCGGCGGGGTTTCTTTGCGCTATAGATTCTAACTGTTTTTCGTTGCAGAACTTGCGATTGTATCGACGCATCGCCCTTTTGCTCTTTTGAGCAGCGGTATCCAGTCGGTATCCAATGGGTGAATTTTCCGCCCATATAATCGTGCAAATGCGATTACAGGATTTTGACAAACTGACGACGCTGCTGAGTTTCCTGCGTCGGGGTGGGTATCCCGACCTCGGCCATCCTCATTCAAAGGCGGGCTACCGCTACTCCATTGGCCGCGTTTGCAATGGAGAGCGAACCGAAGCTTGGCGGGAGAACCTCGGGCACGAGAAACTCGCCGCTCAGCAGCGGGCACGGGAGATGGCACTTGTCTGGATCACGCATGTCATAAATGAGTGTAAAGCCCGAGAGATGATGATTGACGCCTACGAGCCGACACCGCTGGATCGTGAGGCGGCACGGGCATGGGCATTCAATCAGGCAGACAAGGCGCTTCGGCGAAGCGTTGAGGCCAAACTGGATGACACTGTTGCGGCTGCTCAAACACATGAACTCGGCAAATTGCGGGTTGTGACCGGCCAATCCTCCAGTTCGCTCGCCAGTTCGACAATGAATTCATCAGTGACAAGGCGAGACGGTGTTCTCGATTTGACCCTCCATGCTGCCGCCCGCCGATGGCTCTCGAATCTGCAAAAGCGAGCCGCACGGGGGGACGTGTCCGAGGTCTACGTCAATCGCGTCGAAATAAGCACACTGCCGAGGTTCTACGAGATGATCGAGGATTGCGACCTGGCGAGGGTCGCCAAACCTGAACTTGATGACATCCGTCTCGCCTTTCAATGCCGGAAGAAATCGGACGGGTCGTTACGATCACGTGGAACGATCAAGACTGAACTGGGCCACGTCAGAACCATGTTCAACTGGCTGGATGAGTCGGAGCTTTGGCCTTCGCCTCCGCGAAAGTGGGAGAAGTATCTTCGACCCGTCTTCCGCAGCGACGATCATGACACGCAAGACGTGAAGGCAAAAAAGCACGACACGTACACGCTGGAAGAGTTGTGCAAGGCATATGGAGTGGCGGGGTATTCGATGCGATTGTGGATGCTTTGCGTTCTGAATTTTGGTTGGGGACAGACCGAGATAGCTACTTCTCGTAAAGTCCATTTCCGCGATGCACATTCACGACGGGTGGCTAGGTATCGCCATAAGCGTCGTCCGGGCGCAGAGCCGGTCCCTGGACGGTGGCAAGCGTGGCCCGAGACATGGGATGCGGCCGACCAACGCATGGCGAAAACAACCAATGACCTCCTCATTAATCCGAAGGGGCTGGCTTTCTTGACCACACAGAACAAGCCCCTTGTTAGAATTCAAGCTCGCCGTGTTTACGACGTGATCAAGGATTCATGGAAAGAAACGTGCAATAGGGCGGGCATCCGCAATAGGGGTTTCTATCTTCTACGCCATACCGGGATAAACATGGTGAAGCGGATAGCTGGAGGCGATATTGCTGATCTTTATTGTCAGCACGCTCCCGAGAGCATGACCGACAAGCATTACGCAAATGCCGACTGGCGCAAACTTCGCAAGGCTCTCCGTAGACTTCGTCGGAATTTGCAACCAATGTTCGACGCCGTCGCCAAAGCGATGCCAGAAAAATTGACATGCAGAGATGGGAATTGTGAATAGGCGTTCTCTGAGAAACACTTTTCGAGTGTGATCTCGTCAATAAATTCGGTTTTTTGGGCGAAAAACTCACAAATCATGTACGCAGGTGCGATCAAGAATCTTGGGATTGACAGCGTCGAATGCTTCAGTACAGTCGCGCCCTGGCGCGACGATTGGAACGCATAAGGAAGATGGCCATGTGCAGATTCTTGAAAGACAAGGTAACCACACCGAAGACCAGTCACCTCATTCTGGTCATCGAAGCTGTCGCAAACCGCAAGTGAGGTGCAACTTCTTGGGCAACTTTTAGGCCGTGCATAGTAAGGTAAGGAATCTTGGCTCGTTCATGGAACCAGCCGACGAATTCCCAACTTAATTCGCGTCGATCTGTGCAGAAAACGGACTTAAATGATCCGTTAAGAGATTCTGCGCACTCGATGCGGAAGGATATCTATGCACGTGTTTAAAGAGTCTGGTCGATTCAAGTGGACAATTCGGTTGCCTATTCACGACGGGCGAATCGTCAAATTTCCGGGCGATCGCAGCAAACAATGCGCACAAGAACTGGGCATGAAGATCGAGATGCTGGTACAGGCAAAACAGCGCGGGGAGTTCCCGCCCGCATGTCTCGCGGCGTGGATCGCAAACACGCCACTTGCCAAGCGTCTCAAGAAGGTTGGGTTGCTTGAAACAAGCAAATTCGCTGATCCAAACATCGAGGAGATGAAGGAGCGGCACTTGGAAGCTTCGCTGCGTCGGACCACTCTGGTCGGTGGGCACAGGTTGAAACCAAGTAGCTACACCACGATGAAGCGGCAACTGCGGCGCGCGCTGAAACCGCATAGCTCCGACCGGTCGGGAAAGTTTCCGATTCCTCTTGGCCTGAAACTCTCCGAACTCCAGTTGTGCCACTTGAGGGACTTTCACGACTACTGGCATTCCGCCGCACTGAAAATCTCTCGTCGCACGCGGAAAAACTTGTGTCTTGCTCTCTGGAAACTTCTGAACGACGCTGCAAACGATGATGCGTTTAACTTCACTATTCCCAAAGGTGCATCAAGGCTCTTCCGCTTTGCTGGGGATACGGCGAACATCGCGGCGTATGATCCCGGCCAACTCAAATCCATTAAGAGTAGTTGCAGTGAACGAACTTGGCTCTACTGTCTTCTCGCAATGAATGGCGGGATGTATCAAGTAGACATCGGTCATCTCCAAGTCGGAACAACGGTAGTACAACTCGATTCAAGTCCTTACGGCGATAAAGATCAGATGGGGGAGGTGGTGCGACTGGTGAATGGAAAGCCTGTCGCGCTTAGTCGCGAGGAATTGAGAAGCTATGTAGGTAGTCACAACCTTTACATTCGCCGTATCAGGAATAGAACGGCGCATAAATACCCATATGCGGCCCTCCATTGGCTGTTTCCTGAGACGGTAGTTCTTTTGAAAAAATGCTTGGCCCCAGCGAACCCATGGGACTTTGCGTTGCTCGGCAAGTTTGGACAGCCCCTGTATCGACATTCTGTGGATAAGCCGATTCAAAGCCCAATCAGTAATGCGTTCCGCGATGCGCGTGATAAAATCAGGAAGGCCGGTGGAACAACGATCAGTTTCAAGCAGTTCCGCAAATTGGGTGTCTCTGCTATGGGAAAATTCGGCGACGATACAGCCGTTCGTCTTTACCGTAGCCAGCGCCCCGTCGGTGACGCAAGCATGTATCTCCTCGACGACTACGAGGCGAAGCTCACGCCGTATTTGCAAGCTTGGCACGCGCAGTTGAAGGCGGATGGAGTCTTGTAATGCGATAGCATCGCAAGACAACAACGGCAGCCTAAAAAGGGTGAGCCAGCCTGGGTCTGGCCCGCTATTGGAATGACAAAATGTGTTTGCAGGCTAAAACTGCTTGCCGCCTCTGCTGTAATGCCGAATGAATTTTTCCAGGTCGGCATCGGTAATTCGATAAGTCGCACGTTGGCCGTTCGGTTTGATCAGCGTTCGCGGACCTTCGCCCGCAACGATCCAACGTCGCAGGGTTGAATGATGGACTTGCAGAAGCTTTGCCGCCTGTGTTAGTGATGCCATGTTAATTGCTCCCTAAAGAGAAAAATTCAGCTTCATCGAAAATCAGAATTCATCTTCTGGACGTTCGTTACGTTTTTCTCGCGGATGGCAGATGCCTTGGGGCAACACGTATACCCTGTCACCAATTATGCGTCGAAGCTCCTTTGGCGACTGTTTTATCCAGCCGTCATTTCCTAATTGCAGCTTTGCGCCGGTTGGCATCCTGACATAAATTTGCCAAAAGCCGTCGCCGACACCGCTTTCTGGACGAAAGAGGATGCGATTGGGGATTGCATACATAAGCGTTGTCATCCGCTTAGGATGAATTGGCGATTGACACATCAGAATCAAGGACTGGCCGAGGAGAAATCCGGCGACGACATAAAAGCGGCCGACTTTCTTTCCATATCGAGTCTTGACGCGCATTGGAACCGATTCTGAAGCAAAGGGATCAAGTGGGAACTCGCAGGTCAACTCGGGCTGCGGCTTGATCACGGTCGTGGGCGGCGACGTGGGCGGCGGTTGCGAAGCGGATGGTGTTTCAGCGATCCAGTTGCCGCAGCCAACGCTTAGGCCGGGAAAAAAGTCATCGAGAATCATTTTGGCGCGAGAATCGTCGTGTTCTGCGAGGCATCGAAGTGTGCCAACAATCAGCCGCTTGCAGTCATTTAAGGGCAAGACAACCGGCTCATCGACTTCGCCCAGAAAACCGAATGTCACTCGGACTTCAGGCTCGCCGGTGCCCTGCGGACCCGAGAACGTGGGAGCGCTGTCGAGGTAGGTAATACACTTGACCATATAGGGACGTGAACTTCCATCATCTTCATCGCACATAAAATTTCTCCTTTTCGGATTCGATGTGAACGCCTGTTTCCGGCAACTCGCCAGTTGTCTCCACGTGCTCGTTAAGCCCGCTCTTGCTGAGCTTTTCCACATAGGTGATGAGATCGGGACGATGTAATTTGCACCAAGCAAGAACGGACGTTTCGTCGTCAACAATGATCTTTGATGGCTCGCGGCGGAAGCCAGCAGTGCCTGCCGGAACATTTACGGATTTCTTCCGACCGCCTTGCTCCAGAATTTTGATCCGCACCCACTCCGAAAGCTGCGACTGGAACCGGTAGAGGAAGAATTCCTCGGTTCTTTTGGCGCGTGCCTTTTCCCGCTCACACCATTCGTCGCATTTTCGACAATAGTTGCGTGCTTCAACGATCCTTTTGATGACCCAGTTTGCCGCGTCATCGCTATTCACTTGGAACTGATCTGGGACCGCTTCTTCCGAGGGGTCTTCAAGTTCCACTTGGTCAGACTGGTTTATCTCGCTCATCGGGCCTCCAAACGGTGGTTTTTTCGACTTCGTGGAGAATCTTAAAAGGCGATTCGATAAAATTCAAGAAGATTCTTGAAAATTCAAGAAGGTTCTTGAAAACGATGTCGGCTAGTGATTTTGTTTTGATATCTGGTCTAATGAAGCACATGGCAGATAAGACGAAGATCAATCTTTATTTGAACACACGGCTTAACGATGAGTTCAAGAAATTTGTTCATCTTTCTTATGGCAAGGTAGGTCTGCTCCTTTCAGCCGCTATGCTCCAGTTTTTGGAGACAGCAGCGGAGGATCAGGTCGCCTACGTCAAGCGCGTGTATGATGCGAACGAAGGTGGAACGATGGACAAGATGATTGACGAAGCCAGACGGAAATCGACGAAGCAGAAGAGTCGCGGCTAAGTGATTGGGCAATGAATCGCAGCATCGCGCCACGTGTCGCGCCACATGCTAAACGACCAGGAAAACGGTGTTTCGCAAGAGTCTAGTCGATAAGCAGTTATGCATAATGCATTCGATGACGTGTGAAGGTTCGATGCTCTATTGCACCAAAATGCCAGCTTTTTGCATCCACCACCAAATTCATCAAATCTCGAAGGAAAGTTGAATTTTAAGCATCCCTGACGATGTCTGTGCGCCTGTTTACGCCGCGCATTAAGAGCAGTATTAGTTATCAAGGGAGCGCATCTCGCGCCCCATTTTACAGTGACGGCATGGTCTCAGTACACCGTCCGACTCAATTGCGTGGACCCTTAAAGTTCTTTCAAAAGTTAGGCGAAAGAAGGGACATGAAGGGGGATCGTAAAATGAAACTACAACCAGAAACGGTTGTCGTGAACAAGGAGAACATAACGTGACAAACGAACGCGAAGAATTGAACAAGACCTCTGACAAGCTAACTCAAGTACCTGATCCTCGCGATCAGCATTTCTCTGTACCAATCACGCGGTACGAACTTGACCTCATCCTTGAGCATCATCGGCAGGAGCTATTGAGCTACGCCGTTGAGGCTATTGCATTCCGGCAGACCAGCGGCAGCGGCATGCGGCGGGCCTCGCATGCCATCGAACGACTTAGAGCACTCGATGCAAAGGCTCTTGAGAAGGTCGAAGCCGAAATCGAGGCCAAAACTCCCGAGTGGCTGGCGTGTGCCAGTCACGAGACGGAACGGGAAGAACGTGGCATTGAGGCCCGAGGAGAAGGTTACCTCGGCAAGCCGGGGTCGGATGGGCTTGTTGAGTGGGAAAACGTGTAATTTACAACTGACGTTGTGACTAAGCAGGGGAGCAAATATGACGAACAAATCTGCGATGCGTCGGGTGGAACTGCTCTATAACCATAACGCAAGTTCGGATACACTTCCGTTCGCTGCATCGACTGTCATGACAACGGTTTATCAGTGGATGCGCAAGCACCTCAGACTGGGGCCACACCGGTGGAGTTCTGATCGTACAAGCGTGAAGGAAAGCGATGGAACTGGGCCAACTCAAGCCAAATTCGATCCTCAGAGGATCACTCTTCAGCGAACCCGTTCAAGTGATTGCTGTGATCCCGCTCGGCACGTCGGTGAAACTGTTTGGAAAAGGTCTCAGAACGGGCAGAGTTCATGAACCCGTACTGTCCCCCGAACAACTGGCGACTCTCGAAGTATCGTCAGACCTGAAGCCGTACGACGGCGATTCACTTCGTTTCCGCCTCGGCGTTGAAGCCATGCGGCTCAAGCTCGCCTACGAGTACGACCCCTACTTTTCGCTCTCCATTGCCCGTGTCGATCCGCTCCCGCACCAGCTTGAGGCCGTCTACGACTACTTCATCAAAGCACCTCGCATCCGTTTCCTGCTCGCTGACGATCCCGGCGCGGGCAAGACCATCATGGCGGGTCTGCTTCTCAAGGAGATGAAGATTCGGGGACTCGTCAAGCGAACGCTTATCGTCACCCCCGCGAATCTGACCTTCCAGTGGCAACGCGAAATGAAGGACAAATTCCGCGAGCAGTTCGAGGTCGTTCGCGGCGACGTTCTTCGCGCCAACTATGGCTCAAACCCCTGGCAGGACAAGAATCAAGTCATCACTTCCGTGTCTTGGGTTAGTCTCATTGAGGATGCAAAAGAAAGTCTTCTCCGCAGCCACTGGGATTTAATCATCGTCGATGAAGCCCACAAAATGTCCGCTGCCAGTTCAGATAAGAAGACGCTTGCGTATCAGCTTGGCGAGCATCTATCACAGATGACGGACCATTACCTGCTGATGACTGCCACGCCGCACAAAGGCGACCCGAAGCACTTCTGTCTGTTTCTCCAACTGCTCGACCGCGATGTCTACGGCGATGTGAAAAGCCTCGAAGAAGCGATGGCCCGCAATAGCGCACCGTTTTACCTTCGCCGTACTAAGGAAGCTCTCGTCTCCTTCCCCGACCCAATCACCGGCGAGGTCAAGAAACTCTTCACCAAGCGAAACGTTCAGACCATCGAGTTCAAAATCGACAGCGACGAAGCGGATTTCTACTACCAGTTGACGCAATACGTCGAGATGCAGTCGATCAAGGCTTCCACAGCGAACGAGACCACAGGCCGTGCCGTGGGATTCACGATGGCAATGCTCCAGCGACGGTTCGCATCGAGCATGTATGCCGTCCGTCGCAGCCTCGAACGGATGAGGGACAAAAGGCAGCGCATCATTGATGATCCCGATACCTATCGAAAGGAACAGATCGCCAAGAAGGTGCCAGACGACTTCGACGAACTTCCCGATGATGAGC
>Ga0070665_100008983_pt1 | contig 10124 bp, 8 predicted proteins | sample KBSS13metaG_FD_65862 | JGI IMG/M metagenome (GOLD analysis project Ga0070665, IMG submission 65862) | Switchgrass rhizosphere microbial communities from Kellogg Biological Station, Michigan, USA - KBS S1-3 metaG | ecosystem: Host-associated > Plants > Roots > Rhizosphere > Soil ...
TGCCGTCGGGCCCGATGACGTATTTCACCCTCGGGCGATGGGGTTCTGTCATGGCGTACTCACAAACTCTCAACCACTGAACTCACGGTAGCAACCTACGCCTGTCGGCTTAAAATTTACCTAAGCCTACGGCTCCAATGCGATTCTCCTTGAAATCAACGAAAAAGAAGGGCCTGCGGGGCGCCTCAAGGTCCCCTTTTTGGCAAGCAAAGGTTGCAAATCTGGTTTCAATTATCTCGCTGGGCGAGTGGCGACTAGCCAGCGCTCTGCCGCACCACGCGCTTGATCTTGTCGGTGGTGTAGGTCTGGCCGCCGATCGACAGCAGCGGCGGGGAGGCGGTCAGGTCAACGGAATCGACGATTCCCTGCACTTCGGTGGAAATCGCCACGTTGTTGCCTGACGCGTCCTTGCCGGTGGCGGTCAGGGTGTAGGTCCCGGGCGGGAACTGCGCGCCGTCATTGCCCTTGCCGTCCCAGACGAAACTGGAGTTGCCCTGCTTCAGCGAGAAGTTGCCGCTGTAGCAGGTCTGTCCCGCCGCGTTGGTGATCGTGATCTGCGCGGTAGTGTCCTTGTCCGATTTGAAATTCCAGGTCGCCGATTTGTCGAACTGCGCCTTGCTGCCGTCCACCGCGACGTTGCTGCCGACATAGACCAGCGCCTGGGTCGCCTGCGCGCTCTTTTCGATTTCCACCAGCGCCTTTAGCTGCTCGTTCTGCTTGAGCTGCTGCTCGATGCCGGCGAACTGCACCAGTTGCTGGGTGAACTGGTTGGTGTCGAGCGGGTCCATCGGGTTCTGGTGCTGGAGCTGCGTCGTCAGCAGCGTCAGGAAGGTCTGGAAATTATCCGCAATTCCCGTCGTTGCCGTCGAAGCGGTTTTGTCCGTCGTCGCGGTGCCGGTTCCGGGCGCCGAGACGACCGTCGTCGGCATGGTTGCATCGACTGCCATGACACTCTCTCCTTAGATCCTGATATCGACGCCGCTGTTCGAACCGAGCATGCGGCCATAGCCGCGGCTGGCGACGACGGGCGCTACATTGTCTTCCTCGCCGACGACGAGGCGATGGGCGTTCGGGTTGGACTGGTTGCCGTCATTCTGGCCCTGCGAAGACTGGTCGCGCAGGCTGAACTGCAATCCGCCGCCGCCGGTGGAAAGCCCGGCATTGTCCAGCGCGCGCTGCAGCTGGTTGGCGTCCTGGCGCAGCATCGACAGCGTCTCCGGCCGTTCGACCGTCAGGTGCGACGTCACCTGGCCGTGGCGGTCCACATCGATGCGGACGTCGATGCGGCCGAGTTCGGCGGGATCGAGCCGGATTTCGAATCGGGTCTTGCCGCTCTTGACGGAGGCGGCGATTTCCATCGCAAGCCCGCTCACCGGCACGGCCGCGCCGGTTGCCGCTGTCGCGGTCAATTGGCTTGCGGCAACCGGAGTCGTGGCGCCGGCGGTCGGTTGAGTCTGGATCGCGCCGGCCGCGTGCAGGCCGCTGCCGGTGGCATTGAGCGGCGTCTGGCCGAGTTCGGGCGCGGCAAGATGCGCATGCGTCTGCGGGTTGGCGGTTGGTGCGGTGATGGCATTGCCCAGCGCGTCGGCCTTCGCGGCGTCGGTGCCGCGTTCGGACTTCGGCTGACCCGCGGTCTCGGTCGGCGCGGTGACGGCAGGCACGACCGTATCCGCGGTCGGCGTTGTCGCCGCGTCGTCCGCGCCGGGCGTGGCGGACGGATCGACCAGCGTCGTGGCGCCCTTCCGGGCGAGATCCGGATTCTTGAGCGATGTGGCGGCCTTGGTTGCGGCGGGCGTCGTCGCATTCACGGAAGCAGCCTGAACGGCGCCGTTGGTGATCGCAGGATCGGTGGATGTGAACTCGGCGCTGATGATCTGCGCCGCGCTGCCCTGCGCCGCGGTCTTGGCGGCCGTTTCGCCTTGCGGTGTCTTCGCGGTTCCGGGCTCGGTGGCGGCAGCGTTGTCGTCGGTGGCCGCAGCAGTGGGAGCGGTCGGCTCGGTCTCGGCGGCAAGCGACGCCGAGGCGGCGATAGCGGCGGAAGCGATCGCAAGCGGGGCGGCGGCCGTATCGGTGGCTTGCGTCGAAGCAGGCGTCGTCGCCGGCGTGGTGGCGGTGGAGATGACCACGGCGATCGCGTCGGCCGTTACTGCAGCCGTTGCAGCCTGCGCGGTTTCGGCCGGATCGGTGGCTGTGGATGCGTCGGTCGAAGCTGCCTGCGTCGTCTCGTCGGATTTTGCGCCGTCGGATTTCGCCGCGTCGGTCTTCGATTTGCCGCGCCGGGTCGCGCCGGTCTTGGTGTCGGTCTCGCCGTCATTGTCGGCCTTGGCGTCGACATTGCCGTTGTCGTCGCGGGCCTTGTCGCTGCGGGCGTTCGAGGCGGCGTTGCGATCGCTGGAATCGTTGCGGGCAGCCTTGTCCGCCCGATCCGGCGCGGACGAATTGTCCCGCGGGCGATTGTCGGAGGCGGGGGGCGCGTCATCGGCGCGGCGTGGGGCGGGCGCGTTATCCTGGGCGCGGCGGTCGCTCTTGCTGGCGGCGGTATTGCTGTCGACCAGCGCCGCAAAACTGTCGTTTCCGGCGGATGGCTGGGCATCCGGCCGCGCGGACCTTGCCGCGTTCTGAAAAGATGTGTTTGCCGATACTTCTGTCGTGACACTGACCACGGGTGACCCCTGCGCTGAGCTCTCACGTATCAGTCAGCAAGGACCGGGCCAGTCGCCGAGATTGAAAAAGATCATGATTTTTCAATGGCTTGCGATCGGGGGCGGTAGAATTGCGGAGGCCGATCGCGGCCCCCTTTTCTGCCCGGCGGCAAGATTTGCCGTGCTGGATAGGCTCCAAACTGGGGATCGGCTGATTGCTTCGCGGGATTACGGCCTATATTAAAGAGCGGCGTCCGATCCGGCCCGGCAGGCCCGGACAAATCCGTAAGGCCTTATAATAAAAGGCGTTTTAACTCCGGCCGCGGGCCATATGGCGCGCTTGCGATAGAAGTCGATGACCCCTCTCATGCGAAACAGTCTGGATCTCGAAGGCCGTCCGCAGGATACGCGGGTCGTGGTCGCCATGTCCGGCGGCGTCGATTCCTCGGTGACGGCCGCCTTGCTGAAGTCCGAAGGCTATGACGTGGTCGGGATCACGCTGCAGCTTTACGACCACGGCGCGGCGACCCATCGCAAGGGCGCCTGCTGCGCCGGCCGCGACATCCACGATGCCCGCAACGTCGCCGAACGGATCGGCATTCCGCATTACGTGCTCGACTATGAGAGCCGCTTCCGCGAATCCGTGATCGACAATTTCGCCGAAAGCTACGCGCTCGGTGAAACGCCGGTGCCGTGCATCGAGTGCAACCGCTCGGTCAAGTTTCGCGACCTCCTGGCGACCGCGCGCGAACTCGGCGCGCACGCGCTCGCGACAGGTCATTATGTCGCCTCGCGCCGTCTCGCCGACGGATCACGCGCGCTGGTGTGCGCGGCGGACGCCGATCGCGACCAGAGCTATTTCCTGTTCGCGACCACGCGCGAGCAGCTCGACTATCTGCGCTTTCCGCTCGGCGACATGACCAAGCCGCAGGCACGCGAACTGGCGCGCCGCTTCGGCCTCGAAGTCGCCGACAAGCAGGACAGCCAGGACATCTGCTTCGTGCCGACCGGCCGCTACACCGACATTATCGGCCGCCTCAAGCCCGGCGCGATCGAGCCCGGCGACATCGTCGATCTCGACGGCCGCGTCATCGGCCGCCATCAGGGTATCGTTCATTTCACGGTCGGCCAGCGCAAGGGACTGGGCATCGCCGCCGGTTCGCCGCTCTATGTGGTCAGGCTCGACGCGGCGAGCGGCCGTGTCGTGGTCGGGCCGCGCGAGGCGTTGCGGATGGATCGGATTCGTCTGCGCGACGTCAACTGGATCGGCGACGGCGCGTTGGAGCGCGTGATCGGCGACGGCATCGAGATGTTCGTTCGTGTGCGTTCGACGCGTCCACCGCAGCCGGCCTGGCTGCGCGCGGTCGACGGCGAATATGAGGTCGAGCTCGTGGCCGGCGAAGAGGGCGTTTCGCCCGGCCAGGCGTGTGTGTTCTACGATGCGCCGAAGGGCCAGGCGCGTGTGCTTGGTGGCGGGTTCATCAGGAGCGCGACGGCGACCAATGCGGCGAGGGCAGGGGTGCGGGAAAAGCCCGCATCGCTCGCCGAGGTGATGCGTACCTAAAAAGAGAGATCGGGGCGGGGACATGGCTGCGGACATCGACCGCGAGGGGGTCGAAAAGGCTTATGGGCGCTGGGCCCCGGTCTACGATCTGGTGTTCGGAAAAGTGTTCGACGAGGGCCGCCGCTCGACGATCGCGGAAGCCGACAAGATCGGCGGACGCGTTCTCGACGTCGGCGTCGGCACCGGGCTGTCGCTGTCGGAATATTCGCGCAATACCAAACTCTGCGGCGTCGACATTTCCGAGCCGATGCTGCGCCGTGCGCTGAAGCGCGTGCGCGAATACGGCCTGACCAATGTCGAGACGCTGGCGGTGATGGACGCCAAGAACCTCGCGTTTCCAGATTCCTATTTCGACGCGGTGGTGGCGCAATACGTCATCACGGCCGTGCCGGATCCGGAGCGCACGCTGGATGATTTCATCCGCGTGCTGAAACCTGGCGGCGAACTGATTCTGGTCAATCATATTGGCGCGGAAAGCGGTCCACGCCGCGTCTTCGAACTGGCCTTCGCGCCGCTGGCGCGCCGGCTCGGCTGGCGGCCGGAATTTCCGTGGGAACGGCTGACCAACTGGGCCGCCAAACATGGCGGCGTCACCCTGACCGAGCGGCGGCCGATGCCGCCAATGGGGCATTTTTCGCTGATCCGTTACCGGAAGTCGTGATCTGGCGTTCCGGTCGAGAGCGCGCCGGACGTTAAGCGTGACAATCTGACTACGGAACATCCGCAGGCGCAGGCCGTTTCCTTGGCATGGCAATGAAACGCGCGCTTCTTTTCTCTGTTCTGATGGTGACTGCGGGTGCCGCGCTGGCGCAGGCCCCGCCCAGCCCGTCAACGCCATCAGCCAAAACCGCGCCGCCTTCGCCGGAACGCGCGGCCAATTGCGCCCCGATGCAGCCGAAGCCGAATGCCGGCACCGCGGTTCCGGACGGCACCACCACCGGTCAGCGTGCCGAGCCGCTCGGCGACAAACTGGCCCGCTCAGACGGCGTGCTATGCCCCCCGCCGGGCGTCGATCCCGAGATGCATGCGCCGGCGCCCGATGCCGGCAAGACGCCCGTGATTCCGCCACCCGGCAGCCCCGGCGGCGACCCGACAATCCGGCCGAAATAGCGCCATTCTGCAGATGCTTGGCGGACCCTTCGGCTTTGCTTGACAGGCCAGCGACCCACTCCTTATATGCCGCGCGTTCGACCGATGCGGCCACTGCGCCGCGCCGTTGAACCGTGGCGAGGTAGCTCAGCTGGTTAGAGCACGGGAATCATAATCCTGGGGTCGGGGGTTCGAGTCCCTCTCTCGCTACCATCTTTTTTCTACGATTTATTCGCCTTCCTTCGATCGAATGCGGTTGCTTGCGCTCGATGGTGGCACCGTTTTCTCGACCATATCTCCAAGACCTTCTTTCCCAAGCCTCGTCATTGGGAGCACCGTGCTGCGCGGGGACCAGATCGGCAGACACGAACGCATGCTCGACAAGCGCGATGCCTTGCCAGGGCGGCGCGTGTCTGCAGGCTGGCGCCGCCCTTGGCTGGTTGTCGACGACGTGCGTCACTGACGTTCGAGTCCGGCTTCCTTGGTGAACTGCGCCCAGAGCTCGATGTCGGCGGCAACGTGTTCGGCGAATGCCTTGGGGCCCAACCATTTCGCTTCGAAACCAATCTCGACGAGACGCTGGCGGACGGCGGGTTCGTCCAGGATGCTGCGCAGCGCCTCCGACAGCTTTTCGACCACCTCTGGCGGCGTGCCCTTTGGCGCGAACACGCCGGTCCAGGCGGACAGATTGCGGAAATCGATGCCTTGCTCTTCCATGGAAGGTAGGTCCGGCAGCATCGTTGGCCGGTCCTTCGTGATGGTGGCAAGCGCGCGAATCTGGCCCGAGCGCGCCAGCGGCAAGGTCGACGTCACGTCGTTGAACAGCATGGAGACCCGGCCGGCAATGACGTCGGTGACGGCTTCCGAACTACTCTTGTACGGGACCGCCTGTATATCGATTCCGGCGCGCCGCTTGAACATTTCGGCCGCGAGTTGTCCCAGCGCATTCGAATAGGCAACCGACATCGTGCCTGGCTTCTGCTTGGCGAGCGCGACCAGTTCCCGCACGCTCTTCGCCTCGATACCGGGATGGATGACGAGCATGTAGGGGAACAAGCCTACGCGCGCGACCGGCGCAAAATCATCCGTCGGAGAATACTGGATCGACTTGAGCAGGCTGGGATTGGCGGCATGCGTCGATGTCCCGCCGAACATCAGCGTGTAACCGTCCGGCGCCGAGCGCGCTGTCGCCACCGCGCCAATCGCTCCGCTTGCGCCGGCGCGGTTCTCGACCACGATCGTTGCCTTCAGCACTTCGGCGAGCCGTTGCGTCACCACACGGGCAACACCGTCGGTGCCGCTTCCCGCGCTGAAGGGGACAATGAAGGTTATTCGCCGGGCTGGATAAGTCTCGGCCGATGCGACGGCGCAAACGGCGAAGAGCATGGCGAACGCAAGTGCAACACGACGCATGATTTCCTGCCCATATTTGTCTAATTGGCGTGCCACAGAGCACCTAACCCAATGACTGTCAACAGTTGACGTTAGTAGTCGCGCGCAGCGATTTGCCCGGATTGCCTTTTAACTCCGGTGTGTCGCGAGCATCGCCATCAACCGACGAACGCTAAAATCATCGGCCGCGTCGACGGCGAGCTCGATCGCTGCCCGCTTTGCGGCGCCGAGCACGCCGTCGAACAGCGCGCGGATCTTCTCCATCACCCGTTCTGCCGGCACCGGCCGGCTCCAGCTTCCGAGCGGCGCATCGCAGCGTCGCCGGATCGTCGTGCCGTCGTTCAACTCGATCTCGACATCAACATGCATCCGGTCGAAGCGGCCGGAGATCGCGGGATCGCTGATCAGGATCGTTCGGCTCAACAGCGCTACGGCATCATCCGCAAAACGTCTCGCGTCCTCAAAACTTGCCGGCACGACCTTGCCGTCCAGCAGCGCGATGGCGGCGGTGTATTGCCAGGAGAACTTGCCATCGAGGCCCGATTGCGGATGTGGACGGTCGATATAGGGCATCGCCGGCGTGTGGAGCGTCACCCGCACGATGTTGTCCGGCGTCGTGTCGCCCATGGCATCGCGGGCGGCCAGCGCTGCGGTGATCGCAAAGTGGGTGGCGAATTGCGATGGAAAAAGCTTCCAGGCCGGACCGGGGTTCAGCGCGCGGCCTTCGCCGATGGGGGCGAGGAGGTGCTCCCGCTCGAATGTCGGTGCGAACAGCGAGAGACCCCAGCCGCGCGGGCTCCCCAGCGCGTCCGCATCAGCCGTAAAACCTTCGGCCGCAAGTTGCGCGGCCTGCACGCCGTTGGCGGCGGCGTCGCCGCAATGCAGTGCCTTGGTCATCGAACCGACATTGGCGAGAAGTCCGCTTGCGCGCGAGCAGGCGATGCCGACCGCCGCCGCCAATCGCTCGCCTTGCAGGCCCAGCATGTCGCCGCATGCCAGCGCCGTTGCCAGCGGTCCCACCGCGCCCGGCGGATGTATCGATAGCTTGGCGGGCTCAATTTGCCCGGACGCAAGCCGCAGTCGGCCCTGTGCCTCGACGCCTTTTGCAATGGCGCGCAGCAGCTCGCGTCCCTGCGGACCGCTGCCGTCGCGTTCGCGCTTTTCCGCCAGCGCGAGCAGCGCGGGTAGCAAAGGGGAGAGGGCGTGGTTCGGCGGATTCCACATCGGTTCGAAATCCAGCACATGCATGGCCATGCCGTTGACCCGTGCGGCGTTGGCGACGCTCGTGGAGAATTCCTGGCCGATCAACGTTGCCGGGCCGTCGGGAGATTCAGACTTCGCTTGTGCCGCCATCAGCTCCGGTCCGCGCTCGGCCGCCGCACCGGCGACTGCGACGGCGAGGCCATCGAGCAGCAGCAGCCGGCATCGCTCCAGCAACGCAGGATCATCCGCCGGCCAAGCCGCCATCAGGTCCGTGAACTGGCGCGTCAGGGAGATCGCGGGGGCATCGGCCGTCATTCCAGAACTCCTGCCAGGCTTGCGAATGAGCCGACCGGCGAACTGCCGCCATGCTCCGCCCTGCAAAAATCGATGGGCTGATATCACAACATTTCAGTCCGTTTTCCCTTTGCATATCTATGTATACACAGATATACGCGAAGGCATAGCCCTGATCTGGGCTTCTGGGAGGTCACCATTTCCCGTTCCGATGCGGCCGAAGACACGCTTCTGATCTCGCCGATATCAGCCTCGTCGCGGGCTGCCGGTGGGCTCGCCGAGCATGCCTATCGGGCGATCCGTCATGCGATCCAGGAAGGCCAGCTCGAAGCCGGCCAGCGCATCCTGGAGCTTGAACTCTGCGCCTGGCTGAAGGTGAGCCGCACGCCGGTTCGTGAAGCGCTGCGTCGCCTGCAGTCCGACGGGATGGTGGTCCATGCACCCGGCGGGGGGCTCGCGATCGCGCAACATGATTTGCGCGCAGTGGCCGAACTCTATGATGTCCGCGAGCGCCTTGAGGGGACGGCGGCGGCGCTTGCCGCGCGTTTCGCGGATGCAACCGAAATCCACATGCTGCAGGCGATGCTGGAAGCGCATCGTCAACTGCCCGACGATCCGAAAGTCCACGCGCGCGAAAACACGCGCTTCCACGAGCAGATTTATCGCGCGGCACATAATCGCTTCCTGCTGAAGAGCCTGCAGGATTTGCACGACTCCGTCGTGCTGCTTGGTCGCACGACTTTCGCGGCGCCCGGGCGTATCGCGGAGGCGCTGGGCGAGCATCAGGCGATCGTCGCCGCAATCGCGCGGCGCGATGAAGCCGCGGCCGAGGAGTTGGCGCGCCGTCACGTCCGTCGTGGCTACGAATTGCGTCTCGTGGCGATGGCAGAGGCCGCGCGCGCCGGCTCGCAGCATCGCATTGAGCCCCGGAAAGAGCCGCCCGATCGGAATTGACGGCACCCGCAAGAACAAGACGCGGCAAAGCCGCGCGCAACAGGGAAACGACCGATGACCAATGCCGGAGACCATCATATCACGCGCCGCGTGCTGCTCGCGACGCTCGGTTCAACGGTGGCGCTCGGTGCCTTGGCGCCGTCGCGCGCGATGGCGGCGGAGGAATGGGCCGCGGTGCAGGCCGCGGCACAGAAGGAAGGCAGGCTGAGTTTCTATCACAACCTTCGCCCCCAGGGCGTCGAGCAACTGCTCGCCGAATTCCGCAAGGCGAACCCTGGCATCCAGACTGAACAGATCCGGCTCGGCAGCGCGCCGCTGATCGAACGCTTCTCGACCGAGTTCAACGCGGGCCGCAACATCGCCGATGTCATGCTGACCTTTCCCGACGACGCCATGTTCGCCGGCGTGGACAAGGGCGGCTGGGCGCTGGAATGGATCCCGCCCGAACTGTCCGCGTTCAAGCCGGTCATCAACCGCGGCAACAAGACCTTTGCGGTTCACACCTCGCGCAACGTCATCATCTACAACAAGCAGCGGGTGAAGCCGGCTGATGCGCCGAAGGAATGGACCGACCTCTGGGACCCGAAGTGGAAGGGCAAGGTCGGCATGGACCCGCCATGGCGCTCGATCGCCGTGCAGGGCGTCGTCGCGCTGTGGGTCAAGAACGGCGTCACCGATGCCGCGCAAAAACTGAAGGCCAACGATGTCCGCTTCTTCGAGGGGTCGGCGGGCGTGTTCCAGGCAGTGCTGCGCGGCGACGTGATGGTGGCGACCCTGGCCGACCTGCCGCTGGAGCCGGGCCTGGAAGACGGTGCGCCGATCGGTTTCGTTTATCCGAAATCCGGCACCGCCACCAATGACGGCTACGTCATGGTGAGCGCCCGCGCGCCGCATCCCAACGCCGGAAAAGTGTTCGTCAACTGGCTGATGAGCGCGCCGGGACAATTGGTGCTGCAGGAGCAGGGCGGGTTGCCGGTGACACGCCC
>Ga0070665_100008984_pt1 | contig 10123 bp, 10 predicted proteins | sample KBSS13metaG_FD_65862 | JGI IMG/M metagenome (GOLD analysis project Ga0070665, IMG submission 65862) | Switchgrass rhizosphere microbial communities from Kellogg Biological Station, Michigan, USA - KBS S1-3 metaG | ecosystem: Host-associated > Plants > Roots > Rhizosphere > Soil ...
CACACGCCGAGGCCGATGTGCGCAATTGTCATGCCGATGATGGCGCGCGGCAGAGACAGCTTGCGGCGCAGCCGGTCGATCGGATCGATCAGCGAGGACGCGATGACCCAACAGCCGAAGGCGATGCCCACGTAGGACAACCATTGGCCCGGCATATTCCCGAATATCGCCACCACGATACCGATCGTGATCAACGCGCCCGCGACCGCCAGCAACAGTTGTTGGGCTTTCGAAAGCCGGCCCCGCTTCCAGGCCGAGTGGAGCCCGACGGACACCAGCGCCACCAGGGCCAGCGCGATGAACGGAAAGGTACGCCTGAACCAGCCCGGCCCGACCGAAATCGACTGCATGCCGAGCGCATCGTTGACGAGCGGCGCCAGCGTGCCGATGAAGACCACCAGCGCGGCCAGCACCAGCGCGATGTTGTTGTAGAGCAGGAAGGCTTCGCGCGAAACGGCATCGAATCCGGCCGGCGATTTCAGCAACGGTGCGCGCCAGCTGTACAACGTCAGCGCGCCGCCGATCATGAGCACCAGGAACGCCAGGATGAACATGCCGCGTTCGGGATCGGCGGCAAAGGAATGCACCGAGACCAGCACGCCGGAGCGCACCAGGAAGGTTCCCAACAAGCTCAGCGAGAATGCGAGGATCGCGAGCAGCAGCGTCCAGCTCTTGAACAGCCCGCGCTTCTCGGTGACGGCCAGTGAATGGATCAGCGCGGTGCCCACCAGCCACGGCATGAACGAGGCATTCTCCACCGGGTCCCAGAACCAGTAGCCGCCCCAGCCGAGCTCGTAATAAGCCCACCAGCTGCCGAGCGCGATTCCCACCGAAAGAAAGCACCAGGCGAGCGTGGTCCACGGCCGCGTCCAGCGTGCCCAGGTCTGGTCGAGCTTGCCCTCGAGCATGGCCGCGCAGGCGAAGGCAAAAGCCACCGCGAAACCCACATAGCCGGTGTAGAGCAGCGGCGGATGGATGGCCAGCGCCGGATCCTGCAGCACCGGGTTCAGGTCGCGGCCGTCGGCCGGAATCTGCTCCAGCGGCAGTCGCTCGAACGGGTTCGAGGTGTAGAGCGTGAACAGCAGGAAGCAGAAGCTCACCACGCCCAGCACGCCGATGACGCGGCTGGCGAAACTCGGCGGCAGGTTGCGGCTGAACATGGCCACGGCCAGCGTCCACAACGCCAGGATCCAGCCCCACAGCAAAAGCGATCCTTCGTGCGCGCCCCACATCGCCGCCACGCGATAAAAGGTGGGCAGCGCCGAATTGGAATTGCTGGCGACGTACAGCACCGAGAAATCGAAATTGACGAAGGCGGAGATCAGCACGGCCACCGCGGTGCTCACCAGCACGAACTGGCCGGCGACCGCCGGCCTGACTACCGCCATGTAGCGCGGATTGCCGCGATGCGCGCCCCACAGACCGAAATACGCCTGCGCGCCCGAGAGCAGCAGCGCCAGCACCAGTGCGAATTGTCCGAGCTCGGGAATCATGGGTTCACGTCCCGGTCGCGGCGTCGGGCGGCGGCGGATTGTCTTTGAGGGACTTGGCCACCTCGGGCGGCATGTACTTTTCGTCGTGCTTGGCGAGGATTTCGTCGGCGACGAAGGTGCCGTTCTGCATGCGGCCGTGCGCCACCACGCCCTGCCCCTCGCGGAACAGGTCGGGCAGGATGCCCGAGTAACTCACCGGCACCGTGTGCTTGAAGTCGGTCACCATGAAATGAATGTCGAGCGTGCCGGGTGTCTTCTGCACGCTGCCCTTCGCCACCATGCCGCCGAGGCGGAAGCGCTTGTCCGCCGGCGCTTCGCCCGCGGAGATCTGCGACGGGTCGAAGAAGAACATCACGTTGCTGCGGAAGGCCTGGGTGCCGAGCCAGGCCGCGAGGCCCACGCCTGCGAGGATGCCGGCGACCATCCACATGCGTTTGTGGCGCGCGATCATCCCGTTTCTCCTGGTGGATTCATCTCCAGCCGGCGCCTTGCTTCCTGCTTGGCGGCGGCCAGGGAGCCGACCGCGGTGATGTAGATGAGCACCACGATGCCGAAGCCGATACCGAACGCCGGCCAGACGTATTGGCCGTAGCCGCTCATCGCGAAAAACTCGCTCATGCGACCACCTCGCGCACCCAGCTGGCATTGCGCTCGCGGCGCAGCAGCTCGGCGCGCAGCCGGATCAGCAGGACCCAGCCGAAGTACAGGAAGAACGCCAGGAGCATCAACAGCAGCGGCCAGACCATCGACCAGTCCATGTCCGCTTCGCCGACCAACCGGGTGGGCGGCTGGTGCAGCGAGTTCCACCAGTTCACCGAGTAGCGAATGATGGGCACGTTCACGAATCCAACGACCGCGAGCACCGCGCTCGCCTTGTCCGCCTTCTGCGGATCGTCGATGCCGGCGCGCAAGCCCATGTAACCCAGGTACAGGAACAACAGGACCAGTTCGGAGGTGAGGCGCGGATCCCAGACCCAGTAGGCGCCCCACATGGGCTTGCCCCACAACATGCCGGTGGCCAGCGTGGCCACTGTGAACCAGGCCCCGATGGGCGCACAGGCGGATGCGGCCGCGTGTGCCACCTTCATGCGCCAGATGAGGCCCACCGCGGCGGCAACGGCCATGGTCGAGTACACGGCCATCGACAGGGTGGCCACCGGTGCATGGATGTAGACGATGCGGAATGCATCCTTCTGCTGGTAGTCGGGCGGCGCCAGGACCAGCCCGCCATACAGCGCGACCAGCATCGCCAATACCGCCGCGCCACCGAACCACGGCGCCCAGCGCGCCGCGAAGCCGTACACCCACGGCGGCGAACCGAATCGATGGAACCAGGTCCAGGTGGCCATTAACTACTCCAATCCGATACGGACCGCGGCGGCCGCGGCCAGCGGCGCGAGCGTCATGCCGAGCACGGCGATCGCGCCTAACAAGTACATCGGCGGCGCGATCTCGCCGCCGGTGATGGCACGCTGCGTGGCATCCGCCCCGAACACCAGGATGGGCACCGCCAGCGGCAGCGTCAGCAGCGACAGCAACACGCCGCCGCGCCGCGCGCCCAGCGTCAGTCCCGCGCTGATCGCGCCGATCAGGCTGAGCGCAAAACCGCCGAGTGCCAGTGACGCCACCACGCTCCACATGGCCTCCGCCGGCACCCCGAGTCCGACCGCCGCGATTGGCGCCGACAGCGCCAGCGGCAACCCGGTCAGCAGCCAGTGCACGCAGGTCTTGGCAAACAACATCCAGGTCAATGACTGACCTGACAAGGCAAATTGCTCGAGCGTCCCGTCTTGCGCATCGTCGCGGAACAGGAACTCCAGCGCCAGCAGCGAGGATAACAACGCGCCGACCCACAGGACACCCGGCGCGGCGTCTCGCAGCCGCGACAACTCCGGGGTTAATGTCAGGGGGAACAGCGTCGCCACGATCATGAAGAACATGAGTGGCTGCAAAAGTTGCGAAGGTTTCCGGAAAGCGAGGCGCAGGTCACGGACCATGACCAGCCGGGCCGCTTCCAGGGCGCCGGTCTTCATGCGGCACCCAGTTCGAGCGTGACCAGCCCGTCGTTCGACAGATCTAGATCCTGGTGGACCGCGGCGACCACGATGCCGCCGCGCGACAGCTGTTCCCCGATCAGGTTCGCGACCAGCCGCTTGCCTTCGATATCCAGATTCGTGGCCGGTTCGTCGAGCAGCCACAGCATCGCGCCCGTGAGCAGCACGCCGGCCAGGGCCACGCGCCGGCGCTGCCCGGCCGACAGCGTACGCACCGCACGGTCCGCGAACGGCTGCGCGCCGGTTCTTTCCAGTGCCGCGTGTATTTCACCGGGCGTGACCGTGCGCCGGATGCCCACCGAATAGCGCAGGTTCTCGCGACCGGTGAGGTCACCCTTGAGCGGCGGTTCGTGCCCCAGGTAGGCGAGCTCGGCGTGGAATTCGTCGCGCTCGCCGCGTGCAGGCTTGCCACGCCAGCTCACCTCGCCCGCCTCCGGATCCAGCAGGCCTGCGATCGCGCGCAACAGCGTGGTCTTGCCGGCGCCATTCTTGCCGGTGAGCAGCACGCATTGGCCGGACGTCGCCGCGAAGCTCACGCCGCGCAGCACGTGGCGATCTCCTCGCCACAGGTGCAGCCCGGAAACGTTCAACATGTTTTCGAGCGGGATGGTGCCCCGGGCCGGAATCGAACCGGCATGGCCTTGCGACCGACGGATTTTAAGTCCGTTGCGTCTACCAGTTCCGCCACCGGGGCAATGGACATGAATGTGGAGGCTAGGGTCGGAATCGAACCGGCATAGACGGCTTTGCAGGCCGCTGCATAACCATTCTGCCACCTAGCCGCGAGGCCACGACGGGCCACGAAGAAATGGAGCGGGAAACGAGACTCGAACTCGCGACCCCGACCTTGGCAAGGTCGTGCTCTACCAACTGAGCTATTCCCGCATCTGGAGAGGGGCGTGATTCTAGGGCCGGGATTCGGCAAGTCAAGAAATTCCGGCGGGGTCGTCACCGGCAAGCCCTTCTTTTGCAAGGATTTGCATGACTGAAGTCACGGAATCCGCATTGCGCCAGCGCGCGCGACTGACCGGCGTGACGAAGCCCTCGGCCACGGCGTGGTCGAGCATGGCGTAAAGCGTGCGGAAATAGTCGTCGATGTTCGCCAGCACTACGGGTTTGGCGTGCAGGCCGAGCTGCGCCCAGGTCACGATTTCCACCAGTTCATCGAAGGTGCCCATGCCACCGGGCAGGCCGACGAAGGCGTCGGACAACTCGGCCATCAGTGTCTTGCGCTCGTGCATGGTCGTGACCACGTGCTGGCGCGTGAGATTCGGATGCGCGAGCTCGCGCTCGATGAGCATGCGCGGAATCACGCCGATCACGCGCCCGCCTCCCTGCAGGACGGCGTCCGCGACGATGCCCATGAGTCCCAGCCGCCCGCCGCCGTACACCAGCGTGATGCCCGCGCGCGCCAGCGCGCCGCCGAGCTCCTTCGCCGCGGCCGAGTAGCTAGGCCGGGCGCCAGGCGCGGATCCGCAGAAGACGCACACCGTCATGCTCATGAGTGGCCGCGGAGGTCGGGCCAGGCGGCCCTGAGATAGGAGATGGCGGAGGTCAGCGTGAGCACCGCCGCCACCACCGTGAGCACCAGCCCGATCTCGAATACCGGCAACCGCAGGCCCGGCAGGATGGGCAGGTCCCAGCGGAACAACATGCACGACAGTCCCACGATCTGCACGATGGTCTTGAGCTTGGCCAGCGAGCTGACCTTCACCTTGCCGCGTTGACCGATCTCCGCCATCCACTCGCGCAGCGCGGAGATGGCGATCTCGCGGCCGATGATGACGATCGAACACAACACCAGGATGGCGCGCACCGATTCCGCCCGCAGCGTCGCGTGCCCGCCGTCGATTCCCTCGAGGCCGGGCACGATGATGATCGGCATATCCTTGCTGACCAGCAACACCAGCGCGACGGCCACGATGAGCTTGTCGGCCACCGGGTCGAGGAACGCGCCCAGGCGCGAGGTCTGGCCCATCTTGCGGGCGAAGTAACCATCCAGCGAATCGGTGATGCCCGCGACCGCGAACAGCAGGCCGGCCGCCGGATCGGCCCACTGGTACGGTAGATAGAAGAAGACCACGACCAGCGGGATCGCGAAGATGCGCAGCCAGGTCAGCGTGTTAGGAAGATTCCAGAGCATCGCGTGGACGAACGGTCCTTCAGGCACCGGGATGCAGATGATCATATAGGGTGCGCGCCAGCGTTGTCCCGATCCCCGCTACCGACTCCAGGTCGCCGACACCGGCGCGCATCAGCCCCTGCATGCCGCCGAAGTGCCGCAACAGCGCGCGGCGCTTTGCCGGACCCAGGCCGGGGATGGTTTCCAGCACGGATTCGTTGTGCCGGCGCGCGCGACGCTTGCGATGGCCGGTGATGGCGAAACGATGCGCCTCGTCGCGGATGCGCTGGATCACGCGCAGGGCCCGCGAGTCCGGCCCGGGCACGATGGGCGTCTCCGACCCATGCACGAACAGCCGCTCCTGGCCGGGCTTGCGATCCGGTCCCTTGGCGACGCCGACCAATTTGAGATCGCCGAACCCGAGCTGCGTGAGCTCGCCATGCACCTCGTTGATCTGGCCGAGTCCGCCGTCGATCAGCAACACGTCGGGCGCTTGCGCCTCGCCGGCGCGCACCCGCTCGTAACGCCGCTTCAGTGCCTGGCGCAGCGCACCGTAGTCGTCGCCGGGGGTGATGCCGGTGATGTTGAAGCGTCGGTAGTCCTTCTTGATCGGGCCTTCAGGCCCGTAGATCACGCATGAGGCCACGGTGCCCTCGCCCGCCGTGTGGCTGATGTCGAAGCACTCCAGCCGCTTCGGCGCCTGGTCGAGGCCTAACAAATCGCCCAGCGCCGCCATCATCTCCTCGATGTCGGCGCGCCGCGCGCGCCGCATGCGCAATGCCTGCGTCGCGTTTTCCACCGTCATGGCCAGCCAGCGGGCCGGCAGCGCGCGCGACGGCTTCCACAAGCGCGAGGTGACGCCGCTGCGCTCGTTGAGCGCGGCGGTCAGCGCCTCGGCCTCGTCCAGCTCCAGGTTCACGAGGATCTCGGGTGGCGCCGGCGTTTCGGCGAAGTACTGCATCAGGAACGACGCCAGCGCCTCGTTCGGCTCGGCCAGCGCGCCGCGCGGGAAATACGTGGTCGAGCCCAGGTTGCGACCGCCGCGAATGATCATCACCGAGATCGCGTATTCACCCGGCTCGCCCACCAGCGCGAACACGTCGATGTCGCGATCGCCCTCGGCGGTCACGATCTGTTGCGCCTGCACCTGCTTGAGCGCGGCCAACTGGTCACGCAGCGCCGCGGCGCGTTCGTACTGCAGGCCCTCGGCCGCCTTCTCCATGGCATTGGTGAGCTCGCCGCTGACCTCGTCGTTGCGCCCTTCGAGCACCTTGACGGCGGCGGCGATGTCACGCGCGTAGTCCTCGCGCGAGATCAATTTCACGCAGGGCGCCGAGCAGCGGCCGATCTGGTGTTGAAGACACGGCCTGCTTCGATTCTCGAAGAAGGTGTCCCTGCAGTTCCGGATGCGGAAAATCTTCTGGATGCTCTGCAGCGTCTCCTTGACCGCGCCGGCGCTGGGGAACGGCCCGAAGTACCGGCCCGGCAGGTTGCGGGCCCCGCGGTAGAACACCAGCCGCGGGTATTCGTGCCCCGACGGTAGATAGACATACGGGAAACTCTTGTCGTCGCGCAACACGATGTTGTAGCGCGGCTTGTGCTCCTTGATGAGGTTGTACTCGAGCAGCAGCGCCTCGGTCTCGGAGTTGGTGAGCGTGACCTCGATGCGCGCGATGTGACCCACCAGCGCCTGCACCTTCGGGTCGACGTTGCTCGCCATGAAGTAGTTGCCGACGCGGTCGCGCAGGTTGCGCGCCTTGCCGACGTACAGCAGCTCGGCTTTCCCTTCGTCATCGAGTGTCGAATACATGCGATACACGCCCGGCCGCCGCGGCAGGCTGCCGATGTATTCCTTGGGATCGAAGGCGTCGACGTGCTCCGTCACGCCACAATCATAAACCCGCCAGCGTCGCGGCCCGCTTCAGCACCTTCTGGAACATCTCGGGAGTGAGCCGGCGGGTCTGCGTGTTGTAGCGGCTGCAGTGGTAGGAATCGATCAGCTGCCGCCCGTCGGGCAGCTCGTGCTCGGCGGCATGCGCGAATTTCGCGGCGCTGCGCTTGAGCGAAGACGCCATCAGCACGGCCTCGTGGGCCACCACGCCCAGCGCCAGCACGGCGCGCACCGATTTCAGCGTCGCGAGTTCGGCCGCCAGGTACTGGTTGCAGGTCTTGATCTCTTTCGGCAGCGGCTTGTTGTCGGGCGGCAGACACTTGACGGCATTGGTGATGCGCGCGCCCACCAGCTTCAGGCCGTCGAAGCGGTCCACGGACACCGGGGCACTGGACAGGCCGAGCGCGTGCAGCGACTCATATAAGAGGATGCCGGCATAGTCGCCGGTGAACGGCCGCCCGGTGCGATTCGCGCCGTGCATGCCCGGCGCGAGACCGACGATCAGCAGCTTGGGCGCGGCCTCGCCGAACGGCGGTACGGGCTTGGAGAAATAGTCGGGATTCTCGTGCACGACCTTGGCGAGGAAACTCGCCAGGCGTGGGCACAAGGTGCAGTCCGGACAAAATGTAGGTGCGGTCACTTCATCCGGCGGATGATGGCGTCACCAAAGCCCGAGGTGCCGACGAGCGTCGCGCCCGGAATCAGGCGCTGCAGGTCTTCCTCGACGTTCTTGCGCGCGGCGATGTCGCGCTTGGTGGAACGGATGGCCTCGCGCAGGCGCGCGAGATCGTAGGTCATCTCCTTGGCGGCGATGGTTTCTGCCACGCCGTGCATGATCAGGTCGGCGGCTTCCTTCCAGCCGATGTATCGCAACATCATTTCCGCCGACAGGATCAGAGAGCCGGGATTCACGCGGTCCTTGCCGGCAAAGCCGGGCGCCGTGCCGTGCGTGGCTTCGAACACGGCGAGACCATCGCCGATGTTGCCGCCCGGCGCGATGCCGATGCCGCCCACCTGCGCCGCGAGCGCGTCGGAAATGTAGTCGCCGTTGAGGTTCAGCGTCGCGATCACGTCATAGTCTTCCGGCCGCAGCAACACCTGCTGCAGGAAGTTGTCCGCGATCACGTCCTTGATCACGATCTCCTTGCCATTGATCGGGTTCTTGAAGCTGCACCACGGCCCGTTGCCGATCGGCTGGGCGCCGAACTCCTCGCGCGCCAGTAGATAGCCCCACTGCATGAAGGCACCTTCGGTGTACTTCATGATGTTGCCCTTGTGCACGAGCGACACCGACACGCGGTCGTTCTCGATGGCGTACTGGATGGCCTTGCGCACCAGGCGCTGGCTGCCCTCCTTCGACACCGGCTTGATGCCGATGCCCGAGCTGGCCGGGAAACGGATGCCGGTGACCTTGAGCTCGTTCTGCAAGAAATAGATCAGGCGCTGCACTTCGGCCGAGCCCGTGGGCCACTCGATGCCCGCGTAGATGTCCTCGGTGTTCTCACGGAACACCACCATGTCGGTGAGCGAGGCATCGGCCATGGGCGTCGACACGCCCGGGAAGTAGCGGATCGGGCGCACGCAGGCGAACAGGTCGAGGTTCTGGCGCATGGCCACGTTCAGCGAGCGCATGCCGCCGCCCACCGGCGTACCCAGCGGACCCTTGATGCTGACCACGAAGTCGCGCAGCGCGGTCAGCGTCTCGTCGGGAAAGCCCGTGCCGTACAGCTTGGCCGCCTTGTCACCGGCGTACACCTCGGTCCACGCGATGCGCCGTTTCTTGCCGTAGGCCTTCTCGACCGCGGCATTCACCACCTTGAGCATCACCGGCGTGATGTCGATGCCGATTCCGTCACCCTCGATGAAGGCGATGATGGGATCGTCCGGTACGTTCAGTGACGAGTCCGGATTGATGGTGATGCGTTTACCGTTCGGAACCTTGATGTGTTCGTATTGCATGCCTGAATGCGATGCAATCAGCGTGCCGGGCCGTGCTTGCCGATCAGCATGGCCAGCTCCAGCGCCTGCTCGTAGTTGAGTCGCGGGTCCACGGTGGACTTGTAGGCACGCGCCAGATCCGCGTCGGTGAGACCGCGCGCACCGCCGGTGCACTCGGTGACGTCTTCGCCGGTGAGCTCGATGTGCACGCCGCCCAGGAACGATCCATGCGCCTCGTGGATGCGGAATGACAGCTCCAGCTCCTTGAGGATGTTCTCGAAGCGGCGCGTCTTGAGGCCGCCCGAGCTGGTCTCGGTGTTGCCGTGCATGGGATCGCAGACCCACAGCACCTGCTGGCCGGTCTCGCGCACCGCCTTGATCATGTTGGGCAGGCCCTTCTCCACGTCCTTGGCGCCGAAGCGATGGATGATGGTCAGGCGGCCCGGCGTGTTGTTCGGGTTCAACGTGGCGACCAGGCCCTGCAGCCATTCCGCCGTCATCGCCGGTCCGATCTTCACGCCCATGGGGTTCGAGACGCCGCGGAAGAATTCCACGTGCGCGCCATCGAGCTGCGCGGTGCGCATGCCGATCCACGGCATGTGCGTCGACAGGTTGTACCAGCGCT
>Ga0070665_100008988_pt1 | contig 10121 bp, 6 predicted proteins | sample KBSS13metaG_FD_65862 | JGI IMG/M metagenome (GOLD analysis project Ga0070665, IMG submission 65862) | Switchgrass rhizosphere microbial communities from Kellogg Biological Station, Michigan, USA - KBS S1-3 metaG | ecosystem: Host-associated > Plants > Roots > Rhizosphere > Soil ...
GGATCGAGAAACTGCAGGTTCATGTACGCATCGGCGCGTGCCGTCGCCGCCACGTCTTCCGCGGCATCCGACGCCGCGTACTTCGGCTCCAGGTTGACGACGATGCCGATGCGGTTGCGACCGGTCGCCCGGTAAGCTTGCACGGCAGTGCCGTGCGCCCGCAACAGATGATGCGTGGCGATCGGCGCTTCGAATCGATTGCGATGACCCGGCGCCAAAGTGCCGTACAGATAGCCGCCGTCGGTCACAACCCACGGCTCGTTCAGCGTCGTCCAGATCTTGACGCGGTCGTCCAGCTTGCGGAACACGACATCGGCGTACTCGGCGAACCAGCCGGCGATGTCCGGATTGAGCCAGCCGCCGAGATCGTCCAGTGCCGCAGGCAGGTCCCAGTGGAACAACGTCGCCATCGGCTCGATGCCATGGGCAAGCAGCGTGTCGACCAGCCGATCGTAGAACGCGAGTCCCGGCGCGTTGACGGCGCCGCGTCCCCGCGGCAGCACACGCGCCCAGGCGATGCTGAAACGGTAAGCGTTGGCGCCGAGGGAGCGCATCAAGCCGACGTCCCCCGCATAGCGTTTGTAGTGGTCGCAGGCAACATCGCCGGTATCGCCGTCGCGGACCATGTTGGGCGTATATGCGAACCGCTGCCAGATGCTGGGACCGGCGCCGTCGGCGAGCGGGGAGCCCTCGACCTGATGTGCGGACGTGGCGGTCCCCCAGAGGAAACCGGCAGGAAATTCCCGGGCGTCGGGCATGTTGCGCTCTCTATAGAAATTAGGGTCAGTGCGTGTCGATCACGATCGTCGCGGGAAGTTGGCGGATGGAAAGATGGCCATCGGTCCAGCTCGCGGATTTCCCATTGACGCGCGTTCGGCCCGGCTTGCCTTCGACCGGCCACGCGAGCACGAACCCGCCCGGTGGCAAGCGGAGATTGCCGTCGATGCGTGCCGTGACACGCCCTGTTGTCCGGCGCATCGAAAAATCCAGTGTTCCATATCGCGTACGCAGGCGCCTCAGCTCGAAGCCGGAATCCGCCAGCCATCCTGGCGGAACGCCGGCAGCGAGAACCATCGAGTGGTCCTCGTCGCGCTCGTACGCGAAGAGATCGAGCGCTGCTCGAATGAAATCGGAGGCCACCCAGCCATGCGGCATGTCGCCGACGAAGCGCGGGCGCTGCGCGTCGCGACCGACCACTTCGGGCCATTGATTCCAGGCTTGCGGGCGCCGGCCGGCGAGGAAAAAATCCAACAGCGCACCGGCGCGCTCGCGCCAGCCGAGACGAACGAACGCGCTCACGTTGCGAAGCTCATAAGGTGTGTAGTCGTTCCAATCCTTGTGGCCATCGCGTCGCGCGACGAACTCCTCCCAATAGCGCTCGTAGGTCGCCTCGATGGCCGACGCAGGCAATAGCGTCAAGGCGCCATCGGGCGCGAAGGCGATCGACGTCGACGTCGGATCGAAGTCGCCCAGCTCGGCTGAGCCCGGAAGGTACGCAATGCCGTGCATCGCCATGGCCTCGCGAAACGATGTCGCCAGATCCTGCCGGAATTCCGCGCCTTGACGCGCAAGCTCGGCGGCGCGGTCGCGGTGGCCGAGCGCCGTGGCGATCTCCACCGCCGCTCCATAGCCCTTGAGCGCCCACAGGTCGTCCCAGTACGAGTGCATGGGCTTTTCCGAATAGCCCTCGTGACTGATCGAGGCCGGCATCAGTCCATAGAAGGCGCGCCGGGCCGGTGCGAGATTCGCCGGCGTGCGTTCCGATTGCCGTAAACCCTCGAGATACCGTGCTGCCGCATCGAGATTTGGCCACAAGGTCTCGAGGAGTTGTCGATCGCCCGTGTAGCGATAGACCGCCGCGGCGAGAAACAAAAGCTCGCCCGCGCTGTCGTTTTCCGGCACCGGATCGGCGCCACGATCGTCGACGCAGCACGGAACCTTGCCGGTAGGGAACTGGTGCGGGGCGTACCACCGCAGGTAGTCGGCTGCGACATCGGCGTAACCCAGTCGCAGCAACGATTCCGCCATCATTGCGCCGTCGCGGATCCAGGAGCGCGCATACGAACGCGTACCGGGGCGCAGAATGGCGCCATCGCGTGTCATCAGGATGTAGGCGAGCGACGTGCGAAGGGTATCGGGGACCACACGACCCGCGGCCGGGACACGGATCGTTACCCGATCGAGCTTTTCCCGCCACGCGGCCGCGGCATTCTTTTGCTCGCGCGCGAGCCACGCGGCCGCCGATAGTCCAGCGAGCCGCGGCGACGTCGCGGCGCCTTCGAGCGGTACCACGATCCCAATCGTCGCTGTCGCATGCGGCGCGAGCGACACGCGGTACTTGAGCAGCCCCGACGCATAGCCCGCGCTGTCGTGCACTTCGCGCGCGCCGGAAATACCCGTGCCGCCGAGAAGTCGCGGCGGTGGTCCGGCCGCATATGGAAACACATCGATGGCGTCGGGCGTCGTCAGCGAAATGACTTTACGTTCGCCGTTGACCAGGAACCCGCTTTCGCTCCAGGCGATGTCGCGGATCGCGCTCATGCCACCCGTTGCATTCAGGAACTGCGTCGGTGGATTGACCTGAAACGGACGCACCGCGAGCACGAGGTGCAACATCAGCGGATGCGCTGTGCTGTTTCGAAGGTCGTAGCGCGCGATGACGCGCGATCCGGATCGCGATCCCGTAGCGAACGTCGTGACACGGAGCGTCCAGGACGGATGGCGCCAGGCGACCCCCGGCATCGGAAGGTCGTCGTCGACAAGGAATGGTCGGGGCTCGACGTTAGCCCATGTCACGACGCCTTCCCCCGTAACGACAAATGGCTCGATCGAGAATCCGCCCCGCGCCACCTCGAGCGCGCCATCGTCCGACAGCAGCGCCGTCTCGTGGCCGCCGTCGATGCCGACGAGTGTCCAGCTCGGCTGCTCCCCGGAAAAACCGCGCGGATAGTTGCCGCGAGGCGCATCGCGCGCGAGCGCCTGGAAGAACGCATTCGGCGATTCGCCGAAGGCGAGATTCTTGATCTCGAGCTCGGCGAGCTCGTAGCGGTGCGCCGGTCCGTCGTGCAGCGCCAGCCGAAGATATCGCGTCTCCGAATCCGGAAGCGCGATCGCGTCGGGTCCGCCATTGGCGGCAGTCACGCTTTGCACGGTGCGCCAGACAACGCCGTCATCGGAAAACGCAACGTCGTAGCGCGACGCGAACGCCTGCTCGTTCCAGCGCAGGACCAAGCCACCCAATTCGCGCGGTCCGCCGAAGTCGACCACGAGCGCCTGCTCCGCGCCGGCACGCGAATCGCTTTTCCACGCCGTCGACGTCTTGCCGTCGAATGCGAGGGCGGGACCGGCATCGGTGAGCGACGAGCTGGCGCGCGCGACGGGAATCTCCAGCACCCCGGGGGACGGCGGCAGCGGCCGAAGCTCCAGGCGGCTGAAATAGACGGACCCTTTTCCACCCCCGCGCCCGGCCGCAACGACGAATTCGAGCGTCGACGAATGACGCAGCGTCCGGTCCTTGGTCGGTCCCCACGCGAACTCCAGTTTCCGTCGCTTGAACCGCACCTCCGTCCATTCACGGGGAAACTCGAAGTTGCGCTGGTTGAACCACCACACGTTGTCACCGGTGTCGTCGATCAGCTTCAGCTGCAGATCGTTGATCGCCGCGTCGGCGCGAACGTAGAACGAGATCTCATAATCGTCGGGCAAGTCCACCGCAAGCGCGCGGCGCGCGATTGCGTAGCCGGCGGTTCCCGCGAGGTCGAAATCGAGGCGCAGCGCCGGTCCGGCCGGTCCCACCGCCGTTGCAACGGACGCGGCGACGCCGTCGGACGCTATGGCGGACCAGGCGTCCAGGTCCGTGAAGCCATCGAGAATCCTTGCGCTCGGCGCCACTTCCCTTGCAATCTCCCCTGCACCCGCGGGCGCAGCCGTCCATGACGTAACGAGCAGCAGAACCGCCGCAGCGGCGCAGTGGCGAATCGCATCGCGCACGCCCCGCCTCCCGCCCGTCATCCCTTGACGCTGCCCACGGTGAGGCCCTCGATGTAATAGCGCTGCAAGGCGATGAAGACCAGCAGCACGGGGAGCGTGGTGACCACGGACCCCGCCATCATCAGCTCGTTGTCCTGCACATGCTCGCGTGCGAGCCCGGCGAGCGCGACGGGCAGCGTATAGAGCTCGCGATCGGTCAGTACGATCAACGGCCACATGAAATCGTTCCACGTTCCGAGCAGGGTGAATACGCCCAGCGTGACGATGATGGGTTTCAGGAGTGGCACGACGATGGAACGGAAGATGCGCAACTCGCTCGCTCCGTCGATGCGTGCGGCCTCGAGCAGCTCGTTGGGGATCGACAGCGCGTATTGCCGCACGAGGAAGATGCCGAAGATGCTCGCCATTCCGGGAACGATCACGCCACCGTAACTGTTGACGAGGCCCATCTGCTTCAGCAACAGGAACAGCGGCACCATCGCAACCTGCGACGGCACGACCAGCGCGCCGACGAGGCCCTTGAACAAGCGGTCGCGGCCGGTGAAGCGAAGCTTGGCGAACGCATAGCCCGCGGCCACGTTGAACAGCAGCGACAGGATCGTCGCGGCGGTGGCGAGAAGCACGCTGTTGGCAAGGTACCGGCCCATTCCGGCGTGGGCGAAGAGCTCGCGATAGTTGTCGAGCGTCGGATGACCGGGCACCAGCGGCGGCGGATACGTTCCCGATTCGCCCGCGGGCATCAGCGACGCCGCCACCATCCACAGCAGCGGGAACAGCGTGACACCCGCCAAGCCCAGCAGCAGGCCGTTGACGATCCATGCGGCGAGGCGCCGATTCATCCGGGAAGGCCGCGACGTGCGATTCGCATCGGCACCGCGGTCACGCAGAAGACGAACAGGAACAGCACGAACGCCACCGCCGACGCCGAGCCCAGGCTCCACCACTTGAAGCCCTCCTCGTACATGAAGTAGAGCACGCTCACGGTGCTTTGCAGCGGGCCGCCCTGCGTCATTACGTACGGCTCCGCGAACATCTGGAAGTATCCGGCCACGGTGAGAATGCTCACCATGACGAGCAGTGGCGAGAGCATGGGGAGCGTGACATGCAGGAAACGATGCAGGTAGGACGCGCCGTCCATGCGTGCGGCTTCGTACAGCTCCTCGGGAATGCTTTGCAGCCCGGCGAGCAGGATGATCATGTTGTAGCCGAAGTTCTTCCACACGGCGAAGATGATGATGGCGGGCATGGCCCAATGCGGATCGCCCAGCCAGTCGACGGGATCGATGCCGACCTGACTCAACACATAGTTGAGAAACCCGTAGCGCGTGTTGAAGAGATAACGCCAGATCACGGCGACGGCGACGAGCGTCGTGACGACGGGCGCGAACAGCGCCGTGCGAAACAATCCCTTGCAGCGCGCGAGCCTGGAATGCAGCAGCAACGCGGTGCCAAGCGACATCGCGATCGACAACGGGACGCCGACGACGACGAAGTAGAGGGTGTTGCCGAGCGCGTGCCAGAAGAGCGGCGTTTCGAGCAGCTGCAGATAATTGCGGACGCCGACGAAGCGCAGGTTCGAAAGGTCGGCCAGCGCGTAGATGTCGAAATCCGTGAGACTCAACGCGAATGCCGCCAGCAGCGGCAGGATGAAGAATACGGCGATGACCACCAGCGCCGGTCCGACGAACCACCAGGCGGCCGCGCGACGGCTCAATCGACGCCTCCACGCGAGAGCAGCCAGCGACGCTTTTCCAGGATCCGGTCGGCACGCACATCGAGCTCCGCGGCGGCCTCGTCCACGCCGAGGTCGCCGTGGACGAGGCGCTCGGTGACCGTGCGGATCTCGTTCGCGATCCGCTCCCATTCCGGCACCTTCGGCGCTGGCTTGACGCGCTCGAGCTGCTCGCGAAATGCCCGCGCGTAGACGTCATCCGCAAGGCTGCCACCGGCCCATGCGCTTCGTCGGGGCGGGAGATCGCCGGTAAGCGCGTGGAAGCGCTGCTGGATCGCGGGCTGCGAAAGGTATTCGATCAGTTGCCACGCGGCCTCCTTGTTGCGCGATGCGCGAAACAGCACGAGGCTCGATCCGCCGGCGATGGACGCGCCCGGGCCGGTCGGACCGGGCAAGGGCGCCGTCATCCAGGCGTCCTGCCTGTCGGGCGGCAACCGGCGCTTGAACTCCCCGATATTCCAGGGTCCGGAGACATAGAAGGAATAGTAGCCGCGGCCGAACTCGTTCCAGACGTTGGAGATGTCGGCGTTCGTGAGCGGCGGTGCAAAGCCGTGCCGGAAGATATCGACATAGAACCGCAGCGTGCGGCGGAATCCTTTGCTGCGGAAATTGCCCCATCGTCCGTCGTCCCGCAGCAGCGGCTCGTCCTGCTGCAGCGCAAGGGCCACCAGCGGCTCGAACTCGTTCAGCGGCAACAGGATCGCGAAGCGGTCGGGACCCACCGTCTCCTTGACAGCGGCGAGCGCGCGCCACCATTCGTCCCACGAACGTGGCGGCGCGGCGAAGCCGGCGCCGGCCAGCAAGTCGCGCCGGTAGAACAGGAGGCGCGTGTCGACGTACCATGGAACGCCCTGCAGCACACCGTTGACGCTATTGGTCTCCCAGATCCCGCCGAAGTAATCCTTGGGGTCGACCACGGATGACCCCGCGATACGCTGGTCGAGAGGCTCCAGCGCCTTCAGGGCTGCGAATTCCGGGATCCACGTGTTGCCGAGCTGGCAAACGTCCGGCGTCGCATCGCCCGCGAATGCCGTCAGCAGCTTTTCGTGGGCAGCGCTCCAGGGAATTTGTTGAGCGACCACGCGCACGCCCGGATGCAAGCGCTCGAACTCGGGCAGCAGCTCGGTGATGACCTCACCCTCGCGCCCCATGGCCCAGAAGCGCACGACCGTATCGTGCGAGGGCGCACTGCAGCCCGTCCCAAGCGAAAGCGCGAGGAGAATCAGGAACGCCGTACGGCGCAGGCGGTTGTTCGTGATGCTGGCGTCCTGTTCCGTAGGTTCGCTGTTGCCCGACGACCAATGGCTCCTTCATCGGCGGAACCTGCGGAACAGGACACCGGTTCCAGGTTGTCGGCACTGCTCGCGATTCTAACGCCAACCGCCCGCACCTCACTTGGACGCGGACAGCCATCCCCCGCTGAAGCCCGCACGGTCCAGGCCGTGTCGAATGTATTTGTTCTCGTGCATGACGTTCCACACCATGCCGCTACGGTAGTTCTCGATCATCGCGAAGATGGCGCCCTGGTCGATGCCGATATAGTCGCCCGCGACCCAGCCGAATCCGGGGATGCAGCGGCCGTGCGCGAGCGGAATGTCGAAATCGAACGACGGATTGAACGCATCGAGGAACCCGTAGTCGGCATAGATGTACTTGCCGTATCGCGAATGCATCGACAGCACGGCTGGAATCGCCAGCTCGGGCGCGAACGCAATCGATGCCGCCGCGGCCGTCGGGGCGAGCGTGCAATCGTCCTGCGCCGCCTCGCCGACGCCTCGCGCATAGTAGGCCCGATAGCGGCGCTTGCCGGTGTCGTTCTCGAGCTCGACGTTGGCCGGTCCGTCACTCGCGGTGATGCCCCACGTATTGGCGCCGTAGCCCTTGCAGTTCAGCGGGTTGCTCATCGCGTACGACCGTTGCGCGTAGATGGCGCGACGGCTGTTCTCGAAGTAATCGAGCCCGCGGTTGCGCATGTAATCGTCCTGGATGGCGCGGAAGTCCATCCACACATGCGTGTACTGATGGCCGAACAGCGGGGAGAAATTCAGGTACTGCTGCCCGAACAGCGTTCGCCACTCGCTGTCGTAGGTGCTGGTCCATTCCTTCCACGCCTCGCCGGTCACCGGGAACGTCGGCGAGCCGAGCGCTAGCAGGTAGACCAGCATCGCTTCGTTGTACCCGCGCCAGTCGTATTCGAGGAAGCCTTCTTCGGGCGACCAGCCGTGGCTGATCGCGGGCGCGTTCGGCTGCGCCCAGCGCCAGTCGACACGCCGATAGATCTCGTCGACCAGCCGGCGAATCTCCACCTCCTCGGGATTCTGCCGGTCGAAATACGACTGGCAGAACAATGCCCCGGCGAGAAGGAGCGCGGTGTCGACGGTGGAAAGCTCGCTGTCGCCGGCGCGCGCGCCGGTTTTCATATCCAGGAAATGATAGAAAAATCCCTTGTAGCCCGAGACGCCGGTTGCCTGCGGACCCTGCGGCGCATAGCGCAGGAATCGCAGCGTCGCCAGCACCCGCTGGCGCGCCTGCTTCCGCGTGATGTAGTGCCGCTCGACGGCGATCGGGTAAGTCGTGAGGCCGAAGCCTACTGCGGCGATGCTCGATGCCGACGGGGAGGGATGCCGGTCCGGTATGAGACCGTTGCGCGGATTGGCCGTGTCCCAGAAATAATGGAAGGTGCGTTCCTGCAACTCGATCAGGAACGGGTCGACGACCGGGCTCGTCAGATGCGCCGGATACCACGAGGTCGGCCACAGCGTCTCGACCGCGCGGCTGTACATGACCACCAGCGTCAGCAGGACGATGCCGGCTGTCGTGGCGATGGCAACGCTTGGACGTCGCTTTAACATCTTCTCCCGCAGTCGCCTTCAGGGCCAGAGACTTGAGGGGCTACCCCTGCACAAGGTAGCTGACTTGGGCCGAAATGGCCGCGGATTATTATTGAAGACGCAATGTCCCGCGTAGTCGTTTCCGACCGCCGGGAGCCAACCCCTGACTGCACGGTTCGCCCGTCGGCACCACCGCAGGTCACGCAATTAGCAGGCCGATGCGCTTGGACGGTGTCGGGCACCGGATGGCCGGTCGCCAGCAAGGTCCCTCACGCCGCGGCATGCATCGAAGCCGGCGGTCCGGCGTCTTTGACACCTCGGCCGTCGCCTGCTTCCCCGGTCGCGCCCCTGAAACGCGGCCGGAACTCATTTTTTGACGCCCCGTTCAACGTTGCGGGACGATTGGCGCCGACCGGGTGTGTTGCATTCTCGCACCGCACGCGGAAAGCCTTGAAAAAATCGTAGCACACTCCGCTTCCGCGGAAGAGCGACCAGGCCGCGCGAACTGCGAATGAGGCCCACTTTTGCGTGGATGCAACACCGTGAAGGCTTCTCACGTGGACCGACGCGGTCAGAGGGTCGCCATGGACAGAAAGTTCCGCTGTCGTGAACGGAGACCGGCTCGCCGCGGAGGGTGTCTCCAGGTTACGGGCGACCTGGGCCTGCGTTTCGGGGATTGCGGGCGGTGACGAACCACGTGCTCGAGGGCGCCCAGATGCCGTCTTCGCGTTCGTAGCGCGCCAAGGTCTCCCGGAGTGCTGCGGTCACCGCCGGCCTGCGTTCCTCCCCTTCCGTGCCGGCCAGGCGAATGATCTCGCCGGCGGGACCGAGGGCCATGGCGAATTCGACGGCTTCCCGGAGATCCCGTCCGATGCAGATATCCGCGTCGAAACGCTCGAACGCGATGCGATCGTAGCCTGCGCCGCGAAGCATCGAGCTCACCATGTCGGGACCTGCCATCGAAAACGGACCGGGCCCGCAATGCACCTGATCCGTCTCTTCGTGCGATACGACGGGCACGATTTCCTTCACGCGAAGCTCGGCGTCGTGAAGCCAGGGGTTCTCTTCTCGCCTGCGCCACACGATCATGACCAATTTGCCACCGGGGTTGAGCGCTTTTCTCACATTGCGCATGGCGGCGCCGGGGGTCATGAAGAACATCGTCCCGAAGCGGGAGAACGCAATGTCGTAGGGTCCTCGCAGATCGTCCGCTTGCACGTCGGCCTCGAAAAACGAGGCGTTCCCTACGCCAGCGTGAACAGCGTCTTCCGCGGCGACCTTGATGAAGTTCGCGGCGCAGTCGACGCCGACCGCTGTGCCTTGCGGACCCACGCATCGGGCGATCCGTTGGGTGCTGTCTCCGAACCCGCATCCCACGTCCAGCACGCGCGCGCCTTCAGGCGGCGTGTGCCGCGCAATGGCCTCGTCGCTGTGAGGCGCAAGTCCTTCGACCAGCAAATGCTTGAACCGGCAAAACTTGTCGAAGAGGACCGTGTTCCACGCGGTGATGACGACATCGTTGTCCCCGGCCATGCAGCATTCCTTCCGCATTGACGATCACGTGCCGG
>Ga0070665_100008989_pt1 | contig 10119 bp, 9 predicted proteins | sample KBSS13metaG_FD_65862 | JGI IMG/M metagenome (GOLD analysis project Ga0070665, IMG submission 65862) | Switchgrass rhizosphere microbial communities from Kellogg Biological Station, Michigan, USA - KBS S1-3 metaG | ecosystem: Host-associated > Plants > Roots > Rhizosphere > Soil ...
TGGCGGCGGGCGCTGCCGGTGCAACGATACCCGAAAGCATCGCGCGGGCAGTGGCCATTCCGGCCAACACCCGTACCGGCACGATCAAGGACGTCGAGCATATCGTCATCCTGATGCAGGAAAACCGGTCGTTCGACCATTATTTCGGCACGATGAAGGGCGTACGCGGCTTCGGCGATCCGCGCGCGGCCAAGCTCGCCAACGGCAAGTCGGTGTTCCACCAGCCGGCCGGCGTCGGCGAGCTGCTGCCGTTCCGCCCGGCTGAGCCCAATCTCGGCCTCACCTTTATCGAGGACACGGCCCATAACTGGAGCGACCAGCACGACGCCTGGAACCACGGCAAGTATGACGGCTGGGTCGCGGCCAAGGGCACGACCACCATGGCGCATCTGGAGCGCAAGGACCTGCCGTTCCACTATGCGCTGGCCGATGCCTTCACCATCTGCGATGCCTATCACTGCTCGCTGCTCGGCCCGACCGACCCTAACCGCTATCACCTGTGGACCGGCTGGGTCGGCAATGACGGCAAGGGCGGCGGCCCGGTGCTGAACAACGCCGAGGCGGGCTATAGCTGGTCGACCTATCCGGAGAAGCTGCAGAAGGCCGGGATCTCCTGGAAGATCTATCAGGACGCCGGGCTCGGCCTCGATGGCCCGCATTTCTATGGCTATACCGACGACCCCTATATCGGCAATTACGGCGACACGTCGCTGCTCTATTTCAAGCAGTACCAGAACGCCAAGCCGGGCCACCCGCTCTATGACAAGGCGCGCACGGGCACCGAGATCAACAAGAAAGGAGGCCTGTTCGACGTCCTGATCCACGACATCAAGACAAACAACCTGCCGCAAGTCTCTTGGGTCGTGGCGCCTGAAGCCTATAGCGAGCACGGCAACTGGCCGTCCGGCTATGGCGCCTGGTACATTTCGCAGGTGCTCGACGCGCTGACCGCCAACCCGGCGGTCTGGAGCAAGACCGTCTTCATCCTCAATTACGACGAGAATGACGGGCTGTTCGACCATATGGTGCCGCCGACCCCGCCCACCTCGGCCGCCAACGGCAAGTCCACGGTCGACACGACCCTGGAGGTCTTCCCCGGCAATGCAGACTTCCAGGCCGGTCCGATCGGCCTGGGTTTCCGCGTGCCGATGATCATCGCCTCGCCCTGGAGCAAGGGCGGCTGGGTGAGCTCCGAGGTGTTCGACCATACCTCGGTGCTCCAGTTCCTGGAGAAGCGTTTCGCCGACGTGCCGGGCATAATCGAGCACAACATCACGCCCTGGCGCCGCGCCGTCACGGGCGACCTCACCGCCTGCTTCAACTTCGCGACCCCGAACGTCAGGCCGGCGCCGCTGCCCGCCACCAAGGCCTATAAGCCGAAGGACGATCAGCGCCATCCGGACTACAAGCCTGTCCCGCCGGTCAATCAGAAGGTGCCGGTGCAGGAGCCGGGCATGCGTTTCGCCCGCCCCGTGCCGTATGAGCTGCATGTCGACGAGACCGTCGATCTGGCCAAGGGCAAGATCACGCTCACCTTCACCAACACCGGCAAATCTGCCGCCGTGTTCCAGGTGCGCTCCAGCAACATCCTGACCGGTCCTTGGACCTATACTGTGGGCCCGCACAAATCCGTGTCCGACAGCTGGGACCTGACGGCCGCCAAGCTGACTGGGTATGACCTGTCGGTCTACGGCCCGAACGGCTTCTTCCGGGAGTTCAAGGGCAGCCTGACGGCCAAGAAGACCAACCTGAAGATCGTGCCGACCTATCAGCCGGCAGCCGAAACCATCACGCTGGCGATCACCAACAAGGGCACGCAGACGGCCCAGGTGACGATCACGAACGGCTATACGGGCGACGTCGTCGGCAACTCGGTCCTGCCGGGCAAGAGCTTCACCGAGCTCTTCCACCTGAAGGCTCTCTATGGCTGGTACGATCTGGTCGTCCGGGTCACCGGCGACGGGAGCTTCCTGCAGCACATCGCCGGCCATGTCGAAACCGGCAAGAACAGCGCCACCGACCCAGCCATCGGCGGCCTGGGCCGCGCGCCCTGACAAAACGAAAAACGGCTAGAACTAGGGGCGCTCCGCAAGGGGCGCCCTTTTTTTATTGGCTCGAAAGCTCAGCCTGATGGCGGATATGCGCCAGTACCCGGGCATTGTTGAGATCGACGACCCAGCGCGCCATCGGCATCCAGTAGAGGATCGGGTCGAGCCTCAGCGCATGCGCCGTCCGCTCGATCAGCTCGGTATGGCCGTTCGGCAGCAGGCGCAGCTCAAAGCTGGTGTTCGTCGTCAGGAAATAGCCCGAGACATGCGGAGCGTGGACATGGGCATATGGGCTGAGCTCGCGCATGCCCGGCACGTCCTTGAGCACGGTGAAGGCGAGCTTTCGGTTCGGCTCCCATTCGGTCACCTGCTCGACCGCGGTTCCGGTCGAGAATACGCCCAGCCGCGTCGCACCGACACCTTCGCCGACGATCTCCCCGCTCAATGGATAGGCCACGCCCAGCCGCATTGGCAGGGGAAGTGGCTCGTCGATCCTGTCCATATGGATAATGGCCTGCCACACGCACTCGGGCGTGGCGGCGATCTCGATTGTCTGGCGGGTGTCGAAGCTCTCGCTTGGCGGCAACACCCTCTCCGCGGCGAAGATCAGCGGCAGGATCGTGATGCTGGACAGAGTCGACCGTGCCGATCCTTTACCGGAAAGTGCAAGCGAACTGCCGACAACCCCACCGGCAATCGCAAAAACAACACCGAGGGGCGATGCCAGAATGATGCAGATGGCCCCTTCGAGGGCCGTCATGACCAGTGCCAGACCACCGAGAATCGCCGCCAAAACCACCAATTGATTGGTACGCGTTGCTCCGACGTCGCCCTTTCGATTGGCCAGATACCCAGTCGTGATGCCGATGACGACCGGCGTCGCTATGAAGATGCCGTATCCGTAAGCTCCGAAGATCAGAGCGCCAACCGCCACCGCAAACAGGGTTACGGCCATCCCCGCGATCATGCCCTGCACCGCCGGCATCCAACTCCATCCCGGCGTCTGGAACAGGCGGTCCCCCGGCAGAGGGGCCTCCAGCCGGCGCGGCGGCATTACGGATAGATAGAGAATGAGCGGCAATTGCAGGATGGGTATGACGGCAAAGCCGATGACCCAGCCGCCGATGTTCGCGTCCATCGCCCGGCGGAAGGCGAGGGCAGCCAACATCCAGCCGGCGAAAACCAAGTAAGCCAGCGCGAGGAAGAATAGAGGCGTTACATTCGCGCCAAGCCGGACGATGGACGGCAACGGATTAATAAGAAAGGTCCATTTGATCGCGGGCGCCGCCCCAGCCGCCGCATAGAGCGACCAAGTCAACAGATGCTGGCTGAAGAACACCGCCAACGATAACGCCGCATAGGCGAGCCGTCCGATTTGTCCCGTGAACGAAAAAAGGGAGCGCATCAGCGCCGCGCGGGCTGAAGGCTAACCAGCACCGGGCAGCCCTGGTCGCGGCCAGACAGACGTTGCAGCGTAGGTCGCTCGGGCAGGTCAGCCGGGGTCTTGATGTCGGTAGCCAGGCCGCAGGCCTCGAACGCCTTGATCAGCCACCAGCCGAGATCGATCTGTCCGGGAAAGAGGCCCAGCCGGGCAGAGCCTGGAAACGCATGGTGATTGTTGTGCCAGCTTTCTCCCATGGAGATCAGTCCGGCGATTCCGACATTGTAGCCCTGGGCCGCGGCACCGCACACGACCCAGCTCTGCCCGCCCTGGCGATGGGCGAAATGGCCCACAAGCCAATGCCCTATGACCGAGACACTGACCCGGGCGCAGATGCCCCAGATCACCCACGGCCAACCGCCAAGCGCGAAGAACAGTATCGCCCAGGGCAGCTGCTGCCACATCCAGGTCCGTTCGACGACTGCATAGAACCGATCGCCCGCCAGACGCGGCTCAAGCCTGAATTCGGGCGGGCGATGCAGGATCAACTCGCAATGCAGCTGCCACCAGGCGTCGCGCCAGAAGCTGCGGCAGTGGCAGAAAAAATCGTGGCAGTCGCTCTGGCGCTGAGCCCAGTCACGGAAATCATGGGTGCGGATCATGCCGATCGGCCCTGCCATGCCGACCAGGGTGCCAAGATAGACACAGAGATATTCGAGCCAGAGCGGGCAGGCGAAACTGTTATGGATCAGCCGGCGATGCATCCCCACCGAGTGACCGAAGCAGAGCGTGATGCCGCTGGTGATGAGAAACAGCAGCAGCGCGTCCCGGGTCACAAAGACCGGCCCCAGCAGGATCGCCGCCGCCGTCATGCCGCCGATCCACAGCGATTTGCCCGGAGACCATGCGACATGTCCCGCGACCGGACTGGTGTCACGGCCGCTCAGGATGCGTTCGGAACCCTGCACCATGCGCATGGCATCCTCCCCTATGTTTCGTTGCGCGCCTGTTTCATGCGCGCGCGCTCTTTCTTCAGCGGCACAGAGACTGGGCAGAAATGCTGGACGAAGCCGTTCAGCGTATTGACCAGACTGTCACGGACCAGAGCGTAGTGGATGAACTGTCCGCGCTTCTCGCCGCGGATCAGCCCGGCATTTTCGAGGATTTGCAGATGCTTGGAGATGGCGGGCTTGCTCATCTCGAACCGCGCCGCGATTTCGCCGGCAGTCATGTCGACCTCGGACAGATAAGCCAGAATCTTCCGCCGCGGTGTCGATGCAAGCGCCTGAAAGATCGCGTCCATCTAATTACCTAATTAATTTATTAGTTAAATAACTGGCCAGGAAAGACCCGTCAACCGCCTCGTGTAGATGACGACCTAAGGGTCTGCGTTAGCCCGGCGGCCCGTACAGGGCGCGGATGCCTCTGATGTCGTCGGTCGTCGGCCTGGCGGTATTGCTGACCAAGGGCTGCATGATCGCCGGGATATTACGGTTGTTTTCATGACCCAGCCCCAGCGCGTGCCCCATCTCGTGGAGTGCGACACGCCGGAAGTCGGTCGTGTTGAACCTCAGCGGCCCATCATAGACGCTGAACTTCACATGCGAATTGAACACGGTGCCGGCATGGATGAACCGGTTCCCCGAGTTATAGCTGTACATGGTGATGCCGAGCACGCCCGAGCCGAACGCCTGGCCGCAGGCGGTCGGCCGGAATGCGGCGCCGTTCGGACCGCTCGCCGCGCAGGGATTGGCCGCCCGGTTGTAGCCGACCCACTTGAAGGCCGACTTCTGATTCCAGATGACCAGTGCCTGGCGGAGCGCGGTCGAGAATATCGCACTCGGCTGGCCCGAGACGGCGTAGTAGAAATTCGTCCTGCCGTTGGCCCATTTCGGCCCTTCGAGCGAGTAGGCCCGGGCCGGCTGGACGGCCGCGACGGCGAGTAGCGCAACGGCCGGCAGCGCGACAGCCAGGGCGCGCCAAGCGGTGTGTGCCTTAGCGATCATGAAAGGCCCTCAACTCTTTGACGAACGCGTCACGCGACATCGCCCCGGACAACTCCGGCCGGTCGTCCGACATGACGCCGGCCGCGGTTGCGCCCGTGGGCGATACGATCTCCGGCGCCGCCGTCGTGGCGGCCTCGGATGCGAGAGCGGTAATCCGCCGATGGTCGGCCGTCGTGACCCGCAGCGTCCCGGCCGTATCCTTGGTGACCAGGAAATGGCCCTGGTCCCAGCCGATCAACGGGTTGAGCATCGGCTGCCCGGTCGATTCGACCAGATAGATGCCGTGCTCGCCCACCGTCGGCATGTTCAGGTCCGACACGGCGAAGCCGCGGTCGCCGATCATCCCGCCGAAGAAACACAGCCGCACGGCATTGCCGGGATGGCTGCCAGCGATCGCCTGGATCACCTTGAAGGTGAAGCAGGTGCGCGCGCCCTGCCCGTCCGGCAACGCCTCGACAACGCGGCTGACCGGCTGGCCTTCGAAGATGAACTCGGACTTCCTGGCGAGGTCGGACAGGGACTGGCGCTGCAGGACGGTGGCGCCTGCCGGCAGCGCGCCTGCGCACATCGCGGCGAGCCAAAGACCCAGCCCGAGGCTGCGTCCAAGGCCGAATGTCCTCCCGCAGCGAGAACTTAGCGAAATCACACACATCATCTTTGGCAAACCCCCGATATCTGAAAAAGTGCCGTGGATCGCCTTCTCAAGGCCGGCCCCCATGTCTAGTCTCACGGAAAAATCACGGGGAGATGGATGTCGATTCTGATCAATAAGGCTGTTTTTGCGTTTGCGGCGATCGTCGCGGCCGGCCCCTTGGCGGGCTGCGCGCATAATGGCGGCGGGTCTGAGAAAATCCCGTTCACCGAGGCGAGCGCGACCGCTGGGGAGGCGACCCGCAATGCCGACGGAACACTGGGCAACGGCTACAAGGTGACCTGGAGCGCCCCCGATGCGGGGAGCGTGCGCGTTTATGCCGGAACCGATGCGCTGCAGGTCGGCAAGACCATGCCGGTCGGCGACGGCGGGGAGATGGGCAAGGTCGATGTCAGCGTGCCGCCCAAAAACCTGTCCGGCAAGACGCTGCGCTGGTATTTCGAGCTGGTCCCCGAACACGGCGCGCCGGTGGTGGTGGCCGAGCGCAGCCTGCGCCTCGCCTCGGCGCCCAATTTCCGCGACGCCGGCGGCTATCGCACCACCGACGGCAAATGGGTGCGGATGGGCCTGCTCTACCGCTCCGATCAGCTCGACCGGCTCACCCCGGAAGACCTCGACACACTGCATACCGACGGCATCCACCTGGTCTGTGACCTCAGGACCGATACCGAGCGCAAGCAGGGCATGGACAAGCTGCCGGCCGGGGCCCAGGCGATGATCGCCGACGTGGCTGGCGGCGACAGCGCGACCAACGGCATCGCCAAACTGCTGTCCGGGCACGGCAACCCGCAGCAGATGCTGGGCAACGGCAAGGCCGCGCAGTTCATGATCGACGCCAACCGGCAGTTCGTGGACTCGCCGACCGCCAAGGCTGCCTACAAGGCGCTGTTCGAGCGGCTGGCCGACCCGAAATCGCTGCCCGCCACCTTCCATTGCACGGCGGGCAAGGACCGCACCGGCTGGGCCCAGGCCATCTTCCTCAGCATCATGGGCGTGCCGCGCGATGTGATCGTCCAGGATTATCTGCTGAGCAATCAGTACCTGAAGGCCAAGAACGACAAGATGCTGGCAGCGCTGAAGGGCAAGATCGACCCGGCCCTGATCCAGCCCCTGATGGATGTCCGGCCCGAATATCTCCAGGCCGGGTTCGACGCGGCGGACAAGGAATACGGCTCCATGGACGGCTATGTTCGCAACGGGCTGGGCCTCTCCGAGGCTACCATCCAGGCGCTGCGCGCCGAATTCCTGGCGGGCTGACGCGCATGATCATCCCGAAGACCACGCAGAACGCCGACGACGTCGCCAAGCATTACGACAACCTGGACCGCTTCTATCGCGAGATCTGGGGCGAGCATGTGCATCACGGCCTGTGGCGCACCGGCAGGGAGACGCCGTTGGAGGCGTGCGAGGCGCTGAGCCATGCGGTGGCCGAAAAACTCGCACTGAAGCCCGGCGATACGGTCTGCGATGTCGGCTGCGGCTATGGCGGCACCTCGCGCATCCTGGCCGACCTGGGGGCGGAGGTGACGGGCCTCACCCTGTCGGCGGCACAGCTCGCCTATGCCGAGCGCGCCCATCCGCGCGCCAACCCCAAGCTGATGCGACAGGACTGGCTGGAGAACAGCTTCCCCGACGCCAGCTTCGACGGGGTGCTGTCGATCGAAAGCTCCGAGCATATGGTCGACAAGCCCCGTTTCTTCGCCGAGGTGGCGCGCACGCTGAAACCCGGCGGGCGGTTCGCCAACTGCGTCTGGCTGTCGTCGGAAAATCCCGGCCCCGCCGCGATCAACCACCTGCTGGAGCCGATCTGCCGCGAGGGCCGGCTGCCCAGCATGGGATCGGAAAGCGAATATCGCGCGATGATGCGCAAGGCCGGGCTGGAAGTGACCGGCTTCGAAGACCTGACCGCGAAGGTCTGGCGCACCTGGTGGCTCTGCCTGACCCGCGCCGCCAAGGGCATCGTCACCGACCGCAGCTATCGTACCTTCCTGCTCGACCCGCGCAATTCCGACCGCAGCTTCGCCATCACGCTGCTCCGCATCCTGTGGGCTTATCGCAGCGGCGCGATGCGCTACGGCCTGTTCGCGGCCCGGAAGGTTTAACCTTCCTGGCGGATCGCTTCGCCGCTGCGCTCATCGCAACGACACGGTACAATTCTTAAGAAAGTTTCCAGCCCCTGTCGAAACGGCGCCGGGACGAACGTCACTCAGCCGCGAGGGCATGTCGCCCCGCATCAACGGATGAAGGAGACGCGAGATGAAGTACATGCTGCTGATCTATTCCAACGAGGCGCAGTGGCCGGCCATGACGCCGGAACAGCAGAAGCAGGGCCTAGCCGCCTATACCGCCTTCACCGAGGCGCTCAACGCCGCCGGGGTGCGTGTGGCCTCGGACCGGCTGCGGCCGACCACGACCGCCACCAGCGTGCGGATCGTGAACGGCGAAACCAAGGTGCTGGACGGCCCCTATGCCGAGAGCAAGGAACAGCTGGGCGGCTTCTACATGATCGACGTGCCCGACCTGGACACGGCTCTGTCCTGGGCGGCGCGCTGCCCCGGCGCCAGCTACGGCACGATGGAAGTGCGTCCGATTTGGGAAATGTATTAAGGGCGCCGGGATAAACATGCTGGGGGATGGTGGCCGGCTGGCGCGCGAAACCGCTGAGACGGTGGCGCGCCGCAGCTACGGCAAGCTGGTCGCCTTCCTGGCGGCGCGGATACGCGATGTCGCGGGGGCGGAGGACGCGTTGTCCGACGCTTTCGCGGCCGCGCTCGACGACTGGCCGCTGAACGGCATCCCGACGCGGCCCGAAGCCTGGCTGCTGACCGTCGCCCGCCGCAAGATGCTGGACGGGGTACGCCGGCGCCGCACCGCCGAGGATGCGCAGAGCCACCTCCGGTTGATGAACGAGCTGGCTGACACCCACGAGGTGCCGGTGCCGGACGAGCGGCTGGGCCTGATGTTCGCCTGCGCCCATCCCTCGATAGACCCGGCCATCCGCGCACCGCTGATCCTGCAGACGATTCTCGGTTTCGACGCCGCCGCCATCGCCTCGGCCTTCCTCGTCGCGCCGGCGACGATGAGCCAGCGCCTGGTCCGCGCCAAGACCAAGATCAAGGAGGCCGGCATCCCCTTCCACCTGCCGGATGCGGACGAACTCGCCGGCCGGCTGGATGCCGTGCTGGGCGCGATCTACGCCACCTTCTCGGAAGGCTGGGCGGATCCAGAGGGCACCGAGACCCGCCGCCGCAACATGGCGGAGGACGGGATCTGGCTGGGCCAGCTCGTCGCCTCGCTGATGCCGAAGGAGCCGGAGGCGCTGGGCCTGCTGGCGCTGATGCTGCATGCCGAGGCAAGGCGTGGGGCCCGCCGCGACGCCTTCGGCGAATATGTGCCGCTGGCCGAGCAGGACCCGCTCTCATGGAACGCGGAGTTGATCGAAGCAGCCGAGACGCTGCTGTTCCAGGCCGGGGCGATGGGCAAGATCGGTCGCTATCAGCTCGAGGCGGCAGTCCAGTCCGCCCATGTCGCCCGCGGCCAGACCGGCCGCACAGACTGGGCAGCGATCGAGCGGCTTTACGGCGCGCTGGAAGCGATCACCGGCTCCCCAGTGGTCGCCATCAACCGGGCCATCGCCATTGCCGAGGTGGACGGTGCCGCTGAGGGGCTGGCGGTGCTGGACGCCTTGTCTGAAGATAAGAGGCTCGCCGACTATCAACCCTACTGGGCAGCCCGCGCCGGCCTGCTCGCCCGCGCCGGTTCGCGGGACGAGGCCGCGCAAGCCTATGATCGGGCGATCGGCCTGGAGGCCGACCCGGCTGTGAGAAGGTTTCTGCAGAAGCGGCAAAACTCCCTCGCCCGCGACGCGGGAGAGGGGCTTTCAATCACCCAGCCAGCCGCTTCTCGAACGACTCCATCTGCCGGCTGAACTCGGGCGGAAGCTTGTCGCCAAAACGGGCGAAGTGGGTCTTCACCTGCTCCAGCGTGTCGGCCCATTCCTTCTCGTCGATCTGGAGCAGGCCGGAGAGATCG
>Ga0070665_100008993_pt1 | contig 10113 bp, 7 predicted proteins | sample KBSS13metaG_FD_65862 | JGI IMG/M metagenome (GOLD analysis project Ga0070665, IMG submission 65862) | Switchgrass rhizosphere microbial communities from Kellogg Biological Station, Michigan, USA - KBS S1-3 metaG | ecosystem: Host-associated > Plants > Roots > Rhizosphere > Soil ...
CATCACGGCGTGCTGATCTTCGCGATGCTGCTTATCCTACTGCTGTTGTCGATCGAGGCGCGGCGCTACCGGTTCTTCGATGTCTATCGGGCCCGCGTCCGCAAGATCGAGCGCCACTATTTCGCGCAGATATTCGCGCCACAGCCTGAGGTCTCATCGAGCTGGCTGCCGATGCTCGGGGACAGCCTGCGCAAGCCGCAATTCCTGGTGTCGCATCGGGTGGCGTTCGCGCGGCGGCTGCGCAGGAACTACCTCTTCATGTATTTGATCCTGCTGCTTGCCTGGGTGCTGAAGATATCGACACCCAGCCTGCAGCCGGAAGGCGTTAGCATAGGCTTCGTCGGGTCGGTGCGAGAAGCCGTGAGCAATGCAGCGCTCGGGCCGGTGCCTGGCTGGCTCGTCGTGGCCATCATGGCGGCTTCCTTTGCCGCACTGTTTGCCGTGGCGTTCCTGACGATCGACAATGAGGAGGAGCTCACGCATGGCAGCGTCCATGTGTGAGCTGCAAACGCCTCAGTCAGGCCGACGATGATCGCGATCAAGCGCCGATCGGTTTTTCCATCTGCACGGCGTCGCGCGCCATGCCGGTGAGCTCGGCCGGGTTCCAGCTCTGTCGATGCCAGCCCGTCTTCTCGTAGAAGGCGACGGCATCGGCCGCGGCGTTGACGCGCAAAAGCCTGATACCACGCACTCGGGCTTCGGCGACCACAGCCGCATCCATCACACGGCCGAGACCACGCCGCTGTTTTTCGGCGACGATGGCGACCAGTCTGACGATGCCGATATCGCCGCGCGCCTTCAGTCTGACGACGCCAACGGGCTCGTCGTCCTCGAACAACAGGAACGGCGTCTGGCCGTCGGCGCGATCGTCGGGATGGTTCTCATCATAGGCGATGGCGTGGCGGTCTGGCGCAAACAGCACGGCGCGGCGGATGTCGTGCATGGCGCGCCATTCGTCCGGCAGGCTCACGCGCTTGAGGTGATAGGCCATCGCTCGCTCCATCGTTCCGGGTGAATGCGGCACCATAGAGCGCTAGCCAATACCCTCTTCTCGGCGACCTGCATCGCCGCAGCGCTCTCGTTCTGGTCAATGAGTCCTGAGCCGGGGCTCTAAGCCTTGCCCAGATGCTTCGGCCAGAAGTCCTGATGCACTTCGGCGGCTTCGTCTTCGAGGTTCGTCGGGCCAACAACAGTGACAATGCGCGCGCCGGTTTCCAACACCGCCCGGCTCGGCACGTTCAACCCGATCCCGGCGATCTCGCCAAGCCGCGTTTCGGAGCACGCAAACACCATACGCCCGATGCCCGACCAGTAAATTGCCCCGGAGCACATCGCGCAAGGCTCCGTGCTGGTGTAGAGCGTGCAGCCATCGAGAAAAGCACTGTCGTAGTGCTGCGCCGCCAGTTTAACCAGGTTCATCTCGGCGTGGTTCGTCATATCGTGGCCGGTGAAGACGCTGTTTTCGGCGCGCAGGATTACTTCGCCGTCCTTCACCAGTACCGAGCCAAACGGTTCGTCGCCGCGTTCCATTGCGGATTTCGAGAGTGCAATCGCCTCACGTAAAAACGGCTCGTGGCTTTCCATCGGAGTCCCCCCAAAAAGCTACAGCGAGGGTGATTTTGTCTTGAATCGGAGGGATTTCCAAGGGGCTGATCGTCGGCCAATTTCGGGCAACAAAAAAGCGGGCCAAGCCCGCTTCCCTTCGTTCCCAGGACATGTGTGCTGCCGGTACATTCGTGGTCGGCACACCGTCGATCAGGTCAAATACCGCTTCTATCCGGGGAAACCTCTCATCGTATCTCGATGGACGTTCCGCGCCTGCAATCAGCGGCTGATCGGTATATGGGCATCGATTGCGGCTTTGGCAAGGCGTCACTTCCGCAATCGTATCAGCGACGCGATCCGGCGTGCCTCGATGCCGATCTCGCGCAGCTGCCCGGTGGCAACCGGTATGTGCCCGCAAAAGAACAGCCCGGCATATGCTGTCGACCTGCCGCAGGTCTTTGGGCCGAAGGATGCATCCAGCGCATCGAGGTGGTCGGGCAGCAATGACCGCAGGTCGGGCCGGTAGCCTGTCGCTTCGATGATGGCGTCGAACTGCCCGGTCATGCCGTCGGCGAATTCGACCTGCGTTCCTTCGAGGCGCTCGACACCGCTCGAAATCTTGATCTTGCCTTGCCGGATGAGATCGACCGTCCCGATGTCGAGCACTGGGATCTTGCGGTCTTCGATGATTTGCGCGAGCGGGCCTTTCGGCGATTTACGCAAGCCCAGTTTCGCGAGGTCGCCTATCACCAGCCGCAGCAGCGGTGTGTTAAGGGCATCCACCAGCCGGTATGGCAGCGGCCGCTGCAGGATCGCCCAGTTCATCATGGACATGCCGAACAGCTCGCGCGGCAGGATGTTGACCGGGCTGCGCACCGAGACCGAAACGTCGATGCCCGCATTGGCCAGGTCCATGGCGATCTCGCCGCCGGAATTGCCGAAGCCGACGACCAGCACGCGCTTGCCTGCGAACGGCTGCGCATTGGCATACTCGCTCGAATGAAGCAGGCGGCCGGCAAAACTGTCACGGCCCGGCCAGCCGGCACGTTGCGGCCATCCGGCGATACCGCTGGCAACGATCACATTGTCGGCGGCGAAATCCTCGCCCGGTGTCTCGACCAGCCATTTGTCCGGCCTGGTGACGCGCGTGGCTGGCGTCCCGAAGCGCGGCGCGATCCGATGATGCCTAGCGAAGTCTTCGAGGTAGGCGATGACCTGATCACGCGCAGGGTACCGTGGAAAACCCGCGGGCATCGGCAAGCCCGGCAGTCCCGACTGCTTACGGAGCGTATGCAGATGCAGCCGGTCGTAATGCTTGCGCCACGACGCAGCGATCTTGTCGCTCTTCTCCAGCACGATCGCCGATAGCCCGACCTGCTGCAACGCGGCAGCGCAAGCCAGCCCGGCAGGCCCAGCGCCGATGATGACAGTCTCGGCGTGTTGCATGGATCAGGCTCCCGGCAACTCGATCTCGAAGCGCGTGCCCTTGGCGCTGTCGGCCAGCCGCACCGTTCCCTGATGCGCTTTGGCCAGTGCCGCGACGATGCCGAGCCCCATGCCGGTGCCGCCGCTGTCGCGCCGCGTCGTGAAGAATGGCTGGAAGATGCGGGCCCGGTTGGCCGGCGAAATGCCGTCGCCGTCGTCGGCTGCGGCGATCGTGACGATCTCGCCGGCGGATGTCGCCGACAGCGAAAAGCTTTTGGCGCCGTGCCGTGCCGAATTGTCGAGCAAATTGGCAATCGCGATCGCCGCATTTTCCGGCGACATGCGGAAGCGCGTATCGGCGCCGTCGGCGATCGTCACGGCAAGCCGGTCGTCGGCGGGCAGCAGCGCCACCGCCTCGGCGAGCGACGTGGTCTCGTCACCGAGATTGGCGCTTTCGGCGCGCGCCAGCTCGATGAGCCGGCGCACCAACAGGTTGAGCCGGTCGGCGTCGGCGATGATGTTATCGTAGAAGCGCGTGCGTTTTGCCGGCTCCATCTCGTCGCCACTGTCGCGCAGCAATTCGGCCGCGCCCTGAATCGCCGTCAGCGGCGATTTCAACTCATGCGAGACGTGGGTGGCGAAGGTGCTCAGCGTGTCCGAGCGGGCCTGCAGCTTTGCCGCCATGTCGAGGAAGGCGGTCGACAGCTCGGCCATCTCGCGCGTGCCGTGGCCGCTGAGCGGACGCATGGCGTCGCGGTTGCCGGCGGCGATCGCCTGGGTGCGGGCGATCAGCGCGTGCATCGGCCGGCTGATGGTGCGGATCGACACATAGGCGATCAGCAGCGTGGCGCCGAGGATGAAGATCGCGGCAGCCATGACCTTGCCGCGCTCGCCATAGAGATGCTTGACGATGTTGTTGGGTGTCCGCGACAGATAGACCGCGCCGGCGACGTGGCCATCGACCACGACCGGCATCGCCACGAAAACGCGAACGCCGGTGCCGCGGCTCACAGAATAGAGCGGCGGCGCCGGCCGGTCGGTGACGCGGAAGCGCATCACGCTGGCGTAGTGGCCGGCGAGTGCGGTGCGGACTTCCTCGACTTCGGCGAAGGAGCGGCCGACGTCTTCGCTGCCCGAGATCACAGTGCCGTTGGCGTCGAGGAGTCTCAGTCCCGCCAACGTAGTGATCTGCGTGTCGGTCAGCACGGCGTTGAGGCGCGCGCCGATCGCCGCGAAGGCTGGGTCCGGCGTTGCCGGTTGCGCGTCCGGACGGGCGGGAAGGATGGTGTCGACGGCGAGGTCGAGGCTCGGCTCGATCGGCCGATACGGCCAGTTCTCGTCGGGCTCGCGGCGCAGGTCATAGCTTGAGGCGCTGTTGGGCGGGGCCGCGACCGCCGTGCCGAGCTTATCTGCAGGAAGCGCCGCATCGCGCACCTCACGCGCGTAGATCGCCGCGATCGCCGCCCCCTGGCCGATCAGCTCGGCCTCGGTCTGGCGCACCAGCTGGTTCTCATAGATGCGGAAGAAGAACAGTCCGACCAGCGGTAGCGCCATCACGGTGAGCAGGATGGCCAGCACGACGAGGCCGATGCTCGGCCGCCATTTGTTGCGCCTGAAACTCACCCGCCGCACCGTCCGAGCCGGAAGCCGATGCCGTGCACCGTCTCGACGATTTCGGCCGAGCCGGCCTCCAGGAACTTGGCGCGGATGTTTCTGACATGGCTGTCGATGGTGCGTGCCGAAATATGAATGCTGGCGGCGTGGCTTGCCTCCACCAGCTGGGCGCGGTTCAGCACATGGGCCGGCTTCGCCAACAGGCTTTTGACGATGGCGAACTCGATGGCCGTGAGGTTGACGCCGCGCTCGCCGAACGTCGCGGTGCGCGCCGCCGGATCAAGCGAGAGTTTGCCATGCGACAGCGGCGGAGCAGGGGCGGGTTCCGCCGGCGCGCGAGCGCGGCGCAGAATCACGTTGACGCGCGCCACCAGTTCGCGCGGGCTGAACGGTTTTGTCACGTAGTCGTCGCCGCCCATCTCCAGCCCGAGGATGCGGTCGATCTCCTCATCGCGCGCCGACAGGAAAAGGATCGGCACGTCGGATGTGCGCCTGATCAGCCGGCACACCTCCAGCCCGTCCATCTCCGGCATGCCGACATCGAGGACGACGAGACGCGGCTCTTGCTTCTCGAAAGCGCGCAGGGCGGCGGCGCCATCGGCGACGGCCTGCGTGACCATGCCGGCCTTCTCCAGCGCAAAGGCGATGACTTCGCGGATATGCGGGTCGTCGTCGGCGATCAGGATGTGGGATGGCATACGGCTTCTTGCTACTCGCTCGTCGTGTTTCCGGCATCCAGATATTGCATGAGTCGCCACTCGCGGAACGACCAGGCGCGCCAGTTCTCGTGATATTGGCGGAACCAGTCTTCGGTCATCGTACGCCAGGAGAAGAGTTCCGACAGTGCGGGATCCAGCACGGCATCGCGGCCCGCGAGATAGCGGTCGATCGCCGGGAAGGCGGCCGGTCCGAGATCGCGCAGGTACCAGACGTCGAGTGACACGCCCTGGCCGCTCATTTCCAGTGAATGATCGACATTGTAGTTCGCAATAAGCCCCGCGAAGTTGACGTGGCAGCAGGCATAAAGCGTTGCCGAAAGCGTCAGAAGATTGGCGGTGAGCAGCCATTTGTTGGATTTGCCGAGTGCGATACGGGCAACGATCAACGCCAGCCCCGCCGCCACCAGCCCCATCCAGACGAAGGCAGCGATGCGCCAGTAGGTCAACGCGTAGATGCCGATATAGAGGTCGAGGCGCAGGATCGAGGAGATCACCAGCGCGATGTTCTGCGCCACCCAGAGATAGACCAGGCGACGGATCAGCATGTCGCCGGAGGTGGCGCTGCCCGGCCGCAGCGCGGCCAGCACGAAGCCGGCGGCAATCAGCGCCGTGACGATCAGCGGGTAGGCGCCGCGATGCGCATAGGAGGCGTAGCTCATGCCGTCGGGCAGCGCCACGCCGCCCCACAGATAAGCGGCGTCGAGTACGGTCTGCACGGCAAACATCAGGTTGAAGACGATCAGCGAGCGCAGGATGGCGGGCCGCCCGAACAGCACCGCTTCCAGGTTTTTTGCGGCGATGTCCTGCGGGGTGGGCTCGCGCTGGGGCTGGCCAGCCAGCGGCAAGATCATCGGGCGCGGCTTGCGGCGCAGGAAGGCGGGCAGGCGCGGCCGCAGGAACGCCCACACGATCACCAGCACGAAGATCCAGAAGATGATGCGGAACACTTGGATCAGGTCGAGCAGCGCGAGAAGGTCGATCAGCGACAGCCAGTACTCGATGACCGGATTGGCCTCGCCGAACAGCACCAGGAACACGGCGGCGAGGAACAACGGCATGATCCATACGGCGATCGCCGCGAATGGCACGCGGCGCTTGCCGAGCCGCCGGGCGGTGCGGCGCCAGCGGAAGAAGTCGCGGATCAGCCGGAACGGCGCGATCGCCAGGAAAACCAGCAGCAGGCCGCCGGCGCGCGGCAGCGCGGCGTCCGAAAAGCCTGCATCGAAACGGCCAAGCCCAAGCCGGCCCGCGGTGAGCAGCGCGAAGGCCGACAGGCAAACCAGCGCGATGCAGACCGACAGCATGCTGACGTTTTCGGCGAGCGGTGCGAGGCCGGCAATGAGCAGCGCCAGTTTCGGGAGCAGCCAGCGATCGTTGAAGGCCTGGGGATGGATGGCGAGGACCGCCGCGCCGATCAGCGCGGCAAAAACTAGCAGCGACAGCGCCGCCGGCTGACCGTAGAGCAGGAAGTCGCTCGCTGCGACCAGCGCCACGGCAATGCCGATGCGGGCGGGAAAGCCGGGCGGATTGTAGGCAAGCGCGCTCATGCGTGGCGCTCCCTGATGGAGTGCGCCGGGCCTTGCCGGCCTGGCTGTGGCGGAAAATGCAGGATCGCCGCCGTGCAATGCGGGCTCGCCGGATCGGCCAGCCACCAGCAGTCGTTGAGGATGCTCGAGGGGATGAACGGCAGGCGGATGGGAGCAGGTCGGGGCGCTTTCATACGACCGTTTTGACGGCCCCTGGGGGAATCCGTGTGCCCGGATCAGGGAGAATTTCGGGAGTCCTGTGCAGGAATTGTGCAGAGGTCGAGGCTATCGCGGCCATTGGCACGCCAGGTTGCATGCGAGCATTTGCCGCTATGGCGGCCCGCCGTGTCTGAGGCGCTTTTTCTTCCTAGAAGTGGCGCTTGAGTGTATTGAGCCCGCCATGAAGGCCCCCGTATCCGGGAACGTCGAAGAAGCCCGCCGAGCCTACGCCATGCGGGCCTGGTCCGATGCCTATGAGCGCTTCGCGCTCGCCGACCAGACAGCGCCCCTTGCTATCGACGATCTCGAGCTCAAGGCATGGTCGGCGATCCTTTGCGGGCGCGATGACGACTATCTCAAGGCCGGCGAACGCATCTATCACGCCTATCTCGATATCGGGCACCATACGCACGCTGCACGCTGGGCATTCTGGCTGTGTTTCCGGCTGTTCGCGCTCGAGGAATTCGGCCGCGCCACGGGATGGCATGCGCGCGCCGAGCGGCTGATCGAGCCCCTGGGCGACGATTGCGTCGAAGCCGGCTACCTGCTTTTGCCGGCGGTGTTCCGCGACATCGGCGCCAGTAATTTCGAGGCAGCGCGTGCCAACGCTTTCAAGGCAATCGCGATCGGGGAGCGCTTCGACGATGCTGATTTGCTGGCGACGGCGCGCACGCTCCAGGGACGCGTCCTCATGAAGTCGGGGCAGATTGGCGAAGGGGTCGCTCTGGTCGACGAGGCCATGCTCTCGGCAGCCTCGGGAGAATTGTCGCCGGTCGTCACCGGGTTCATCTACTGCATCGTCATCGCCTCTTGCCGTCAGGCCTTCCAACTGGACCGCGCTCGCGAATGGACCTTGGCGTTGACCGAATGGTGCGATGCGCAGCCGCAGCTCGTCGCCTTCAGCGGCGCCTGCCTGGCACACCGGTCTGAAGTCCTGCAGCTCAACGGCGACTGGGAAGAGGCGCTGACGCAGGCGCGTGGCGCCTGCAAGCGCGTCCCAAGGGGCCGCGACCGCGAGGCCAACGCGGCCGGATATTACCAGCAGGCCGAGATCCATAGGCTGCGTGGTGCATTCGACGCGGCGGAAAGCGACTACCAGAAAGCCAGCGAGCTCGGCCGTGAGCCGCAGCCCGGTCTTGCCCTGCTGAGGCTCGCGCAAGGGCGCGCCGACGATGCGGCGAGCGCGATGCGCCGTGCCTTGGCGGCGACTGCGGACCGGACACAGCGGACCGCGCTGCTGCCCGCCAGCGTCGAGGTGATGCTGGCCGCCGGTGATATTGAGGGCGCCGGCGCGGCGGCCCGGGAGTTGGAAGACATCGCGCGGGATTTCGATGCCGAGATCGTCGCTGCGATGGCCACACATGCGCGCGGCGCTGTCGAGCTTGCGAGTGGTAATGCCGCGACGGCGTTGCCGCTTCTGCGACGTGCCATTGCCGCATGGCAGCAGGTGGCGGCACCATACCTCGTAGCGCGCCTTCGCGCACTGGTGGGCCTTGCCTGCCGCGCGCTTGGCGACGAGGAGGGCGCGACCCTGGAGTTCAAGGCGGCGCGCGCCATATTCGCCGAGCTTGGAGCCGAGCCCGATGTTGCACGCATCGACTCGCTTGCCGGCGTCTTGCAGGGCGGCGCTTCCTCCGGCTTGAGCACACGCGAGTTGCAGGTGCTGCGCATGGTAGCTGCGGGCACGACCAACAGGAACATCGCGGCCGAGCTATTCATCAGCGAAAAGACCGTAGACCGTCACGTCAGCAATATTTTTGGCAAGCTCGACGTGTCGTCGCGGGCGGCGGCGACGGCCTACGCCTACAAGCACGGGCTTGCTTGAGCTGCGACTGCTGACGGCACGACGACCGTTGGCTTGTGCATCCGATCGAACCAGCCACTGGGGACAATTACCCATCAGTCCCGTGCGTGCAAAATGGGTGGTTTCCCCGAAGCGGGTGACCGGGAACACTCCTAGACATTCATGGCCGAAAGACATTGCCGGCACAGGCAAAGGAGAAAGCCATGACCATCGAGCACCTGTTGGCAAACGCAAGCAGAAGAGCCTCAGGCAACTACGTTGAGGAAGGCGCAGCGTTTCTTGACGTGGTTGGTAGCGGCGGTGCGGCCGCAGCAAGCCGCCAGGCGGCGGCCAGACAAGCGATCGCTGCGGCGCCGCAGCCACGGCGTCTCGATGTCGTGGTGATCGGCGGCGGCCAGGCCGGCCTGTCCGTCGGCTATCATCTCAAGCGCCAAAAACTCTCTTTCGTGATCCTGGAAGCCAATGAAAGGATCGGCGATGCCTGGCGTCGCCGCTGGGACTCGCTGCGTCTGTTCACGCCGGCCCGCTACGACAGCCTCGACGGCATGCCGTTTCCGGCGCCCGGCCAGTCCTTTCCGACCAAGGACGAGATGGCCGACTATCTCGAAGCCTATGCGATGCGCTTTGCGTTGCCGGTGCGCACCGGCGCCAGGGTCGAGCGCGTCGAGCGCAAGGGCGACCGCTACCTCGTCAGGGCAGGGGATATCTCGTTCGACGCCGCGCATGTGGTGGTGGCGATGGCCAACTACCAGGCTCCGCGAATTCCCGGCTTTGCCGGCGATCTCGCCCCCGAAATCGTGCAGCTGCATTCCAGCGCCTACCGCAGCCCCGCGCAGCTGAAGCCCGGTGCAGTGCTGATCGCGGGCGCCGGAAATTCGGGCGCCGAGATCGGCCTTGAGCTTGCCCGCAGCGGCCACCGCATCGTCTTGTCGGGACCCGATACCGGCCACATTCCCTTCAGCATAAGCGGCTTCCTCGGGCGCAATTTGCTCGGCCCTCTGGTGTTGAGGGTGCTGTTCCACCGGGTCTTCACGCTGGGCACGCCGGTCGGGCGCAAGATGCGCGCCGGCGCGATCGCGCACGGCGTGCCGTTGATCCGCGTCAAGCCCAGGGACCTCGCCGCCGCAGGCATCGAGCGCGTCGGCAGGGTAGCCGCGGTCAGCGACGGGCGCCCGGTGCTCGATGACGGGCGCGGCCTCGACGTCGCCAACGTGATCTGGTGCACCGGCTATCATCCCGGCTTCTCCTGGATCGACCTGCC
>Ga0070665_100008994_pt1 | contig 10113 bp, 10 predicted proteins | sample KBSS13metaG_FD_65862 | JGI IMG/M metagenome (GOLD analysis project Ga0070665, IMG submission 65862) | Switchgrass rhizosphere microbial communities from Kellogg Biological Station, Michigan, USA - KBS S1-3 metaG | ecosystem: Host-associated > Plants > Roots > Rhizosphere > Soil ...
CTGATCGAAGCTAACCTCCGCCTGGTGGTGTCCATCGCGAAGAAATACACCAACCGCGGTCTGCAGTTCCTGGACCTGATCCAGGAAGGCAACATCGGTTTGATGAAAGCCGTGGACAAGTTCGAATACCGCCGTGGGTATAAGTTCTCGACTTATGCCACGTGGTGGATTCGGCAGGCCATCACTCGTGCGATTGCCGATCAGGCGCGTACGATTCGTATCCCGGTGCACATGATCGAAACGATCAACAAGCTGATCCGCACCTCGCGGCAGCTGGTGCAGGAACTGGGACGCGAACCGACGTCGGAAGAAATCGCCAAGCGCATGGACATTCCGGTGGCCAAAGTGCGCAAGGTGCTGAAAATTGCGCAGGAACCAATCTCCCTCGAAACCCCGATCGGCGAAGAGGAAGATTCGCATCTGGGCGACTTCATCGAAGACCGCGCCGTAGTCTCACCCGCCGAGGCGGTGATCAACGTCAACTTGAAAGACCAGACTTCGCAGGTGCTGCGCACGCTCACGCCGCGCGAAGAAAAAGTCATCAAGATGCGCTTCGGTCTGGAAGACGGCTCGGAGCACACGCTGGAAGAAGTGGGCCAGTCGTTTGCCGTGACCCGCGAGCGCATTCGCCAGATCGAGGCGAAGGCATTGCGCAAGCTGCGGCATCCTTCGCGTTCGCGGAAGTTGCGGGCGTTTCTGGATGGGGTGCGCGACTAGGTTCACCGCAGAGACACAGAGGCGCGGAGAAAATCCAGGCAGTAAGGCACGGCTTCGGTCGTGCCTTTTTCCCAGATCGGCACTCCATCCCGACATATTTCGCCGTGATTGCCCGATGGAACATTTGCCTCCATACAATGATTTTGCGCAGACAGCGTCTGGAGGGTGTTGCCAGTGGGTACTGGACGATGTCTGTCAAACATTCGAGTGGCTGTCCAGCCACTAGGGTTCGAATCCCTCGCCCTCCGAGGTCACTTGAATATTGCGGATATTGCTTGACAGCGCAGGTGGGAAAGCTATCATGAATACTGACAGGCATCGTCCAGCAGCTATTTGAAAGCCCCGAGTAACTCTCGGGGCTTTTGCTTGTTGGAGCAGAAGTTAAGTTTACCGCCTCGTTTTCCTTTCCTTTCCACAAGGAAGTCTCATCCTCCACAGCTTCTGCACAACTCAGCGTCAATTTTCCGTTGCGCATGATTCGGTATTCGCGCAAAGTGCTCACAGTGCAAACGTGAGATGCATTGAGCCTGTTTGCGACGGTAACAGAGCTGGCGGTGACCGGCGGTTCTCGAGGGTGAACCTCCGGGAGGGTTTTTAGAAACGCGCTTCGGCGGGTTTCAGGAAACTCGGGCGTTGCGGCCTCCTCAGAGAGTCCTTCCCTAAAAAGCAGGACTGAAGCCGCCCGCTCTCGCAGTCGCCGCAGGACAATATCCGCGAATCTAGTATTTGCGGAGGGATCGTCAACAGGGTGGGCCGGCGAACGGACGCTCCTTCGGGAGTGCGGTTTTCTGATTCACGCTTCGCCGCTTGACGCGGTGAAACCTGCAGACGTGGCACTCACGAGCGATGCGGCCCGGGTGGCTGGCCTGGGCCGCATTTTATTTTGGACTTCTCTTGCCACGGATTTTCGCGGATCCGCACGGATCATGCGAACTTCCATATCACGGCGACGCCACCACACTTACACTTGAAAATTCGCTTTTTGTTCTCCTATACTGGATGAGCACGTATGCAGCCGAAAAAATTCCTTTTGTTTCTAGTTTTCCGAAGATGCTGCGCGACGTCCACAAGCCTCTCAAGGCTAGTATCGCCGTCGCCCTGCAACGCTGATCTTATTTCCCGATAAAACGACCTTGGCAACTACCGACTACAGTCTCGCCCACAGCCTGCCGGCCAATGTTGAAGCCGAGCGGTCCATTCTCGGCGCCATCCTGCTGGACAACTTTGCCTACAACCAGGCGGCGGAGCACCTCAAGCCGGAAGACTTTTCTCTCGACTCTCACCGCCGCATTTACACCCGCATGATGGACCTGGCCGAGTCCTCCCGGCCGATCGACATGATCACGCTGGTCGAAGAGTTCGACCGGCACAAGGAACTGGAGGCCATCGGAGATGTGGGCTACATCTCCGGCCTGGTGGACGGCGTACCCGACCGGCCCAGCATCGAGCATTACATCAGGATTGTGCGCGACAAGGCGCTGATGCGTGGGCTGATCCACGTTTCCAATTCCGCCATTGCCCGCGCCGCCGATCAGAGCGATCCCGCCGAGGAAGTTCTCAACGATGCCGAAGCCGCCATCATGCAGCTCTCCGAGAAGCGCATCGGCCGCGGCTTCATGGGCGTTCAGGACATCGTCAAGGAATCCTTCGGATCGGTCGATGCCCTGCTGCAGCGCGGCCAGCGCATTACCGGGCTGGCCACGCACTACACCGATCTCGACGAAATGACCAGCGGGCTGCAGCGCTCCGACCTGATCATCATCGCGGCCCGGCCTTCCATGGGGAAGACGGCATTCGCCATGAACATCGCGGAAAATGCCTCCATCGAAGACCAGAAGGTGGTCGGCATGTTTTCTCTCGAAATGTCGCGGGAGGCGCTGCTGCTGCGGCTGCTGTGTTCAAAGGCGCGAGTGGACTCGCACAAGATGCGCACCGGTTCGCTGTGGCGCGACGACATGGACAAAGTGGTCCACGCCATGGACCAACTGGCGCACGCGCCCATCTTCATCGACGACACCCCCGGCATCAGCTTGAGCGAAATGCGGGCCAAGGCGCGGCGCCTGCAGCAGTCCCAGGGCAGACTCGATCTGATTATCGTGGACTACCTGCAGCTCATGTCGGGCGGAGGCAGGCGCTACGAAAACCGTACCCAGGAAGTGTCCGCCATTTCGCGCGGACTGAAGGCCCTGGCCAAGGAACTGAAAGTTCCGGTGGTGGCGCTTTCCCAGTTGAGCCGGGCGCCGGAAAGCCGGGGCGGCGACCACCGCCCGCAACTTGCGGATTTGCGCGAATCGGGATCGATCGAGCAGGACGCAGACGTGGTCGCGTTCATCTTCCGCGAAGAGGTTTACAAACCCGACGAACCCGAACTGGACGGAGTCGCCGAGATCATCATCGCCAAGCAGCGCAACGGCCCTACCGGCCGGATCAAGCTGGCTTTCGTCAAGCGGTCCACCCGCTTTGAGTCCATGGCCCAGGACGGCATGGGCTCGCCGGAATAAGGCCTCCCTGCTAGATCGACCTACAACTCCGCTTCCACAACCTGTGGAAAGCTTGTGGAAGCGAGGGTCTGTTCCATTTCGGGAACAGCTGGCTGACCTGTGGCGGACTTATGGCTGGACGCTAAAATCCCTGTAACCCGTCTGGATGAAGGTACTTAGTCCAACGCCCACTCCGGACGTCCAGAAATCTGCCGTTTCCCCCAAACTTGTACATGCTTTGGGATTTGCACATCCGAAGGGACATTGCCCCCGCGACGGCCCCTATGTCACAACGCTTCTTTTGCCCCTTCGCTCACCCCCACGTCTTACCCACCGCCTGCGCTGTGGACTGTTTTCTCGTGCCTCGTCGCGGCTTTTTCAGGCGCGAATTCCGACTCTTTCTCGCGTCCAAGGTTGTGCCGGCCTTCGAAGCCAACGGGAACGCCTGCGATCGGAGCAAGTCTTCTCGCGACAAACGAAAGCGCCCCAGACCCAGGTTTGAGTCTTGAGACGCCCGTCGAACAGCCCTCCCCCAGAACTGCTCAGGAACAACCTAAATCGCTTGCGGTTCGGGGGTAAATGGCTCGGTGGTGCCAGAGTGACGGCACAATCGAGCTACACAATCGGGCTACTGAAGGGAAGCGGCTTGGTTTCGCGGAAGGCACAATGAAGCAGGAAGGACACTGAGGGATTTTCGCTTCGGACTGCGCGCGGAGAAGTTTCCATGCGGCATGAGGCTCCACATCTCCCAGCATCTTGCATGTGGAGCCTCAGCCATGACCACTGACGCATTGTGTCATCGCAAAAAGTTTCGCGGCTGAAAAAAAATCTGAAAGTCGGTTTACCGACGCGGACGACAAAATGTGCCTCTGGCCGGGGGCATGGCTATATTGCCCACAGATCGAGCCGGCGTGGTACGTGGTGGAGGGTCATCTAACGCTATTGGAAAGAAATGCCGATTAGGTTCTTGAAGCCAGATCCAGTAAAGCGAAGCTCCGAATCCGGCACCGGTCCGAACGGCATGGACAAAGGCAGGAGCGAACGAGCTATGACACGAACCGGGGAAATCCTTCGGGCGCTGACTCTGCCTCCAGCCGATTTCGTGCGCTCCCTGTTCAAACGCCGGGAAGGAGTCGTGCGCCTCAGCGATCCGCGGCATTCCGATGTGCCGGTGCTGCGTCGGGCAGAGATCGCTGCCGTGTACCACCGCCAGCGCGTGGCCGGCGACTTCTACGAATTCCTGCGGGTGGGCCCGTCGCGCGTTCTGTTCGGGCTGTTCGATCTGGCCGGCCGCAGGGAGGACACGCGCGCCATCCTCATTGCGGCCCAGGGCACCTTTCGAAGTCTCGCCCCCAATCTTTTCGCAGGGAAGGATTTCAACGAGGCAGAAGCGATGGTTGGACTCTGCCATGCGATCAACTGCACCATCCTGGAGGTTGCCGGCGGGATTCGCAGCTGCCCCGCATTCATCGGTTGCTACAACGAGGACCTGGGGACGGTCTGCTACGCCAACGCCGGCCACACTCCGGGACTACTGCGCGATGATTCCGGCATCACTCAACTGGAGGCCAGCGGCCTGCCGCTGGGCATCTTCTCGCATGCCACTCACAGCGCCTCCACTTGCACCCTGCGGCCCGGAGCAGTGCTTCTGGTGGTCTCGCGCGGAATTGTGGAAGCCGAGTACAACAACGATGAATTCGGCCTGGAAGGCACGAGGGACACCCTGCAGCGAGCGTCCAACCTGACCGCGCAGGACCTGTGCCTGGCCATTCTGCAGGCAGTGCAGAATTTCATGGACACTGCGCCCGCCCACAACGATGTCACTGCGCTGGCGCTGCTCCGCCAGCGTTCCGATCCGTCGGGATCACGTCCACCGAAGCGCAGGCGGCGCCCTACGGTCGCACCGGCAAGAGAAAGTAAAAAACGGAGCCGCATTCCAGCTGGCTGGTGACGCCGATTTTGCCTCCATGGGCTTCCACAATCGCGCGCGCGATGGCCAACCCCATGCCCGTGCCCTGCACCCGGTAGCGCTGGTTCTTTCCGCGATAGAACTTGTCGAAAATCAGTCCCTGCTCCATGTCGTCAATGCCGGCCCCCTGGTCGGCGACACTCACTTCGAGACTGGCGCCTTTCAACTCGGCGGTGATGCGGATGGGAGACTCGGGCGGTGAGTATTTGGCGGCATTCTCCAGCAACTGGACGAGAACTTCCTTGATGCGATCTGGATCCAGGCGCACGGTAATCGCTTCCGGCACCCTGATCTCTACGGGATGCTTGCCCAGAGCCTGTTTGACTTCACTTAGCGCGGCCTGTACCAGCTCGAGCACGACGCAATCTCTTAAGTCGAGCTGGAATTCATGGGATTCAAGTTGGGCCACTTCCGCGGCTTCGCCGACCAGGCGGTTCAAGCGATCGCTCTCTTCGTTGATGACCGTCATCAGTTCCTGACGATCAGCCGGATCCAGGCCGGTAGGGGAGAGCAGGCTGGTAATCGAAGCCTTGATCGCGGTCAGCGGGGTGCGGAACTCGTGAGTGACAGAGTCAAGAATGGCGGAGCGCAAGCGTTCGCCTTCGCGCGCCCCTTCCGAGCGGGCCAGTGTCTCCACCGCATTGGCGCGCTCCACCGCGATGGCAATCAGGCTTCCCACGGCCGCCAGGGTCTGGCGGGAAAGGTTGCCGGCGACGCCCATCGCGCCAACCGTCCGTACTCCCATCTTCAGCGGGGTGAAACTCAGGTTGCGGGCGCTGTCCACCACCGCTTCGCCGCGCGCGATGATGGATTTGAGCTGCTCAACGTCCAGGCCGGAAGTATCAACTCCCGAACGATAGATGTTTCCCTTGTCCGGGACATAGACTGCCGCGGCGGAGACGCCGAACGACTCGACGACATGTCCAGGGACCGCGTTCAGCAGTTGCAGAACATTGTCCGCCGTCAGCAGCTGCTGGCTGAAACTGTACAGGCGCTCCAGTTCGCGCCGCCGGCCCACCGCCTCTTCGGTCTGCTTGCGGGCCCGATCGGACAACTGGCTGGCGATCACGGCCGTAGTCAGAAAGGAAAAGAGCGCAATCCAGTTCTGCGTGCCCGCGATGGTAAATGTATGCACCGGAGGAAGAAAGTAGAAGTTAAAAACCGTGGTAGCGAAGAGTGCGGTAAAGAGCGCGTACCGCAAACCCCAAAGCGCGGAGACGATCAGGACCCAGATCAGCAGAGTGAGGGCGACAGTGGTGGGATTCACCCGGATGACCGCGGTATAGAGGTACACGACAACGAAGAGCGCCGCGGCACAAGCGGCAAAACGCAGCCCTGCGCTGATCACCGTCCGGTTCACGATCAGGATTGTAGCCGAATATCGACAAATCGAGCGGCGTCCACGACAATAGGCGGCGATGGCCAAGACTCCCGAACAATGGCTGGAACACGCCGCGCCTGAAAAAAAGGGGGGCACGCTCAAGCTTTTCCTCGGATATGCGCCGGGCGTGGGCAAAACCTACAACATGCTGAGCGAGGCCATCCGGCGGAAGAGCCGGGGCGAAGACGTGGTCATCGGCATCGTCGAGACCCATGGCCGCAAAGGGGTGGTGGAACTGACGGAAAAACTCGAAACCATCCCCCGGAAGAAGATTGAATACAAGGGGACCATCTTCGAGGAAATGGACCTGGACGGAATCCTGGCCCGCAAGCCGGCCGTGGTGGTGGTGGACGAACTGGCACACACCAACATCGAAGGCAGCAAGAACCGCAAGCGCTACGAGGATGTCCTGGCGCTGCTGGACGCCGACATCGACGTATTGACGACCATGAATGTGCAGCACCTGGAGAGTGTCGCGCCCAGCGTGCAACGCATCAGCGGCATCACCGTGCGCGAAACCGTGCCGGACTGGGTAATGAAGCGGGTGCGGGAAGTGGTCATGGCCGACCTGACTCCGGAAGCGCTGCAGACCCGCATGCGGCGCGGCGACATTTATCCGCTGGACCGGGTGGAGAAGGCGCTCTCGAATTTTTTTCGTCCGGGAAATCTGATCGCCCTCCGGGAACTGGCCCTGCAGGAGGTGGCGCAGGAGGTTGACCGTAGCCTGGAAAACTACCTAGAGCAGGAGGGGGGAGAGCGCAATCTTGGCATCCGGGAGAGATTCGCAGTCGCGATCAGCTCCAATCCTGCGGCGCAACACCTCATTGCCCGCGCCGCCCGCATGGCCAAGCGGCTCGACGGCGAGTTGTACGTGGTTTACGTGGACATCGGAGTGGACGACAACGACGCCAACCAGCGCACTCTGGCGTCGAACGTGCGCTTTGCCGAGGCCGTGGGCGCGCAGGTGGTCAAATTGAAGTCGCCGACAGTGGCCAAAGCGGTGGCCCAGTTTGTCCGCGAGAAACACATCACCCAGGTGGTGTTCGGCCATTCCTCGGTGAAAGGCTGGAAGCGTTACCTGTATCTGAATGCGATCCACAAATTTCTTCGTGACGCGCCACCGGTGGACGTTCACATTGTGACCCAGCAGTCCTCTTGAACCTACATGGCTGATAAGAAGCGCATCCTGGTGGTCGATGATGAACCGCAGATCACGCGGGTTCTGCGCACTGCTCTCACCGGCAGCGGCTACGAAGTCCGCACCGCGAATGACGGCCTCGCCGGCCTGAGATCGGTGCGAGAGTGGCAGCCCGACCTGGTGGTCACCGACATTTCCATGCCCAACATGAATGGAATCGAACTGTGCCGGCAACTGCGCGCGGAGTCCACGCTGCCGATTATCGTGCTGTCGGTGAAGGGCGAGGAGAAGACCAAGGTGGAGGCGCTGGACGCGGGCGCGGACGACTACGTAACCAAACCGGTCGGCATGGACGAACTTCTGGCCCGGGTGCGAAGGAACCTGGCGCGCGCCCAGCCCACCGAGGATCCGGCTAAGCGCACTATCGCCATCGGCGATTTCAAGATTGATGCGGACGCATTCCGGGTTTCGGTCAAGAACAGCGACGTCCGGCTTACTCCCAAGGAGTTCGAACTCCTGCTTTATCTGGCCAGACACGCCAGCCGGGTGGTGACGCATCGCGCCCTTCTTCTCGCCATCTGGGGGCCCAACAGCGTGGAACAACCGGAACACCTGCGCGTGCTGGTGGCACAGTTGCGAAAGAAAATCGATTCCACGGACACGCCGCGCTACATCATCACGGAACCGTGGGTCGGATACCGCTTCGAACCTGCCGGCACTGTTTGATCCGGCGGGATCTACGTGGGGACAGCCGCCCCCGGCTGTCCGGCGGAGCGAAGCTCCGCTAGGCGGAAGCCTGCATATGCGTCGTAGAACCTCTGGCGAGCAGAGCTCGCCCGGACAGCCGCGGGCGGCTGTCCCCACGCGGCCGCCGACACAACCCCATCCCGTGGACCAACTCCCGAGTCTTCAATCGCTTACCTCTTTTTACGATCTCTTTATGCACTTCTTACACAAACTTTATGGTCGGAATTATCCAATGCTATTGAGAGACCACAATGCCTCACCTGGTGACATCTGCGAGTGCAAGCGTACTCATGCTGATGGGGTGCCTTCTGGGCGTGGTATTCATGGTCCGTTTTCTGGTCGCCTTGACCCGTGATGGGAAGATGCATTCCGGACACGCGGTCCGCCCGGGGGGACTACACTACGCAGCAGATGCGTCGCGGGCCCGGACGCGGCGCCGCGCTGTGCTGGCGAATTCCTCGTCCCACCTGGCGATTGGAGTGGTCCGAATCACCACCGCTCTCACCTGGAATACCGGCAGCAAGCCAAGGGAGACGGCGGGGGACCCGCTGCATGCGGCGGCAGCCGGCAAGGCCGGTCGAGAAGCTGGGGCCACATCCGAGCGTCGTTATCGCTCGGGCTGAAGCGGCCTACGAATCGGAGAAGCCCAGACATGCGAGACATCATTTTCGTTGCACTGACAATTGCTTTCTTTCTGATTTCCATCGCCTATGTGAAGTTCTGCGATCGCATTCGCTGAGGTGAAATGCCATGGATCCTGAATCGATCATCATGCTGCTGGTGAGCGCAGGACTGATGGTCTATCTGCTCTACGCCCTGCTGCGCCCGGAGAGGTTCTAATTCCCATGACGGCAAATGGCTGGCTGCAAATCATCGTGTATCTCGCCGTGATCCTGGCGGTAACCAAGCCCATGGGCGTGTTCATGGCGCGCGTGTTCAACCGCGAACGCACGTTCCTCGACCCGGTGTTGCGTCCGGTGGAGCGTCTGCTCTACCGCCTCACGCTGGTGGACGAAGAACACGAGATGCGCTGGACGGAATACGCCTTCGCCATGCTGCTGTTCAGTTGCGTCTCCATGCTGGTGTTGTACCTGATCGAGCGCACGCAGCAGTTTCTGCCCTGGAATCCCCAGAAGCTCGCGGCGGTGACTCCCGATCTTGCGTTTAATACAGCCGCCTCCTTCACCACCAACACCAACTGGCAGAACTATGGCGGCGAAGCCACCATGAGCTATCTCACGCAGATGGCCGGGCTGGCGTACCACAACTTCGTCTCCGCGGCGGTTGGTATCGCGCTTGCCATCGCGTTCATTCGCGGCATCTCGCGGCGCGAAAAAGAAACCATCGGCAATTTCTGGGTCGATCTCACCCGGACCACGCTCTGGGTACTGCTGCCCACCTGCATCGTTTACGCGTTGATCCTGGTCTCGCAAGGCGTGGTGCAGAACTTCAGACCATATGACACGGTAAAGCTGATCGAGCCGCAGCAGGTGCAACGGGTGGCCGACGGAAAACCAGTTGTCGGCCCCGACGGCAAGCCGGTTATGGACACAGTTACCGACCAGGTAATCGCCCAGGGGCCGGTCGCTTCCCAGGAAGCCATCAAGATGTTCGGCACCAACGGCGGCGGCTATTTCAACGCCAACAGCGCCCACCCGTTCGAGAACCCGACCCCGCTCTC
>Ga0070665_100008996_pt1 | contig 10112 bp, 10 predicted proteins | sample KBSS13metaG_FD_65862 | JGI IMG/M metagenome (GOLD analysis project Ga0070665, IMG submission 65862) | Switchgrass rhizosphere microbial communities from Kellogg Biological Station, Michigan, USA - KBS S1-3 metaG | ecosystem: Host-associated > Plants > Roots > Rhizosphere > Soil ...
TCGACGCTGACCTTCACCGCAGCCAACTGGAACGTTGCGCAGCTGGTCACCGTCACCGGGCATGGCGACTCGCACGACGACGGCGACGTGAGCTACAAGATCGTGACCCAACCGGTGCAAAGTCTCGACCCGACGTACCAAGGGCGCGACCCGGCAGACGTCGCGCTGGTGAACAAGGGGATCGACGCCGCGCCGGTGATTACCGCGCGCTCGGTGCTCGTCGAGCAGGGAGGCACCCTTGCGTTCCGCGGCGACAACGCGATCAATGTCGCCGACGCCAGCGGCAACCTCGCGATGGTGCAGATCTCCACCACGCAGGGCACGCTCGATCTCAGTCTCGCCGGCGGCGCGTCGCTGAGCGCGGGCGCGCGCGGCAGCCCCTCGCTTACGCTGACCGGGAGTCAAGCGCAGATTCAGGCGGCGCTGGCCACCCTCACCTATCGCGGCGCGGCGACCTTCCATGGCAATGATGCGCTCGTCATCGTCGCGGCCGACCGCAGCGGCCAGGTCGACCGTGTCGTCGTGACGGTGGCAGTGGCTGCGCCAAACAACGCGCTCAATCAACCGGATCTCGGAAGCGAGATCGAAACGTTCGGTAGCCCGACAAGCGCACAGCCCCAACCGCTGCCGCCGGCTATCGAAGGCGCGGCACCGATCGGCGTCGTCCTCGCGCCTCTTGCGCCAGCGGCGCCACGTGCACCAAGCACCCCGGCCGACGAGCAGGCGACGAGTGTCGTCCTCGCCAGATCGATGGTGGCCGCACGGGCGATCACCGACGTCGTCCCGCACTCGACCACCGAGGACGACAGCGTGCCGCATGAGATCGACATCCGCCGACTGCTGGTGAAACTCGCCGAACTCGACGCCGGCAACGGATCGGGACACGCGGATGAGGATCTCTCGATCGCGCTGGCTTGGAGTCCCGACGACGACGCCTCGGCGATCACACACGGGCTGATGAGCACCGGGGTGCTGCTCGAGACTGTCGGCTTGGCGCTGAGCGTCGGCGGTGTCTGGTGGGCGCTGCGGGTGGGCGGACTGCTCACCAGCCTGCTCGCGTCCATGCCGGCATGGCGCCAGGTCGACCTCCTGCCCGTGCTTCCCGATGAGGATGGCCAGCCCGGAGACTGGGAGGCAGAGGACGACGAAGCCGCACTGGAGGAAGAAGCAATGGCGCATGCGTTGTCTGCAAAGAAAGGCGGAGCACGATGAAGAAGTGGACATGGCGACCGAGCCCGGGAGTCCGCGTGGCGTTCGGACTCGTGGGGCTGCTCATCAGCCTGCTATTGCTCGCGGACCTGCTGCTTGGTGTGATCGCCGATCCAGCACAGGTACAACGCCAGCTGCGCCGTGGCATGGCGGAGAGCCTTGCAATCCAGCTCGCCACCTTGGTAGAGGTGGGCGATACCAAGACACTCGGCACTACGCTGAAGGAAGTCATGCGCCGCAACCACGACATTCGCTCGGTGGCCGTGCGCCCGCTGGAAGGTACGGCGGTCGTGCAAGGCGGCGACCACGCGCGATACTGGCGAGCAGCCGACAATGGTGCGGCTGCCAACGACCAGATCAGCGTGCCGCTGCGGGCTGCCGCTGGGCCGTGGGGTGCGATCGAGATCGCCTTTGCACCATCGCGGCCGGTGGGCTGGAAGGAGTGGCTGAAGCAGCCGATGGTACTGGTGCTGTTCGTGCTTCCCGGTGCCGCATTTGGTCTGTTCTATGCGTATCTGCGTCGCGCATTGCAGTATCTCGATCCGTCAGCCGCCGTACCTGACCGCGTGCGCAAGGCGTTCGACGCCCTGACGGACGCTGTGCTCGTGCTCGATCCTGACGGCAAGGTGATGCTGGCCAACAGCTCCTTTCGAAGCCTGCATCCAGACGCCGATTCGGTGCTCCACGGGCGCCGGGTCGACGAGTTGCAATGGCTGTGGCCACCCGGCGCCGCCGAACTGGCCCCTTGGATACGCACACTGCAGGACGGCTCGAGTGTGCAAGGGCAACCCCTCACAGTCGAGCAACCGGACGGAACGCCTTTGTATGCCGTCGTCAGTTGCGCGGCGATCCTGGACGCCACCGGCCGTGCACGCGGCTGCCTGGTCACCATCGACGACGTGACCCAAGTCCATCGCACCAACGACGAACTTCGTCGAACGCTGGTCGAGTTAGAGGCCTCGCGCGAGCAGATAGAGGCACAGAACGCCGAGCTGCATCAACTTGCGACCCGCGATCCACTCACTGGCTGCCTCAACCGGCGCGCGCTCTTCGAGCAGGCTGCCGCACTATTCGCTGCCGCGCCGGGCGAAGGCTTGTGCTGCATCATGGTCGATATTGATCACTTCAAGCGCTTCAACGACCAGTTCGGTCATTCGGTCGGCGACGAGGTGATCAAGGTAGTAGCGAGGAGCCTTGGGCGCGGCTTGCGCGCGTCGGACGTTCTTGGTCGATACGGCGGCGAAGAGTTTTGCATCCTGATGCCCAACACTTCCGTCGTGGTCGCGAACGATGTGGCACAACGACTGCGGATTGCCATCATGACTCACGCCGCGTCATCCACGCGCTTGCCGGATCTGCCGGCTATCACGTCGAGCCTCGGCCTGGCCTCGACATCGCAAGGCGCGTCCAACCTCCAGCAGTTGATCGAGCGCGCCGATGCGGCGCTCTACAAGTCGAAGCAGACGGGTCGCAACCGCGTCACACTGTGGCGTCCCGACATTGCAACGATCGCGGTGGCCGAAAGCGCTTGATGAGCTGATGTCAGGTTCGGCTCCCGCTGAATCACCACTGCGAGCTCAAAAGCCGCGGCGACCAATCTTTGTCTTTTTTACCTCACGGCGACACGCCCTGTAGACTGCTGCGATCGTGACTTACTTGCGAGGCGCCTCGCTGGCGCGCCCATGGACTGTGAACAGACGTTACGGGAGCGGCAAAATCGAGCTCACGATGACGCCGACCTTCCTCTACAAGGGCTATCGCCTGACGCCGACCACGACGCGGAACGCCGATGGCACGTACCAGGCGCGCATTGCAATCGTCACCCTCAGCGGCGATCGCCCGCGGTCACAGCGCTTTGTCGATTTCGAGTTGTTCCACGATCGTCCCGAGGCGGACGAGCGTGCGGTTGCGGGAGGCAAGGAGTGGGTGGAGGCGCACCTCAACGTGACGCGCATGACCTACCCGACACGCTTTGCCACGCTCGGTTGAGCGCCGTGAAACGATGAGCGGCCGAAGGGCCAGGCGCCCGTGAGCACGTCGTTCGGCTGGATCCCATCGTCACTAGGCGACTGGCTGGCATTTTACGCCGCCGTCGTCGCGACGCTGCTGTGGCTGCGCGACGTGCGCAAGGTTCGGCCCAAAGTTCGAACACTCTTCTCCGGCAGCATCCACGAGGACGACAACCCGCACGACATCGCCCGCACGATCACCCTGCAGAACCTGAGCGAAGTACCGACGGCGATCGATCAGATCGTGCCGGCGATTCCTAAGCAGTGGGTGCCGCGCGGCGCTATACCGACATTGGCGCGGCTCGGGTTGGTGCCGGTACAGACGTTTCCAAACGGCGTGGTCGGACGTTGGTGGACCGGCCAGCCAATCACGGTCGGTCCATTCCACGAGGTGCCCAAACGCGTGTCGCTTTGGCCCGAGCATCGCACCGCCCTCAACGACGGGCGACTGCTGCTGCTGATCCGCCATTCCTACTCCCACGGCCTGACCGAGCAGGTACCGGTCCGGTTGATGCCGCGCTGATCAGCAGGAACGACGCTCAGTGACGATGGCGATCGTCACGATCGTGGCGATCATGTTTGTCCCAGCCGCGATGGCGGCCGCGATCATGGTGATGGTGCTCGTCCCAGCGATCACGCACCCAGCGATCCTGCACGAAATACACGGGCTGGCCGCACGCGGCGTAACGACCGCAATAGCGGCGCCAATCCCGCTGGTGCGTCGGCGGCACATAGAGATAGATCGGCTCCCGGTGCACCACCACCGGTGCAGGGCTGATCAGGACCGGCTGGGGCAGCACCACCGGCGGCGGAGGCAGCCCAGGGCCGATATTGATCCTGCCCCAGACGCCGGGCTGGTGCACGCTGATCGATACATTCGCCTGGGCGTGGACGGCGCCGACGGCCGCACAGGCCAATACGAGCGCGATGAGCTTTTTCATGGATCTTCTCCTTCTGAGGGTCACCCAGTTACAACGCCGATCATGCGCCCAATGACGACAGGTTCCGAAGCCGTCCAGGCGTCTTACGTGCCCTTACAGCACTCACAACGTGCACCGTCCTGGGGCTTCTGGGCAGCCGCGCCACACCCCCGCGAGCCAAACCTCACACTCGGCTGTTGCCTTCATCTCTAGGGGTCACACGCCCGACGCGATTCGCTGTTTAATCTACTCACAAAGCGCTCGAAAAGAAGTGCCTGATACACGGGAGATTGGTCATGTCGGTACTCGGCGATGTCTTCGGCACCCTGCGGACGATGAGCCAGCTGCAACTGCTGCTGGCCTTCATGGCATGCACCGGCTACGCCGTGGCGCAAGGCGCCCTAGTCAGCGCGAGAGCGCGCCGCATCGCGGCGGGAGCAGCGCTGCTCTCGGCCACAGGGTTCGCCATCGAAAGTACGCAGTGGACGTACGCTGCAATGCTGGCAACATTCGCCGTCGCGGGCCTGGGGGTCTTCATCGCCGCGACGTGGCTGATGAGCCGATTCCTGGGCCTGTCCGAGCCAAGAACGGTGGTCGAATTCGTCGATCCTAGGGAAGCCGCTGAAGCCAGTCCTGCCGCATCTGCGGCGCAGCCGGCGATGCTCGCCTTGCCGCAACCTGGCAGCGCGGCGCACTCGGCCTGAGCGGTCTTGGGGAAGGCCCTTGACGGGCTCCGACCCGACGGTCGGATAAACTCCGCTGTTACTTTTTGCTCGACCACAAGCTCGACGTGGCCGGCAGCAACGAACCCAAACACGGAGACACCCATGACTTCTGCTGCCCTGTTCCGCACCACGGCTCTTGCGGCCGCCCTGGCCGCCTTCGGCACGACGCCAACGGCATACGCCGCCGACATCAAGCTCGGTGCTGCTGAAGCGCTGTCGGGCCCGGCCGGTCAATACGGCCAATCGATCAAAAACGGCTTCGAACTCGCCGTCGAGGAAATCAACGCCAGCGGCGGCGTGAAGGGCGGCAAGCTCGTACTGCAGATCGAGGATGAAGCCGGCAAGAAAGAGCAGGCCATCGACGTCTTCAAGAAGCTGATCTTCCAGGACAAGGTGCTGATGGTGTTCGGGCCGACGCTGTCGAACTCCGCGCAAGCCGCCGATCCGATCGCGCAAGCCGCGAAGACCGTCGTGTTCGGCACGTCCAACACCGCTGACGGCATCACCTCGATCGGCGACTACGTCTTCCGCAATTCGGTGACCGAAGCCGATGTGCTGCCCGAGACCTTGCGCGTGTCCGCCAAGGTCGCCGGCATCAAGAAGGTCGCGGTGCTCTATGGCAACGACGACGTATTCACGAAGAGCGGCTACGACGCGTTCAAGAAGGCCTTGGACGACATGAAGATTCCGGTCACGACGACCGAGACCTTCGCCAAGGGCGACGTCGACTTCAAGGCCCAGCTCACCAAGATCAAGGCAAGCAACCCGGATGCGATCGTGCTCTCCGCATTGATTGCCGAAGGCGCGCCGATCATGGTGCAGGCGCGTCAGCTCGGCATCAACCTGCCCTTCATCGGCGGCAACGGAATGAATTCGGTGAAGATCTTCGATCTGGCCAAGGACAAGTCGGACAACCTGTGGGTCGGAAGCCCATGGGCGCTCGGCAGCCAGACCAAGGAGAACCAGCACTTCGTCGTCGCCTATACGCAGAAGTACAAAGCCGCGCCGGATCAATTCAGCGCGCAGGCGTATGACGCGATGAGCATCGTCGCGAAGGCCATCGTAAAGATCAAGATCACGGGTAATCTCGAGACCGACCGCAAGTCCCTGCGCGATGCGCTCCCGACGGTGACGCACACCGGCGCCACCGGCGCATTCCAGTTCCGCCAGGCGACCACCAAGGACGGCAAGGCCGCCGGCTACGACGCCAGGCAGGCCGCAATCGTCAGCGTCACCAAGGGCGGCAAGTACTCGATCGAAAAGTAAGAGCCGACGAGCGATGCTCGAGCAGCAACTCGTCAACGCGCTCTCGCTTGGGTGCGTCTACGCGCTGTTCGCGCTCGGCTTCACGCTGATCTTCGGCGTGCTGGGCGTGATCAACCTGTCGCATGGCGCCGTCTTCATGGTCGGTGCGTACGGCGCACTGCAGGTCGTCACGCGATTCGGCTGGTCGTTGTGGGCCTCGCTGCTGGCAGCGCTGGTGATCAGTGCCGCGCTGGGCCTGGCGATCGACTACTTCGTGCTGCGGCCGCTGCGCAAGCGCAATGCGCCGCACCTGATCCCGATGATCGCGACCATCGGCCTCGCGATCGTCTGCAACAACGCGGCGCAGGGCCTGTTCGGCGCAGAGAACCTGCGCTTTCCGAGCGAGATGGTGCCGGATGCGCAGCTGCATTTCCTCGGCGTGCAGATCAGCGTGCTCGAGGTCGCGATCATCGTGTTGTCGTTCGCGCTGATGGCCACGCTCTTCGTCGTGATGCGCAAGACGCAGCTCGGCCGTGCGCTGCGCGCGATCGCCGAATCGCCGAAGGCGGCAGCGCTGTTGGGGGTCAACGTCGAAGGGCTGTTCTACCTGACCTCGGCGACAGCCGCGGCGCTCGGCGGCGTCAGCGGCGTGCTGATCGCCCTGTATTCGAACGCCGTGTTCCCGTTGATGGGGCAGCCGATGCTGCACAAGGGCATCGCGGTGATCATCCTCGGTGGCATGGGGGACATCCGCGGCGCGCTGATCGGCGGGCTGTTTCTCGGGTTCGCCGAAGTGATGTCGGTCGCCTACATCGGCTCGACGATGCGCGACGCGGTCGCCTTCGGGCTGCTGTTCATCGTGCTGCTGCTTCGGCCGCAGGGCATGTTCGGCAAAGTCCTCGAACGCAAAGCCTGACGAGAGCATCGACCATGGAGTGGTTCGAGAGCTTCTGGCAGGTCTACAACAACCTGATCCTGACGATCGGCGTCAACGCCCTGCTCGCGCTGTCGATCTGGCTCACGCTGTCGTGCGGGCTGCTCGCAATGGCCAATGCCGCGTTCATGGGCATCGGTGCGTACACTGCGTCGATCCTGACGATGAACGCCGGCGCGCCCTTCCCGCTCGCGCTCGCTGGCGGCATCGTGGCGCCGACGCTCGTCGCGCTGGCGATCGGCGGCCCGACGCTGCGCCTGTCGGGCGTCTATCTCGCGATGGCCACGCTCGGGTTCGGCGAGGTCGTGCGCGTCTTGATCCTGAACGCCGAATCGATCACCGGCGGCGCGCTCGGGCTGAACGGCATTCCGCAGGAGACGCAATGGTGGCACGTGCTGCTCGCGCTCATCGTCGTGCTGCTGATCCTGTGGCGGTTGCGGCGCTCGCGCATCGGCCGCGCATTCGAGGCGATCAACGAAGATGCGGTGGCAGCGTCCCTGATGGGCATCGCGGTCAACGCGCACAAGATGCTCGCGTTCGCGCTCGGCGCAGCGATTGCCGGCCTGGCGGGCGCACTCAACGCGCACCTCACGTTCTTCATCGGTCCGAGCGAGTTCGGCTTCGACCGCGGTGTCGACATTCTCACGATGACCATCCTCGGCGGCACCAGTGGCCTCGCAGGGCCGGTGCTCGGCTCGCTGATCGTCACGCTGCTGCCTGAGCTGCTGCGCAGCTTCCGCGACTTCCGCACGATGGTGAACGGCGCGATCCTGGTGCTGATCGTGCTGTTCCTGCCGAAAGGGCTGTGGGATCCGAAGCGGCTGCGCTCCTGGTTCGGTCGCGGAGCGCGTTGACGATGCTCAAGCTCGCGAACGTCTCCAAGCGTTTCGGCGGCCTCTCGGTGCTGCAGGACGTGAGCTTCGAAGTGCCGCCCGGCAAGGTCTTTGGCCTGATCGGCCCGAACGGCGCCGGCAAGACCACGGTGTTCAACCTGATCACCGGGCTGCTCGCGCCTACCAGCGGCACCGTCGAGCTGCAAGGCCAGAGCCTGATCGGCGTGGCGCCGCACCAGATCACGCGGCGCGGCATTGCGCGCACGTTCCAGAACATCCGTATCTTCAAGGACATGACGCTGCTCGACAACGTCGTCGTCGGCATGCACAGCCATCTGAGCTATGGCGTGCCTGCATGGTTGTTCTCGTTGCCTGCGTTTCGCGCGCAGGAGGCGCGTGCCCGCGAGAAGGCTCGCGAGCTGCTCGGCTGGGTCGGCCTTGCGGCCAAGGCATCCGACACGGCCGACAACCTGTCGTACGGCGACCAGCGCAAGCTCGAACTCGCGCGTGCACTGGCGACGGAACCTCGCCTGTTGCTGCTCGACGAGCCGGTCGCCGGCATGAACACCGGCGAAAAGGTCGAGCTGATGGGCGAGATCACCAACATCTCGCGGCGCGGCTACACGATCTTCATGATCGAGCACGACATGCGCTTCGTGATGGGTCTGTGCGAGCGCATCGCCGTGCTGAACTTCGGCAAGATCATCGCCGAGGGCACGCCGGACGAGATCAAGAACAACGCCGATGTGATCGAAGCCTATCTCGGCCGCGACGACGAGGTGAGCCATTGAGCGCGCGGGCCAAGCGCCGGGCCGCTCCCAGGCCGGCCCGCGCCCCCTCGGGGGGTCGAGCGCCGTACTCGGCGATCGGGGGGCTGTCATGACGCCGCTGCTCGAAGTGCGCGACCTCGAAGTCGCTTACGGCCACATCGAAGCGGTGCAAGGCATCAGCTTCGAGGTGCATGCCGGCGAGATCCGCACGCTGGTCGGCGCCAATGGCGCGGGCAAGTCGACGACGCTGCTGGCGCTGTCCGGCCTGATCCGACCGAAGGCGGGATCGATTCGCTTCGAAGGCGAGGAGCTGACGAAGCTGCCGACCCACCAGATCGTCGAGCGCGGCCTTGTGCAGGTCGCCGAGGGCCGCGCGATCCTGACGACGTTGACGGTGCGCGAGAACCTCGAACTCGGTGCCTATCGTCGCAAGGACCGCGGCGCCATCGCGAGCGACCTGGAGCGCGTGCTGACGCTCTTCCCGCGGTTGGAAGAGCGCATCGACGGCGTCGCCGGCAATCTCTCGGGTGGCGAGCAGCAGATGCTCGCGATCGGCCGCGCACTGCTCGCCAAACCGCGCCTGCTGCTGCTGGACGAGCCCTCGATGGGCCTCGCACCGATCATCGTGCAAGACATTTTTCGCACGCTGCGCGAGGTCAATGCCGACGGCCTGACGATCTTCCTGGTAGAGCAGAACGTGCGCCAGGCGCTGAAGGTCGCGCACCACGGCTACGTGATCGAAAACGGGCACATCGTACTTGCAGGCAGCGGCAGTGAACTCCTGCACGATCCCAAGGTCACCGCGGCTTACCTCGGCGGCTAGAAATCGGCGCTCGCCACCGCGGTCGAATCCGCGATTTCTGCAAGCAATTGCAACGCTTGCCTCCGCGGTCTCAACCCGACGCCAACTTCGCCGACAACGAACGCGATGAGAGCCGAATTCGCCCACCTCCTGTCGCGCGTCCCGCTGCTGCGGACGTGGTTGCCGCGCGCGTCGCGGCGCTCGGCGCCGTGGCATGAGCAGCCACTGGAAGCACTCGAGTGGGACGAGTTCCAGCGTCTCGTGGTCGAGGGCTTTCTTCGTCGCGGCTACCACGTCACGGGGGAGCCGCGCTCGCTGACGCCGGGCAGCGACCTGCTGCTACGCCAGCACCGGGAGACTTTCCTTGTCGACTGCAAAGCCTGGCGCAGCCGCAAGGTCGATGTCGACGCGGTGAAGACCTTGCAGCGCGCGATCCTCGCGCGCGGGGTCAACGGCGGGATCCTGGTCACCGCAGGACGCGTCGGGCGCGAGGCGGGCAGAGCTGCAGCCGCCGCGCGCATCCAGATGATCGACGGGCCGGCGCTGAAGGCACTGATCGCGCCGGTTCGCCGCACGGCGCCTTCCAGCCCGCTGGTCGACGAAACGATGGCCGACACCGTGCCCGCGCGCGACGCGCACCGCACGATCCCGACGTCGCCGAAATG
>Ga0070665_100008998_pt1 | contig 10112 bp, 7 predicted proteins | sample KBSS13metaG_FD_65862 | JGI IMG/M metagenome (GOLD analysis project Ga0070665, IMG submission 65862) | Switchgrass rhizosphere microbial communities from Kellogg Biological Station, Michigan, USA - KBS S1-3 metaG | ecosystem: Host-associated > Plants > Roots > Rhizosphere > Soil ...
CGCGGGTTGGTGGGCTTGCGCAGCTCGTAGAGCAGGCCGAGCGTCCGGCAATGCCCGGGCGCAAGCTCGAGAATTTGCAAGCATAGCCGTTCTGCGGCAGCAACGTCGCCCTGCCGACGCGCCTCTTGGGCTCGCTCGACGAGCGGCGCAAGCGGCTCACCGGCGTCCGCCGCTGGCAACGTGGCAAGATCGAGCGCGCAGCAGCGCAGCGCCCGCAGGCCACTGCCGCAGGCACAGGCCCGAAGGTCAACCATGGTCCTCGAAGGTTAGCCCGTCACCGGACCGCATGCGAGTGGCTCCACGCGCCTACCACGTCATGCGCACGCCGATATTGAGCGCATGGTTGTCGGTGCCGCCGCCGACCTGGCCGTCGTAGCGCAGGTAGATCGAGGTGGCCTCGGCGATGGCGGTGCTGGCTTGGAAGCCGATTACCGCGCTGTCGCGCGCCGGCGTGGCGCCGAACACCGTGAAGGCACTGGTCGGCGCCCCGGTGAAGGCCGCCGTGATCGGCCGGCTGGTGTCGGCGAGCTCGTGCATCCAGCCCAGCCGGACGGCGACGTCGAGGCCGGTCGTGGGGCCAAGCGGCAGCCGGCCGGCGAGGTCGGCGCCGAGCGTCGAGCGCACGGAGGTCGTGGTCTGCTGCGCCACATCGAGGCTGAGCGAGCCAGCGCCCGACTCGGTGAAGCCGTTCTGGTTCACGCTCGAGATCTGCAGGCGGCCGAACGGTGTGACGCTGGCCTGCGCCGGCGCATAGATGGCGAGCTTGTAGCCGGTCTCGACCTGACCGAGGAACTGGTTGGCGCCGGTGCTGCCATTGGCAGTGCGCGGCTGCAGGTTGGGGATCATGATCTGGCGCTCGAGTTGGTTGCCCGAATAGGCGTAGCCGGCCAGTGCGTCGACATAAAAGCCGGCGTCGCTGAACGAGGCGTAGGCGGCGACGCTGACGCTGTCGCTAAAACCCTGGCCCATGAAGCCGTTGGTCCACTGCGTGCCATGCGCATAGCCGACGCCCAGCCCGACCAGGAAGCGCGGATCGAAGCGATAGTCGAGGCCGGCCGCCGCGCCAACCAGGTTGTAGGTCAAGGTCCCGGCATTGCCATCGCCCAGCACCGAGCCCAGGCCGCCCAGCGCGTTCACCCACGCGCTCCACGGCCCCGTGGCCGTGCCTTGGCACGCCGTCGGCGCGTCGCACGCCTCGGCCAGCGCCAGCCGCTGGCCACCGCCCGGCGCACCGCGGGCCAGTGCCATCTGCTGGCCGAGCGCGTTCATGAACAGCGCGTTGCCCGCAATATTCATCGTGCCGAAATTGGCCCACGGCTGGCCGCTGATCGTGTTGAGCGCCGCCGGCCCTTGCGCCGTCGTGAGGCCGGCCAGCGCGCCGATCACCGTGGCAAAGTCGCCGCCGGCATTGGCGAAGGACGCGTCCAGCGCCGCGCCCACCGCCTTCTGGTTGGGCGTGATGCCGCCGGACGCGAAGGCATTCGGACCCAGCGCCAAGGTCAGGTAGGCATTGTTGGCGTCGTAGCTCAGCGATGGCGCAAGGAAGGCGAAGTCCTCGATCACGCTGCCATAGCCGCCCGTCAGGCCCCCTTTCGCATTGACGATGGTGTAGGTCGTGCTCTTGCCGTAGCTGCCCGGCGCTGCCAGCACCTGCACGGTCGGGCCGTTGATCGTCGCCGTGCCGGTGACGGCGACGCGGTCGCTCTGGCCCGCCGGATTGATCTCGAGCTGGTGATTGCCGCCGTAGTGCTCGAAGTTGCCCTGCACATTGATCGTGCCGATCGAGTTGCCCGGCCCCATGGTGCCGCCGTTGATCGTGGTGTGGGGCAGGGTGCCGCTGCCGCTGACCAGCCCGCCGGCATTGATCGTCAGCTGGCTCGACGCGGCGAGCGAGCCGTTCACGGTCAGCGTGCCCTGGTTGACCGTCCATGGGCCGGTCGCGGTCGTCGTGCCGATGAGCGTCCAGGTGCTGGTGGCGGTCTTCTCGAATTTCTCGAAGCCCCGATACTGCCGTGCATCGCCGACCCGGCCGACGTCGAAGGCGCCGTCCTGAACGCCGCCCAGCGCCAAGGTGTCGTTGTTGGACTTGGTGGCGTCCACGGCGCCCTTGATGATCGAACCCTGCCACAGCTCCAGCCGGTTGCGGCCGCTGTTGAAGGTAATGGCGTTGGCGCCGCGACCGGCCACGATCTTGCCGCTGTTGATCACCGTGCCATTCGTGGCCATCACGCTGGTGCCGCTAGGGCCCTTGGAACCCGGGGCGCCGTTTTTGTAGTCGCCCTCGCCGCCGGCCCCGCCGCCGCCGCCGGCACCGCCAGTGATCGTGCCGCTGTTTGTCAGGGTGCCACCATTGACATACACGCCGGTGCCGCCGGTGCCACCGGTGCCGCCATTGCCGCCATAGCCGCCACTGCGGGTACTGCTGCCGCCGGCGCCGCCTTGACCGCCGGTGCCGCCGTTGATTGTGCCGGTATTGTTCAGAGCGGAGCCATTGCCGAGCGTGACACCGGTGCCGCCACTGCCGCCATTGCCGCCATTGCCGCCAATGCCCGGGAAGACCCCGTTGACACTGCCGCCGGCGCCGCCTTGACCGCCGGTGCCGCCGTCGATCGTGCCGGCATTGTTCAGAGCGGCGCCATTGCCGATCGTGACGCCGGAGCCGCCAGTGCCGCCAGTGCCGCCGTTGCCTGGAGTGGCTCCTTCGCGGGTGCTGCCGCCAGTGCCACCGGACCCGCCGGTGCCGGCGGTGATTCTGCCGTTATTGATCGCAATTATGGTGATGCCGTTGCCGAGGTTGAGGCCAGCGCCGCCAGCGCCGCCAGTGCCGCCAGTGCCGGCATAAAAATCTCCGTAGGCGAAGACTGTGCTGGTTCCGCCGAAGCCGCCGGCGCCGCCCCTGCCGCCGCTGATCGTGCCGTTACTGGCATTGGTCAGGGAGTTGCGGCTATTGCCGTAGAGCGAGACGCCAGCGCCGCCCGTGCCGCCGGCGCCGCCGACGCCTTCCTTGAGGCCGGGGCTACCGGCGCTGCCCGCACCACCATAACCGCCGATGATCGAACCGCCATTGTTGATCGAGGCGCCGACAGCCGAGTAGATCCCCACCCCACCAGCTGCGCCGCCAGTGCCGGTATAGGAGCTGCCCTGCCCGCCGTTGCCGCCGTTGCCGCCGGCAATGGCGGCGTTATCGCCCACCGTCACTAGGTTTCTGTTGAAGAGCAGGAGGCCGACGCCGCCGATGCCACCACTGCCGCCGGTAGTGATAAACCCCCCTCCAGTGCCGCCACCATTGCCGCCGTTGCCGCCGGTAATGTGGACGTTACCGCGCACCGTCGCTTGGCTGCTGCTGTAGAGCAGGAGGCCAGCGCCGCCGCTGCCACCCCCGCCACCGTAGCCGGCACCTTGGAGGGGGACCGTGCCACCGTCGCCGCCGTTTCCGCCTTTTCCCCCTGTGGCGTTGACGCCGAGCGTGCCGACGTTGCCGCCGGAAAGGGTGGCGATCACGCCATAGCCGCCGGCCCCGCCACCACCGCCGCCAGCGCCAACATGCAAGATTCTGCTGCTGCCATCGCCGCCGCGTCCGCCGCTTCCGCCCGTTATGGTACTATTGCCGTAGCCCGGCGGCAGCATGAGAGAAATATACCCAGCCAGTCCGCCACCACCGCCACCGCCGCCGCCGCCATCAGAACCGCTGCCGCCGTGGCCGCCAGACAGGCCGCCATAATTGGCGGCGCCAATGCCGCCGGTGCCGCCGCCACCGTTAGAGCCACTTTGGTCGGCGCCGCCGGCTCCCCCATTGGCGCCGCCGGTGCCGCCGCCCCCACCACCGCCGTAAGAGCCTGCACCACCAGTGGCTCCACCGTTGCCTCCTGAGCCCCCCCCCAAACCGCCCCTACCGCGGCCCTGGCTGCCGTGGACGCCGCTGACGCCGCCCGTTCCGCCGACGCCAAAGGCAGGCCTCGTTCCGTCGTCGGCAAAGGCAGGCGGTGCGGCGACCAGCAATGTCCCCACCAGCGCCACGGCGACCAGCGCCGTCGAGCCGGCCAGCGCCCGCCGCAGCCGGCGCAGGCGAGCGGACGGATCGTACGAGCCTTTTGCCGGTTGTGCCCGAACGGCGTCGTCGAAGCGCCCATGCGTGGGCGCGATCGAAGCGCCCGACCGGCCCTGGTGTGCTTGCCGAGAAGGGCAATCGACCGAGCGCGGCAGGTGCGTGCCGCATCCTTTTGTCTTTGGCATTGGCCCCCCGATGTTGCGATCTGCGTCGTCGAGAATCCGAGGCCTCACGCTAGCCGCGACACGTGATGCCGGCGATTGGCGAGAAACGAACAGGTGTGGCGAGAAACGAACTCGTGGCGTGTTATCCGCGGCGCCGTCTGAGAGGCGCTAGATTGATGGGACGGCCGCTCCCCTACTATGCAGAATCGGAAATCAGATGATTGGCTCGGCCAATCTCGATTGCCCCGCGACTGTCTGGCGGACGGCGTAGCGTCACGGACGGCGCTTCTCCATAAAGCCTACGATAGGACACGGCAAAGCGCCCAAGCTCCCCGAAGCCATGGTCATTGGCAATTGCGGTCACTGTCTCCACCGTGCCGTCGGCCACAGCGAGCGCACGCCGTACAAGATGCATCCGTCGGAGCCAGAGGTACCGCTGAGGGTTCATCCCCAGATGATATTGGCAATGCAAGCGGAGCGTTCGGTCCGTCACACCGATTGCCGTGCAAACGTCGGTTATGTAGAGCGGTTTGTCGGGATTTGCCTCGAGAATCCGTTCGAACCGCCGCATGATCGCCATTTGCGGACGTCTCCGACGGACGTTCTCCGCTGCGGCGCGCTCCGTCAGACAGGCAATGGTCGCGCGCGCCAGCGCCTGCTCTATGGCCTTGGCGACCGCCGGGTGCGCAAGAATGCCGGGGTCGCTCGTGGCCAGGTCGGTGGCCGCTTTTTGCAGGCGCAGCAGTTGCGACGCCAAGCCAGGCGGTGGACGTAGTATCTGCGTTACTGCTGGAAGTCTCACCTCACGTCCGACAAGTGCTCGCCCAAACGCAGTAAGATCCTCTGGTTCCAGTGAGATAAAGCTCCAGCGAGCGTTTCCGACACCTCGGTGATGGTATTCGCATCCCAAAGCGGATGCGATATCTCCGGGCCGAAACTCGACTCCCCCAAGTGTCGTTGCTGCTTGTTGAAAATCGGCCAGAAAGAAGAAGACATTTCGGTTCGTCGGCACTGCAATATGAGCAACAGACGCAACCGACTGACACCCGGATGCGACATGCACACGATGCAGTGCGATGCGCGTCAGCTTGGCCTGAAACTCGCCGCGTCTTGTGAGAACAACCCTCACTCCGGAGGAACTGATGGAGGACTGATATTCGTATGGGTCGGTGAATGTCAGTCTGACGCTGCTTGGCATCGGTCTGGCCCTCGAACCTATGAAGGTTGTTCACTTGGGAGGGGTTGAGAGGCTGGGTTACGAAGCACCAACATCCAACGCGGAGTTCCCCGGCGGCGCCACCGTCAAGCGCCGATGCGTCGGGGCGGTCGAACCGTCCGGCTGGATTTGGGTGTGTCTGGTGAAATGGCTATCCACCAATGTTGCGATCTGCGTCGTCGAGAGTGAGAGGCGGGATGCTAGCAGCGGCACGCGATGCCAGCGATTGGCGTGAAACGAACAGATGCGGCGAAAAACGAACTCGTGGCGTGGTCTGCCCACCAACTATTGGACAATTGACGGGGTGGATTTTGATGCAAGGCTGCAATCGAGCCCGCGATGTTTCGAGCCCTCCGGCCTATCAGTCGTCGCGGTATGCCCCGCTTGCCGTGCAGGTTGCACTTGCTGGGCGAAACTACATTCGTTCGATTCTTGGTGGACGCGCGTTTTTCTCATCCGATTTCTCTGCAACCTTTTGATCATTGCAACATTATGGCTACCGGTGGCGAGATTTCGGTTCACGCGTAACGATGTGCTCAGCAGCAATGGGCTGTCGATTTGGCGAGAGGTCGTCGGTCGCGCGATCTTGTCGGCCGATCTCACCATGCTGCCCGGCCGCCCGTTCCATTCCAGCGGATCGACGCGATCCCAGCCTGAGTTCCGTGTTGCGCTCTTGCGCCAGTCCGGCCTTCGCATCGAACGCACGTACGATCTGCTCATGGACGGCACCGACGACCTCGCGCTGCAGATTTGCACGGCCGGAACCCTGATCGTGTCGCAGCGGGCCCAAGAGACCGTGCTGCATCGCGGCGATGCAACGCTTTTGTCCGCCGCGGAAACGGTCTCGATCGCCTGCCCGTCGCCGGCGCGATTCGTCCATGTTCAGCTGCCGCGGAAGGCGCTTGCGCTCCTCGTGCCGAGGTTCGACGATGCGATCATGCGCGCGATCCCGCGAGACAGTGAGGCGCTGCAGCTGCTCGCAGGGTACGCCAGGATGGTGGGCGCGGATCAATCCATGACATCGCCCGACTTCTCGCGCCTCGTTACGAGCCACTTGCATGATCTCGTCGCCGCGTCGCTCGGAGCCACCGGCGACGCAGCAGCCCTCGCCGACGAGGGCGGCATCCGCGCCGCGCGCCTGCACGCAATCAAGGCCGACATCACCGGGCGGCTAGCCGATCACGAACTTTCTGTCGCCTCCGTCGCCGCGCGCCAGCACGTCACTCCGCGTTATGTGCAGGCCTTGTTCGAGCGTGAGGGTACCACGTTGTCGGCGTTCGTTCTCTCACAGCGCCTCGTCCGCGCGCACAACCTGCTTGCTGATCCGCGGAACGCCAACCGCCCCATCAACGCCATCGCGGACGAAGCCGGCTTCCGCGATCGCTCGCGTTTCAATCGGGTGTTCCGGCAACGCTACGGCGTTGCACCTTCGGAGATACGAGCCACGGGGCTGCGGACGGGGGGATAACGCCCCCTGCCAAAAATGCTGCCGCACCGGGACGGACGTCCGAGGTTTGCCGTCACCAGGAACTCGATCACAGGACAAAAAGCTGTACTCGCACTGAAAAAAGGATGCCTACGTCGGGCAGCGGAAGCGGAGTCGCTTATCGATACTCAGCACGACATCGACACTCATGCCTGCGCGCGCGGCTTGGCGAACTGGCGCGTGATCATGATCGCCTGCGCGAGCGCACGTATCAGCCAAACGGCCGACGGAGCGGGACGCCGATCCCGGAATGAAGCCGACCACTGATTCCGATTTGAAGCCGGCCACGCCCCGTGGGTGGCGGACGCTCGATCGCTGGTTGGAGGGGAGACGGAGTCAGCCAAGAATGACGTGCAACAAAGGGCCGATTTTGTTGCAGGCCCCCGCAACCAACCAACAAAGCCGCCCCAAAAGGGCGGCTTTTTTGCGTTCAATGATTCGCCTTTGAATCGACTGTCGTTCTCGCAGGTGGAGCCCTCTCGCGCGGTGTATCTCTTCTCTGAGTCTGGTCACACTTTCGACCCACTACCGGCGACCGTCCGCGATTGCACCGTCAGGGTCAGCGGTGATAGTGCCCACCGAATAGCTTTTGCATCGCCCTTGGGAGAACGCATGGCCGCTGCATCATGGTTGGGCAAATTCGCTCTCTGTCTCGCGGCTGTCCTGGCACTGCCGCTGTCGTCCGCGCACAGCGAGGACAGACCGATCGCATCCGCCGCCACTCATGACGGCAAAGCCCATGTCGACATCCTGTCACTAAAGCGGACGGAAGGTGGGACTGTGACCCTCCGCTTCGTTCTTGCCAACGACGGTGACGGCGACTTCTCGATGGTTCTAGGCAACATGCATCTTGTCGATCTTGCTGCCCGACGGTCCTACCGCGCTGGCCTGATGTCTTCCAGCTGCGGCACGCCCCCTGGCAGACAGGTGAGCTGCTGGGCGACCTTCGCGGCTCCGCCCGAGGCCACCAAGACGTTGGCAGTGCAGTTCTACGAGAATCTGGACCTGCTCTCCGGCGTCCCGGTGGCCGAGTAGCGCTGCATGGAACGGCAGCGCATTTGCCCGACCGCCTCAGTTTCCATCTGCACCGCGTTAGTCATGATCGCGGCGATAGGGCATGCCGCACCATACCCGGTCGATACGATCTCCTTCGGATCGGATCCTCTGCGATTTCCCGCCGACGCGGTCACCTTCCCAATCGACACCGTGAGATTCCCGTCCGGACCGGTACAGACCGTGACAGCGACCACCATCGAGGTGAGCTTGCCCGCTGACGTCCTGTTTGACTTCGACAAGGCGGATATCCGCCCCACTGCGCAAAACGTGCTGCACGAGGTGGCGCAGTTGCTGCGCGAGCGGGCGCACGATCTCGTCACCATCCAGGGCTACACGGATTCGCTCGGCAGTGAGAGCTACAATCAGCGGCTGTCCGAGCGCCGTGCCGTTGCGGTGAAGAGCTGGTTCGGAGCCAACGAAGGCCTGGCGAAGATGCGGTTCACGATTGCCGGTTTCGGCGCACGCAATCCCGTCGCGCCCAACCGAAAGCCGGATGGGTCGGACGATCCCGAGGGGCGTCAGCGCAATCGTCGCGTGACGTTCATCATTCCCAAGTAAGCGAATTCGGCCCACCCCCCGGAAGGCGCGACGCCTTTCTCTTATCTGCCGACCCAATTCGGCTTGCGCTTCTCGGCAAAGGCCTTGGGGCCCTCAACCGTGTCCTCGCTCTTCGTCATCGCGACGAAGGCCGGATAGTTGAGATTGTGCATGGCGGTCTCGAGGGACGGCACGTCGAGCGAGCGCATCACCACCTGCTTGGTCGCGCGCACCGACATCGGCGAGCAGGCGAGGATGTCGCCGGCCCACTTCTTCGCCGCGGTCATCAGCTCGGCGTGTGGAACCACCTGGGTGACGAAGCCGAGCTCGAAGCCTTCCTGCGCCGAGACGTGGCGCCCGGTAAGCATCATGCCCATCGCCTTCTTGAGCGGGATCATCCGCGACAGCCGCTGCATGCCGCCCGAGCCGGCGGCCAGGCCGACCCTTGGCTCGGTCAGCGCGAACACCGCCTTGTCCGACGCCACGATGAGGTCGCACGCCAGCGCGATCTCGAATCCGCCGCCCATGGCGATGCCGTTCACGGCCGCGATCACCGGCTTGTCGAGGTCGAAGCGGCTGGCCAGCCCGCCCTGCCGCTTGGGCGGGTGCACCGGCGACTTCCCGGTCTTCTTCCTGTACTCGGCATGGTACTTCAGGTCGTTGCCGGTGCTGAACGCCTTGTCGCCCGCACCCGTGATGATCGCGACCCAAAGCTCGGGGTCTTCCTGAAAGCGATCGAACGTGTCGGACAGCTCCTGGTTCGCCATGGGATGGCAGGCGTTGTAGACCTCCGGCCGGTTGATGGTGACGATCATCAGGCGGCCGTCGATCTCGACCTTGCTGTATTCGCCCATGTTCTTGCTCCTGTTCCCGTTGCCTCGGGTCACACGGTGAGGAAGCGCGCCCGAATGCTCTCTTCCTCGGCGCGGAAAACCGCTGGGGTTGCCCGATAGACCATGCGCCCCTTGACCATGATATGCAGCTCGTCGGCGACTGCTTCGGCGAGCTTCATGTTCTGCTCGACCAGCAGAATGGTGACGCCTTCATCGCGCAGCAGGCGGATGACGCGGGCAAGCTCGCGCACGACCAGCGGCGCCAGCCCTTGGCTCGGCTCGTCGAGCAGCATCACCTTGGGATCGGTCACGAGCGCCCGGGCGATCGCCAGCATCTGCTGCTCGCCGCCCGACAGTTGCGAGCCCTTGTTCGCGGCGCGCTCCCGCAGCGAGGGGAACAGGTCGAGCAGCCGGGCGAGCGGCCATGCGCCGCCGGCCTCGCGTTCGCCGACCTTTATGTTCTCGATCACGGTGAGATCGGGAAAGATCAGCCGTCCTTCGGGCACGTAGGCCACACCTTCGCGCGCCACGCGATGCGGTGGCCAGCCGGTGATGTCGGTGCTTCCGACATGCACTTGCCCGCCGCTCTGGGCAACCAGCCCCATGATGGTCTTCACCATCGTCGTCTTGCCGACACCGTTGCGGCCGAGCACAGCGCTGATGCGGCCCTGAGGCATGTCGAGGTCGACGCCCTGCAGGATGTGGCTGGCGCCATAATGCGTGTTCATGCCCTCGATCCTGAGCATCAGGTGAAGCCTCCGAGATAGGCGTC
>Ga0070665_100009001_pt1 | contig 10109 bp, 7 predicted proteins | sample KBSS13metaG_FD_65862 | JGI IMG/M metagenome (GOLD analysis project Ga0070665, IMG submission 65862) | Switchgrass rhizosphere microbial communities from Kellogg Biological Station, Michigan, USA - KBS S1-3 metaG | ecosystem: Host-associated > Plants > Roots > Rhizosphere > Soil ...
TCCGTGACTCCATCCTAGTTTGTTTATGCAAGGCCAATATGCGACGCGCGCCGCGCTTCGCTTCGACGCTTATCAGCGATAAGCTATAGGGCGGAGCGCGGGTTTATCGGCCATCCCGCGAACGTCGTTTTTGACTTGCATTGACATACTGACTTCGCGTGATTAGCGTCCCCACGTCGGCTTGGCATCCCCCAACGAGCGCAATCAGCGCCTCCGCCAAAAGGCCGGCAAAGGGGAGGATTCATGGGCCTGTTCAACACTACGTCAGTCCTTGCGCTGGGCTTGGCTTGCGCCTTGGCGGTCTCAAGCGAGGCCATGGCCGCAGAGGCGAACGAAGCGCCGGGCGCGACCCTCGAGACCCTCATCGTCACCGCCCAAAAGCGGGAGGAGAACGTCCAGCAGGCGCCGTTGGCGATCACCGCGGTCAGCGGCGCAAGCCTGGCGAAGGACCGGGTCCTGACGCTGGAGGATCTCGCCCATAACCTGACAGGCATTTCGTTCACGGCGAACTCGCCACAGGCCAATGAGATCAACATCCGCGGGGTGGTGAACACGCGGCTGAGCTCGCCCACCGCCGACCAGTCGGTGTCCACATTTGTGGACGACGTCTACGTCAGCCGCTCGGGCAACCTGAACTCGGCCTTCTACGACATCTCGCGGATCGAGGTGGTGCGCGGACCGCAGGGCGTGTTGCTGGGGAAGAACGTGGCCGGCGGCGCGGTGAACATCGTCAGCAACGCCCCGAGCTTCGATCCCTCCGGTCGGGTGACAGTAACTCTCGGCAACTACGACCTGCGCCAGACCCAGGGCTATGTGACGGGAAAGATCACCGACAGCCTCGCCGGCCGCATCTCATTCCAGACGATCAATCACGACGGCTATTACAGGGACATCCTGCACAACACCGACTTGGAGAACCTCGACTCCACCCAGGCCCGGATTCAGCTCGCCTACCAGCCGGCCGACTCCGACCTGCGGGCCAGCATCAACGTCGACTACGCCAAGGACAGCAACGACGGCATCCATCGCGTCGGCCTGAAGAGCACCACCCTGCCCGCGAGCTTCACACCCTGGTCCGGCACCCGCGCGCTGATCGCGGCCAAGCGCGGCCATCTGAGCCGCAAGGAGAGCCTGCCGATCTGGCCGCTGTTCGCGGGCGACGCCGCGCCGACGCCGCAGGGCGCCCGTCACGAGACCTACGATGTGATCATCAAGGTCGAGAAGGACGTGGCGGAGAACGTCCGGCTCTCCAGCATCACAGGCTACCGCAACAACAACTCATTCACGCTCTACGATCAGACCGGCCTTGGTCCGAACAACGGCTACAACGTCGCCGCCCCGCTGCTCTTCGCCGAGCCCGTCAACTTCATCGAGGGGATGAATCAGGTCTCGCAGGAAGTGCGACTGGCCTCGACCAACGCAGACAGCCGCTTCGACTGGATCGTGGGCGCCTACTACCAAAAGACCAACGTCCACCAGTACAACCGCTTCTGGGGGGAATCGACGGCCCTGCCGACCCTTTCCGGCGAATCCCATTGGGATGACCATGGCCACAACCGCGACCTCGCCGTCTTCGCCCAAGTGGGATTCGACATTACCGAGACCCTCAAGCTCGAGGTCGGCGCCCGCTATACCAAAGACAAGAAATATGGCGTGCAGGAGGGTTTCATCGTCGCTCGCGGCGACCGGCTCAACCCCAACGACACCGCACCCCTGACCCCCCTCGTGGTCAACTTCAACTCGCATTCGCCGATCAACACCTCGGTGCCGACCAGCAACCCCCTCTATAATGAGGGCGCCGCTCCCTATGGCGATAGCTGGAAGGAGCTGACGCCGCAGGCGACCCTGCGCTGGACGCCCAATGACTTAAATATGGTCTATGTGACCGTCTCAAAGGGTTTCAAGGGCGGCGGCTTCCAGAACGACGCCTCCAACAGGTTCGCCGCGGCCACGCCCTACAATCCGGAAACGGTCACCAACTATGAGGCCGGCTACAAGACCGAATTCTTCGATCAGAAGGTCCGCTGGAACACCGCCGTCTTCTACATGAAGTACAAGGATCTGCAGGTTCAGCAGACCCTCGCGTCGTGCCTCTGCAACGTCATTAGCAACGCCCCCGGCGCGACGATCAAGGGTTTCGAGACCGACCTCCAGTTCGCCCCGACCAAGCGATTCCGCGCCTGGGCCAGCGGCAGCTATGTCCATGGCGTCTACGACACCTTCATCTTCGCGGGCGTGAACAACTCTGGAAACTGGATGCAGCGGACCCCGCGCTGGCAAGGTGCGGTCGGCGCCGAGGTCACGACGAATGTGGGAAGCTGGGAGGACGCGTTCTCCGCACGGGTGAGTTACCGCTACCAGGGCCGCATGCCTTGGGCCCCGGAGAACACGACCTGGGAGGACAGCTACGGGACACTGGACGGGCGCCTGACGCTCACGCTGCCGGACCGCCCTTGGAGCGTGTCGGTTTACGGCAAGAACCTGGGCAATACGGTCTACCGGACCAACATCATCCCCTTCTTCCAGGAAGAGATGTCATCGTTCGGCGCGCCGCGCACCTACGGCATCGAGCTCTCCGCGAGCTTCTGATTTCGTGAACCCAAGGAGCGCCGCCGCAGCGATGCGGCGGCGTTTCCATGTCAGGTCCGGGGGCTGGCCTGTGGGGTCCAGTCGCCCGTGGGCTTTGCGTAGTCCGTGCGGAACCAGCGCGGATAGCCGTGGATGGTCTGGCCGCCATCTACCAGCACCTCGGCCCCAGTGATGAACCCCGCCTCGTCGCTGCACAGGAAGGCGACCAGGCGCGCGATGTCTTCGGGATTGCCGAGGCGGCCCACCGGGGTTTCCGACAGCACGTCGGCCCGGGTAGCCGGGTCATCCAGCAGCGAACTGGTCATCGAGGTCTCGATAACCCCCGGCAGGATCAAGTTCACCCGGATGCGGTGCGGGCCCAGCTCCGAGGCCATGGTCCTGGCCAGCATGGCGAGGCCGGCCTTGGAGGCGGCGTAGGCGCCCAGCAGGTCGCAAACATGCGAGGCGGCCGTGGAAGCGTTGATGACGATCGCGCCGCCTGCCCCGGCCTTGGCCATCAGTTTCGCCGCGCCCTGGGCCATCAGGAAGCCGCCGTTCAGGTTGACGTCAATGTGCCGCTTCCACTGGTCGAAACCCATGTCGATCAACGCGCCGTAGCGGCCGTAGCCCGCGTTCACGAAAGCCGCCAGCAATGGACCGACGGCTTCGATCGCTTCGAAGAGGCCGACGACCCCCTGCGGGTCGGTCTGGTCGCAGGGGTAAGCCAGCACCGAAGCGCCGCCTTCGCGCAACGCGTCGGCCACCCGTTCGAGCTCGTCCCTGCGCCGGTCGGTGATCACGACGCGCGCTCCGTCGCGAGCGAAGCGGGCGGCGGTCGCGGCGCCGATGTCTCCTGCCGCGCCGGTGACAAGGACAGTGCGGTTGATCATTGCGGCAGTTCCTCGCCTTGGGCCTGGAAGGGTGTAGCGACGGGCGATGTCACCACGCCGGAGGCCGCCGCACAGACGATTGGTATGGCGTTGATCACCGCACCGGCCACGCCCAGCTGCTCGGCGGAAGTGCGCAGGGCGCCGTCCTCAGGCTTATCGAGGCGAACCTCGACGCGGACGCCGGGGCTGCCCTTGATGCGCACCGTCCACAGCGGCGGATCATCGCCCGCGAGCGGCTCCATGGTCCAACCTATCGCCATGCTGAGCGCCCGCCTTCCCGCCACCAGTCCATGCCAACACCAATCGAGGCGGGCGACGGCGCCCTGGGGGATTGCACCTGCGGCGACCGTGATGTCGTCGGCGGCCGGCGCCACGCCGTGCGCGGTCTCCACGGCCTCGAGCGTCCAGCCCAACCGTCCGGCGACCGCCGCCAGAACTTCGGCGTACATTCCGTTCAGGGCCGATGCAGGTCCCCACTCCGGGTCGTCGGGGTTCACGACCGCTGGATCGGAGCCGAATCCGAGCACCCCGAACACATAGTCGGGGTTGCGCATCGTCCGGCAGTCTACGACCTCCGTCACCTCGATCGCCTCGACCTGGGTACAGATGCTGCTGGCGACCACGGCCAGTTTCTCGGCGATGAAACCCGGGTTGAGCCCCGCGCCCATCAGCGAAGACCCGCCCTCGGCGCAGGCCGCCTCGAACGCCGCCCGGCGTGCCCCGCCTGGATGGCTGTAACCGTTGATGCTGATGACGTTCTTGCCGGAGGCCAGCAGACGCCGGATGTCGTCGTCATGCGCGCCATAGGGCGGGGCGAGTCGGGCAGCATGCACCACGACATCGGCCTCGAGCGCCAGGATCTCGTCGATGTCGCGGGTCGCCAGGACGCCGGTCCGGCTTCGCCTGGCGATCTCACCGGCGTCCTGACCCGCCTTGGCGTCGGAATAGACGTATAGACCCACCAGCTCGAGGTCGGGATCGTCGATGATGGCGCGCAGGCAGGTCTTGCCCATGGCGCCGGTGGCCCATTGGATCACCCGCAGCGCCATCGCTCACCCACCTGCCGCTGGTTGCGCCTCGTCCATCACACGGGAGGAGAGATCGGCAAAGGCGGCCTCGGCGCCGAAATAGCCGCGAGCTTCCGACATGTCGCTCAAGCGGTCGAGGTTGGCCTCGATCCAGCGGACGGCGGCCACCCGGCCCGGCCCGACACCGGCCCCCGGATTTTCCTCGATCTGAGCGCGACGGAACCACCCGCCGCCGGCCACCCAGATCTCTCCCGTGGCGCGACAGCTCGGGCTGGTGAGCCAAACCGCCATCGGCGCAGCCGCTTCGGGCGTGAGCATCGCGCCCACCGCGGTGTTCAGGGCCTCGGGAGTCATCTGGGTCGCGGCGTAGGGGGTCAGCACATTCACGCCGACCCCGGCCCGCCGAAGCTCATGGGCCATGGTCAGGGCCAGCGCGATCAGGGCGCCTTTGGAAGCGGCATAGGGCGCGCGTCCGCGAACTCCGTAGAGGCCGGCCGACGAGGCGACGAACAGCAGCCTCCCATTCCCGGCGGCCTGGAGATGCGGCAGCCCCGCCTGCACAAGGGCGACGTTCGCGAAGAAGTTGATTTCCATCACTTCACGCAGAGCAGAGCCGTCAAGCGCCTCAACCTTGGCCGCGGGCCCATTGACGCCGGCGTTGAGGACCAGAGCGTCGAGCCGGCCCCAGGTCTCCAGCGCGCGGGCCACCAGGGCGTTGGGCGCAATGGCGTCGCGGACGTCAGAATATTCGGCGACGGCCTCTCCGCCGGCTGCCCGGATCGCTTCGACCACCTCGTCGGCCGAGCTGGGCTCGCCGACACGGCGGCGGTTGTTCACCACGACCTTCACGCCGCTCGCCGCCAGGGCCTCCGCGAAGGCGCGCCCGAGGCCCTTGCCAGCGCCGGTGACGATCGCCACGCGGCCGGCGCCATCTTGATCTCGCAGGTCAGCCATCGACCGACGCTAACGGAAACAGTATGATAATGAAAGTGACTTCAGGACGCCTGGCTGAGGACGGGCGCCGAAGCCTCGACCACCTCGAAGATTACGTCCTGCGGCTGCACCGGCGCGTTGCAGCAGGAGCAGGTCACCGCGGGTTCCAGATCGTGCCCGTCGCGATGGCGCAGGATCAGCGGCGGTCCTTCAGGGGCGACATAGTATTTGTCGCCCCACTGCAACAGCATCAGCAGGATGGGGTAGTAGTCGACACCCTTCTTGGTCAGCCGGTACTCGTGGCGCCTCGGACTCGTGGAATACTCATGGGCGCGGATCACGCCCTTGCCTGCGAGCCAGGAGAGTCGCTCCGACAGGATGTTGGTGGCCATGGCGGTATCGCGGCGAATCTCATCGAACTTGTGCAGGCCGGTGAAGATGGAACGCAGCACCAAGCTCGCCCAGCGGTCGCCGGTGATCTGCGCAACCTCATCCATCAGGGCGGTCTCGGCCGGCCGATCGGCAGCAGCGGCCCGCTGCTGCCGGCGACGGCTGTAGCGAGCGACCATCCAGCCGACCCCCGGGCCCTCCGCCCAGTTGACGTCCGGCGCCACGATCTCCTCGCCGCAGGCCAGGCAGGTCGGCACGGGCTCGAACTCGTGACCACAGGTGCGGTGGCGCAGGATGATGTCGAGCTTGCCCTCGCTGGCGCCCCAGCGCCGGTCCCAGCGGCGCATCATCAGGGCGGTCCAGTAGAGGTCCTGGCCCTTGGCCGTGCGGTGATACTCGAACCGCGGCGGCGCGGTGCTGTAGAGGCGCTTTTCGAGGATTCCGGCTGCGATCAGCCGTTTCAGCCGGTCGCTGAGCAGCGCCTGCAAGAGTCCCGTGCGGGTACGGAATTCGTCGAACCGCCGCGCGCCGATCCAGCTCGCCTCGAGGATCAACAGGATCGAGGTGTCCCCGACGACTTCCAGGGCGCGCCAGATAGAGCAGGTACGGATGAACTTCTGTTCGCTCATGATGTCTCTTCGGCCGGTACCGGGCCGACCGGGCGCAACCTCGCGGATAGAGTGCGGCTATGCAAGCCGCACATCCACGCAACCCGCCTCAGCGCGCCTTCCTGTCGAAATCCTCGGCAATTCCCATCGCCGTCAGCAGTTCCTTGCGGTCGTAGTACTCGCGCCACTCCTTGATGCGCCCGTCCTTCACTTCGATGGCGCCCATCACGGGCACCGATCCGGCGTGGCCGTTGTAGACGAACTCATCGACCCGCTCGACATAGACCACCCCGTCGATGAGCCCCATGTGCTTAACGTTCAACCGGATCTGCGAGATGCCAGCGCCCATGTGCTTGATGCGCGCGTCAATCGATTTCCGTCCAACGACCGGCTCGACCATCATCGAATGCAGCACGCCGTCATCGGCGAACAGGTTGACCACCTTGTCCCAGTCGCGTGCGTTCCAGGCCGCCACCATGTCGTTCACCACCGCAATCCGCGGATCGGTGGCCGCCGCGGTCGCGGCCTCGGCGCTCGTGCTGGTCAACAGAAAGCCTCCAAAGACTGCCGCGGCCAAGGCTAGGCCCGCCCAATTGCGTTTCATTGCCCCTCCGTCGGTTTGATTACGCAAGCATCTCATAGGCGCCGGGAGGGCGCGTCAAGGCTTCAAGCCGCGGCTACGGGGCCAAGCTCGCGGCGCAGCACCTTGCCCAGTGGGTTGCGCGGCAGGGCGTCGACCACCTTCAACTTCTCCGGCAGCTTGTAGGCGGCGACGCCTGCCGCCCGCAGATGCTCGACAATCTCTTCCAGCGTCACCGTCTGGCCGGGCCTGGTGGCGACCACTGCGCAAACCCGTTCCCCCAGCCGCTCGTCGGGGTAGGCTGCGCAGCTCGCCTCGCGCACCTTCGGATGGCCCTCCAGAAGGGCGTCAAGCTCAGCGGGCGAGATGTTCTGGCCGCCGCGTATGATGATCTCCTTGCAGCGGCCCACGAACCGATAGAACCGCGCGCCCGCCTCCGGCGCGATCTCGAACAGGTCGCCTGTGCGGAAATAGCCCTGGGCGTCGAAGGCGGCCATCGTCGCCTCGGGCGCTCGCCAATAGCCGTCGAACACCATCGCGCCGTCGATACGCAGCTCGCCGGTGCGGCCCGGCTCGGTGATTTCCGCCTCGGTCTCAGGGTCGACCAGACGGGTCCTCATCGTCGTCGGAAAACGGGCGCCCCAGTCGAACCCTTCCACGCCGAAACGCGGGAAGAAGCGGGCGCGCTGATCGGGATCCGGGATGGCCTCGCCGCTGGAGATGAGCGACGCGCCTTCGTTTGAGCCGAAGACGTTCATCACCGTCACCGCGTGATCCTCCTGCCAGCCTCGCACCATCCAGGGTGCGAGCGGGGCCGAGCCGGACCCCAGACACTTCAGGTTCGAGAGATCCGTCTGGGCCAGCAATGACTCCGTCTTGAGCAGCATGTTGAGCACAGCCGGCGGGACGACCGTGTAGCTCACCCGCTCGTCCTGCAACTGGCCAAGAAAGACCGGCAGGTCGAAGGGGTGGTGCTGGACCAGGCGGCATTGGGCGATCAGCCAGGGCAGGACCATTCCACCGAAGGCCGCAATATTGATGAGCGGGAACGGGTTGAGGATGGTGTCGACCTCGGTGAGGTGGGCGGCTTCCACCAGGCCCTCGCCGTTGACCGTCCAGTGGTCGTGATGGCGCGGCACGCCCTTCGGCTGGGCTTCGGTGCCCGAGGTCCAGCAGATGGTCAGCACCTCGGCGGCGTCTAGATCGGTGGGCGCCTCCACCCGAGCTTCAGCGTGCTGGGCCACTAGGCTGTCGAGGGCGTGCGCACCAGCCGGAGCGACCCCGCCCAGGCAAACCACCACGGCCGCCATCACGCCCTGGCGTTTCAGCTCCAAGGCCATCGCCGCGTGATCGTGCCCGTGGAACGCGGCCACGGTGAGGAACACCTTCGGATTCACGCTGGGCAGGATCTGGCGCAGCTCGTGAGCGCGATACGCGATCGCCGTGGGGCTGAGGATCGCCCCGAGCCGAGCACACGCGAGGAAGGCCAGCACCCCCTCTATGACATTCGGCAACTGTGACACCACGACGTCGTCGCGCCCCACTCCGAGGTCCCGGAACGCCGCGGCCATGGCCTCCACCTGGCGATCCACCTCATCGAAGGTCAGGCGGCGCGGCTCGCCGCCGACGAGAGCGCCGCGGTTCGGGGGATCGACCAGCGCCTCGTGTGGGCCGCGAGCGGCCACGGCCCGGCGGAACACCTGGTCCACGGTCTCGCCGCGCCACCAGCCCCTGCGGCGATAGTCGCTCACACGCTCGGGTCGGCTGAGGCGCATAGGGGGCTCCGGTTGACACTCGTGAAGCCCCGACCCTACCGTGGGTCAGTTGCACAATCAAACTAACAAGCAGGCCCGATGCGCAAAGCTCTCGACCCGGCTGATGCGGTCCGCGCCGCCCCATTCCGCGAAGTCGCGTTCCCACCGGTCGACCTCGAGATTGAACGGCGCGCCGACGGTGTAATCGTCATGACGCCTCGGGCCGCTCTGGAGATCGACACTCCGAGCGTCCCCGCCGGTCTGGCGCGGCAGGCCTTGCGGGTCCCGAGCAAGACCCACCTGGCGGAGCGGAGCAGCGCTGATCGGACGTGGCGTCGGCAGTCCTTCGCCGAGGCGAAGGCCGAGAGCGATGCGGTCGCGCAGTGGCTGCTGCACCGCGAGGTCCCCTCTGGCCGGCCGGTTATGATCCTTTCCGGGAACTCGATAGCCCACGGAACGATCCGCTACGGTGCGATGGCCGCGGGCGTGCCCGTCTCGCCGGTCAGCGCCAACTACGCCCTGATGGGCGCGGCGGGCGGCTTCGAACGACTGCGCCATGTCGTGGAACTGGTTCGCCCGGCGGTGATCTTCGCCGAAAGCGCGGCCTATGCGGCCGCCGTCGCGAGTTGCTCGCCGGGCATTCCTGTCATCTCCCGCGAGCCTGGGGCATTCGGTCCGGGCGGGGTCGCCTACGACAAGGTACTCAGGACGCCCGTCACCGACGACGTGGCCCGCAGCATCGCCAACCTCGATACCAACGCGCCCGCAGCCTACATGCTGACGTCCGGATCCACTGGCCGGCCCAAGGCCGTGATCCAGACCCAGGGCATGATCGTCGCCAACCTGCACCAGGGATGGCAAACGCTTGGCCGAGCGGCTGGCTGGGACGACGTCCTGCTCGAATGGATGCCATGGAGCCACGTCTCGGGCGCTTTCACCTCCATGGCCGCAACGATCTTCGGCGGCTCCCTGCACATCGATGAAGGCAAGCCCCTGCCAGCCCTCTTCGACGAGACAATCCGGAACCTGCGCGAAATCCCGCTGCGCTACTTCACCAATGTCCCGGCCGGCTACGCGATGCTCACCCAGGCGCTGGAGGGGGACGAAGGGCTACGCCAGGTCTTTTTCCGCGACCTACGGCTAATGCTGTACGGCGGCGCGGGTCTGCCGCAAGCGATCTACGACCGTCTGCAGGCGCTGGCGGTCGAGACGTGCGGCCATCGCATTTTCCTGACCACAGGCTATGGCGCCACCGAAACCACGTCGGGCTGTATGTCGATCTATTTCCCCACCGACCAGGTGGGCATCGGCCTGCCCATGCCGGGCCTCTCGGTCAAGATGGTCCCGCTCGACGACCG
>Ga0070665_100009002_pt1 | contig 10109 bp, 6 predicted proteins | sample KBSS13metaG_FD_65862 | JGI IMG/M metagenome (GOLD analysis project Ga0070665, IMG submission 65862) | Switchgrass rhizosphere microbial communities from Kellogg Biological Station, Michigan, USA - KBS S1-3 metaG | ecosystem: Host-associated > Plants > Roots > Rhizosphere > Soil ...
ATGCGGCCTGATCGTGATCGGCTCCCACCAACGCAGCGGCCTCCTCGGCCACCTCGCCGGCTCCGTCGCCGCCGCCACGGTCTCCCACTTCGAGAGCTCCGTGCTGGTCATCCACCAGCCTCACTCGCACTAGGCGCGGGTGGTCGGCGGGGCGGCGTAGTCCTGGCCGCCCCGCCCCGGCAGTCCTAGATCGGTCCTGGGCGTCTTATCGCGGTCCTGGCTGGCTGTGCCGCCATGAGCCGCCCAGGACGCGGAAACGCGCTGCGTGCATTACCGGGGCTATGGCACGGGTAATGCACGCAGCGCGGGCGTGACTGTTGGACAACACGCGCCGAAGCGTGGACTTCCCACCGCCTCTGTGACGAGACGGCGGGCGTCCTTTCCCGGGGCGCCAGCCTCACCCCGCACGTCCTCCCACGTCCCGGATCACCCCCGCCAGGGGGTCGCGACCGGACCAGGTGCCGGCGGAGAAGTAAGGGCGGAAGCGGATGAAGGCGGATTCGTGGTGGAAGCGGATCTCGCGATCGGCGCGGACCGCGGCGCTGTGAGGGCCGCCGGCGTCTTCGGCGTAGGCGCGCATCGCGGCGGCGGTCTTCCAGACCGAGAAAGTGGAGACGAGGCGCGGGGGATGGGCGAGGCCGGTCGAGGCGAGGAGCCCGGGCGTGCCGTCGAGGGCGGCCTCGGCGCGGGCGCTGGTGGGGAGGAAGGAGTGGAGCTGGGTGGCGCGCGGGTGGCCGAGGGTGAGGACGACGACCGGCTCGTCGTCGGCGATCGGGGTGGCTCGCTTCGGCAGGCCGGGCATCTTGGGCCAACCGCCGACGACGCGGACCGGGCGCATCCGCACCTGCCAGCCAGAGGCGAAGGGCCCGGCGAGGGCGGGGTCGGCGAGGAAGCGGTCGAGATGCTCGTCCTCTTCCCAACTCGCGATCAGGCCGATTTCGGCGGCGGTCGGCCTAGGCAGCACGGCGGGTCCCAGCGGAGCGGTGAGGACCGTCTCGGCATAGGTGAGGCCGGGGACGACGGCGGGGTCGGGCGCACCGCGCAGGTAAGCGCGGAGCCCCCGGCGGTTGCCGGTCGCGGCGAGGTGCACGGATGCGATCACTGGTCGTCCTCCTCTGTGGCTAACCTAGTGATGACTAGGTTAGCTGATGACGAAAGAGAAAAGTCAAGAGAGTGGACGAGCCGTGAGCGCGGGGCCGAGGCGTCGGCTCAGCGCGGGACAGAGGCGGGAGCGGATCCTCGTGGCCGCCACTGCCCTGTTCGCCGCCCGCGGTTACGCCGACGCGCCGATCGACGCGATCGCCAAGGCGGCCGGGGTGTCGCCGCCGGTCGTCTACGACCATTTCTCGTCGAAGCTCGCCCTGTACGAGGCGGTTCTCGAGTCGCACTTCGCCAACCTACGGGCGATCTGGGCGCGCTTCCCGGCCGCCGAGCTCACGGGCGAGTCGGTCGCCGCCTCCTTCGATGCGTGGTTCGACTACGTCGAAGCCAACCCCGATGCGGCCCGCATCCTCTTCCGCGAGCCGACCACCGCCGACGCCGCCACCGTCCACCGCGCCGTCTCCGAGCGTAGCCGCGACCTCGTCCTGCGACCGCTGCTGGGCACTCCCGCGGGCGCCGCCCTCGCCGCGACCGGCCCTGACCTCGAGATGACCTGGGTGATCCTCCGCGGCGTGCTCCAAGGCCTCGCCCTCTGGTGGGTCGAGCACCCTGAGACGCCGCGCGAGCGCGTCGTCGCCAACGCTCTCGGTGCGGTCTGGAGCGGTTGGGGGAGCGTCTTCGGGAGAGGCTGATCAGCCAGGACGGGACCGAGTCTCAAGCTAGGTGGCGGGGGTGCCGATGGGCTGAGGGCATGAATTTCGGAAGCTTCTCGGCCTGACGTTGGGGGCCATTCGGATCAAGCGGGCGACCTCGGTCGTCGGGGTGGTGTTCGCCTTGCTGGTGGGACTCGCGGCGTTCTCCGCGTCGGCAGCGAGCGCGGTGGGGGGCGACCCGCTCGGGGACGTCTCTCGCCACGCCGCGTTCACCGACCAGGCCCGGCACGCGCACGCCGTCGACCAGCCCGGCCGCGCCGCGGCGATGATCGGCGCGCTCGGGATCGGGGCCGATGGCGAACTGCGGCTCCGCGCCGGCGGCAGCGGCGTGCTGACGATCTCCCTCGCCCGCCAGGTCGATCGGACGGTCCGGGTCGCTGACCAGCGGGTGACGGTGCGGGTGCCCTCGGAGTACCGGGCCGCGGCGGTCACGGCGCCGGGTTGGAACTGCGTCCGCCGCGACGCGAGCGTGCGCTGCGGCGCGGCCCGCACCGTGCCGGCCGGCTCGCTCGGGCCGATCCAGCTCGGGCTCCGCGCCCGCCGCGGGGGCGCCGCCGCGATCGAGGTCGATGCCGTCTGGCGCCAGGGCGCCCGCCGCTACGGCGCCGCCGACACCGCGCGCTTCCGCGTCCGCGCCCCCCTGAAGGTGCGCGCGCGGGCCTCCGCCACCACCGTTCTCGACCCCGCGCCGGGCCTGCCTGCCGCGCCGATCGTCCTCCGCGCCCGCTTCGGCCGCTCGGCGGAGGGCCTGCCGATCACCTACCGCTGGCGCCAGGTCTGCCCGCGCGGCTGTCGTCGCGTCGCCTGGCTGACGCCGACCTCGGGACGCGCGAGCGGCACCCTCGCCACCGCCCAGGTCGCCGTCCCGACGGTGGCCCGCCCGACCCGCCTGCGCTTCGTCGTCACCGCGACCAGCTGGCGGGGGAGGGCGACGGCAACCACCAGCGTCCTCGTCCGGCCGCAGGCGAACGTCCGCCTGCGCTCGCCGAAGCGCCTGCGCCTTCTGAGGCCCGCCCGTCGCGACGCCAAGGCCGACCGCCGGATCACCCGCGCGCTGGCGTCCGTCGGCAGCCTCGGGGTGGACGACGCGCCCGGGTCGAGCGATCGCTCCTTGGGGTCGGGCCGCGACGCCGCGACCCCCTCGCACCGCTGGGCGCCGCTGTCCCGCACCGTCGCCACCGCCTCGGCGGAGGACTCCGAAGACGACTCGTTCTGCTCGCTCTGGGCCGACGGCGACGACGCGGCGATCGAACTGGAAGAAGGCAGCGCGATCGTCCTCGGCGAAGCGACCCATTCCGGCGAAGGGTGCGACGACGACGGCGCCGCGATCGCGTTCACCGAAGGGACCCTGGAAGCGAGCGGCGTCACCTTCGTCGACCTCGTCGGCACCGTGACCGCCGATGGCCTGCGGATCCGCTCCGGTGCCCTGCAGCGCCCGGCGGGCTGGTCGGAAGAACTGCCCCCGAAGGTCGGCATCGAGCTTCCCGGCCCCGCCGCCTTCGGCGCCGAACTGGGCGACGAAGGATGGGGCGCGCTGCGGGCGCGGATCGAGCTCGACGAAGGCCTCGAACTGCTGCCGCTGCCCGCCGGCTGGCGCTTCCCGGAAGGGGAATCGACGCTCACCTTCGAACCGCTCCAGGGCAAGTTCGCGCTCCACGGCGTGGCCCGCGCGCCGAAGGGGTCGCGCGGCGAAGTGCGACTCGACGGCAGCCTCGCCGACGGCGCCAGCACGGTCACCGTCGAAGCCGAAGACGTCGCGCTCCTGCGCGGCACCGGCACGAACGCGGTCGGTCTCTCCGGCAAGGGCGAAGTGACCGCCGCGCCCGGCGCCGGCCTCTCCGGCTCGGTCCGCCTCGCCACCGACGAAGGTGCGCCGATTCCGTTCGGCGGCGGGGTCGAAGTCGAAGACGCGGTCGGGACCTGGGACGAGGACGGCATCGCGCTCGGCGGCAAGCTGCGGGTGCAGACCAAGAACGGGCCCTTCGAGGCGCAGGTCGACGGCAGCTTCGTCTCGACCTCCGAATGGAAGCTCGAAGTCACCCAGACGACGCCCTTCGTGCTGACCGAAAGCGTGACGCTGAGCGGGGTCCACGGGCTGCTCGGCCGCTCGCCCGGGGCGGAAAGCGGCGCCTTCGCGATCTCCCTCACCGGCACGGTCAGCGGCTGGGAACCCTCGCCGCAGCTCACCGGCGTCCAGGTCACCGGTCGCCTGACCAACGTCTGCGCCGAAGACGCCAAAGGCTGCAAGCCCGGGCCGATCCGGCTGGCGATGGAAGTCAGCGGCAAGGCCCGTGTGCTCGGCCAGACCATCCCCTGGGAAGGCGAAGCCGAGGTCAACCTGAAGACGCTGGCGCTGCGCTTCGCCGCCGGCGCCCGGCTGGCCGAATTCAGCCCGGCGGCGCTGCGGCTGACCGGGGTCGAGCTGCGGATGTCGAACGAAGGCCCGCGGTGGTGCACGGCGCCCGGCGAGGCACCCACTACCGAAGAAGCTGAAGATCCCGGCGAGCTCGCCGCCGACCAAGAGCTCTCCTTCTCGGTGACCGGCGACGGCCGCATCCTCGGCCAGCCGTTCAGCGCCCAGGCCGAGCTGACCTCCTCCGGCTACTGCCTCGCCGGGACCTTCGGCAGGTTTCACCCCGACGGCCTCACCGCCGGCGACCGGCCGCTGATCGACAACGCCCGCCTCCTTTACGCGACCCGCGATGCCGAAGTCGCGCTCGCCGGCCGCACCGTCGCGGTGAAGGCGAACCAGCTGCGCCTCACCGGCGACCTGAACCTGCCCGTCAAGCAGCTGCCGGACCAGCTGCGCGACGTGCTTGGCGGTCGCAACGAGGTGACGCTGACGATCGCCCGCTCCGAGGGCGCCTTCGCCCTCGACGGCCAGGCCGACTTCAACTTCGCCCGCCCGGTCTACCTGCTCGGCGACGCCAAGCACACCGACCAGGCCCGCCTGCAGGCGCGCTCGGCCCAGCTCGCGTTCGCCTTCTCGTCCGCAAGCGGCCTACGCCTCGGCCTCAGCGCCCGCGCCGCGCTCCTCACCCCGGCGAACGCCGCGAAGGGGATCGCCGCCTCGACCACGCCGCTCTTTGTCGCCGCCGGCGTGGACCTCGGCAAACCCTCGGTCGCCGTCTCGGCCGGGGTCGACACCGACGACCCGAGCGTGGTCGACGGCACCGTCGTCAACGCCTTCGGCCAGCCGGAACTCGACGTGCGCAAGCTGGTCGTCGCCGCCTCGCTCGGCGCCGAAACCTCCTTCGGCATCAGCGCCGCCGCGACCCTGCCGACCACCTGGACGAGCTCTCTCGGGATGAGCGCCAGGGCGCCGGCTGCCGTCGCCTTCAACGTGTCCCAGACCGCGCCCTGCCTGGAACTCGCGGTCGGCAGCCCGCCGCCCGCCGACGGCGGCACGAGCACCGCGCCGACGGTGATGAGGCTTGGCGCGCTGAGCGCCTCCTACGCGCAGATCGTGATCGCCCCGACCGGCTGCCGGATCGGCGGCGCCGTCCCCGGCACTCCCGCGACCGTCATCGACCCCGGCTTCAGCCTCGGCTTCGACGGCCAGATCGGCACCGCGCCGGTCACCTTCATCGCCTCGATGCGCCTCGAGAAGACGGCCTTCGCGCTGAAGACGAAGGTGCGCGTCGGCGCCTTCGACGCGGGCTCGATCCGCTTCCGCCGCACCGCTCTCGACCTCGACATCGAAGTCGGCACCGAGCGCCGCCGCGTGGATGTCGCCTTCGCCGGCGGCCTCGACCTCGGCGAATCGAACGTCGATGTCGAAGGGCGCTTCCTCGCCGACGGGGACGGGATCTCCGCCGCGCTGAAGGGGCAGGGGCGCCTGCGCCTCGCCGGCCGCACTTTCGCCGAGGGGCGGATCGACGCCGCGGTCGACTTCCGCCGGCAGAACGGCACCTGGAAGGCGGGGAGCGCGAAAGTTGACGCCCGGACCACGGTCCTGGGATCGAGCGTCGGCGTGATCTTCGCCTACGAGGACGGCACGGTGAAGAGCGCCGCCGGCGCCTTCGAGTACGCGGCCGGGGCGGGCCCGGCGCAGCTCCGCGGCGGCGTCCTCTTCGCCTACGCGCCGGACGGCGTCAGCCTGCGTGGGGACGGCTGCAACGTCGGGCAGCTCGCCGCGCAAGGGGACAAGCAGCTGCTGCTGCGCCTCTGCGGCGGGCTCACCGTCGGCAGCTTGCGGCGCGACCTGCAGGTGACGGTCGCGCTGCCGCAGCGCTACGACTTCGACCTGCGCATCCCGCGCAGCGAGGTCGGCGTCTACGTCGCCTCGGTCTACTTCGAGGGCGCCCTCCAGGCCTCGCTCCAGCTCGGGCTGGAAGCGCCGCGCTTCTGGGTCCGGGACGGCTATGCCCGGGCCGGCGGCTGCGTGAAGATGGTCTTCTGGAGCAAGTGCGCCGACGGCGTCAGCGTCGACTTCAAGCCCGCGACCGGGCGCTTCGAAGGCCACTTCCTCGGCATCCCGGTCAGCTGGGGGTCGGACTCCTGGCGGGCCGCCCCGGCGGCGACGGAAGCGGGCGAGCCCCAGGTCGGCGTCGGCGACCGCGTCTTCCTCCAGGCCGCTGCCGAAGTCCGCCTCGACCAGCGGGCCGCCGGAGGTGCCTGGCGCCGCAACACCTTCGCACCGAGCCGCGCCCTCGAGCTGCCCTCCGGCGTGGTGTTCGACCCCGACCATCGCCAGATCACGATGCTGGTCCCGCTGCCGGTCGACCAGCGCAAGAGCGTCGCCAGGCCGGCCCTCGGCTACCTGCTCACCTTCAACGGCGTCGCCTTCGACGGCACCCGCCCGCGCACGACCCCGAACGGTGGTGCCCGCTCGATTGCCTACACCTCGATGAGCGCCGCCCGCGTGACCGGCGGCGACGGCGCCCAGAGCGTGAACGTCGAGCGCGGCGGCTCCCTGACCATGGGCGGCGACGGACTCTCCCTCACCTGGAGCGCCGAACGCGAAACCCAGCCCCCGAGCCCCACCGAGTCCACCCTGGCCGCCTCCGTCCCCAAGCTCGTCGAAGAGGGCTTGCCCCTAGGCCTCTCCCTCCGCTTCAGCGGCGACCCAACCGCCGAATCCCGGAAGGCCCTCGAAAAACGGCTGAGCTGAGCGAGCGGTGGATTGGTGCTGCCATAGCGACACCAATCAACCGCGCGTCAAACGCGCGGCGTGTGTTGAGCGTCACCCTCAAATGTGCGGAACGTGACTAAGGTCGGCCGTGTCCGTGGACGGCGTCCTCGACATCACGGCGGTGATTGGCGACAGGAGTGTGTCGCGGGCCGAAGTGCTGGAGTGGGAGGGACGTCGGGCCGCGGTCGTCTTCAAGAAGCTCGGGATGGGGGTGCCGCCCGATGACGTCGCGGCACGGCGGGAGGCACTGGTGGCGAAGAAGCTCGAGCTGGGGCACGCGGAGATCGAACGGCGCCTGGCGCGGCAGATCGCGCAGGCGACGCGGTCGAGTCGGGTGATGTCGGCGCTCTCGCGGGGCGGGCGGCGGCTCTGCGTCGTCGAGCTCCGCGGGGCGGGCGCCTCGGCCGAGGCCGTGCCGGCCTTCTACAAGGCGGCGATGGACTCGGGGGACGAGGCGCCGCTGTTGGCCGCCTCGCCGGACCACTGGATGCTGCGCAAGCGCGACGACGGCATCCAGCAGGTGATCGAGACGACCGGGGGCTCGCCGCTCGCCTCCTGCATCTACCTCGACGAGAACGAGGTGGGGACTATCTCGACGCCGGCCGACCCGAGCTTCCCGGTGCAGTGGGTGGCCTTCGGCCGCGCCCGCCTCGGTGGCCCGCCGGCCGGCGCCCTACGGCACCAGTTCCGCGACGAGCCCGGCGGCGCCTTCACCGCGCGCCTGACGATCGAGTTCCCCCGCGTCACCCCGGCCCGCTTCGTGAACGCGCACCGTTGGCACCTCGCGTGCGAGTTCTCGAACTGGATCGAAGCGGCGAACGCCGCCGCCTCGATCCAGTAGCGCTTCAGCCGCCGATCGGCCGGTAGGTGAACGCCCGCTTGCCCGCCTTCTGCGTGCAGAGGAAGACGGATGGGCCGGCGGATTGCTTGCCGTCGATCCGGGCCTGCAGCCGGACGCGCCGGTCGTGCCATTCGAGCGGACACGGGTTGTCGCTGGAGGAGGCTTCGTTGGCCAGGTCCAGCGCGGTGTCGCAGTCGACGCCGCGGACGAACATCAGCAGCGCGGCCTTGTCCTTTTCTTCGCAGGCCTTGACCTTGATGCCCGCCGCGGTAACCGGGGCGGTCGAGCCCCCGGCCGCGGAGCCGATCGCCGGCACCGCGAGGGCGCCCGCGACGATCGCCGCGAGAGCCATGAGTTTGATGTTTCGCATCTTGTTCATCGCGCCCCCACGGTGAAGATCGGACTGGAATCGTTACCACTGCCTCCGCTGCGACTGCAGCGATAGGGAGCGTCCTTGACCGGCACGCCGCCCCGCAGGAAGGCGCAGCCGTAGCTGTTGGACCCGACGATCGGGTTGTCCCAGCCCACCACGACGGAGTAGCCGGTCGACCCGATCGCGTAGGCGACGCGGCCCTCGGGGCCGCCGCTGGCGACCTTCAGGCGCTTGGCGTCGATCGTGGCGAGGTTGCTCTCGGTCCGGAACTTCATCGCGGCGCCGTTGGCGACCGTGTCGGCGGGCAGGCTGGCCCACACGCCGCTGTCGAGGACCGCTTCTCCGCAGGACAGCGACTGCCCGGTTTCGTTGCGGAGGAGGGTCGTCACCGAACGCAGCGACGAGGTCTTCGTGCCGCCGGGGAGGTCGTCGACGAACGGCGACTTGCCCGACAGATGGCAGGTCGTCCACGGCGTATCCGTGGTGAGTGCCTGCAGGATCAGCCCGCTGCGCGCGTCGCCGTAGCGCGAGTTCACCGCGTCGACGAAGTCGCCCCAGATCGCCCGGACCTGCTTGCGGGCGCCGGTCACGGCACGCTGGAAGTTGTCACCGACCTGACCGCGAGACGTCTCCGGATCCGACGTCTTCCCGGTCCGCCAGTCGATCAGGCCCTTGTCCTTGTTCAGGGTGCTGTGCTTGACGCGTTCCGGGCAGCTGTCCACCTTGAAGCCGGTGTCGTGGATCTTGTCGAGCCACTTGATGCCTTTGTTCTTGAACTCGTCGATGCTGTCGTCGCAGCCCGAGATCGGCGCCTTCCCGGCGAGCTCTTCCTGCTCGGTCGGGAGTTGGTCGCGCGGGACGGGGTAGCGCAGGAACGGCACCAGGTCGGTGTGTTCGAGGCCAGGCGGGTTGAGGATGTTGTAGACCGGTGCGTCGTCGTCGCCGGTCCCGGGGAGGATCGTCGGCTCGTCCGGGTTGGCCTGGTCGCCCCAATTGGTGTGGGACCAGAAGTCCTCGGCGGCGTGGAGCGCGCGCCCGAACCCGTCGACGACCTTGCACTTGGCCGAAGCCGCGCCGAGTTCGACACCGATGCTGCGCGAGAGATCCCACGGGCAGGGTTCGGTGGCGTCGGCTTGCTTGAAGTTGATCTTGCCTCCGTACGCCAGACCGCCGGCCGCGTCGACGGCTTCATCCATGTGGCGACCGAACAGGTCGACGCAATTGTCGATCGCGGTCACCGCGCGCTCGGCGTCGGAGCGCTGGTAAGGCGCGCCAGGGAGGTAGTCGGCGTCATCGCAGTGGGCCGACGGGTTTCCTTCGATCTCGGTCACACGATCGGGAAGGCCGACTCCGCCGATCGTCCCGTCGCTGCCCGCCAGCATCGCCATCGAGCCCGACTGGAAGCACGGCTGGACGGCGTCGTCGGCTCCGCAGGAGAGCACTTTGGTGATTTTTTCGTGCTCGGCGTGCTGCCCCAAGCCATTGATCGTCCCGAAGGCGCCGGCGGAGGCCGGGACCATCAGGCCGGCCGCGACGACCGCCGTGATCGCCGGCAGGCGCCACCTCTTGAACCTGTTCACAAGATGAGTTCCTTACTCGAAGACTCTGATTATCGGTAGATGTGCCGGCCGAACGCGCAGCCCGGCAGGCTCCCAAAGTGATCGGCAAATCGGACGGATACTTAAACGGGGCGGTACTTCGATGGCGCCGGGAAGGAACTCCGCGGATCTAGTCGCCGGCGACCAGGGCGGCGGCCATCGACCCCGCGGCGTGCATCGCCTCGGTGCTGCGGGAGGCGCGGCAGAGGACGAAGCCGCCCTCGAGCGCGGCGATGATCGCCAGCGCCTTGGCGCGGTCGCCGGTCCGTTCGGTCAGCGCCTCGGTCCAGCGCTCGAAGACGGCGGCGGTCGCGGCGCGGAGGCGGTCGTCGGTGCTCGCGACCTCGAG